>Ga0209367_1001512_pt1 | contig 28776 bp, 22 predicted proteins | sample WorMetLIZISLAND2_FD_187412 | JGI IMG/M metagenome (GOLD analysis project Ga0209367, IMG submission 187412) | Marine gutless worms symbiont microbial communities from Max Planck institute for Marine Microbiology, Germany - Olavius geniculatus... ...
GCTCGTGTCCCAGGGACCCTTCCTACCAAGTTTGGTCTTCCTAGGCCTTTTCGTTTTCCCTCTAGGTGGAGGCACGGGACGGACAGACAGACAGACAGAGACGGACAGCATCGATACATAATGGGGCCTCCTTCTAGGAAGGACAGCCCCATAATAAGCCAATACAAACAGACAAACAAACAATTAGACACTGGTGAAAATATAACCTCCAGCTTTCAGTGAAACAATAATGTACACAGTCATGTCACATCAACTACACAACAACTGACGGAAATGTTCCTGACTATGAACTGTGAACAGGGAAACAAGCAACAGGCAGCCAAACTTTCCTAATCGTCAGCCCACGAAGACAAAAATGACTTACCCTGGACCCGCCGAATTGCTGTCTATGTTTCACGGGCAGCTCAAAATGCATCTGTAGATGAAATCCTTTTCTGGACACCAACAAACCCACTACTCAAGGTTCACTGCGAGTCAAAAAAACAACTGACCAGTCTTGTCTATAGTAACAATGTGTTTAAGGTATAGTAGAATCATACATGAAGACTTTATTCCAAATTTCATACAGTATATGCTACCAAAAGCCTTTTGAAAATCTGTCAACATTTGGTGAAAAGCTGAGAGCATCTTGTTTTTACAACTCGAGTTATTATTCCTCACACTGTAATTATTACTACTTCAACCACTTTAAGATTGACTAAATGTTGTTGCTGACGGAAACAGAGGCTTCTATCCCTATACCTGGCTTGAGCCCTGTGAAAAAAATAGAGAGGATTCAAATCTACACCCTTAACAAAACTTCCCCCTATAAAGGGAAAAAAGCCTTAATGAGGAGACTGGAGCCTGATTTTAATTCCAGATTTGGCAGGGATAGAAGCCACTGGGTGGAGCAATACAAAATTTACAAAATGGTACGTAATAACATCAGGAACTATACATCAACACAAACTACAGTTCAGTGTATCCAAAGTTAATTAGCAGCCACACGGTGCATCTCTCTGTTCTCAAGAATTTCAAACTTGTTGGTAGCTGGAGTCACCGTCTTCTTCAGTACAACTTGCGCCAGCATCGTCGCTGGAATGCTTAGGACTGTCGGGAATACCACCGTGATCGGTTTGAACAGAATCTTCCATGCAGTATCCACTGCTCGAGGCGGATCTCTCTTTGATAGCACCAAACTGCAACACAGTAGTAAACCACGTCCTTCTTGTACTGTGTACCAACAGAGGCGAATAACTTCTGATACCATATATTATACAAGACTCGAAAACTTTTCACAATCTACACCGTGTCTCAAAATTAGTGGCCCCCTGCTTCAAACACGCCTACTTTGGTTTGTGGTTCATAAATTTCAATGAAATATCTTACACTGCACTGTCTTGACATTACTTAGATCACACCCATTATGATGTACATACTTCACTGTGTGTGCTCAATTTAACATCATTATGACGTCAAAGTTTACTTACGTTAAGCTTACGTTTAATACATTGTTATTGACAAAAGGGATCAAGCAGCAGCATACATGCCTTAAACTAAGAACTTGCATTGAAGCCAAAGATGGCCACTTTAAGCTCAAACTTTAAAGACAAATTCAGAATGATTGTCTCCAAGACTGTTTCAAATTTTGTAAAAAGAATCTGTTAGGTATTATTGATTTTACACGAACTAATCTGTAGGGGAGGTGCTAATTTTGGGACGTGGTGTATATGGTCTATAATATCAAAAAAAAAAAAATTATTTAAAACTGTTGAAGATACGACATCAGTGCAATTTATGACATCATAAAGCGTTAAATAAAAATGATTAGCATTGCTGCTGAGAATAAAATGATAGAAAAACAACACTCATTCATTACTGGTAGGAATTTACAAAAATTTACAATAAAAGTGAATAACAAAGCCAACTAATACATTTTGTGTAGCAGCATTACCTTATTCAATTGAGATACTTTTCAGAACTCAATGTTTGAGTGTTGTTCCAAAATCAACATACTTGAACTTTGGTAGTGATCCAGAAACGGACTTTACATGGCCAACAAAAAACTGTAGGTGAACATTTATTTTGAAAAAATGCAGCTGAAACCGAAATTTGTACTAGAAGAAAAGACAATAATTATGCAAAATAACACAAAAATAATAATACTCCATTATTTCAAGAGGATGCAGCCAAGACACTCACGCAGGACGGTAAATGAACACCGAGTCAAAGCCCATTGACTTCACTTCTTCTTCACTTTCACCCTGAGAATAAGTACAAACACCACCATATGGAATCACACAGTGTTACCTCTACCCGACACAGGTAAACATGCCCAGCCATAACCCCAGCCAGACAGACCAGTACTTGATTTACCTACCCCAGAAAAATGAAAGACCGAGTTGACCCCCTTGATGTTGGTTTTATACTGAGATAGTTTACCTGTCCGCAGACAGTAGCCTGAACACATAAACTGACGACTGGAAAAGTCCTGAAAGCTCCTAGTTACAGATGCAGAACATGGTTGTGTATGGGGTCCAGAATCTTGAGGTAAAACTAAAAAGGTCTAGCAAAAAAATACACAATGCAGCCATAGTCCAACTTTGATCTTATTAGAAACCTGTAAAGATGCAGAAGCGTTTGTTGATCTGCTGCCCAGGAAGTGTGAGCAACAACATGAGCTGATTTATAGCTTTGAGACATTTTTTAGGAAATGAAGATGAGTTATCAACTTGATAAAGACATGATCAGAAGTTGAACCAATGATCTCGCAGTCGCAAGTCCAACGTCCTAAACTCTATCAAGCCACGCTAATTATCCTTCAATCAACTGAACTATCAATCATTCGATCGACCACAACACAATTATACAGAGATGAATCTTGCAAGTGAATAAAAGGCTCGCTATTGTAATAGTTAGAACTGTCCAACAATTTAGCAACAACAACATGCAATGCAAATTTTTCCCCCAGGGGTTCAAACCCATGCCCCTGTCAATCCACACCAAATAAATGGCATCTCATTTCTGTCCAGCAGCTACAGCAGAGTGAGAAAATGTGACAGACAATAGACATACAGACAACGTCAGGATGCCATCATTCACAATAAGCAGAATCATTTTCAGTGGTGCTGCCAAACAATAATGATAACAATGAAAAGTTAATAAATATAAATAGGAGGAGATGGCATACCTTAACCCTTGCCGCCAACATGAAACTGTCTTTATTAGCACCTATTGATGACACTAGATGATACTGAGAACAGCCACCACTTCTTGCAATTCGAGCACAATTAATGACATAATCATGATCAACACGATAATATCCTGCCTGCAATTACAGCACACAATGCATTTGTACTGTTTCTTTAAAGTGATCATTAACAAAAAATAACAACTGTGGCTTCAGTCATCCATGTGGGCACTAAGCTGTAAATGTGTCTGTTAGAAAAAAAACAACAAAAATAGCTTATAACTTACACAAAAGCACTCAAAAGCAAAGAAAACCTACCTGAGGATTCTAAAGCTGGCATCTAGCAATTAGTACCAAAAGTACTGCCATCCTACTTGCAACAAAATGCAACTACTACTACCTGATGTTAGTACTAAAACAACTGCTACAAAAATGTTATATGACTCATTCTCAGATGAAGTGGTGTCTACCAAACTGCCTTCAAATCGTTTTAAATCTTTACAGACCTACTTATTCAACTTCACATTTCTGGGCTTAACATAATCCACTTCACAACCACTATCAGTCTAGACCCTTGTTAAAACTAAATACACAATAGTAGCCACAACATAGTAACATAAACCTGGCAGTAGATTGTCACTACTTTCTGCCGACACTGTAATTATCTTCCCAGCCAGAGAGCATAACAGTAATTTGTCCAGTACCCGATACCAAATTATACAGATGGATAAAAAAGATGGATAAAAAAGATGCACAGGCGTGTGTAAAAACTTGCCCAGAGAAACTGCCTTGCAGTGAATAGATGAGGAGTCAGACACTGGACATGTCAATTGCGAATCGAATATCCTAACCACTAAACAACACTTCTGCCAATAACAAAGCAAAATCAATTCAGTGAAAAAGTCTGCCCACAATTCTAAACACACTACACATAAGATTTCTACTGTAAGGTAATAGACAGAGAAAAGTAATATAAACATACAGCTCCAGATTGTGTACGAGTTGTACCAAGACAACAATAGCCGACATCAAAGTTCTTAAATGAATCAGCATAGGCATCTAGGTTGTCAAAATCCACAACTCTCTGCTCCTGCAAAAACAGTGACAGTAAGAGTAATCAAACAATGACAGAAACACAAAAAAGGTAAAAGCTAGCAGACTGATGGCTTACAATACTGCAAAATAAAAATGTTCCAATGTCAAACAACTAGACAGTTAAAATTTTACGCACAATACCATAATCTGTATACAATTTCCTGCTGAGAAAAAATTCATCGACTCACAACAGAGATAATGGGTGAGGTCAAGTTTTGCTAAGACTTTAGTCTAAGACTAAAGTCTTGACTTGACTTTGGTCTAAGCCCAAAGTCAAGACCAAAATCAAAATTGAATCAGCTGACATTTGTTAACGTCAAAACAATACAATTATGGCTTAGCGGGACCAAACAGACGTCTTAATTCGTTATCTGAGCAAAATGTTACTTTTTGACCAGTAAAATAACGTGCGGCATCTGCATTTTGTTACTTACTATCTACCGGCATTAACTACGCAGACGACACTAGCAATGACGTCATTGCTGGCACAAATATTGCACAAAATTCCTTTTATATCCATAAAGTGGCCTTATAGACAAACAAAGTAATATTGCACGCATCACTTGATTAATATAGGTCTGGAAAACACTTTTATAATGTTGATTTAACTAATCGTATTATTGCAGTAATTCGACCGCAAACAAAGGTCAAGTCTAAAGTCAAGTCAAAAGTCAAGACTAAAGTCAAGCCTAGCTCGTAGATAAGCCCAAAGTCAAGACCAGTCTTAGCAAAACTTCACCTCGCCCATTGTAAAAATGAAGAAACTGCATCGATGAAGCTCTTCAGCAGATTTCTACCTATATATTAACTGTACTTTTAAATGTGTGTACTATAGTGTACTGAATTATACTGCTGTTTTTACTTCTCTTTTGACATAAAACTTCCATATCAAAAGCAGAAATACTAATAATGTTATTTAGTCTCTTTGGAGTCATCCATAAAGGACAAGGACAAGGAGGAACAGGGGTCAGAGAAAATGCACATAAAAGTGAACAAAAGGGAAAATGGGTGTCAGTGCAAGTAGAGGTCTGCATTTACACAACATGTAGACCAAACAGACAGTGTTGTTACAACATTGGTCTGCAAGCCTTGCATCCAGTATAGCCCTGGAAATTAGTACATTGTAGCATCTGTCACCCAACAAACCCACCTGTATGACAACTGTCTGTTTAGGCTGTTACTGCATCATGCTGCCTTCTTTCTGTAGCAGCAACAGTCACGACTAATTCTGACCTCATTTTGCATGACACCCTCCAAGATGAGACTTGCAATCGGCGTTGGTCACATTAACTTTGTAGACATCCGCAAGTAGAGAGGAAAATATGGCATGATACAGACAAAAGCGAACAAAAAATGAAGGGGTCAATTTTTTGCGAACACCCTTTATGGATGACACATTTCACAGTGTAAACGATACACTAACCACATCTTTGTATAGCTCATCTTCATAGGTCACGGTGCGACGGCCAATCAGAACAACTTTGGCAAAAATGCGACTGGTCAGCAGAGCACGTACAATTGCCTTGCCACATTCACCAGTGTAGCCAACAACAAATGCTGTCTTATTCTGCTGCTGGTATTCCTGCACTAGTTTCTCATGATCGCCAGCCATTCTGTAATAACAGCCACCATACAAACAAAATGCATATACTTTACTTTATTACAAGACAAAAACTGATACAACGATTGTCAAAACACACAAATTATGCATTTTATATGGTCCAGCATGCTCAGTGTTATTATATGTTTGCATAAACTGAAAGTGAAACAAATCTTATGCTACTTTCCATGCACCATGGCTTCCTCTTTTATTTTAAACTCAGGTCGACCTAATTCAACAGATGAAAAAGATTCTTTATCCAGTGGCCATGTGCGCTGGTTCATTTTTCAAGAGACAGATGAAACTCAGCCAATTTCAAAACTGTCATCATTCGTCATCGATAAGGTACTAATGAACCGCAGCGGGCGAACTCAAAACTGTTAAACGCCACCAGAACGGAGATATCCTCCTGCAGGCATCTACGTCCGTCCAGAGTCGTTGTCTCAGTCATCTGAAAGACTTGGGGGTTGTCCAGTTTTGGTCACCCCCCACAGGACTCTTTAATTCTTCCAAGGGTGTTATACATTGCCATGACCTTGTGGACTGTGATAAACAAGCAGTGGCGTATTTAGGGGGAGGGCCACGGTGCAATGGCCCCCCTTTGGCCTGACCATGAAAATTTTTTACAAGCGACTTTATATGAAAAGGTGTGTTTTTTGCCATTTTCCAGCAAATTTCAGAAAAAAATGGGCGAATTTGCAGCTTCTATTGAACATTCAAAAGCAAAAAGTGTTTCAGCTTCAGGGGGGCAAAGCCCCCCTGACCAGGGGCTCTGCCCCTGAACCCCGCTGGGGGCTCTGCCCCCAGACGCCCATTATAGGCTCGCGCTCTGCGCGCTCGCCATGCCCCCCCTTTGCCAAATCCTAAATACGCCACTGTAAACAAGAAATACTTTCAGAGCTACACAGCCAAGGAGTAACTGACATCAGTAATAACAGTCCCAAACGACTCTGGCGGTAGACGCAACACCAATACATTTATAGTTACCTTTAACTTTCCATCAGCACCGAAATACTTAAAAATTGGCTTCATTCGCGTATCAATATTGGTCTATGTTCCTAACCCACTGCGGTGTTATAATTGCCAAAGATTTGGACATGGCAAAAATACCTGCAAAGGGACTGCCACCTGTGCCACTTGTGGCCAGGTGGGTCATACCTATACCGACTGTCGCAATGAATGGAAATGTGTTAACTGTTCAGGAGCGCACTCAGCCTCCAGTAAGGAGTGCCCGAAGTGGGCGTTGAAAAAGAAAGTGCAGGCTGTCAAAGTGGAAAGGAGGGTTTCTTTCATAGAGGCCCGTAAGACCGTTACATCAGAGAACAAATTTCAGCCTTCAAGAACTCAACCCATGGCCGCAGTAGTTCGTTCGAGTGGTGGCCCTCAGCGCCCCACAACACCGTCCAAATCAACACAAACCAATCTCACGTGGCCTGAAAACAAGAAGGAGCCCTCCTTCATCCCATCTCCGGCCCGCACTTGTTCTCACACACAGACTTAAAAGCGGACCTCACCTCAAACCACCACAAGTTCTGGTGCAGAAGGTTGAAGCCCGTCCAAACCTTCAAGACCTCCAAGGAAGAACCAGCAAGTATATTGTCGTGTAATGCTTTGACATTAATAATACAGAGACGCCAGTCCAAACTAAGATACCCTGATTCAAGCAATATGACTCACAATAATGTTTCTTACTTGTTTTTCACACTTTTTGCGCGAACGTTTTGGGTTTGGGTTAGGGTCAGGCTTGAGGTTAGGGTTAGGTCGATCTTGTTTAATTGCACAACTGTTATCAAAAATGTAAACAGAAAACTGCTGCCCTGTGGTATATTAGCATCGGGTTGCAATTCTTAAATATAGTACTGAAAATTTATGAAGTCGATAAATTTTTAAATAACCCAGGTCAATAAACGCATGTCAACACAATTTAATAAATAAGTAACATACGCTGTTATTAAAGCAAGGTGTTATCCAGGGTGCTGCCGTGGTTATCTGCCCTGAAAATTCACGGAACATTTAAATAAGTAGTCAATTTTTGCTATCCGCCGTGAATTTTTGCGAAAGCTAGTGTTAATTTTAGTTCGTTTTTAGCATTCAAGCGATGCATTGAGCAAGTGAACTTTGATTGTGTAGGTTTGATTTTTAGATAATGTGTTCGTGTTTTTATGGTAGTTTTTATTGTCTGTGAATAGTTTGTATGTTGATGTATTATGGTTGGTGACATGTGTGTGCCTTGACAGTTTTTGGGCCGCAGTGAGTGCATTTTTATGCCTTGTGTGCTCCAGTTCTGCTGAATATTGTTACTGTTTTATTAAATGTTTCTTTGAAGAAACAAACAAACAAACAAACAAACAAATAGTTATCTGCCGTGAATTTTCACGGCAGATATAATCTTCGGTTATTATACAATACGGCTAAAATGCAGCGGTACTAAATATATAATAATTTATAAATTAACAAATTTGCAATTGCGTAATTTTTTGCTTATTTAAGAATTTAAAAAACAAGAACTAACATGTTGATACATGTTTATAGATTATTATATTATCGATTATGAATTGTAATTTTGAAACAGCTCTAAAATATATAATCATTTTTATTTCTTCTGCTTTTAGATACAGCTGATTGCATTTCCTGTTTTGTTGTTTGCTTTGCTGGGATTTTTATTTGGTGGAAAAAAATAAGTTTCACAGTTTGACACATGTATTGTTAATCGATTTTGCCGCGATGAAAAGAAAACTCAATTCAAAGTCTCCGGTGGATAATGCAGTGAGTTTTTATGGATTGATTTGTTATAGTAAGATGCAGTGTGCGCGTGGGTTTGTGTCCATGTGCAGTCAGTGTGCTTTATTCTTCATTTTTTTTGCTTCTCTTAATCTCTTCTTTGGTGTACGAGGCAAAACACTTTCTGTAGGAGACTCTTGATTATGGAACATGTTCTGGGAGATTGTATTTTATTTCGTTTAAGATAAGAACTTAGTGCACCGGTGTGACAGGCGTACACTGCGTAGACCATGCTATTGTAATTGATAGCATCGGTTGTAGTACACATGGCCTGTACCACTTAATAATAAAGCACACAGCAATGCTGTACAAGATAATTGTTTATTTTGTAGAGTCATTTTACTATCAATGTATGACTTAATTGCGTGCATTTCTTGTTGCAGGCCAAGAAGAGCAGATTGGAAACTGGTGAAATGTGGGCTCAGCAACGTATGAAGGTTTGAGTTTTGTTCATGATCTTTTATCGTAGGATTTTGTTTTGTGTTGAACTGAGTTTTCTATGATGTAAAGATGTAGAACAACTTTCTATATCTGTGTTTTGCTGTTTTTCTGGTTCATTTCAGTTCTGAATTATGGTGCTTTCTTTTTTTAAATGAAAAGCCTACTTTTGGAGTTAATCCAAGTGTTTTCAAGATGAACATTTTAGGATTGCTGAAGTACAACTTTTTGGCTGTTATGTGGTTTTCTTTTGTGTAGTGAACACTGATTATGCAGCTTTGCCCTTTTAGCAGCAGACAGATAGCTGGTATAAGGTATTGGAAGTGGCATTTTATTTGATGTTGTTGCAATAGGTTGAAGAGCTGCTAAATGAGGTAAAACCAAGTGCGAAGAAGATGGAAGCAGTAATGCTCCTTGTTGAGAAACTCCGGTCTTCGTTATTTCGCATGAAACATGGGAAACAAGAACGACGGGTGATCTGTGATTTCGTCTGATTATTTTACACCTGCATCAGTGTGAATTTAGTTTTTTATTGTTTATGCTTATTGCCTAACTAGTTTTGATGAAGATATTCATATTACTTGCATACTGCATACTGGAAAGATTAAGAATGGTAATTTTGATCCACATGACCAATTGTCATAAAATTTTCCACTTGTGTATATTTGTTCCAATGTTATTCATAAGTGCATCTGGTTTTTGGTGTCACTGCTAACTGTTTGTAGCTGCCTTACGTCTTTTATTGTTTTATGTTTTTATTTACTATTTTCCTGTAGAAGTATAGTGTCATGATCAAAAACTTGACAAGAGTTGTTACCTAACAGTGACATGGCCAGAGACAAACGCACGACTTTGCGAGTCTAATACTATGGCCACTACATCAAGTTTTAGGACTGTAACTTGAATCTGTGTTTATTACCAGATGTCAGATATGAGTTGGCTGACATCCGTTCAGCTGCCAGTTCAGATCGATAGCCAGAAACCTGTGAAAGGAACGTTCAGGTTTCATCCGACCAAGAAAGTTGACGTGGTCGGCAGTTTCAGCCTCAAAACATTTGTCCATCGCCACCAACTGATTGACGTTGGGGTACAGATACCAAAGGTTGTTAATAGTCAGACTTTTCTGATGCAGGAGGAGCTAGAAAGGGAAATGGTAGAGAAGGGAAAAGAGGGAAGAGAAAGGGAGAGGATAAATCTCTCTCATGGTCATTTTGAGACTTTGGTAGCACTGAGATATGAAAATCATTAGTCATTATTATGCATTTGATGTTAGTCATAGTTAACACTTGTTATCACTGTTAAAGAAAATTTTGTTTTTAGTTTATTTGTATAAGAAGTTGTTTTGTATCACAAGATATTTTGAATAGTGATGGTAATAATAGTGGCAGCAGTTGCAATGGCAGTTGCACTTTTGCAGTTAGAATAACAAGTTCAGTCATCAGGACTGCAACACTGCAAGTTTGCAACAGTATAACGTTTTGAAGTAATTTGTTGTTTTAGTTGGATCGTAGTTGCTGCCAGGTGGTTTAATGTTTTGGTATTTTCTAAACATTAGAAATGGAAAATTCAACAATAGAAATTTCAACTTTAGAACACAGTGTAGTGAGTGTACTGCCTATAAAGTAGTAGAATTTTGGATCAGTTGTTGATATTATTGTGTAAATTGATTTCAGCATATGTTTGGTGAACAGGAATGCTTCCAGGACAAGGATTATCTGAATCAGAGATACTTTATCAAACGAGCTTTTTACCTGGCGCACATTGCTATAACATTGCGCAAGTCAGATTTCATAGAAAATACATCATACTCATATCACCACGGCAACCGCATGAAGCCAGTTTTGCTGCTGAAACCAGCTGGTACACTGTACAATTTGCTGCATTTGGACTTATGTTGCTTATTCTTTCATATTGAAATATGCTTTGGTCCTTTGTTGCCATTGGTCAAAATGGCAACCGTGTTTTTTTGAAAATTATTGCTTTGGTAAATTTGCTAGCTGAAACAGCACGAGCAAGATAATCTTCATAACTGCAGAGTGTTTCTATCCAAGTAGCCTGTACACATGACAGCTTAAGAGTTTGATCAAACCTAACATGGGAGTGATGGATGCCATCTGGATGAACATGTGGATGCAAGATGATTTTTTTCGTGCAATGTTCAAATGTCAGTATATTGGACAGATGAAAACAACATGCCAGACATTGTGTCAGTTTTTTGTCTGATAACTTTATTGTTACTGCCTTTATCTAAGCATTCTTCTCATTTGTAACTACCTGATGTTAGGCTGGGTCATGTAAAAAGATTTTCAAAGGAGATTTTAATGATTTTGCTGGAGCAGAATTCATCTAGTTTGGAGTGTTGCTTGGCTGACGCTCTAAATGTCACAATTCTCAGAATACTTTTAGGGACCAGCCAAGTAACTTCTGATAAATATGCAGACTAAGCAAGAGCTGAGAGTAGCAGTGCATGTAGTAGTTGAATCCACAAATTCTGAGGGACCCTGTGATAAAATAAAAAGTGGGGAAATAGAAAAATTGGTGGCGTATTTGTGACTGGACTGTTGCAGATCATGAGCTTCGACGTGCAACTGTTGTGTTACACGTTTATGCTGAGAGATCAACGTTTAAACTGAGTCGTTTCAACGTGAACCGGAACAACGTTCGCCATCGCTGGTTTACTGGGAAAACTGATCAATCCACTGACACAGGTATGATCAGTGAACATAGTAATTTAGTAATACACTGTGTTTCATAAAAAAACGAACCCCTAAGGCAGGTCGGCATAAATTTATCAAAATAAGTTCGCCTAAAATGATTTTTCACGCAGTGCACTGTCATTCAGTTGCGGATTCATTGTGCTTGAAAAGTTTGGTATGGGCCGAGTACCAGCTGCACGGTTTCCATTGCTCTTGTTAAGGTCTGGGCTGACTTGGAACAAACAATTGTGGATGAGGCCATTGACCAGTGGAGGAAACGACTCAAAGCCTGTGTCAAGGCCAAAGGACAACATTTTGAACATTTACTATAACTTTAGTCGTATGTGTAGATTGCTTGTACCAACGTTTTTTCGATATTAAAGCTGTTTTCTTGAAGTTATAACAAGAAGTTTCAGGGTCCGGTTTTTTATGAAACAGAGTGTAATAGTTAGTCATGATAAAATTCTGCATAGTGCTTTTTGCACTGCTGTACAGCAGCATTTCACAATGCAAACTATGCCTTAATAATACAGAAGTAGTCAGGAATAAATCTGAAAATACTGTACAAAATACGTGCTTGCTGGACTAGAGATAGTAGTGGTTGTTTTTCTTCAGTGCATTATTTCTGTTAGTTACTCCATCGGACAATGGACAAGCATTTGTCATTTTCAATAAGTACTGCTATAACAGTTAATTACTGTTGTTGTAGAGTATTCTGAAACAGGTGTACAACTTTTGTTTACTAATTTGCTGCATTTAATTACTCAGAAAGATTTATGTTCATAATGTCACTGTGGCAAACAATTTGTCACAGGTATGAGCAAAAGGTGTAATTTATATTAATTGTTACTAAGTAAGTAAGTAAAACATATATAGCACCTCCACAGTGCACTAATTGTTATCTTTTGTTACCCAGTTACTGTTTTATCCTATGAGTCTGATGTGTCAGAAGATGATGCTGATAAGGCAGACTCGGCAACTCCGCACTACAACTCATGGATTCTGTCTGACCTTACAGTGCAGGTCCAACACCAACACATTGAGGCTGCACTGGGGGATAGCCAGAGTCTACGGGATGCAATTGTTCTACTCAAAGTCTGGCTGCATCAGCGACAACTTGACATTGTATGAGCTTCTGCCGTCACTGATCATATTGATCTCTTATTACACTGTAGCCACAGGTTCTTGAAAGTTATTGAAAAAAAGTTCCCATTTTTGGGTTCTCGAAAGTTTTTGAAAACCAAATTGTGTCTCGAAAGTTTTAGAATTTGATGTCACAGAACCCTGAAAGTCCTTGCATTCCAGTCGTTTAAGGTCAGCATGACCACGATAAGAATTTTTTTTATATGATGCTAATGTGATGTGTTAAAATATCATGGGAATGGGTCTGGAAAAGGTACTCGAAAGTTCTTTAACAGTCCTTAAAAAATTCTAGAATTATTTTCCTAAAGCTGTGGCTATCCTGTTATTGTGCTTTCATGCACAATAACATGCTTTCATGCTGCATTACTCATCTTGGTTGTTTATAACCTACCTCCCAGGTCTACTCAGTTTTCCATTTCCAGGGTAGGCAGGGCACATTGAACTTGTAAAAATTTACCAATGTGCCAATAAATAATATATTTGGTTTTCATTTCTTAGTGAAAGTGGCATGTCTTCAGGAATGCTGCAGTCCCTTTTACAGAAGTTAGATTTTTCCACTGCATGTGTTTGTTGTTGTTGTAACACGAATATGGTAGTATTGTCGTGTTGTAGGGTTTCGGCTGCTTCAGTGGATTTATCGCGGCAGCATTCGTGGCATATCTGACATTAGAGAAGCACGTGAATGATTCGATGACAAGCTACCAGATCTTCAGGAAAACTTTAGTTGAGCTTGGTAAGAATGTGCATCGTCATTTCAATTGTGATGATGTCATGCTGCTGGTGAAAATTGTTATGTATACAGGGTGGGCCAAAAAAATTACCCAACTTTTTAAAAATCAAAATTTCATCAAATCTCCACTAAATCTGATATTTTTTGGCACACAGATAGACAAAGTGATAACATTATATGAGGTACACTTATTGTCCACCTCACGTAATTTATGTCAGTCCACTACCATGTAAAACGCAGATGCTCCAAATTGTTACATTATCAGTATCAGATTGCTCACCTTTTTGTTATCAATTCGACAGAGAGTGCCACATGATTTAATAATTTTCTGGTATTAAATATTTTACGCTGAAAATAGCAGACAACAAAATAGCTGACATATGAGCTCAAAACACATGTAATCTATGAATGAGTGCTGTGATATTGACCAGTTGATTGTTAATGCCACTATCAGCCATGGCATCACATCTAAGCCATTGTGAATATTTTGGGCATAAATTCTAAAAATTTGGAAGCATGTTGTTACACAAACTTATATTTTCACTAAATAAATCACATTTTAGTTTATCGTGTGCTGAATTAAGTTGTTAGAATTTTTATGGTAACAACAACCAAGCATTATGCAACAGTTTGGAGCATCTGTGTTTTACGCAGTAGTGCATTGACATAAATTAGGTGAGGTGGAAAATAAGCATATTTCACATAATTTTATCGTCTTGGCTATCTGTATGCCAAAAATTATCAAATTTGGTTTGGATTTGACGAATTTCTGATAAAAACAAGTTGGGTCATTTTTTGGCCCACCCTGTATCTTCATAGAAACCTGATTATTTGAGTGGCACATGGGAAATGGATTGCAAATGAGGAAGGAAATGTTAACAGAGTCATTGTAAGGTCTGTACTTAGCGACATCGGAATGTGTCTGAAAATAGCAGAATTTAATGTAATAAGAACATAAAAACTTAAAACTACTTCATTACTCACAAACAATGCAGTGGATTTTGGACTCTATCGTTTCTACTTATTTATTAGTCCGCCCGAAAACGATAGTTTTCGGAAGGACTTCTGTTTTGCTGTGGTTTTTTTTCTTTTTTTCTCGCCACGTAATCTCCGAGCTCCGTCGGCCGATCGGCGCGAAATTTTGCACGATGCTCGGTGCTGCGTTCAATTTTATAATCCCAGTCCAAAATTTTGGGAGAGCCTCCCCAAAAAATTTTTAGGGGCCAAAAACATGCAAAATTTGGCCTGATTTCGGTCGACTTTGAAGTTTGGCGGCGAATATCTCCGGAACGGATGAAGGTATTCAAAATCGGTGAGTTACTCGTTCGACAGCGATTCCTCCCGCGTTAGGCGAAACAAGTCCGGTGAAGATCGGTCCAGTAACCTTGGAGATCTAGATGTGAGTTAAAATTTGGGAGGGCAAAAAACGTCCAAAATTTAGTACATTTTACGACAACTTTCGAGTTTGACTGCGAATATCTCTGAAAACGATGAAGATAGCAACAAGATCTAAACGGCGTTGACGAGAAGGATCCTTTGTGCTTTGAACAAAAAAATTTTGCAAAATTCCGTCCACTACGAACAAAGTTATAAGCACTCATTTTGACCTACCCTAAGTCGCATTATTCGGAAGACCATATTTCAGCCCCTAGGGGGTGCTGAGCTTCCAAATTTTTACACGCGCTAGAAAATGACTTAAGTCTTACTAGCGCACCCCCCACCAGGGGCAGGGGCTCCCCTTACAACTTTTTTCAAAGGGGAGTCAAAAATTGGCTTAAAATGGAATAAAGGAGCGCTTATAACTTCGGAGTTAAGAAGTGTAGCCTGACGAAACTTTGGCACTTAACGCGCCTTTAGGTTGGGGTGTTAACGCAAGTACTAAGTTTGGGGGCACCACCCCCCTTAAAATTTGGGAGGGCAAAAAATGTCCAAAATTTAGTACGTTTTACGACAACTTTCGAGTTTGACCACAAATATCTCTGGAATCGATGAAGATAGCGACAAAATCTAAACAGCGTTGACGAGAAGGATCTTTTCGGCGTTGAACAAAAAAAAATTTGTGAAATTCAGTCCACTACGAACAAAGTTATAAGCGCTCATGTTGACCTGCCCTAAGTCGACAATGCGCGTTCGGCGTATGCCAATGCATTTGAGTTCGGGCCACGTGACTTTGGTGCTGAGGAAATTTTACCCCAACCTCTAATTTCCTTCCAGTCGGACTTAGGGCGCCAGGCGGACTCACTTTGGGCTTTGCCCCAAATTTCTAGTTATTTTATTTTTTTTAGTTATACTGTTTGCAAGTTTGCATTGTCATATTGCGCTATATTATTCGTCTGATTACTACTTCATCATCCAAGTGTATTTTGTTATGTGTTGCTGAAAATGCTCTAACTGTGCAAAACTGGGTGTGATTGGGTCAGTCACGTGCAGTATTTTGGCTTGTTATTTCAGCCAATCACAATTGGCGCAGTAGCGGCATTACCATGGCAACAGAGAACTGGTCCGCAGCAGAAATAGCGAATCGTGCGTCATTGGAGGATTTTCATTCTGCTTTTGATGTGGTTTTTATTGATTTTACCGGCTACGTCAATCTCTGCTCTGACATGTCAGCCGCCCACTATTGTTTGGTACTTTTTGCTCCCTTACTTTCTTGGGCAGTTTTACTTGTACAGAATATTCTTACAGTAATGTGTGTCTGCACAGTGGTTGCACTGCTTTGACTGGTAATAAATTTTCTGTGTCCGTGATGTGAACTACGTTTTTCAGTGAGCATTTGATTTATTTTGCATTTTTCAAACTTTGTTGATGTTTTTTATTAGTTTGCCCTTTTGATTTTTGCTGCTAGTTGACATCAGATGGACGTCGAGTCTGAAAAGATTTTCAGTTTGTGTTGTAATATGACAGTGTTGCTGAACATGTTGTAGGTAAGACAAGAAGCACAGCTGTCAGTACAAACGATGGATTCAAGTTCAGCCTTTGAGAATCTGTTTATGAAACCAGTTTCATTTCTGCACAAATACGACCAGACTTTCCAGTAAATAGACTGATTGATTCTTTGGTTTGGTTGACTGCTTTTCCTAAAAAGCCTGGATATGTGAGGGGATTGGACAGCACTTGGGGAATTTACCAGAAGTCAAAGAAGTGTCTCGGAGAAATTTCAAAAATTGTGTGGATGTTATGGAAACATTTTATTGTTACTTTCATGTTTACTTATTATCACAGTATTAACATTAGTTTCAGATGACATTGCATTGTAAGGCACATATCATAGCATTGTTATGCTATTGTATTTTATTATTATACTGTTACATCAAAGGGCAAGAAGCTTTGTCTCAAAAATGGCAATTAACAACAATATTTTAGCTGCTGTTATTATTTATGGTCACATAAATGTATGACACTGTTAGGATCTCTCGGCTAAAGGAATTGCACAGTGATGTCATATCTCGGCTGAAGCTGGAATTTGTTCTGATGGATTTCTGTGGAGATTACATCATGATTTGCCTGCCACGTATCATCGCGCTGCTCTACAGAGCTTTTGGTCAGAGGGCCTCACTGATTGCCGCAAGGCCTTTACCTGATGCAGCGGTAAATCTGCACAGTGGCTACTACTTCAGGCTTTTGTTTAACTGGCTTTTTCCCATTTACTTAAGGTCACACCTGATCAGCAGAATTAATCTTTTGAGCGTTGTTCTAGTAGAACTTTTTACACACTTTTGAGACCTTAGCAATAAGCATTGTTGGTATAACAATAAATTTATCTACCGAATGAATGCCCATTGCTTGTCATAGTCAAACACTTAAACCATTAATGGCGCTTGGTGGTACAGTACGTACACACTCGCTAGCTTTATAAGTGACCATATGCCGGTATTGTTTAATGTGTTTGAGAATTTGGAATAAGGAATCTGTAAACTCTAGTGCAGAAACTGAATAGGTGGAATACAAATTGACAAAATCGTGACTGTCAGACCATCATGGAATGTGTTAAATGTTGAGCAGTATATACAGCTGATTTAATTTGAATTTGAATCGCAATGCTCAATTGAATTCTTATCTGATTCGAACTTAAATGATTGATTTGCACATCTCTAATGATTGATCGATTGCCTGACAATGTCGTTATCAGTGGGATGTGACAACGGTGGCGCCGTCTGTTGAATCAGTTGACAACGTGTGGCTCGGTATTCTGCTTGACCCACACCAGGCGACTGTTGTCCATGACCTTGGACCGTATGGAGGATCACCAGAGGTCATTAGTATCATTATTGTCATTTATTTATCATTCAGTCTCAGCTGAGCTGTAATTATGATTGTTTCTCATTTCGTCATATTGACACAGAGTTTCGTAAGAAATTGGCTTGGTCTCAATGTTTTATTGCAGTTCATTGTGTACAATTTTCATTTTTGTAATACGTTAATATTTATTCTTTTGTCTGTAATCTGATTGTATTATGAGTCGGTGATAGTGAGGAAGAGACAATTTGTGCTGCAGCATTTCACAAAGTCTCAACTTTTAAGTCCTCTCTCTCTCTAGTTCACTCAGTTTTTGACTATACCTTTTGACCCAGTCTGTATCATCTTGACATTTGCAGTTGTCCAGACCACCATGTTCTGTCTCTGATTAGCTTTAGTTTCACTTGATTTTCGAATTTTTGTTTTTTTTTCTTTCATCTTTAGCGGGATGCCGTTTTGTAAGTAAGTAAGTAAGTAAAGTGTAGATTTATATAGTGTATACTCAAAAAGATCTCTAATGCGCTTAATATATTTTGTCATCAATATTTCGCAAAAATGTATGTCTTCAGCTGACGTTTGAAAGTATCGAGACTCAGTTCTGGGTCACGAAGACTGTCTGGCAGCGAATTCCAAGTCGACGGGCCCACCACAGAAAAGCGCCGACAACCGAAACTGTTCAGTCGATAGCGCGGTACAACCAACTTTCGCTGAGTGGCAGAACGCAGATGTTGACGGCCAGTGACTTCTGCTGTGAGTGTACAACTGTCCATCAAGTACGGCGGAGCAGTTCCATGGAGACATCGATACATGAGCACTTGATCGGTGACATCAAGCCAGTGGAGCTCGTCATGCATTAATCGCGACAAACCACTGTTGTACTTCGGTGTGTTAGTGACGATGCGGGCAGCTGAATTCGTCACTCTCTGCAACTTGTCTGTTATGACTCTCGGCGACTCCGCCAGCACAGCGTTACAGTAGTCGACATGAGATGTCACAAATGCTTGCACGAGGGTTTTAGCTGACCCGACATCCAACGACTGCCTGACACGACGAATCTGTCTGAGATGAAAGAAGCAGGTAGCACTGACGGCTGAGACATGTTTCTCAAGACTCAAATCAGACGACATAATAACTTCTAGGATGCGTACGTGTCCACTGGGCTTAATGGTGTCAGAGCCAAGCTTGATGCCGGGCCACGACCATCGAGTTTACTTAGACTGTACTTGGAACCTGACCAATGAGTGACCTTGGACTTGATCTCAAGGTTATCGTGGTTTAGTCTCGATGCTGTTTGTGACTTCTGCTATTTTATTTGTAGGCAGAGCCATAAAACAGTCTCTGTCTAATAAGGTGTATAAGTTTGTTAAATAACAGCTTTTTTGTTAAGTTGATGACATTTAGACAACAGTTGTTATTCTTTTACCAGTTTTCATTTTACACTAAATGTTACAATGGCAACTACTTGACTGGCAAAGGTTATAATTTGATAAATCAGTATAGTGTATTGCACAGTATCTATGTGTGGGAGCTTGTGTTTAGATCTGTCTCTGTGTTTGAAGGCCGAGGAATTCAGAAGTTTCTGGCGTGAAAAGTCGGACCTTCGTCGGTTTCCCGACGGCAGCATTCGTGAAGCGGTCGTCTGGCCGTCGAACAGTCTTGCTGACCGTAGAATGATCGGCTCGTGTATTGTCAAACATATTCTTTCCAGGTGACTTGGTTGTGATTTTTATCATTATAATTCTGTTGTCTGGTGAACTATTATTATTATTATTATTGTTTGTTGCGGATGTGATATTTGTAGCTGTATGTGTAATATTCTGTGTAGCTTGTAACTTGTGGTTGCTGTGTTGACAGTCATGCCGGAATTCCAAAGGCTGACATAAAGTTTATGTCCAACCAGCTGGATGTTCTTTTACGGCCAGTGCTACCATCTTCTGTCACAAAGCACGGTGGAAAGCATGCTGTGAGCAATGCGAAGGTGGACAGTTTGTCAGTCACAGGCACAGGTGAACACCAGCAGTTTAACAAGCTAGCTTCTCTTTTCTCTTTATAGCAGTTGACAGCATATGGAGTTTGTTTAACTGTGTTATGTTTCGCCCCTTAAGGATGCAGAAAAGTTTTTAGTTTTGGTTCAGAGAAAACGTTCTTGGTCCTGATCTTAATATAAAGTTTTGATGTTGAGAAAAAGTCATCATCTGAGTCTTGGTCATGATTTTGAAAATAAAGGAAACTCTTGGTCTTGAGAAAAAAGTCTTGTTTTTAACGTTGCTTTATACACGTTTTTGCTATTCATAATTGTGGACATCCAACTTGCATGTTACCTGTTGGCAAATTTGCATTTTGTACATGCTAAAACTTAGCAGCTTTTGTCATTAACTGCAAACGAAGACTCAATCTTAAACTACTACGCACTATTTACCAAGAGCTTCTGACTGTCTTTTAATGCAGACCAAGACCTGTACAAGTGACTACATTGCTTTTTTGTAGATTTCATGTTTCATAGTTGAGTGCAGGCCTGTCTAGCTGTCAGGTGGCAAGTCACACTCTGTGATCCCATATGGCAGGTGACACTCTGTAGCTCTGCTATGGTTTTCCCGTAAAGAGCTATACACAATATTTAATTTTTTACATATGCATGAGCCAAATGTCTGCTTGCCACGGACAGGAGAGGAGCAGCAGGCCAGTATCATTGTGGTGTGTGATTCGCTGGCTAAACTGCTGCGTTCGGCTGTAGCTTCATCCGCCAATCTGCCATTGTCCATCACCGCAGTCCACGGCGTTTCACCTGCATTTCGATTTGCTGAGGTGACGTAACTAATACATTTGTTTTTATTCATGTTGTTTGTTTGTACATTTGTTATGTTATTTCACAGAATTATTTTAATAAACTGTGTAAGTTTCTGGTCCTCTTTTCAATCTTGAATGAAAAAGCTAATACAGCTACTTATGATTTATTTCTTTTATGTTGCCTGTTTTTTTGCATCCATTCATTTTACTGGTTTATTTCAATAAGTGTAAGTTCTGTTTCTGCCCCTCATCTTGAGAGAAAGTCTTGCTGGATTTTTTCCAGTAGTTTGTCTTGACACAATGATTAGGTTAAGGGATCAAATAGAATAGTCAGAGGTCAAAGTCGCAGCATGTCCAAAAATGCTAAAAGGCAGACAGATGCTTAGAAAGCTTGAGGCTGCGTTCACATAGACATGAGTACGAGTATGAGTATGGGTCCGGGTTTCCGTTTATGGCCCGTAGAAGCTTTACTCGTACAAGTGGAGCATTCACGGTGACTTGTACAAGCACACAGCTAAATGCGCGTCAGCCGTATTGAATAAAATCGAATTGATGAAATGCTTTACCACTAAAACAACAATATTCCACTACATAGTTACTATTTTTACAAACCGCTTATCTCTAACGATGAACAGTTTTACGATGACGTCAGTTCTGACGTCAAATGTGTGCCACGTTTGTTAGAAATTATAATAATGTTATTTACGAGTAGTTTACTTTCTACGAGTTGGATATAAACATGACCTGCACAGAAACTACTCGTACGAGTGACATTTTCATGTAACCCATACTCGTATGTATGTGAACGGTTGCCATTGAAATACATGCAAACTCGTGTTTGCCGGAACTTGTATACAGGAACCTGTACAGTGCCGGACTCGTACTCGTGTTTATGTGAACGCAGCCTGATTCTGTGTTGTAAGCCAGATGTTCCAAGTTATGCCGGTTGATACTGGGTTTTCTGAAGTGAGCTTTTGATTACTGTTGTAGCAGTTATTTTTGCATTATATTATCATTCAAATGATAAATCATTAATTTGGTGAGCTGTAGTTGAAATTGTTTTGATACTGTTTTGGAACAAGTGTTTCATGCTCCACCAGCTAAAAACTCATGTACTTTAGAGAAGTTTTTTTCATATTTAAATTTCTTAATAATTTATTGTGTGATTAATTGCTAATTTGCTCTGCCCTGTGAAATGTTTTTATAGTGTTTCCATGTGTGTGTCAGGTGTTTCCTGCACTACCAGTTAAAAACCTGTGCAAACTGGAGAAGTCTGGATGCCAGCTTGTACCAGGGTCTAAAGACGGTTCCACCTGTCCTGTTCTAACTCCTTCAATGAAAGGTATTAACGTTTAATTTCTTTTTCTGTGAATAATTAGAATATGCAACATTTTTTGGCATTGAGTTGCATTACTTTGTGTTATAAGCGATAATTGTACTATTCATCAGTTATCTCACATAGCTGTAATAAGCTAAGTGATTACTAGCTGCAAAAATAATAGCCATTTTAACTTCTGGTATTAGCTAGTGCTTTACTGTCTTCAGAGGAATTTTTTAGATTGTTGGAACATTATCTTTGCTACAGTTTGTTGTAATCATGAATCCTGCAGTAGGCTGCCATTACCTTTCATTTGGTTTACAGTTACTCTTCTATCCATGGAGCTTTCTCAGAGAGCAAGTTATACCGAGGCATGTGTGTAAGCAACTTGCTCAGAGTCACGTCGTTAAAATGCGTCTTTCTTTTTTTATGTGTAATCTGGCCTGAAAATGGTACAGTCACAACTTGTTCTTAAAATATCACTGGCCCACTGTTTTCTCCTAGAGAGGTGCCACAGGGCAATTTCAAATATGAAATTGTATCGTGTTTGATATGCTGCGTTTAAAATGCTTTTAGTGATCTGCATACTGGAGGGCAGTGGCAAATGGCCGGACAGCATTGAAGCAATCAGAAGACTGAAGGCAGCTTATTACTTGAGTCTATCTCAAGCTCTGAGCAAAACTGCACCCGGCGTTCTCTGTGCAGCTTGCACTGACTGCCTGAAAGTCTACAAGGTCTGCCCTCAGTAGATCACATGTGCCATTTGATGTGTTGCAAGACATCATATCTACGGTTTTCTAGCAAAACCTAACCACAAAACTCTTTAGAATGCTATTTGAATACAGTATTTTTCTTATTACCTGATGAAATGTAGCAAGCAAATGTGTGTGTTATTTATTAACAAACTGTAAGGCAGCATTGAAAACACTGGAAAACGCATTGTTTACGAATTTTTTTTCTGATTTTTAATGTTATCAAAAAACTGACAACAGATAGGATGTTCTGCCATTCTGCCCTCCATATGTTGTTTGAGTTTGGTTTACCTGTTTTGATGCTTTTATTTTTAATATTCATGTTGTTTTGGTTTATTCCATCAGTGTCAGTTGTTTAAAATTGGTTTCATGGCACAAGTAAGCCAGAAATATTCTTTTTAGTCTTTGTATTTTTTCTGTTTTTCTGTCTCTGGGTGTTTCAGTCTGTCTATGATGTGTTTTTATGCTGAGCTATTTTCTGTGTTTTTCTTCTGGTGCATAAAATGACATTATTATATTGTTGACCTGAAGTAAAATACACTTTTTTAAATAAAATACATTTGTTTATTTTCGTAGTGTCATTGGCCTGAATATTAGCAAACTGGGCTGTAGTGAAAACATCTTGCCATCCAACCAATCAACTTTATCGCTGATGTGTGATGTGTTACGTGATTGGTTGTTGGCTGTAGGATGGCTACGTGTTCGACGTTGTGATTAGCTGCATCCATGAGATAGCTCTGAGCAAAGCACAGACATTGCCTGATGGCCGAGTGAACGCATCTGGTACCAGTACTGGTAGCAGCAAGGGTGTCAGTCAAGTGGAGTACCAGCTTACCACTCTCCCTTGGCTCACCGGCTTGATTCATGGGTCTGCTGCTGTGCTGTTCACTACCACTTTTGTCTCGAAAATTTCAAAGCATCTCGGAAAACTGTATATAGTTATTGTTATCAGTGTGTTTGTTAGTTTATGTGCTCTAGTATGTGCTTTTCCTTACACTGTTCCACACGCATGGCACGATTTTTTGCATGAAATGATTATTTGAAGACTTTAATCTCTCACCAGTCTGGCAATTTTCAGGAAAGAAAACACATCTTCGTTTTTTTGTTTTTTGTTTAAATAGTTTTGTTTTTAGTCAACTGTTTTAGCTATTTTTGACTTCTATAGGCACATTGAATACCAGCAAAAGTTGTGATGTGAATGGGCATACTGTGCAATGCACTAGCTCCGTATCAGTGGTCTTGCAGTGTACACTAGTGTCTGGCCAAAGGCTAAGGAATTGGAGATCAGCGCCATCCCATGACTTTTATACCTTATTTCTCTTTATGTTTAAATTCTCATCATAACGTCTGTATTCGTCTTTGTTTATGTTAGCATACAGTCGGAGTATAGCAGTTACAGCAGCACAGTGAGGTTGGCAAAGCGCTGGCTTGCAGCGCAGATGTTACTCTGCGACTACATTGACGAGGTGGCTGTTGAACTGATAGCAGCTTCACTTTACTTGTCACCGGCTCCTTTCACACCGCCACAGTACGTGTATCTCAGCAACAGCTATTTGTTTTTATTCATTTATTTGAGCTTGCATGCTACAGGCGTGGAGTAGAATCACCATCAGTGGCAAATATGGTACCAGTACTATAGATCTTTAGTTTTTGTTTAACTGATTATGTTTTCCATGGAATTTTAAGTACTGTTTGCATTTGAGTCACCGGGCAAACAGCCACCAAAGTGACAGTTAACTACTAGTACTACCAATGGCCATTTTTGTTCATCATGCCTCTGGCTTGCTACAGTTTTCTTCAGCTTTAAACGCTGAATCATCAGCAGTGGAAAAAGAAGTCGTCGGTGTATTTTGTTGCTCTGTGAAATTTCAAGTTACAAGTTAATAACGGCAACACCTGTGTGCCCAGCCTTTGATAACCAATATGATATGGCAGGCCATGCCATGATGTGTGTTTAAAATTAACTTTGTCAGCTGGGATAGTGACCTTGGCATTTGATTGTTTGACTTTTTGTGACTTTGATCTCATTTTCAGTATTATGTTGACTGCTAGTGTGTTTTCAACTAAGGACTCCGCTGGTTGGATTTCTGCGGTGTCTCAAGTTGCTGTCGACACACGATTGGATGAAAGAGCCTCTCATTGTCAACTTGAACAATGAGTTCACAGGTTTCTCTTGATATTGTTATCAAATCTGCTGTCGGGTTTTGTTTTAGGCTGTTTTGAACAAGATTGTGAGTTACCATATTAAGAACACGACTGCCGTGATTGTAGTTACCGGTAATCAGTTTTTCTTTGAAGATTTTTTTTCTTGACACTTTCTCTCCCACATTTCTGGTAAATTTCCTGACAATAGTCCGGCTGTGTTATTGTTATTCATTGTGATGTTGAACCCTGTTTGCTGACTGTGCAACTGTTTAGAATCGGACTGTGCTGAAATCCGAGTGAGGTTTACTCGAGATCGTGCAACACTTCCTCTGATGTTTATATCGTCACCGGTCGACCGAATGTCTCAGCTATGGACCAAGAGAAGACCGACTGCTGCCGTGCTGCAGCGCATTGCACTGTTAGCACACGAAGCTCACACGTTATTTCAGCAACAGCTGCAGCAACCTGCTGGCTTCCACAAGTCTCACTTCAAGGTGAATGGTATTCTTAACACTGTGTCTGCAGTGGTATAACTATTATCCTAAGTTACTAACTCACTGTGTGCTCAGGTCAACTCGGCCTACTACCTACGTTGGGATGGGAAATGAGTTGTAGCTTATGGGCTATAGGTTAAGGCCTAGTGTGGCTGATTAGGGTGGTGGTATGTCTGCTAGCTGCAAAACTCAGCTTCAGTTGTTTGCTGATGCGGGCAGTGGATGGCCACATAATGTGCCGTGGTATCATAGGCTCATGCCAATTAGCTGCTTCTTTTGAGATGTAAACTGCGGCACTCCTGGCCATGAGTCTGACTTGTGTAAGAAGTGTCTGATCTTTATGCTTCCCTTCAATCCATGGCTGCACTCAAACGTGGTTAAACAAGCGACCATGGAATAATTGTATGTAGAGTGTTTATTTAAATTTATCTTATACTCAGTTATTCCACTCCAGATAGTGGTTTAGCCTACGTTTCTTAACTAGAGTTAACTTTATATTTTAAAACGAGGAATGTAATCATTTTAGCAAAGTGTCAGCAAGTAAAAAGGTAATAAATGTTGGACATAATGTTCTGAAAATTTGAGAGATTTTGATGACAATTAACAATGTTAAAATAATAATGGATTTTGTATTTGGCTTTGATTATGCTGACAAAAATTTGTTGAGCAAAGCAGTGGATTTGGTCAATACATTAAGAAAAACAAGGTCAAATTGTTATGGTTTAGTGCTTCCGGACTTTTTTCTTTTTCTATAAAATGCTTGTTAACCTTTTTAAATTATTTTGTTACATTTCTTATCTTGGTGGTTTGTATGATAGCAAATATTTCGTCCGCCAAGGTCGACGTACGACGTGATAATTGAGCTAAACTCATCACAGTTGGCGCGTGAACACTGTTCTGTGGATGCTTCGTTCTCCGACACACCAAAGTTTACTGCATACACGGAGCCTAAGGTGCCGGGCAAACAGCCGTGGCCTGTGGTTGACTACGAGCCAATTCAGAGATACCTCAGCGAGCTCAGGGTTAGTCCACTCAACTTGCACAAACAGTGTACTGAAGGTTTAAAATGTGGTAGGTGTTTATAGCTGTTCATAGGGACCTGTCTTAGAGCTATTTGGGATCACACAGTGTTGCCTTTCTAGTGCGTTTAGTGACACAGGTGCACTGAACGCACCTCACCATAACCCCAGCAAGACTCAATTTCCTTACCCCAGTGGGATGGAAGGCTGAGTTGACCTTGGTGGTTAGTTATATGCTGAGATTGTTCACCTGTCCGCAGACAGTCACTGTCACCCATCCAAGTAGTAACCAGGGTTAGCGTAGAGCAACTTGGATGATCAAAAGCACTTTACCAACAGTGTTAGCTTGGTGTAGTCAGAAGCCTGAAAGTTTTGTTAACATCCACCCATACTCAAGTAACCGTGCCTGACTGAGTCAGTTGAATGTTCTGAGTGTAAAAATACCGCAAATGATGATACCTTTCTGGGTGTGAAAAATTTTACTTATCCAGCTTGCTGTGGCTTAACTTACCGATGTGTGTGTGCAATTTTGCTGTTGCAATACTGCTGTTGGTTGCTTAGTGACTAATTTTTCTGATGCCTTGAAGTGTTTGGCTACAGGGACGTTGAGAGCCACAGCGGGCCTGGGATTTAACATTCTCGCTGGGCTTATGTGGGAAGAAAATTTCTGAATTTTGCATTTTAAGATGGCGCATTCTGGTTTACTTCATATTTTTGAATGATGGCAGGCCCCCAAATGTCACAGGGCCTGAGGATACCTGGGGAAAACTTCCTCCTTTTCCCCCCATCTTGACGGGTTTGTTTGGCTACTACTAACTGCTACTACTACTGCTAAACCAAACTGCCATTTAGAAGCTTTTATTGCTTTTTTTAAATTTTGTCCATTGATTATCATGGTGTGATAATCCGAAGGATGATTTATTCTTCTTCTTCTTATTTTCCAATGCACAATTTCTTAGAGTTCAGTAATCCTGTGCATGCATTTCTTATTCACACCCCTGACAATAATTAATGGTGCTTCTATAACACCTTATTTTTAGCTTATCCAGATAGTCAGGTGTCTGTTGGTTTCAGGCTGCTTTTGACAACTTTGCTCTATTCTTCTACGACGTCTACGGCGGCAGCTACATCGGAGTCGTTTGGAAACCATCAGCTTCAGCTGCAAACGACCAGATCAAGGTTTACTTTTTTTATCCAACTGTGTTTGATTGCTTATTGCTCTTGAAGTTTACACATCCTGGCACAAAATCTGTGTCCACTTTTGGGGCCTATTTAGAGCACCCTTGCAGTTGGACCTCTCGCAAAGTGAAATAGAATATAATGAAACTAGAAATTTGGGGCAAAGCCCAACTTGAGTCCACCCAGCGCCCTAAGTCCGATTGGTGGGAAATTTCAGAGGGTGAAATTCCCCCGTTACCAAAGTCACGTGGCTCGAACTCAAATGCATTAGCATATGCAGAACGCCTAAAGTCGACTTAGAGTAGGTCAACATGTGTGCCTATAACTTTTTGTTAGTGAACCAAAGTTCACCCAATTTTTTTGGTTTAACGGGGGATGAATCGCTCTTGTTAACGCCATTTACTGCTTGTGATATCTTTATGTGTTCCAGAGATATTCGCGGTCAAACTCGAAAGTTTTCCTACATTGCACCAAATTTTGGACATTTTTTGCCTTCCAAAATTTTAAGGGGGTGGTGCCCCCAAACTTTGTACCCAATTTTTCATGCCTAGACAGCGATATGTCACGTGCCAAAGTTTTGTTGTGCTACACCCCCTAACTCCGAAGTTATAAGCGCTCCTTTACTACATTTTAAGCCAATTTTGAACCCCCCTTTGAAAAAAATTGTAAGGGGGGCTCTGTCCCCAGTGAGGGGTGCGCTAGCAAGACTTGGTCATTCTCTAGCATGTGTAAAAATTTTGGCGTGCAGCACCCCCTATGGGCCAAAATATAGTCTTACAAAAAAAAGTTGATTTGGGTGGGTACGATTTCACCACTTAATCTCCATGATTAGTGGATCAAAGTTCGCCGAACTTTTTTCACCCAACGTGGGAGGAATCGCGATACAAAATATACTTGTCCGATTTTGAATATCTTCATCCGTTCCGGAGATATTTGCAGCCAAACTTTGAAGTCATCTGAAATCGGGCCAAATTTTGCACGTTCTTGGCCCCTAAAATTTTTTGGGGGTGAGCCCCCCAAAACTGTGGACCGGCATTATAAAATTTGGCCTACTTCTGATCACCGTGCAAAATTTTGCGCCAATAGGTCGACGCATCTCCAACATATCGCATTGAAATAAAAAATAACTAGAAATTTGGGGCTAACGTGAGTCCACCTGGTGCCCCAAGTCCGTTTGGGGGGATAATTCGGGGG
>Ga0209367_1001513_pt1 | contig 28776 bp, 21 predicted proteins | sample WorMetLIZISLAND2_FD_187412 | JGI IMG/M metagenome (GOLD analysis project Ga0209367, IMG submission 187412) | Marine gutless worms symbiont microbial communities from Max Planck institute for Marine Microbiology, Germany - Olavius geniculatus... ...
GTTTCAAATTCTGAATATGGTAATCCAGCTCAGCATAGAATGAGTCCTTGTCGGAATCCGGAGAGGCGTTAGTCGGAGCATATGCAACAAAGACTGCGAGGATACCGAAGGTATGTGAGAATTTAGCAATAAGGAGCCTTTCACTCACTGGTTGCCATGACAGCAGAGCCGAAGACGTCCTTTTGTCAACTGCGAGGTCAACGCCTGATTGCCTGGCACTGCAAGGTTGATTGCGTTTGATGAATTGGTTTAACAGTAAAAGTACCACGTCTGTTCTATGTCCATTAATGTGTTTAAAATACCAAGCCATTATCATACAACAAGAGTCATTTGATGGTCAGAGCATTGTTGACACCTGATGTTAAATAATCAAAGTGAACTGACTATTTAATTGTTGAGTTAGAAAATTGATGAGTTGTGACCAGAAAATAATTAGTTATTTATCAAGTAGCTGCAGTCAGTTTTGGGCAGTTTCTATTGTGTATTAGCAGTCTTGCTTCACACAACATGTGTCTGTGCATTAAATTTTTTAATAGTGTTACTTTTCTTAATCATTCATGATCAACTTCTTAACGGTAGCCATTATTTGTCAACCCTGGTATTGTTGTATCATTGATATTTCTTTCTGTTTTTTTCACTTTATTAATTTTATGGGGCTACATTTTTGCTGCTGATAGCATGCACATTATCTTTGTTTGATTTTGTACACTTGTCTTTGAAAGCCATACATAACATAGAACAAGAGAGCCTAGCTAACGCAAAGGGAACGCACGACAGCGGTGCATGTATGAAGGCCCACTGCCCCTGGGGTGTTCACGCTAATTTAATATACAAATACCGAAATTTCCATCTGCGTTGCATAGCGAGTTAGTTGTGTGGCGACACCTTGCTAACGCTATAGAGTTGTGTCACAGCTTGAAATCACCAAAAAATCCATAAAATCCCTATTTTGGCATTCAAGGTCATTGCTTTGTGTGGCAATCGAAAGCCCGTGTACGACTTCCTATTAGTGATTAACAGTAACCTAGGCTCTATATCGCACCGTTTCTGAGATACAGCGACTTATTGGCTCAAAATCGTAAAAATTTTCCTACCTTCCTCTTATTTTGCACCCTTGTTTTGGGTGATTCCCTTAGAGTTTATGGAAAAGCCTTGTGGTTCCTGAAACTAGAGTCACCTGGGCAGTCGAGGGTGAAGATTTGGTGATCCTAGCTTGCACCGTTTTTGACTGATCCACCCATGTGACAGACAGACGGAGGACGGATGGACGGACAGAATTGTGATGGCTAAGACGTGCTATAGCAGTACCTGCTGTCATGCATAATAACAAAAAGTTAAGCAATGTTGTATAGAGAAGACAGCTGTTTTGACCGTGATGTCTGTAAATTGTAGAAGCCGAAAAGACAACAGTTGCACCAGTTGCCAGTGTGATGAAGCCATCTCGTGGGCCGAGTGATGATGATATATTCATGTCTTACATGAACCGAGGAGGCAGCAATGCTGCAGGTCATCATAAGTGGAATGAGCATCAGTACTTTGTGAAGGCGATGGAAGACCTGCATCGCAGCCAGCAGAACAAGATGGCTAAGGTGAGTCAACCATCCATTGCAAGTACGCCTGTTTGAGGACACTATGACAAAACATTGTATCTACAATTGGCTGTGGTAAAACGTCCTAATTACGAACTACAGAGTTCTTCACAATTGCATCTTAAATATTTATTTCATTACGTAGTAAAATATAGCAAACAAATCTGGGTGTTATTTGTTAGAAAACCTTTACAAAAACATTGTAAGGACACTAGGGGGAAAGTCTGAAAAAATGCACTGTATTGAAAAGTTTTTTTTCAATGTTTTTCATATGTCATTGACTGTAGATAGTATGTTTTGCCATTCTATCTTTGTTTTGAATTGCTTTGTTGTTTTAGTTGTCGTGATGTTGAGCTTTTTAAGCAGTTATTGTTCTTCATAAAATGAGGAATTCCATCAGGAGCCCGATTCACAAACATTGTCGTAAGACATGTCGTAAGACATGTCATAAAATTATCATAACTCAGTATTTAAGATGTCATAAGATTATCTTACGACATATCGTAAATGAATTCACAGAATTTATCTTTAATGATTGTAACTTTTTTCACGAAGGCATTTTGTTGTCATGGTAACTGCGAGCCGCTGACTAGTCAGTAAGTAAAAGTGGTCGTTTAAGAGTTAAATCTGTAATGTTTTAATTTAGAAATTTTTAATATTTTGACTACACAATTTTGAGTACATGGTGTTAACATGGGTGTTGATTTATTTTTTATTTGTTTATTTATTTTTGTTTGTTTATTGTTTATTTGTTTTTATTTGTTATTTGCTTATTAAATTTTTGAATTTATTTTATTATTATATTTGCTAGATTTTTGAGACAGTAGGCCTGTTGAAAGCTGTACGAGAGTGGGAGAGGTGAAGTATTTGAAACATTTCTTGACTGTGGCACGCTCTGCTGCACTGTCTAGACAGCGCATGGTAGCGATCGGCTACTAGCGAATAGTAGAGATAAATGTGTTTTTTTCGTACTCATCAGCTATTTAGCTACTACAGTAAAGGGCTACAATGAAAGAAAAACAACCTACACCAATCACCGACCGACAGCGGTGGACTATGTAGTTTTATTTCGGTGTTGTGGTACTGTCAAGTATTGCGATATTTGAGTCATTATCATTAATTTGTTTGTCGCACCGCACAACACTACGCTGTATTACTTTTTATTCTATGTTCGTTGTCCAGATATATGTTTACATGGCTATGGTGTAACAACGGTCCATCGCCAATGCAAAATGCTGTTTATTTATCCATTGATTAATTTATTTAGCAAGAAGACCACACAGCAGATATAGTACAAATCTAGCATTTCTAGATTATGAGCATAACTGAATTAGAGGTCTTATGAATCGATACAAAGAAGTTTTTTCGTGTTGGTTATAATTAGAATCTGAAATTTTGATTATCGTAAGACACCTAAAAAGTGGTCGTACAATTTTTATCGTAAAATTGTCATAAGATGTTTTGTGAATTTGGCCCCAGGTTCTCATTCTGGAACGCAGATCTGTGATGTCAGTGAAGTTACTGAAATTAATGCCACAGTTCTGCTGTGCATTTTGGACAAGGCAGCAGTAAATGTTCAGCTGTCTATGATACTGTTTAATTGTTCAATTTTTTCATTACCACCGTGGTAATTAATGGTTATCAAGAATTTCATCTGTCAACTTTTCGTGTGTCAAGTACCATAGTGCATTTCATGGAAGAACAACAGCATCTATCTTAGCTGCTGCTTTTGATAAATATTTCAGCAGTCAGTTTTGCCAAAGTTGCTGCTGGTTAGGCCATTAAATGTCTGTGAGGTGTTTGGAATTGTTGTTAAGCACATGAGGTGAAAGTTTAGTTTGGGTGATTTGATGTTGATGTGTCTTCTGGCTGCACTGCGAGTCAAATTTTTTGCTGGAATAGGCAATGGATGGCTGCATAATGCACTGTGGTATCATTAGCTCGTGCCAATCAGCTGCTGCTTCCAAGAACATGAAGGAACGTACAAAACGACCTAACTGAACTAAAACTAAACGCTCAGCTTTCACTTTGTTTCATTTTGATTCGTCTAAGTGCATTTTTTTCTGTCACTTTGAACACATGTTTGAGTGCTTATGGTAGACTGGTGTAAGCAGTGCTACGCAATATGGGACTTTCTTCGTGCCTGAATACATGCAAGTACTTGTAGCTGTAGCATGCCGGTGAAAGAGCTTGGATTATATTGTCTATTGTGCTGCATGTAGATAATGAGAGAGTGGAGTGTAGCCCGACAGCATGTCCAAACCATGAATGCGACTGATCCTCGTGGTGCTGAAAGATTGAACAAGGACATCACTGAGGTACCGTACATTTAGACTTGCGTAACATCTCTGTATATGCCGTCACATGTCACCGATGCAGCCAGTGATGCACAACCTTTGAGCCACAGGCCACATAATCACATGATCTTGAAGTCACTCCAGGCCAGACCAATGTAAAATGCTAATTATCATCAGTAATGAAATACATAAGACTTTTATATTTTACCAGACTAGCTCTGTGCTGTGTTACAACCTGGAATTGTAAGTGTGCACTTCTTAAAACAAGTCGAAAAGTAAATTAGTAAGTGACTAAATGAATGAAGAAATTGCATGACTGTTTCATGCATGTTGTATTTTCCACGTTTTTTTCACGACCTCGCAAGGCAGGTAACCCAATAGGTTTCAGATGTGGTCCGTGGGCCAGACGCGTTGTGCACCAGTCTTACAGGTCGTTATTTCATTGCTGTAGTTTAACACTTTCATTTTTACCCGATTTGCTCGTGCTGCATGCAATTATGGTCACTGCTTTATTTTAATTTGTTTTCTATCGTGAACATTTGATAGTTGCATTAGTTATATATGTAGTGTGGTGATGGTGTTACCTCTGGCTTTCACAGCAATGAAAGTTCTGATTTTTGGCCATCACATAGCAATTAGTTTTCGTGGCATTCTGCGCAGCAATTGGCTGAGCAGTGTCAGCTGGTACTCTGTTCCATTATGTCGCACATTTTTTGCTGTTTTCATCTTGGTGCTTTTGTTTTTATTTTATTTGCAGTTATTTGTATACGGTATTTTTATCATAGCTGAAATCATCATTTTTATGCCATTTTTTACATTTGCTATGGTGTGCTTCTTTAGTGATCTTTTATTGTTGTAAATGACAGTCTGTTTAAAAATTTTCTGCGTTAGTTACTACTATATTGCATCCGTTGGTTGTTTCTTTAGCTATGTATGTACTATATGGCAGCTTCATTCAGTTGGCTCTGATGCTGAAGACATTTGCTGCATTGCTTCGTAGCTATTTGTTTAGTGTGTGTATTTCATTCAGTTATTGTCAGCATGGGTTTATTTGCTCTGTGCATTGGTTGCTTGTACATAATTTTGTGCTTTTAGTTTTATTTCTTGTGCTTGTTAGCTTTCTATTATGATAGTTTTCGTTACTTTTCATCTATGTAGTACACTGTAGCAGCTGTTAATTGTGGCTGAAAATATGCTTTTATATATTACAGTATGGCTGAATTGCTGTTTCTCAGAATGTAATATTTATTTACTCCTCGCGTGCTACGTTCCTAACGTAGCGAAGGCTTGTATATATGATCAGTGTAATATTGAGGACCAACCAACCGACCAACGACCGGCCTCTGTTCTTGGAAGAGCCTTTCTGGTAAAAACTTTAAACGGCCATATCTCCATAACGGTGCTAGATAGACGCATGGTCACTGTGGACCACCGATAGGAAGTCAACCCCCGGGAGTCGAATGGTCACATGATCGATGATGGCAGTCTTTTTTTCATAATCATAACCATAGCGAAAGATTAAAGATCTTTCACCATGTCATAACTCAGTGACTATGTCACACACAGTGTAGAATAGTTTTCTTTTCGCCTCGTGATGACGTCAGTTGCACAGTTGATGCTGTTGGCATAAAAATATACTTTTTATTGACATATAGGCTGTAAAAATTTAATTTTAATACGTTGATTCTCATTGCTTATTGATCAATCCTCGTAAGGCTTACATGTGTAAGCTGTTGGACAGTGTGTGGGAGAAGTAGTGTGTCTTCTGGTGGTGCAGAGGTTTCAGAAGACATACGAGGCACTGGAGACGGAGAGTGTTCAGGAAAAGAAGCAATTGTCAGAGTTGCACCAGCAGCGTGTCCAGTCTCAGCTCAATGAGAAGACACGTCTTGCACTCGATGACTACATGCAGGCTATTGATGACAGCAGTGACGTTAGTATCTACAGTGCCGCTATAGTTAATGGCAGGGGTGTTTGCATTGCTTTAACTCAGAGCAACAGCTGTTCATGATAGTAACACTGTAAAACATGAAAATAACTTTATGATAAAAACAAGGAATTGAAATTTTTCAGCTCTTCAGTGCAATTCAGTGTACTTTAGGACCTACTAATATGTATATGAGCTTTCTCTCCAGCTTGCTTTCTGTTTTACTTTCCACACCTACGTTTCCCGGGACTAGGTTCGACGAACCAATGGTTGCAAGAATCATCCATATGGAGCTGCATGTGGTGTCTCTCTGCCGAGCTGGACCTTGAGCAAGGCGTTGGATGAGCGACTTGGAGTCAGTGAGGATTCTGATTCCCTGGCAAGCATTGTAACGTGCAAGATGAGGACTGCCTGTAGACCAGTGTAACAGGCCACGGCCTTGCCCCTGAACTTGGATACTCCATGACCCGCAGGACTGGCATCGGTCACTTGAAGGGTACCTTGAACAAAGATGGCGAAGCCAGCCTTGCCATCACCATTTGCAGACACTGACCCGTCTGTCTACAAGTGGATGTCTGCCGGGCGGAGGGCAGTGAGTGTCTGAGTTGCAGCTATAACCCGCACCGCTGGTAAGACCATGTTGAACTGATGATCTTCCACATTGAGTCCAAAATGGATATTTGACAGATCTCTCCATGGCGATGGGCCCAGTGTGATCAGTTCTACTTTGGCAGTGTCAATGCGAGCTTGCCTTGGAATATTTTCCACTGTCTCGCACCAACTGGAATTCCTTGGGCATTGGGCTTGACACCTTGTGCATCATCCTGGGTCGCCTCTTCGTGAAATTTCCACCAATCGTCTGGTGGACTGTGCAATGGGAGTGTCCTCGTGATGACGGAGATCTCTCTCATGCAGTCTGGCCTTAGCGATCTCAGCTTGATCTGCAAGTGATAGTAAATTTGATTCTCTCACGAGGGCCGCAGTTGGAGTAGACTTGGTGCAACCAGTTATAATAGTGCACCAGCTCAGTGCTGTGCCTCAAGTTTCATGAGATTGTTGACCAGTAATGCCGACGTCCAAGAAGATGCACAGTGGAGAGCCGTTGACTGTGTATATGTACAGTATAGAGCTCGCAACGATGCCGGATGTCAACCCTATGACCTGCCTGCAGTGCAGCGGAGGACACTTAGACGACTGGACATTTTCTTCTTGACCTCCAGCGTATGCGGACTGAAGGAAAGCTGACAATCCAGTGTGATGCCTAGGAGCCTTTTCGTGGGTTCAAATGGCACCTGTGATGTTCCAAAAAATATTTTCGGAATAACTTTCCCATTTACCTCCCGAGGATCGTGGGAGAAGAACGCCACCACCGACTTTGTTAGGCTAAGCGACACTTTCCATGCTTGACACCATCTGTATAGGTCTGCAACAGGCTGCAATGCAACCTTCCAATCGGTGACTCGGCTGTCCCGGGCACCAAAGGTGGTGTCATCGGCGAGTGCAAAGGCTACAGTACCCGAGGGAGTCTCTAAAACAGCTTACAATGCTCCTCAGATCCTTTGCTAGAAAAAGACGCAGAAAAGAAGAAGATTAAGGGGAGGGAAGAGAAAAGGGAAGATCAACTCAAATTGCCCATCTCTTTCCTGCACAGTGAGTACCAGCAAAACTTGGCATAGATGGAAATGCCATCTCATGCACTAGTTCGTAGTGTATGTAAATCGGTCTCTGGCTGATGGCTATCCTATGGTTTGTGCAGCTTGCAAAGGACTTTTCGTTATGTTGCATTGCATTTACATATGTGCTGCGGATACTGCGCTGTCAGGCAATGAAGATCCTGAAGACTCTGAAGCGCTACGTGAAGGCCGTGCAGAAGGATCGCCTGCACACTGTGAACCGCTACAAGCACCTGCGTGAAACTGACCCAGCTGAGGCGGAGCAGCTTCGACAGCGCATGGCTGAGCATCTGCGCAAGATTGACGGACAGCTCACCGTAGCTCTGGGCATGCTTGACCGTGTGCCAACGTACAAGAAGAAAGTCGAAATGCAAATCGGTGTGTATCGTTTTTATTATACTGTCAACTGTGTGTAGTTGTCATTGTTGTGCTGTTGTTGAAGGTTTACTTTGAAGTTGATTTTGGGCATTGCAGTTTACATAGCAATATTATATGGTATCTTATTTCAATTTCAGAAGCAAGTGTTTTCCAAAATGCAGCTGATAAATATGTTGGACATGGTGACTTTGGGCATTACAGACTTGCAAAATGAACATTACAGCATACACTGCAATCTCATAAAAGAAGGTGTCATCCAGAAAAGGTCGTCGAAAAAGATATCTAGGGAAAGTACGAATGACTGTTTTCAGTGTAAAATATGGTGGCAGCAGGACAAGTGTAGCTAGTGTGTAGGCTGTGCTTTTCTGTAATTGACAGTGATGGGGCATAGTTAGTAAGAAAGTTCCAGCTGGTGCATAAAAAGGTGAAACATACATGCTTTTCATGCAGTCGACCAGTTTTGGAAATGGTTAGCCTCAGTGATTGCACTGAAGGTGACTCATGTTGAACATCGTGTTCAAGTTTTCAATCAAAATGGCCGCTGTTCAATGCAAGTGATTGTGGCTGATAGTTCCCAAAAGTATCTGATTGCTTGATCTATGGAAAGTATATACTGGATTTTTATGCACCACTTGATAGAGAAATCACAATGGCTGTGTTAGTGTTGCTGGATTGTTGGTTGTTGTCATCAGTGTGAATGACCGTTGTGTGCTGTGTTTGAATTTGCAGATGAGTATTTGGATGCGTACCATTCCATCGACTCCAGCGTGGAAATTCTGCTGAGAAGCCTGCGTGACAATCCTCCACAGACAGCCACTGATGACGACGACAACGACGATGATGACGATTACGAAGATGAGGATTACTACGATGACTATTACGATGACGACGACAATGATGTCGATGATGGTGATGATGCTGATGATGAGCGCTACATCTATGACAAGTTTGCAGACAGTGAGGACGATGACTCCAGCGAAGAGGAAGAAGATGAAAGTGTCTTGGATGATGATGTTGACCGAGACGTGGAGTCAAAAGCTGCTAACCAAGAGCATTACGAGGATCAAGGTACATGTGTGTGCAAGACCCTTTTTGTGTGAAATTAGTTTATGGTCATACATGTCACTATAGTACGTAAATCTTGTGGCCTTTTTCTTTTGGATTTTAGCTTACTCGTGCCTCAGCTGATTTGAGCAAGTTTTCTGCGTTATGCCAGGTATGAATTCTAAGCGTTTTGCTACAGCCGTATATCTGGGCCTGCTTTATGTGTGCTCAAACAGTACATCATGAAGCGAACTCAACGTTGGTAGAACAAATGCATTGGTAGCCAATTCATCATTCTCAAGCAAAACGTTATCTATTGACTTGCTATGGCTTAGCGATCATTGATGATGATAATCGGTGGTGGAATTGTGCTAGCAGTGCAGACGTCGGCACACAAGTCAGTGAAGAAGGCCGAGCCACAGCTGCCATCACACACGGTCGATGACGACATGGCCGATGACACTGATGTCGAGGTCGCTCACGGTCCATTTGCTGCACATGTTGACAAGAGTGGCGTCAGCCTGAACCAGGTTTGTCAAGTTCTCAAGTTCGCCGATGACTTAATTGCAGCTGCAATTCATCTTTGCTGTACATGTTCTCCAGCCTCCAATTCATCCTGGGACTCTTGAAATTTGCTGCTTGTCATCAACTGTCTGAAGTTAACGTATTTTTTCTAGAAATTATGCAAACATGAGTGAGGTGTATAGCAGATCACAGTTTACAGTCCCCTTTTTTTGGTCGATTTTTTGATGGCTGTATGGAAAGCTTGGTGGGGTCACATTTGTGTTATGTTAAAAGTGCCCCTGGATGTTAAGTCCGATGTCGACTGTTTGTAGCCGTTCATTGAGAAGGTGTCCCAGAGAGGAATGAACAGTTTCAGTGGAGCTCTGCCGGTCGGCCTGGTGATTGGCACGCTGACAGTTCTGGTTGTGATTGCCGTCGGCATCCTGGCGGTGCGTCGTCATCGCTACCGACAGTCTCACATGGCCGTCAAGGTGCGTCTTGATCCCGCGGCCAGCCCGGAGGAACGCCACATCACTGCCATGCAGATGACCGGCTACGAGAATCCGACCTACAAGTACTTTGAGGCTACTGGTGCCGCTAACGCATGAAACCACTTGTACACTTGCGTTTGATCGTCATTGCAACATTTTCCCCCCTTCACTTATAATAGTTATTCGCCTGTCATATTTATTCATAAATCGCCAACGACATCATTCATTTATGGACCAGAATTTTTCCCATTTATGTGTATGTTTTTGTGAAATACGGTGATATTCTTTACTAGATATTCTTCACTACAGTCAAAATTGTCGTTAAAACATGCTAAATAGTGTATATATGTAATCAGTTTCTTTGTTTAGTACAACCATGTTGATGCTTACTGTAGCATTTTAGCTTTCACTGATGTTCACATGATGTGCTTGTAATTCATAAAATGGTACCTATAACTGTAAGTGAACTGTTGTGAGTTTATTTGCAGCTTATTTGGGAATTCATTATCAGAGTTTTTACTAGATGTAATCCGTTAGTTCAGTTGCTTGTTATCATGCTGAAATATGAATTTTTAAACTTGTGTTAACTCTCAACACCTTACACTCTATCCTATTTATATGTTAAATATGTTTGATTATGTTTACTTTTTTTACATTTTTTGATCTAATAGCTTTACTAAGTGGTGAATGGAATAAAGGAAAAATGACTGTAGAGAAAAGTTTAAATCAAGATCTGTAGTGTCCGAAAGTCGGTGAAGGTGCAAAACTGAATTTTTCTACTGCTTTTCAATGCTTATATAGTTCTAATCCAGTTTTTTAAGTATCAGAAAATCATATTGTATTCTGTTTAATTGATTTGATTTTGTCTGTTGTAATCATTTTAAACACATTTTGGTTAGATAGCCTGTAGTTTTAACACTGTACAGTTTGCAGTGTTGGTGTTGTCATTTGCATCTCTATCAGTAGTTGTTGTAGATAGTATGTGCCCATCATAAACTACTGCTAGCTAAGGTCTGCTAGCCATGCATTGCAGTCAGACCAAAATAACGTCTGCATTTGACTGGAAACAAAAAGTTAAGCAACTGTAGCCTATATTGAACAATATATATTTAGCAGCTTACTACCTTTATTTGATAATTTGTTGGTATTTCGGCAACTACTGCTGATGTCTTTGCAACAACTATGGCTGACAGTCGGTTGTTATACACGAGGCAGTCGGTAGGATCCCTCATCTCCGTTCATCGACTTGTTCTTTTTTTGTTTACTGTCACTTCCCTGATCCGCCGGTCCTGTTGAGCTGTCACTGTACAGCTCCTTAGAATTACTCGAATCTTGTTGCAGACTCCAAAATATGTGTGAATGTATGTATGTATGTGGCCACATGTGCTTAGACATCTGCCGGTTGCATGCGTTACTGCAGCAGCAGCAGACCGACCGAGCCAGCGGTGTGGCTAATGTCCCACGCTTAAACTGTCGTTTTTATTGGCAATCGCACGATGCACACTTTGTCGCTGCACTGATGCTGCAGCTATCGTGACATTGTTCATTGTTTACCGACGTCTATCATCTCTGTTATCATGTCCATGCTAACTGCAAAATACGAAAGCGCGAAATCTGTCCAAGTGCAAAGTGCGAAACAAAATGGGAATTTTGCTCGCATTTTTTTTAATTTCGCGGTTTGCTCTGTCTCACTGCAACGACTGATCAGCCCACTGACGGGTCTGATTAATTGTCATTGGCAAACATGGGAGTTCATTTAACGCTGATCGTGTCGTTGACCGTTGTATGACTTTTTATAGGCCTAGTCTCTCTATAACCTGCGATCATGTTTATTCATTCATTTCTGTGTCATCAGCAACAGCTCTTTCTAAAGCTATTAGCTTGTTTCTCTATCAATCACTTTAGCACAGTGATGCGGCTGAGAGATAGTATGGTCTGTGACATCTGGTGGACAATTGTTCTAGAGAACACAGCAGAAGTTGCCGAAGGGATGTACTTTCATCGACTTATATTTTTATTGGTTACTCTTTAAATCTGAGTTTTTCTTCTAGGAGTTTATTCCAAGAACTTTTACATTGTTGATGAACATAACTGCGGATTCTTGTGTACAGCGCAGATCCAGTAACCGAACTTCAGTGGTAATTTCAAAAGTATTTTATTTGTCATCATATTAGAGATTGTAGAGTATGTATTTATATGACGAATGCAAAGCAGCTTTTTTTGCTGGTGAGTTTCCTTTCACTTTTGTCGTTATCATGTCATCTGTAGTCTGTTGTTGTGACAGTGAAGATTGTGCATTTGTAACTGATATTGCGAGAAGGACATTTTACCCTTGCTGTTGTTACCTGGGTGAATAACTAGACTGCTCGTGAATAGCAGTAGTGCCTGTGTGTCGTAATGTATTCTAATTGCAGTTTGGTGTCTACCACTCGCTGAGTTACATGTCGCAATATCACATTGATCGTCTTGTACAGAGATATTATTATTGTAATGTATTATTGTTGTTCGAAGCAGAACTACTGCTGGTCTTAATTTTTGAAAAAAAAATTGCAGCTCTCATGCCAAACTGCACGGTTTTATGTGAATTGATTCTTTTGTGATTCAGGTGTCAACTTCAATAGTTTATTTAATGCTTGCTTAGCGGAGGCTGCAATTAAATTATCAGCCTTTGGAATTGCCATTGTTACTTTCACTGTAAATTTTGAGAAAGTATTGTGTATGAGCATGTTTGAAATTGTGTATTTACTGTTTTATGACGTTCGTTTACACCAGTGTTTTTCAACCTTTTTGCTGCCACGGAACCCTACACAAACGCGGTCACTCACGGAACCCCATGAATTGATCCACGAGTCCAGCGACGTACGCGAGGTTGAAGCTACAGCGTGTCTACGGACTCATTTCCCTAGCAGAGCAGAGCCCCTGTGAGGACGACAAAGCAAGCAAAGATGACCAATATTAAATTTGACCACATTAACAGATAGCAGAACGTTATTGTATTTAACATAACACGACGGGTGAGGTGGTCGTCGATGGCCGCTCAGCCCCCGCCATACCAAGTGAAAAAAATTATCATGTGGACGTCCTTGTTAAAGATATGCATCTTTTTAATTTTGCTTAGCACAGTGTTTAAAAAATTGAATTCATTAAGTAAATGGTCAGATGATTTCGTAACCATAGGCCTAACCCTAATCAATGCGTTTTTTCTTTTCTTTATCTTTAGGCCTATTTGCGATGATGCACTTATTCTCACAGTTCAGTAGCTTAATGTCGTGCATAGGAAGCTTACGCTCCTAAAATGCAAATATGCCAAGACTACTAACAGCAGAAATGATTTAACAGAATTGTGAAAGTTAACGCATAGAAACGCAATTTCGAACAAAATATTTCATGATGAGTATTTCTACGACATTGTTTGGCGAGATTTCGCATGCTAGCTAATTTTTTTACTGGCCAGCTGCGGAACCCTGGGATTCCGCGGAACCCCGGTTGAAAATCACTGGTTTACACTTTATCTGCAGGTTTTTCGGTGATTGTTTGCTTGTGACAATATTGCGAATGTGTTGATTCACACTACGGTGGTGTTCTTAACCATGTTCTACAGTCACTCTCTCTATTTGCATAACACATTAACTGACTTCGCAGCTATCTGGACCGGCTTACAGTTTTTATTTTTTCTCGTTTCAGTTTTAGTGATTCTATTCCTTTGCTTTTTAGTTTTTCGGATTTCAGTCACTTTTCTGATTATGTTTTACATTAAAACTTTTTCTGTTCAGTATCTGTTGTCATTTTCGTTTAAACTATTTCCACAAAAATTTCAATTAATACTTAGTAGGAAACAATCATTCAATGGTAGAAAAGTTAAATATCCTTTGCTACTGATGATGTTTGTAAATTATGTGTTCACCATCGAGGACAGACATCTGATGAAAACTTGTGTACTAGTAAACATTCACTGAAAATTTGTACATTTTCCACAGAGATATGAAGGGAGATGTCAGTGGGTGTTTTTTTGAACACTGTGTAGTAATCTGAAAAGTGCCAGTAGAAGTGTACAACAGTTTCACAATGATCGGACGCTCTGCCTCTATGATGAGTCAGTACTCCACAAATGCTTTACATGTATGTTGCTTACTCAATTCATTTCAAGGTTATTATTACTCATCAGTCAAATATTCATAGGATAACTACTGTGATCGAGAAAGCAGAAAAGTTTGGGGTGATTTTGCAGGTAAAGTGGCTTATTTTTGGAACATTGCCTGGTTAGAATGTTTTGCTGAAAAAATTTGTATGTAATAGATTTCTACAACACCCCAGTGATGAGTTGATTGAATTTAGCTTTTGAATAAACTGCTACTAACAAAGGGTAAGTTAACCTATTCAGTGTTGTAGTGACCGGAGTTTTTTGCTGCTACATGTATATTTTGTTATTAGTGCTAGATGATGCAAACGTTATAGGCTTCTATAAGCAAAATAATGCTGCCATTAGTTTATTAAAATGCTATTTGATAATCCTAAATTCATTTTCGACTGGAGACACCATACTATTTCTCACTCTAATCACTGAAAGATTTAGCTACAGTGCACCTAAATATTGCACCACCTTGTGTTAAATAATCTTGCCTGCACATGAACTAAGATAGAATGCATTCCTCAGATAGAAATTCCCTAATGCTGATTTATTGTTTTATAATATGCTTACTGTGTCGAAGTTTAGTTTCTCTTTCCAAGAAAAAATTAACAGCGTAGGACCATGTTCAGGGCTCTTGCACTAGCAGGCACAGTACAGTACAGGGGCCAACAAGCAACAGAATGAAAATATTTCACAAGACTTTAAATCCGTGTGTAGGGTCGAACTGCACACAGGGTGACCCGTGATCTGTGAAACCTGGAAATGTCGGACAATTTTGCAGATGTCAAGGATTTCAGTAAAAATCAGGGGAAAACCTAAAAATACGAGTGACCACTTTCTAGACAGAGATTTTCAAAATTATCCCTGGTCCCCACTTTTTTCCACAGTGCAACTAGAAGGACATCATTCCAAGGCTGAGATATGCTTAAGACTAAAAAAAAACAAACAATGTGTGGAAGGACAGCGCAATTAAGGACCAGAAGAAAATCTAGCAGTTCCAGGCTGGCATAGTGTCACTAAATACAGCACTGAATTCTAGAAAATGACATATTGTATAAGTACTAACTGCCATGTCCTAGCTAGTACAACACACAATGCAACTTAGGGAACATGAAAACTATGTTAAAAAGTAACCAATAAACACAGCATAAATAGCTAACAGACACTGCTGTTGCATGGTTAATACTCTATGTGGTTTGCTATAAAATTGCACAAAAGGAATACCATGAATCATGATTCGAGCAAAGCTGTAAAGCTTACAATACGAAATCTGTGTCACGATCCAAATGAAAAGTGAAGTTAACTTGTAAAAACAGTTAATGCGGACAGCAGACAGAAATCGTCACAGTGCATGAACCTGAGCAAGACTGCAGCTAAGAGCTATTGACCAACAAATAATCTATATAGCCAGCACTAACGTGACTGGCACAGTCGCAACATTTACACACACAGTTAAAACAGTTCTCAGTCCCTGCAGACAGTTCACTTCTTCTTCGCTGCTGTCTTCTTTTTGGGACTCGCCTTCTTCTTGGGGCGCCCCCGCTCTGCACGCAACAATATGCAACTAGAATTGGATTTTGTCGGGTGCAGCAGAAGCACTCAGAGTGAACAATCACCTGTAAAACCTGGAAGTCAGGGAATTCCAAAGTGGTCAGGGAATAGTTGAGGAAAATGAAAATGGTCATGAACATGAGCTAACGCTCACGAGACGCGCGAAAGCCTATAGCAGCTACTGGCCAACAGTGGTAAAATAAAGACTTTTATGGCGGTACCACTCTTTGATGCCCTCGTGTGCAGGTTTCCTCGAACCTAGAAAAGCGAGACTTGGACCGTTGAAATCTACGTTTAATACTGAAAATTTCATACGCAGCTTGTCCATGTCTATATCAATTGGTTTTGGCGCAATTCGCTCTTGAAATGTGTCTCGCAGCCTGAAATCGTCAAAAAAATCCATTAAACCTCCTATTTTAGCGTTCAAGGTCATCCAAGGTCATTGAATTCGGTGGCAATCGAGAGCCAGTGTACGACTTCCTATTAGTGATAATTAGCAACCTAGGCCCTATCTCGCACGTTATTGAGATAAATCGCTAATTTTTCCCATCCACCCCTTTCATTTAGCGCCCTTGTTTGGGGTGACCCCCTTCGAATTTATGAAAAAGCTTTACGGTTCCTGAAAGTAGTCTTCCAGGTAGCTGATGGTAAAGATTTAGTAATACTAGCTTGCACCGTTTTTGACTGATCCACCCGTGTGACAGACAGATGGACGGACAGAACTGCGATGGCTAAGACGCGCTGAAAGCAGTATAGCTGCTTTCGCGTATAAAAACTGGAAAAAAAATAACAAAAATACAGACATTAGGCATATTTGCACTATACAGTCTTTGTCACTCCCTTTTTGAAAGAAAAAATTTGCTCACTACACTACAATGGCACGTTATTCTGCAGCTGTTATAGCAGCAGCCATGATTCATTATGTGATGAATCCTGAAAGCATAGGGGCGACCTGCCATGTTTATAACTACACGAAATGTGAAGGAATGACTCTCAACATGGCGTTAAACAGTATACTGATGAATCTTTGCCTGCCCTACTGGAAAGGTCAATGAAAAGTCAGGTATACTTGGTCTGGAAAGAGGTCACCCTGAGCACTTACGTGAATGGACAAGGCAAGGAATGACCGCTATGTGAGTGCAAGTTCACTAAACAGTCTGAATTCCACGTACTGGTCATAATGTACATGCATATGAAATACTCCATGCATCAAAATGTACAGTTCTTCTGTGCTAAATTTAAACAGAAATGCTGCCAAACACAAAATGCTTACTGACACATTAGAATAACTACCGCAGAATCAAGCATATAACTCAGTTGTAACACATCACAACTGTTACTACAATACTTTGCAAATGTGAATGCTCAGCTGAATAACTTCACAGGATAGTAACTAACCATAAATTTCACAAGGAAGTGCAGCAACAAATTCTATGTGCATTGGATTTTATAAAGTTTTCAGAATTCAAGGCTCCATGATAACAGTTAACAATTGCAGAACAACACACTCAATATTTTAAATTGTTCACTGCACTACAAATGAGATGTGTTACAAATAGTACCATAAAACACTCATTTAGAAGAAATAATACATACTGCCAACTTTGCCCTTCGCTTTTGTCTTCTTTGGCGAAGCTGCCTTCGCTGTAACATGCATCACAGACACCAGTCAATTCTCAACTGTAGTTTAATTACATTAGGCGTTTTTGTAGGCCTGAAGCTATTAGGAGACTTTAACTTTCTATACTTCGTAAGAAATACTTTCATTATAAGAACATTATTGCTAAAACGGCTGTCTAAAAAATGCGGGTCACATAGTTAGCAAAGGCATAATACTAAATCAATGTAACGTAGGCCTACCAAAACAATGCTACAAATTAGCTATCTTAAGCCGGTGGCCACAAACTATGACAAATCTCAACAACAACAGCATCATTTTCCGCAAACTTTCATTCCGCAAAATACACGTAAGAAAATTCCGCATTCCTCAAAGCACACCTTCCCCTATGCTCGCAAAAAAACATGATAAAAAATTGTAGCAGCAATACAGATAAAAGACAGAACATGAAGTGTACTATGTGGCTTACCCGCATCAGCTGCCGCTGGAGCTGGAGCTTCTGCCTTCTTTGCCTTTGCCATTATGACTTCAGAAAATAACTCCTAACACTGTACACACAACACATAATACCGGTACTTGTTAAATGCTGCTACTGCACAATATCACACTCATATTATTAGGAAGATTCAACAAAATAACGGGCAATTCCTATAAAGCAAACGGTTGTGGCTTTGTATGCAAAAGCTATGCATTCAGCATCAAAGATAAACTGCTCTCAATTTCTTATGTTTCACGTGCAAGAGGAATGCGCAATAACTAACTGTAAAGCAATTACAAGAGCGGCGATATTTTGATCTCGTTTGAGGACTTCAAGCTTTGCCGTGTATTGCCGCCATTGCTGCAGGGCCTGCCCATGGCCTGCGTCAGCACTGCTGCAGCGCGTTTCGTAAACAAGCGCATCGCAAAAACACCAAAAAGCGCTAATAAAATCTCAACAAATTATGTAACATAATTTGACCGACAACTCGAGCAACACAATCGCGTATTGTTTATCGCAAATCTAGCGGCGCAACGCTGGAAAAACGTCAACTTACATCGTTCGTACGACGAAACACGTCCTCACAGTGCGATGACCAACGCCGAGATGACGCTATCTTGCTTGCCTGCAGCCTGCAGCCCGCCCAGCGTTCAAACTCACGCCGCGCGCGGGCGGGAACCTGCTCCGCCCGCTAGGAGCCGCTAGCGTACCACCGACCGATGCTATCCCACAAAGCCGCGCGTTTGCCGCGCAAATTCGGTTTTTGTGTGGTTGGCGTCGGTCGGTCGGCGTCGCTCTGTTCGAGTCGGGGTCAGGTCAGCGGCGTTGAACACAAAGGAGGCGCATCTTGGTGGTCTGCCTTGTGCACTGCTCGGTGATCTGACGTCAGTCCTCCTGGGGCAGTGTGGTTGGTGGGTCAAACGGGTAGTGGCTGGCATCTTTTGTGAAGAAAAGCGCGCCAACCAAAAGCGAAGGGCATGCCTTAATGCATCCGCGTCACGATGAGTCATGCACATCACATCTTTGCCACCCACACTACTGTCACAGCCACATAGAGGTTCCAATTTCCAAGCTTTCAACCTAGTTGAGCCAACCTGACATTAATCGTAAGATGACACGATACCCGTACCATCTCGATCCGATATGTTTAAAACACGTTTTTTATACTTTATGCCTCTCTGAGTAAACAAGAAAAGATCGGCGCCGAGTGGCGGCATGATATGCGGCTGTCCGCCCACTTTCTTAGCATTTTAGCCTACTCGTTAAAAGACGTTAACGTAAATTGGGGCATCGCACAAACCGTGATTACGCCATTTACGCCATTGCCGGATTTTTCTCAAGTTTTTAACCCTTGGCGACCATGAATATTTTGAACTGCAGACTGCAGAAAAAATGGCCAGGGCCATCGATCGAGAGCCACAAAAAGGTCTGGGGGAACATTCTCGTGGGACCCCTGAGAAGAAAATTTTTGATTTTTTTTAAAATTACGTGACCTCGAAACGTCGCGGGACCCGAAATAGCCTAATGTTTAAGCCTTTCAATTACGTATCTGAAATCTGAGCCGTGTATAACAAGGCTAGGCCCGGGGTAATTACCCTCTCTACTCCTCCGCCGTCTCGACAGGCCTGAAAATGGTTGTTTTGGCATATGCCTTTGAACCAATGTTCGTTTTTTTTCTACGCTTCTCTGAAGCCGAGTTTCCGGAAAACGCAACGCACGCAAGCGACGCAACGTGTTACACGACGTTACACGTAGGCATACGCAACGAACGCAGGTGGCACAGCAACAGCGGCCAAAACGCAAAGATATAGGCCTAGTTAAGCTACCGTCGTTGCGTGCGTTACGATAGATGAAAACCCCGCTTTAGGAGCCTATATACGGAACAGTGGCGGATCAACTAACCAACAAGAAGCTCTGCTGTCGTTAAGGAAGGCCGACCGTATACGACGGTGTCCAAAAAGACCAGCAATGTAAATGAGGGGTCAGTTCAGTATAATACCTACACAGAGAGAAAAAAAGAAAATTACACGGCCATTTTTAACACGCGGTGTCGTGCCCATGGGAGCCAGGGGCGCCAGCCCCTAATATTTTCAAACAAAAAATCTGAGCTAATGCTCATGAGACGCGCCAGAGCCTATAGCAGTTCCTGTTCGCAGGTAATCTTGGTCTATCTCCATCCATTTCGTCGCAATTCACTCTTTTGCAGCCAAAAATCGCCAAAAAATCACTAAAACCCCTTATTTTTAGGGTTCAAGGCCAATCAAGATCATCAATGTTGACAATCCTAAGAAGCCCGTCGCCAGTGCTTGTCATGTTAAGCAGCATGTCTGTGCCTATCTGCAACCATTTTCACGTTAGACAAGCCAGCAGCAGACAAATAACCACTTTTGAAAGAGGGGAATCTCTATTTGAAAAACGCGTGTGCAGGACTCTTTGAACTTAGAGGGTCCGGACTTAAATTGCTGAAATCTACATTCAATGCTGAAAATTTCATACGCAGGTTGTCTTGGTCTATCTCCAGCCATTTTGGCGCAATTTACTCTTGAAATGCGTGTTGCAGTCCGAAATCGCAAAAAAATCACTAAAACCCGCTATTTTGGGAGTTCAAGGTCATTCAAGGTCATCGATGTTGACATTTCTAAGAAGCTCTTCGCCAGTGCTTGCTATGATAAGCAGCATGTCTGTGCCTATCTGCAACCATTTTCACGTTAGACGAGCCAACAGCGGTAGTAGTAGAATAACGCCTTTTTAAGGGGGGTGCCTCTCTTTCTCCCCCTCGTTCGTGGAGACCCCCTTCACCCAGTGGCATGAAATTTTGTCACAAAAATACTAGAGACTCTTAGCTATCATACGGTGAAAACCAGAAGTCTTATCTCACCTGGGCTCCGATCGGTATCGGGTTGTGACAGACACCACCACACCAAGACAGAATTACCATACACGCTATAGCTAGCTATATATGCTAGCTCTCGCGCGTAAAAACGAAACAAATTATTCTTGTATAAAAACATTTTGCACACGTAACGTTAAAACGTTCTGCACTATGGTATATCTACCCACATTACACGAAAATGTGCAATTTTGACAATGATTTTTTGAAAACTTTTCCGGCGGCATATGGCTCCCAAACCCCCATACTGCAGAGGGGCTGCGGCGCCCCTCCCAGCAGACTCTATCCCCAGGGAGCTTCAGTGCTTCGCTCTTCCCACGCCTCGCCTCCTCGCTCGGGACCTTTGATCCCGCTGTCGTCACTCAGTGACATGTCGGTGACATTTTCCGGCCCCCAAATATTTTAACAGCATGCCACAGTACGTGATAGGAAATAACTATTTATTGCGAATTGCACAACAGCAATGCAGTAAAGCATGACAAAATAAAAACATGACACGGGTTACTTAATTGTGTGATACAAGGTGTGGCAAAAAAGTGGACCCCTAAAGTTTTTGCTGTTTTCTCAGCAACCGTTGGAAATTTTAATTTAAAATTTTACGGCTTTATTAATTAAAACCTTCTACATGTAACTGCCAAACAAAATGTAATTCTGTTGAAAAACGACGAAGGTCATGTTAAAGTCTATAACTTTGTGGTTAATTTTCAACAAAATCAAATTTTATTTGGCAATCAGATGTAGAAGGTTTTATTTAATAAAACTGCAGAATTTCAAATTAAAATTCCAAGCAGTTGCTGAGAAAAAAGCAAAAAAACTTCAGGGTCCACTTTTTTGCCGCACCCTGTAGGCCTATATAATCAATATAGGAAGGCCAAAAAGCGAGGGCACTTTGTTTTAGTTTTTAACCTGAGAGATGTTGATCAGAACACCAAATTTCACACAAATTAATATCATTTCCTTCAAAACATTAACTCAACTCATTTTCGTGCAGACTTTTGTGAGTGTACAAAGCAATTTCATGACTGCAAATGAGCTCCTCCAGTGGAATTACACAGTGTTTCATAAAAAGGGACCTTTTTTGTTTCTTTTATAACTCAGTCGAACGGTGATCAATTTGCATGAAATTTTTAGAAGACGTAGCTGAAGAAATACAAATTCAAATTATTTCAACAAAATGTGGCCGTTAGTTAAATAATCTTTGCTAGTCGTAATGTAATGCTGACGCCATAATGTGTCATGAGTACAAACTGGCTTGTCTCAACTGGTTCTGTCAGTAGCTGCCCTGCTTCGACGGTGAACTTTATCTGGATTACTGATAAAAAGTGTTCATCATGTCAGCACTTAGCAACATGGAGGCATAAAATCAGGTGTCTCGCAATCCAAAAACTCATTCATCTCGTAAGCAAAGTGTGCTGGTGCACTGTCTTGCTGAAAGGTGTAAAAGTTAAGCTATCCCCACAAGTGTGTGAAAGTGATCCTTTTCGGCATTTTTGTGGCTACAATGTTAAAACTTCAATAGTTTGTCATCAATAAACCAGATAAAGTTCACCATCAACGCAGGGCAGCTATTCAGCAAGTCTGTCAACACCGGTTGCAACAAGCCAGTTTGTACTCGCAGCACACTATGACGTCAGCATTACGTCACGACTAGCAAAGAATATTTAACTATCAGCCATATTTTGTCCAAATATTTCGAATTAGTATTTCTTCAGCTACATCTGGTAAATATTTTGTGTAAATTGATCATAACTTGACTGAATTATGAAAGAAAGACAAAGGGTGCCTTTTTATGAAACACCGTGTAGTTTTCTCCAGCACGAAACACAAAATAATAATCCTAACCTAAAACTGCATGAATTGGCCATTATGAGTGTGCATGTAACAGTAATCAGGGGCATAGGCTATACAGGATTTCAACTTTCAACTTAGGGGGCATGAAGTGAGGAGATCTGGAGGATGGAAGTCCCCCAGTGGGGTCCAGAGGCAAGGCCCCAGTAGGGGGTCTCGGGTACAAAGTCCCCCAGAAGCTGAGGTTTTTTGCATATAAGAGCATGTTTTTTGCAGTTGTGTAACTAAAAGAATTTCTTGATGCAGCAAATAGAAAAGGTTTTGCTATTCCCTTTCCTCCCCTTCAGATGGCAGTGTCGAAGATACTTAGAGTCAATTCAAGACTACTATTGTTGGAGCAGCAGAAAAGGTGGTAGGTTGAAAAAGAGGTTCCAGGAAGGAGAGGTGGATCTCAGACACAACATGGAAGGCCACTGATGAACGTAAACAGATCAAGAAGCAACTATCTCAAGGTCAACCAACGACGAAGATCCATGACGAATTAAAGTGCAAGTATAAAGCAAAGGTCAAGGAAGTCAAAAGACATCACGCCAAAGACAAACAACAATGGTTCGATTCAAAGGCTAGTGAAGCAGAAGAAGCTGCGAGTAAAGCCACAAGGCCACATGCGTTTTGTGAGCGTAAAATGCAACAAAATGTGTTTACGGCCGGGTCTCCACATCTGAAGCCAACAGAGAGCATACAATGCTTCCCCAGACTCCCTAACTGGTTTTAAGGAAAGAGAAAAGAAAGGAAAGAGAAAGACAGGACAGCGGCAGAAAGGGAAAGAATGGGGAGGGGGATGACTCTGATGCGTAGTTGAAACAGGGCCACCGACTGGCTGAGAAGTCACTGCCAAGACATAAGACTTATCTCCGATTCTTTAGCTCTCAGCCAGACACGAGGACACACTGCAAGACCATAAATGCAAAGCTAGTGCATCACATGGCACGCCCACTGGCGGTTTTGAGCTTCTGCTTTGTACTCAATGCACTGACCAATGGAAATGAAGCTGACGGGGGCAGTGATAACTGCTAGCTGTCTACGGCTATCATTAGCGACGCCAATCAGCTGCCACTTCTGAGACTGTAAAGCACTCATAGTGATGAGTTTGACTGATGTAGCAGCAATATAGCAGGCACCTGACCCTTACTCAATTTAAAATCAATGGTACAGAACAGATTTGGATCAGATGAATCATTAGTACATTGCAATTACAGAAGTAACCAACAACAACAATAAACAGTAGTTATCAACCTTTCTATCATGTTCATTCATGTCGCTGTACATTCTCACGGTGTTGTCGTTAGACCAATTGCAGCCATTTGTTGTAAAAAATCTCAACATCCAAAACAACGATGTCCAGCCGTACATTTTCACCAACCTTAATATCACACAACTTTCGTCATTTCATAGACACAGGAAGCATGTCTCTATTAGTACTACTACAGTTCATGCTAGGCTGTGTGACACTGAGGTTTCTCAAAGAAAACGCCATCGATCGCAATTACAATTCAGTTATGATACCACAATTTTAGTCACTTTTCAATCCAACTTGCAACAAAAGAGTATTCAGTAAGTACAACACAACATCACAGGTGCGCAGTAGCGCAGCCCTATGTTAATGGCAACTGGCTAAGTCAATGGAAAATGGCAAAATTCGACCCTGCGCATATTCAAAACCCCTCAACCGATCGACACAAAATTTGAAACAAATGATTACGTCCGTGAGACGACCAATGTGCAAGATTTCGCGCAAATCCGTCCATTGGTGGCTTCTCGGCAAATGGGTGAAATATAACGAAAATTTTTCAAGTATACATATACCTTTTTTGTTGACCGACCTACAGGTCAGACCGCCCGGCGGATTTTCACGTGCGATGGCTCGGACAATGCGGCCTCACGCAAGGGTCAAACCTTTTTTGGGAACTGAAATTCGAAGTTAATATCCAACCCGTGAAAAATCCCCCCAATGTCAAAAATTGGGCCCAAAAACGGACTTGTCCTTTTAAAATAGCCACATTTAAATAGACTTGTTCAACCAAAAAGTGTTAACAAGTTCTGCGAAAATCATGTACTGGAAATGCAATGTCAGACTCTTATTTTTTAAAAAAAAGATTTAGAACTGTGGGTTCATAAAACCAATTTAGTTGAGCTCTTTGTCTTGATCTCGAGATCCAAGATCATGATCTCATTTTTGCAGATTTTGCAGATGACAAGCGTCAGGCATGATGTCACCGCTGGCCTGCATTGCTGACAATATTGAACAAAATTCCTTTTATATCCACAAAATGGCCATAAAATAAACGAACTAATATTGCATGCAACGCCCACTTAATATAGGCCTAGACCTGGAAAACACGTCAATAACACTAATTTAACTAATCGTATCATTGTAGTTATTAAACCGTTGCGTAAAATGGCCGACCACAGGCGTCTATAAAGTCAAGTCACACCAAAGTCTGAGCCCATCTAGTAGTTAACCGACTTCTAGCCAATTTATAGCCTTGTATATATGTCGAGTTATAGCCCATTTTGTCCCAGATTTCATTCCCATTGCAATGAGGGTCAGTCGGGGTAAAATTCGAATGACAGCATTCGCTGGCCCATCCCCAAAAATCCCTGTATAGACACAAAAATCTTGCAGATATCTTTAATACAAGCCGAGTTATAGCCTTACCTTACCTTACCTTACCTCCGGGGTAGACAGGCTCTTACACCTGCCCAGCGCTGAGGCTGTATCAGCTCGGCCCAATGCGCGTCCCCGAATGTAACCACAAGGTTACAGGTAGCGGCTATAAAGCCGTAGATGACTGTGAAGGCGTAAATAGATGACTATAAAGCCGTAGTCGGCTGTAAAGCCGAAACCAGCACAAAAGCACTGGTAACATGTAGCAATCTGCTCTCATGGGTTTGGTCAGCTCTTAGTTAGCTCCTCACCTCCAGATTTTAGAAATCTTTTGGGTCATCGGTGCAAAGCCCCACCACCACGGCAAGGTGGCTGACCACAGTGGGGCCGAGTTATAGCCAATTTTGTCCCAAATTTCGTTGCCATGTCAACAAGTGTCGTTCGGGGAAAAATGCGATTGGCAGCATTCAATGGCCCATCCCCGTAAACCCCTCTATATATGCAAAAATCTCACAGATATCTCTTACACAAGTCGAGCTATAGCCCACTTTCTCCCAAATTTCATTACCATGGCAACCAGGAAGGGTCTGGGGTAAAATGTATATGTTAATTTTGGTGACCACGGACCTTTAAAAGGTTTTGGTGACCACGGACCTTTAAGGGGTCTGACCTGTGGGTGCGTTGAAGAAAAAAGGCATATATAAAGAAAAATTTTTGCGTATATTTCACCCATTTGCCGAGAAGCCCCCTTGGAGAAATTTGCATAAAATTTTGCACGACGGGTCACCTCGCCGACTTAATCAACCGTGCCAAATTTTATCTCAATTGGGTCAAGGGTTTTGATTCTGTGGGGGGGGTCGAATTTTTGGATTCCCCACAGGATAAAGAAGTCGCCGTTAAGACAGGGCTTGAACTAACGTTCAGCCTGTGATGTGAGTTTTGGCAAAATATGCAATCATGTATATATAACCAGCATCCCTAATAAAACACAAATCCGCACGTCCGCTTTTCACAAGTGACCTGCCATGACAAGCCATGTATACAGAGCCGGATTAGTATAGCTTTGTGCAGTTTACAGCAAATGGCACACCTTTCGTTCGTATGTAACGAACAGCAGTAGCTATGACACTAATATCTGGATGATTGACTAAGTTAGAAAAAATTTATTATTCACAAAAAAATCATTTTAATTTGCCAGACTACAACACAACATCCATCAGCAAAGAATGCATAATAAAAACATAGAAATTTTTTCAAATTACTATGCATTATTATACGTTCTTTGTTAGTGCCGGTTTGTTGGTCAGGTGATTGTTAAATAAATGATTTTTCGATGCATCTTAGCTTTTTACTAACTTTTACATGTATGCAGATGTCAGTTTTATAACTACTGCTGTTGACTAGACGCGTATGAGAGGTGTGTCATTTGCTGTGAACTGGACAAAACAAGGCCAGTGTGTCATTATACACCGTGGTCATATTGCTGTTGCTATCTGCTAATAGTATAGAGGCAACTTCACTCTACACAGTTCAGTCACAATTTTTTTCGTGACCAGAGACAAATGTGTTCATTGCATGTATGTCCAGACAAAGATGTCTGTCAGCAAGTTTTATGCTGGTCGGAGCGTGTTTATCACTGGTGGTTCTGGCTTCATTGGCAAACAAGTGATTGAGAAGCTTCTGCGATCTTGCTCGGACATCGACCGCATCTATGTGCTGATGAGGGCAAAGAAGGGCCAGTCACCTCAGCAACGGCTGCAGCAGACTTTGTCATCACCGGTTTGTCATATTGCTGCTTGAATACAGATTTATCTTGTCAAAAACTTGATTAACAACTGAAACTTACCTTATTTAGAAATAATGCAGCTAAGAATGTCTTTTGCTATTTGTTTTATGTTAATAGTTTTTGGAGACATGAACTCGTTAGTTACTTTGTAGCATAGTGGAAGCAAAAGTAATATTGTCTTTTAAATATGTTGCTTAAAAGCTGACTACATGTTTAGAGCAAGCTGAGCAAACCTGATGTCGACAGTAATCTAGTCATTGATGTCAGCAAGGGTGGTCTGTTTGTTTCAGGTGTTTGGGAGGCTGGAGATGCTGAAGCCACATTTCTCACGGCAGATTGTCGCAGTTGCTGGTGAGGTAACTAAAGATGCTCTTGGCATCAGTGATGCAGATCGACAGCATCTGGAATCAAATGTATCTGTAGTCATTCACCTGGCGGCTACTCTCAGCTTTACTGAGTCTCTCAGGTAGATTGCCACTGATGTTATTGACATCATTAGTCAGATATTAGTTGTTGCTGATAGTTGCAGCATTGGTTCCCAACTTCCAGCCTGTGGGCACATTCAGCTTACAGTTCCAACCAGCCGCATCCTAAAGAACGACACCACAAATGTGGTGTATTGAATTATAGGCCTATGCATTGCAGGTTATTCTTTTAGTCTTATTTCTTTGCTTTTGCAGTCACTGTTTCAGTTTTTGTATATTTAGTGTGATTTTGTCATTGCTTTTTTGCCATCTTGTTAAGTAGTAATTCTGTAATGGTGAAGTCTGTGAATTGTGCTGTTTTATATTTTTGATGGCCACAGTGTCACCTTTACAGAATTTTTGTAAATTGAGTAGTTTGAAAAAAAATTTCACATGTATATTTTTTATTTTATTGTTGTTGAACATAATAAGTTGAACCATGCAGTTAATATAGTCATGGTTTGTAGAGATGCTGTTAACATTAACGTTCTCGGAGTGCAGAGGATGCTCAGCATTTGCAAGTCACTGCCATATCTTGAGGTGAAGTAAACATGTTTTCTCTGCTGCTGTTATTTTGTTTTGTTCTGTTTTAGTTACCCATATTGTCTTTGCTATGCTACAATATTTTGTGAACTACAGTGTATCAGATGTTTACAGTCACTAGTCTTTTTTAGACCTTTTTTGTTAAGTCTTTTTAATGTATACTATTGTGTGAATGGTTTGTGTATGGTAGCAAGAATTCGTCTGGATAGTATTTTCTAACATTGTTAAGCAGTTGAATGACTATGCTGGTTCCGGGTAGATGTATGAGTTTATTTAGTCTGTTTTATTTGTTATCTGGTCTGTGCTTAAAAAGTCAGTGAATCTGACTTCATCTTCATGTAGTATGACGAGAGCTGGTATTTATGAAAAAATGTTAATGGTTAACTCCTCACAAATTAGTAGTGGTTATTGTACAAGAAACATGCATGTTTTTATCAAATTATTTAGCTGTCACAAATGCCACAGTAGTTAGCAGTAGGTCTATATTATCATTAGTAAGGCTAAGTGTTTATTTTATTCAATCACATTTTCTGGAGTGATTATCACATATTTTTATATTGCTTGACATTTTATTTACATTGTAATGCTTTCCTAATGACATCACATTGATCAATAAATACAAAACAAAATTTGACAGTTAGTTTTGTGATTATACTTATTGATGATTAATTTCCACATCTCTGAGTTTGGCTGATCACAGGCTGAACGGTAGTTCAAGCCCTGTGTTAACGGTGACTTCTCTTTCTTATGGGAAAGCCAAAAATTCGACCCCCACAGAATCAAAACCCCTGACCCGATTAAGATAAAATTTGGCACGGTTGATTACGTCAGCGAGGGGACCCATCATGCAAAATTTTATGCAAATCCCCCCAAGGGGGCTTCCCGGCAAATGGGTGAAATATACGCAAAAATTTTTTAGCTATCCATATACCTTTTTTTTCAGAAACTCACCTACAGG
>Ga0209367_1001514_pt1 | contig 28756 bp, 22 predicted proteins | sample WorMetLIZISLAND2_FD_187412 | JGI IMG/M metagenome (GOLD analysis project Ga0209367, IMG submission 187412) | Marine gutless worms symbiont microbial communities from Max Planck institute for Marine Microbiology, Germany - Olavius geniculatus... ...
AACTACAAAATTGAAAAATTGTTCGAAATTAATCGATTAATCGCGATTAATTTTCGGTGATTAATCGATTAAAAAAATTTTAATCAGTACCAGCCCTAGATTGCATGCTGTGCTGATGCAGCTGAGTGACTGGCTGGCAGAGAAGATGCTTGCTGCTCAGGACGAGACTTACCGTGAGGCCAAGAACATCCACAGCAAGTGGATGCGTCACCAGGCATTTGAGTCCGAGATCAAGTCTAACAAAGACCGGCTCGAGAGACTCATCAAGGAAGCCAATGACCTTATTGAGCAGAAACCTGAACTGGCAAAGGTAAAAGCACTATAGTATGCACATGCTGCTAAATGTTGATCCATGAATGTCATTGTGTTTAGCTAGCTTGGCTTAGATGTACATCATACATATATAAATGCATGTACAGTTGATGTGCAAATATATTTCGTCTTTGAAAGAAACTGGTGAGGGCTTTTTGTGTATTTTTGCTTAATAATTGGAATTTTCTTACTCTGCATGTCTGCTCATCTGACAGTCTTGCTGCTTTTGAATCCCGTCATAAATCTCAGCTTTTCACTTCTGCCTATCACATCTAGTCACCCACATGCCAATGCCTCAGACTTGATTTTCGATCACTGCACTGTATAAACATGTTAGTCATCGATTGGTAACTTTTTAGTCGACCATACTTAAGTAGCAGTTGAGCTATTGGCATGAGTTGTTGTTCGTTTGTCCGTCTGTGTGTCACGGCTGTATTGTGGTTAAATAGTGCGAGATATGGCCTAGGTTGCTATTGATCACTAATAGGAAGTTGCATATTGGCTTTCAAATGACATGTAAATCATTGACCTTGGATGACTTTGAACTGTCATAATGCACTATGGTATGCCAATCGTGTGGTATTGTGGCTAAATGATACGTTGTAGGGTGTTGACAATAGTACCATCGTATAGGGTGCTGGCGACTTTTCGTGTCTCCATCTGCAGCAGTTTGGCCACTAAATGGCCATATCTCGAAAGTGGTGGGAGATAGGGCCAGGGTTACTATTAATCACTAATAGGAAGTGGCATACACTCTTTCAGATAAGATGGAAATCATTGACCTTGGATGACCTTGAAGGTCACTGACAACCAGTATTTTTGGCTATCCTAGCGACAGGTTGGTTTTTTGTTGTATTTGGTGACTGACTGTTGGTTTGTCTGTCTGATGCTGTGCAGGAGATTCAGCCAAGGCTGGATGAGCTGATACGTCAATGGAAGGAGCTCGAGGAGACAACTGCTGCCAAGGGAGAGAAGCTGTTTGATGCAAACCGTCACATTCTCTATGAGCAGAGCTGTGATGACATTGATGGCTGGATCAATGAGATTGAGTCGCAGATTATCACTGATGACGTCGGCCATGACTTGACTACTGTCAATCTCCTCGTCCAGAAACAGAATGTATGCACTGTTTCTTTCTTTTATGTATTCTGCTTCGTCAACTCTGCTGTCAAGGCTTTGTCTGCATTGCAGTTAGTTTGGATTTGTTTACAAATCTACTAGTCTACAAGTTGTCAAGTTTACTGACCTGATTATATCACGCTTTATTTTGTTGCTTTGATGATGCTGTTCGGGCAACTGGAAGACCACCCAGCCTGGAAAAGTTCTGCTGCAACCATACTTGAGAATTTAGTTTAGTCAGCTTTTTTTGGCTCAACCTAATCTGGAATAACGATGGAAAGTGAGCCAGTTAAACAAAAGCTGAGTATGTGTATAATTAATTCTATGGAACTCCTGATGAGTTACTTTGTTTTTTTTTGCACTTTGGCTCATATAAAATTGAAGCTCTAGTATAAGTTTAATTTGCATTCTTAAGGTTATGCTTAAAGTTGCACCACATTTTAGTTTATTAGGCTGAAAGGAATGCTTATACTAGAAAAGACGTGTCTTAGCTGTTATTCATGCATTATTGCAGCTTGTTGTTGTTGTTGTCATTGTCATGCTGAGCTACTAGCTGCTGTTTATAAGCTTTTTTCTTCTTCACTGTTCCATTGTCTTCAACAGCAGTAGATAGTTAACGCTTTCCTCTGTGAGAATGTTTATGTCAGCACAGCAGTAGTGGTCTAGTGGTGTAGATGTTGAGAATGATGTATGTGCCATAGATCCTCGAGAGTCAGCTGAAGATCAAGCAGGTGCAGGTGGATGAGCTGCAGGCTCAGACTGGTCTGCTCAAAGATGTCGATCCACAGAAAGAGGAGGAGATCATGCAGAAGAAAGCACGTGTCGAAGAACGGTTAGCTGTTTGTTTGTCAACTTCAGTTCTCATCTCTGTGCGTTTACTGTTCTGACTGTCACTACAAGGTTGTAAGTAGGCTCCTGCAGCACAAAACAACAACAGAATAATATTGATGGTGTTGATAGTGGCAGTACTGCCGGTTGTATTTAATCAATCAGCCTAGTTTGAGCTAATTAGGGTCTGTATGTTGTGAGGTTGCCTTTGCTTGTCGCTGCCTACTTTATATGATATGATATGATATGATATATGCTATGATGAATGGTATGTACTGGAGGCAGCCAATGTAATTTAGCACATAAACCAATACTAAAATTGTTTTAAATAAAATTGAAATTAGTCAAATAAAGATGATAAGTACTGCTGTGTAAAAAAAATTTAGAAACAGATGCTTATGGGAGAGGTAGAAACCTGAGATCACAAAATTGATAATAGAAAGCAGTTTTACTGTAACTGAAACTATAAAAAGCCTAAATGAAAAACTGCTAGCAAGGAAAGTCATTAGCAGTCCAGATATCTATGAAATCACTCTCAAGAGTGCCAGATGTCTGTGAGGGTAAGATTTGAGAAAAAAGAAGGTTGTTACGTTTTAATCAGTGATTTTTTTGATGGCACATTCAGTGAGCTAATAATGTGTCATCAAGTTGGCCATTTTGTGAATAATTGTAATTTCTATGGTGTCAGATTTGCGAAGATGCTAGAGCCGTTGATGGACCGTCGTGCTAAATTGGAGCGGACCAAGCGGCTGCATCAGTTCCTGCGAGACATCGAGGATGAAAAGATGTGGATCTCTGAGAAGCTGCCACTGGCACAGTCGACGGAGTACGGCAACTCACTGCTGAGTGTGCAAATGCTGCAGAAGAAGAACAAGTCGCTGCAGAACGAGGTGGACAGCCACGAGCCTCGCGTCATCAGCGTCGTTGACCTCGGACTGTCCATGATTGAGGAAGGCCACCCACAGTCGGATGAGTTTCAGAAGCTGATTGATGAACTGAATACTCTTTGGGCTGAACTGTTGGCAGCTGTGCAGGCTCGCAAGGATCGGCTTGAGCTCTCCGAACTTACCCAGCAGGTCTGCAGCTTTCTGTGTACTTCCCGGTTTTACTAGCTTAACTCTGTTTCTGTCATAAAATGCCTAGGCTAGTCATTGCTGTTGTGTTGTAATGCTTATTTGCAGTTTCTATACCTGATTTTCGTTACTCAGATAAAAAAAAAAATTTTTATATTTCATACTGAATCCTAATCTTTTGTTTTGATGCTTTGCAGTGCAAGTGACATCTGGCATATAAGAAGAGAAATCAGTTGCAGAAATTCCCAAAATTTAATCCCTTGATAACCCAATATAATCAACATTAACTCCAGAATAGTGTGTACATGTGCTGGCTGGTTTGAAGTTTTGAAAATGAGGACGTCTGTGTACTTGAGTTTTGTTACTGTCTCTAGTGTCTTTATTGTCTTATTTGTTTCGTTTTCTGTCACATGTATTTGTTCATCAGCCCACTACACCAGTATTTCTGATCCATTGTAACACCATTCAAGAACACAGTCGTTCTTCAGTACTTTGATGCTGTTGCTCTGACAAAGGGGCCTTTCTGCCACAACAATTCCCAAGAGTTTACTTATGAAAGCTGGACTAACCTACCTAGCCTGGAGTATTGTCGGAAAAATGGGCTGGTTAGGCAAAAGCCAAATACGGCGTAAGCGTATTGTAATTCTGCGGATGCGTTGGTTGTTGCAGTACTTTTTCGATGCTTCGGAGGCGGAAGCATGGATGAGTGAACAGGAGCTGTACATGATCAGTGAGGATCGCGCTCGTGATGAGATGGGTGCTACCAACATGCTCAAGAAGCACAGCAACATGGAGCGTGTCGTAGAGGACTATGCCGACACTATTCGCCAGCTCGGTGAACGCAGCCGCAAATTCCTCGATGATGGACACCCGGACAGGTATGTGGAGTGTGGACTCTTTTACCTGTTTATAACAGTCTTTTGTAATGATATCTCACAAGTATATCGGTATAAGAAATGAATACTGTTATTGCTTGCTCAGATCGAATCTTTTAGTAGGAGGAAAATGTGGCAAAGGAGAATGTGAGTAAGTAAGTAAGATGAGGTGCAATTTAACATTGAGCCGCAATGTGCCGCAATCTCAACACCCGAACAAAAATGTCATAAGCAGCTGCTTAAACTGTTTAAAGTTAAGAGTGATAAGTGAGAAGTCTGATAAGGACATCAGTGACTTGAATGGTCTTGGGTTTAATGAAACTGCTCGATTGATGAAGGTCTGAGAGAAACTAAATTTTTTTCATATTGCCATCTCTCCACCGGAGAATGTCATCTGTACTTCTGTGTCTTCGATATTCAGATCACTTTATCATTGTCCTTGGTGCTGTATGCATTCACAGTGATGCGATCGCCGTGAAGCAATCACAGGTGGACAAGCTCTATGCCAGTCTCAAGGATCTTGCGCTCGAGCGACGTGATAAGCTTGGAGAAGTTCTGAAGCTGTACAAGCTGAATCGCGAGATTGAGGACTTGGAGCAGTGGATAATGGAACGTGAGGTTGTCGCAGGATCACATGAGCTTGGCCAGGACTTTGAACACGTTACGGTAATTCACTCAACGTTTGTGTGGTTTTTGGTGCTTTTGCATGTGAGTTTGAATAGCACGTTTTGTGTGTTTTTTGTCGCACTGATTTCACCCGAAAATATCTCTGAATATTGATATAGTTTTGCTTAGTGATAGTAATTGTACTATTTATGTATATCGTGTAGTATTCCTTGAACCGGTATTATGTTCCTCGAGAAATCAGAAGGGTCAGATGCGTTTGTCTGTTGATGTTTTTTGCTGAATTTTTGTTAGGTTACTAACTTGTGCAGTACATTTTATTTACACTGGTTGTGTTAACTTTTTTCCTGTTTTTTTTTCTGTGTTGTTTTGATAGTTTTAAGTAGTTAAATAGTTTTTTATTAATCGTTTATTATATTTGTTTTGCTACCTTGCTAGTGGTCATTGTGTTAGTTTTAGGTATTGCATTCAGTCATTTAACAGTTAATTATGCAGTTGGTTGTGGTGAAAGTTATCAATGTTGGCATTCTGTTAGATGTGCTGAACTTGTCAGCGCTTTCAGGAATAATTTTAAATAGAGCTGTCGAAGCGTTAATTTTTTCTACGCATTAACGCACTGCATTAAATTTTTTAAACAAATTAATTAACGCATTAATAATGCACCCAGGCCTATCGAGAAGGAGAGTAGTGAAAGTTACCCCAGGCTCCGCGACGTTTGGGAGGCTCCGCTTGTAGAATATAGAAAGTTAGAAAGCAGATAAACACATTTTCAGCAGTAACTGATGTTGTCCCTAGCAGAGAAATCTATTAGCTTGTCATCTAAATAATATTTATTTACAGTAGTGATGGAACGGCAACTACAGTTTAGTTACTTGAATTCATTCGATTGTCAAATAACCGCAGTTTAATGGAATATTGGAACTTTTGCTTTATAGAATTTAGTAAACTAAATAAATTTACGCATGTTAATTTTTTTAACACTCGTTAATTTATTAATGCATTAACACATTAATTAATGTGTTAATTTGACAGCTCTAATTTTAAAACAAAACCCTTTGACATTAGTTATAGTATGGTCAGCTTAGTCTTTGCCATTACACATCTCTGATTCAGTTGTGACACAGCACTTTTCATTGACTGATGAATGATAAACAGATGGCTTTCGTATGATGTCATGCAATTTTATAGTAATAGTATGATGTCTTTCATGTATAGCACTAGCTGAGGTTGCTCTATTCTGCACGTGCCATTTTTGAGATGATTTAGACAAAATTATTTCATGCTGTGTCATTGAAGCCTGTGCGGCAAATCTCCTAAAGCAGTCTGCCAGTGGAGTGTCAACTAGGTCATACATGAATGAAAATCTTTGCTCTAGCAGCTGAAAAAAACACCATTTTATTTATTACAGCCTTTCTTGTTTGTAGTCTGGACCGGTCATTGTAGAGATAACTATGACCCTCAGCTGGTTGAGTGTAGCATTCAGCAAGTATTTCAGGGAAAGGGCTGCTGTCCAATATTTTTGCACCGGCAATTCTCAAACGTTTGACATTTGAGGTTCTTCTTGGACTGAGTTTTAACTGTGGTTAACATGAGAAAGTAAGCTGGTTAGCATTTAAACAGAAGTAGAGTGTGTATGGTGATGCTGTTATTGCTTTGTTGTTGTTTTGTTGCAGATGTTGTGCGACCGGTTCAAGGAGTTTGCACATGAGACGGAGATGATAGGTCAGGAGCGCGTAGCAGCTGTTAATGACATCTGTGATCAGCTGATTGCTGCTGGTCACTCGGACGCGGCAACCATTGCCGAGTGGAAAGACGGCATCAACGAGGCTTGGACTGACCTGCTGGAGCTGATTGATACAAGAACACAGGCTCTGGCAGCATCGTGGGAACTGCATAAGTTCTTCCACGACTGCAAGGAGACTCTGCTGCGTATTCATGTACGTTCCAATGCACAGTGCTTAAGTTATGCTGATGTGCGCTCCTGTTACTGTGTATTGCTGTTTAGTGAAAAATTACCTACTACCTCTGCTGAATGAAAGAGGCTATATTTTTAGCTGTCTCTGTTGGTTTGTCTGTTCGTGAGATTTTGTTGGGATGTGGCATGGCTTAAGAAATGAGTTATTAAATTTCAGTAGCGATCTGGTTTATGATACATATTTAGGTGATAAATAGCAGATTGTATTAAGTCACTGTCATTTGCTAGTTGGCCACACTAATCTCGATGGAGGTTCAAGCTCTCTGAGTGATGATTAATGATTAGTGTCAAATTTGTCGTATGGATGTTGTTTAATAGCATTCTATTAATTATTTTAATTATTGAAACTAATTGCAAACATTTTTGCCAAGTTTGTATTTCTTATTATTAATGGGCTGTGTGTATGGCACTGGAACAGAAGCCAAGTCTATTCTGATCACTTCTGACATCTTGTTTTCCTTTAAATTATTATTTGTGTTACAATCATTATTGTGTGTCCAGTTATTCTATGTGACCTGAATAACGAATTATTGTCATGTTTGTTAGGGCTATACAGCACGATCAATTACAGCATGTGGACATATTTTTGTGCATTATTGCATATTATATTTTTAGTGCTTTGGCATTGGTTTAGAACCTTTAAAATCTAGCTTGGTTCGTGCAGTAATTCTAGTATGCAAATTGCATTAATTCTAGATAGTGACTAGTGAGGCCAGGTAATGTCTGTGCATGTGTACTGGCACATATTCTCGTGGCAAAGAATAATCTAATTGTAACAAAAATAGAAATAAAACTACTATACAAGTTGATGTGACTTGCAGGACAAGCAGCTGACAATTCCCGATGATCTCGGCAAGGATGGACAGTCAGTGGCTGCACTGCAGAGAAGACTGGCCAACTTTGAACATGATCTCCTTAACCTTGGAACCCAGGTGCTGTCTTCTGCTCAATCATTCAGGCTATTTCAGATTTCTTCCATCAAGTAATTACTTTTGTCAAATCAGTAAGTTTATTCTCTACCTTTGTGTTATTGTTTTATCTCTTCACACGATTAGGAACGTTTAAACTAGATTTATTTCCCATTACTATAGTCGATCAGTAAATACAAGCACAATGTTGCAGTTGTCTTGGTTTGAAATGGAATGAACATTTATTTGTGTTGCAGCCGATAGGTTGCCATGTGGCAATACATACAATGCAATACATGAATATTTGCCGGTAGTGGCCAATATTAAACAGGAATTTATTTGCCAGGCATATGTCAGATGGTTTACTTTGTGTTGTACAATGCTCTAAGTTGATCTGTTTGCATCTGTCCGTCCTAGGTGCAAGGTATACAGGAGGAGGCGGCCAAGCTGATCGTAGCATACAGCGGTGAGAAGGCGCGTGATATTCAGCAGCATGAGATGGAAGTTGTCAACGCTTGGCGTAACCTGCAGATTCACCTGGACCAGCGCAAGGGCCGGCTTGCCGACTCGAGTGATCTCTACCGCTTCTTTGGCATGGTGCGTGATCTGATGAACTGGATGAGTGATATGACGAGGCAGATGTCAACACAGGAGAAGCCTCGGTATGTTGACAGACTGTGCTGTACTGCTTTACGTACCAGTACTCTGCACAAAATGTCAGTCAAATTGACAGAATTCAAGGCTCGGGCAGTTACCTACTGGTGGCATGTGGCAATGATTAAAAAGTAGCAGCAAAGTGAAATGTTTTAAGATGGCATTTGAAAGAGCAGGTTGACGTTGACTGTTTAATTATGGATGTTTAAAGGATGGCATTCAAGATATGTGGAGCACCGTAACTGAAAGCAGGATGATTTGTTGATGTATGAATGGGAGCTTTGGCTAGTAGCTGCACATAACAATGTGTAAACAAGTACAGATGATTCAGTTTACATGCTGTACAATTGTGGCTTGTTGCATGAGTGAGAAATCTGACTGAGTGATATGCGTGTGTGTGTGCTAGCGACGTGTCCGGTGTGGAGCTGTTAATGAACAACCATCAGGCTGTGTTGGCCGAGATCGATGCTCTAGCCGAGAACTTCACCATCTGTGTCAACCTGGGCAAAGATCTCATTCATCGCAGACATCCTAGATCTCAAGAGGTTGTCTTTAATTACTTTATTTTGCACCAGCGGTGGTCACTAGTAGTGGCATTCACTGCTCCCCCATCTCACAGTTATTTCACATCTAGGGCAAGTGACATATTTTTGCAAGTTGTTGCATTTGGAAGATGTTGTGTGAGTCTATGAGAGAATGGTTTGTTTGCTTTTTTTAATGTTATCATCTTCTTCCACATGATTTTCTTTTAAATGTACATGATTGGAGTAGATGAATCATAGCAGCTAATTATTATCAAATTTACAGAATACTCAACTAGTAATATATTGTATTGGTATAGAAAGTCTCAGTAATACTAAAGTTGTGCATTTTATGCTGTATTTTTAGCATATATAAAATGGTTGCTGTTTTCATTGTTGACTAAGATATATCCGTGGATGAATTAATAATTCTCCAGTGATGGTGGCAGTTTGGCTTACTTGATGACATCATGACACCATTGGTCACATCAACGAAGTTAATTGTTACTGAGTCCATTTAATACTTCGATGGGTGACCATGGGCCTTATGGCTTAGGAAGGAGGTTAACGAATGCATGGTATTGGAAGGTATTGATGTGGAGGCTGGCTGGTGCAGGTGAAGGATCGGCTGCAGCAGCTGGCAAGACACAGGGGAGCAATGATGGAGCAGTGGGAGCAAGGCTGGGAGTACTTGCAACTCAGTCAGTTTTCTTTCATTTGTGTAATCAGAAGAACCTTTAAAATCTAGCTTGGTTCGTGCGTCTGTGCTGTATGTGCATCTGTACGTTATTAAATTGAATTGAACAGAGTTATGAAGGAAGTTAACTGATTGCCACGAGATTGCCTTCGAAGCTCTAGTATTTTTTGAGCCATTAAATAAAAAGGCATCTATTCACTAGTCACTTAGTAGTTTATTGAGTAAATGAATTTTGTGCTGTGGTCGTACTATGTTCAATTACCGTACTACTCGGTTCAGTTAGCACAGCTTCTGCTCATTGGCACCAAATGTACGGAACCATCTTCTGTCTGAACTGAAAAACTGTTGCAACAGTAGACAGTGCTTCAAACAAAAAAGATATGTTTTAGATTGTGCCTGCTTGTAACATTTGCCTCAGGTTATGTTTTTTTGAAGGTCTGACCAGCCTGGCTGGGCTGCTCCAAGTTGATTTTTATTGTTTCCAGAACAAAAGTTTTGCATTTTTTAATCATTCCGGAAAGGCCCGTGTCAGTCCAAAAACATTCCGGGTTAGAAGTGTGTAAAGCTGGCGCAGCGCGGGAGGGTGATTGACGTCACACCGCATCAGCCAATCAGACACATTGTTTACAGTTCGAATGTTTTGCGCCAGATTATGTAGTTATGTACCGATTAATTTAGTTTTGCGCATTTTACTGTACGTAAAGATAGTCGTACAGGTGTGTGCATTTATCAGCTTGTTAGCCGGTACTTTTGTTTGTTGAGGATTATTTTGTTGGGCAGAAAGCACTTGTTAAGAACTTTATGTACACTATAGGCAATTCGAATTGTGGGCATGGCTACATCTGTCTCTAGTTTTTTGCATTCTTTTTTACGACCATTCCGGAAAGGTTTATGTGTAGACCGCAACAAATCACCGAACCTTTCTGGAAAGTCATAAAAACACAACCTCTGAGATCTTTGTTTAATGACTGATGTACAAATTTGCTGATTGATTGAGTGATGGTGTATAACAGCCAGTGAGTTACTGTGTATTTGATGTCATTTTCTGTAGTACTGGAAGTGTATCAGTTTGCTCGTGACGCGGCCGTCGCTGAAGCATGGTTGATAGCTCATGAGCCTTATCTCAGCAGTCAGGAGTACGGGGTATGTTATCTATCATCTGGGCATCTTGCATTGTCACTGCTATATGCCAATGCTGTTGTTTTTTTGCATTTGGTACACGGTTTATTACACAAATACATGTCATGTGAACAAGGTAGAAGCACTAAACGCTGCACATACACACTGCACAGGAGCAGAAATGCTGTGATGCTAATGGCCTGTGTACTAAGTTGTATCATTTCTGTGGACTTTGTTCTTCTAAGTAGACTTTCATGTCTCGGCAGTAAAATTGCACTGCATCCAGATGCAGTAGTGAGTGTTGACTGTAGGTTCGACTTGTGATTTTTCCCTGAAAAAAAAAAGAAAATGTCATTGATTGGTTTGTTGTGCGATATAGCTTCTATTAGCGATCAGGCATATCATGGACTAACTCTGTGAAAAGTATATCCAAATTAGTCATGGCCCTAACACTGGTGGTTGTAGTGGCAGATTTGTTCAGTCTGGAATTATGCGAGTTTGCTGCATTAAGGAAAACAGCTTAAGATGTTATTTGGCTGAGAAACGGAACGAGATCTCATCGTGTGTGCTATTTCCTGCTCAATTGATGCACATGTATGGTACGACATGTTTCTGCAGGACACGCTGGATGCTGTTGAGACTCTGCTGAAGAAACACGAAGCATTTGAAAGGGCCGCTGCTACGCAGGAGGAGCGATTCCATGCCCTCGAAACAATTACGACGGTTAGTTGTGATGCTTTGCTTCTTTGTGCTGAAATTTTGCTGGAATGTTTTGTATGATTTACAGCTCGTGTTTTGCTGACAGCTGAAACTGATGAAGATTCAAGACCTGGGTCGTTTATACAGCACGAAGATTGTTAAATTAGAATCACAACAAAAAGCGGCAACTGCCCCCAAGTGGAAGCTTTGTACCCTTTTTTACTTGTGAAGTTCCTATGGGTCACTTATTATAGTCATTGCTCAGGTGTCTGTCGTGTAATAGATATTGCATTGTAATTTCAATAATTTGTATAAGAGTGCTTTAAAATTACCAGATTTTTGCATTTTGTTAGGGAACTATGTGTGCAGTTTCCACTTGGAGTGCACAAAAATGCACATTTCAATGTGCACCTTGCAAAAAAATGGATGGCAGCGGCTGTTGTTTTTATTGCTAGCTACAGACTGCTACAAGTTGTGATTATGAATTGATTTCATGATGGAAGTCTATGCATGGCTGATGCACACTGCTCTGGATTAAGTAATTAGACCTGTGCAAAAGCTTTAATTATTTAGCCTGGCCCGGTGTAGCCTAGTATTTTGTCTGTCTCTGTCTTCTATGACTGCTTATTTTAGAGCCCAGATTAACCTGTTGATATTTTTGGCCTGGCTGGTTTATTTCTTTGCTGAAAATTGGCACATAATGTGCACATTTCGGAGTACTGTGCCAGCAGTAGTTTGTCGTTGTGATTGCTGCTGACAGCTGGAGCTGCGAGAACGTCAGAAGCGCCAGCAGGCTGAGGGCGCGGCACAGCCGAAGGCCTCCAAGAAGAAGACCTACACCGAAACATACTTAGAGGAATTCCTGCCACCGCCTGAACCAGAGTCAGTGACTCTCTTTTCAGCATTATTTACTATGCTAGCTTCCATCACCGTTAGTTGGAGTCGGGGAAATTATGATTTCATGTGTTTGCATGCTTGCTTATGCTTGTTCGTGAAGCTGTTATGTGATGTCCATGGTATGCAGTGATGTGTTTCACTGAGCTGTTTTAGTGGGGCATCTTGAGCCACAGATGATGAGCTGATCAGATTTTGAAATTAGAAGTACAAGGTTCCAGGTAGCAGAGGCATGCAAAGCTCAGCAGTTTGTGTTCAGTTGTAACAGTTTTGTTTTTGTTCAGTACTTCCCTGTTAGTTGTTTTGGGTAACAAACCTCGCAACAAGGTTGATAGTTTGTTGAAGTTTTTGGAAAGACTAAAACTTCCAAACATTGTATTGGTAAGAGTAATTCTTCTTCCATTCTTTTTTTCTGCTAAACATTGTCAATGATTGTTTCTGTTCAAAGATTTGTTTGTCCAGCAAATTGTTCTGTGGTGCTTCAATATTGCTGATTCTGATTTTTATCAGGAAGGCTATTCAACTTCCAACAGAACAGCTAACCCGGGTTGGTGGCGTGGTGTAGTGGCCTGCATTACTGACAATATTAAACAAAATTCCTTTTATATCCACAAAATGGCCATATAAATAAACAAACTAATATTACACGCATCACCCGCTTAATATAGACCTGGAAAACACTCCAGTAATGCTAATTTAACTAATCATATTATTGCAGTTATTATTGGACCGTTGTGTAAAATGGCTGACCACAAACGTCTATAAAGTCAAGTCAAACTACAGTCTGAGCCCATCTCATAGTTAATCGAGTTCTAGCCAATTTTTGGCAAAAATTCTACAAATTTCGTTGCCATGGCAACGAGAGTCAACCATGGTAGATTTACTAAAATTATTTATTTGCTCTGCTCTCAAAACTCCTTGTTAGATGCAAGAATCTTGGAGATATCTCGTACATATGTCGAGGTATAGCCCATTTTGTTCCCAGTTTCGTTTCCATTGCAATGAGAGTCGGGGGTAAAATTCGATTGGCAGCATTCACTGGCCCATCTTATTCACTGGCCCATCCCTGAAAACCCCCCTACAGATGCAAAAATCTTGCAGATATCTACTACATAGACTGAGTTATAGCTAATTTTGTCCCAAATTTCGTTGCCGTGGCAACCAGGGAGGGTCTGAGGTAAAATTGAATGACAACATTAGATTGGCCATTCTTGAAAACCATACCTAGAACCAAAGATTACGACTCTATTTTATACACAGCCAAAGTTATGACCAAAAAGGGACTTCCTTGTGGTGAACCGCGTCATCTGATGTATTAAGCGTAAAAATCCCTTAAGGAGTCTGACCTGTGGGTGCATTTAAGAAAAAAAGGCATATGGCCATAAAAATTTTTGCGTATATTTCACCCATTTGCCGAGAAGCCCCCCCTTGGAGGAATTTGCATAAAATTTTGTATGACGGGTCCCCTCGTTGACGTAATCATTTGTGCCAAATTTTATTTCAATTGAGTCAGGGGTTTTGATTCTGTGAGGGGGGTCAAATTTTTGGCTTCCCTATAGGAAAGAGAAGTCGCCGTTAACACAGGGCTTGAACTACCGTTCAGCCTGTGATAGGGTGATGATGATGCAGACCGGTTGCGGAGCCTGTTGTGGCTGAGAAAGAAGCCAAACCTGAAGTGAAAGGTGAAGATGTGCCTGACGTCGCTGCACAGCGAGCTCGTGAGAAGTCATCGGAAGAAGAAGGTCAGTATCCAGACATTATTTTTCACTGTGATTCTTTCCAGTCACTGTTGTGATATTTGCCAAGCTGCTGTAGTTATTTCTTCTGTCAGCAGTGCACTCGTGTGCAACCGGAGTTTCTGTCTCCATGTTTCTACTAGATTATTTTAATATATATAGTTACTTGGTGTATCTGGCACTTAAATATTTTTGTTTATTTTACATTTTTTGTCTAATTTTTGGTTTGTTATATCTGTGTTTAAAGACAGTTGTCCTGTCAATTTTGTGCCACGTTATTCTGTGAAGGCTGCGTTGATAAATTGTCTTAGTGATGTATCGATTTTATTGATTTTATTTCTCAGAAGTGTGAAAAGCTGTATGCACATCAGTTACATTGCTTGCATTTTTGTTTTTTTGTTGTTGTCATTGTTCTTTATTTTCATTTTTTTGTTATTAGAAATTTGGCCGTATGAGTGCCCCAATGTAAGGCTTCACGCTGTCCAGCTGTCCCATGTCTTTGACTGAGGTAATTGAAATCCTAACATTGGATGGTATCTTTGTCCACGCCAGTCGCAAGGGTGAAGTCGGCTGAGGTGGCACGTTCGGCCACTATGCCAAAACAGTCGGCAACAGCGAAACCAGGAGCAGCTATAAAGAGAGTGGAGTCGACTCCGGCCGGGAAGCGTAAGTATCTGTGGGACTGCAGTGGCCATCTGTAGCACAGCGGGGTCACTTTCTTTGCACCCACTCTGTTGGGTAACAGAACTACAGTTGGTGGTGTTTCGGCTAATTGTTTACTGAGATAAGTTTTAACATTTATTTAAGTTTGCACTAATGTTATCTGTTATCAATAATTCCTCTGGAAGTACGTAATTTGTTAGAACTAAATGAAATTGGGTTGGTTCGATTTGTTGGCATGCTGCTTCATGCTTATTATTTAGTTGCAGTCTCTAATCTGCTTAGCATTGGATAATCATACTTTCTAATCATCTCTGTTAATTGATTTCTTCTTGATGAAATTCTACTGACAGCTGATTGTATCGATTAATATCATGTTTAATTGCTATGCATTTTATTTATTTATTGTTATGTATGTTGTGGTTCGTAGAAAGTGCCACTTCTGTTTTTACAATAGTTTGCTTTGGCAATAATTCTTTCGCTCTTACATTCAGAGATTGGCTGCAGGTGAAGCTGCATGTCCTAAAAATGGCATTTTTATGAACCACAATTTGCAGTGTATTTGCACTACTGTTCACTCTGTGCTTAGTTTCTGCTTCATTTTACACATTTTGATAGTTTTTTTTTTATATGCGTAAGACCATGATTTCATTGTTGCTTTTGCTTCTTAAAAATGCTGAGTGATGATTGTTATTAGTTAAATTCACATAGTAAATTTTAAATATCATATTTTTGAGTTCTGTGTATTTATTGTTAGACTTAGCACAGTCTGAATAAATCAGTTTGAATGAATGTTGTTCTTCTTGCTACGCTGCTGTGGTCATTTCTGTTTCCCGCTGCTTGTTCTTCCTTGAAATTCGTTCCAGTTTGCACCAAAATCTGCTGGATCCCCATAAACAAGCTTGCAATAGTTGTTGGAGCAGTACTGTGGAGGCTGGTTACTGTTTAGTGATATGAAGCATCGAAGGGTTGCTGATAAACTGATTTGTATATGTGTTTCTACTATACTTATGAGCAGTACTGTAGCCTCATGTTTTCAGACATTTATTTTGTTCTGTATTTGCAACTGCAGTTATATGCTATCCTGGTGACTTTGTTGTTAAAACAGCTATCACTGACCTGTGCATATAAGTGATTAGTTGTGTGAGCAAGAGCATCGGTTCAGCCAAAATTATGCCATTTCTCTGCAAAAGGGCATGCTCCTTATGGCTAGTTACGTGGCAGGAATCCATAGCGTTAGAATGTTTTTTTTGACTATTTTGGAGTCTCACATGATTAATGTTTCACTTTTTAGCAGTTTAAATTTAGTACAGATTTCATGTTCAACTTTTAGTTCAAGTGCCATTATTGGTAGCTGAACTTGAATGGCATTTATGCATTTGTGATTTACTTGTTTCTGAAGCTGCTTGTTAATTTAGTATTTATAATTTATGCCTCACTTCATGTGCTCTATCAAACGTGTGCATTGACATTGGTTCGTTAAGCTGTCAAACGGCAGAAGCCAGCTGAAAAGGCTGAGAAAAGAGTGCCAGGTTTGGCTGTCTGCTGGGGCTGCTGCTGTCGTTCCAATCCCGCTCTCAGTAGTGAAAGACCGATCTTTAGTTCTTTTGCTGTGCACCAATTTTGGATGTATTTTGGCCGAGTTAAAAAGGTTTATGAGTTGGGAGTAGTTCTAAGCTATAATTATTTGTGACAGCTCTTGAGAATTGTAGCAAGTCTTGAGACTTGTAATGATGTGGCTTGGACAGTCTTTCACTAGCAAGCGTAGAATGTCATATCTGCATTCCTCCCCTCGTCATTGCGTTTTGCATTTTTCCACTGCTTTTTATGCTGGCTGATCATGTGTCAGCGGGCAGGTGCTTTTACCACTTGTGTTTGCCATCAGATGCCAGCTATTTCTGTATTCTGTGCTTTTATTGTTGCATTTGTGATATACTCCGTGGTAGGGCATACCTTGGTACAGAATGCTGTTCTCGAGTTTTCTTCCATTAGCTGTGTTACCGCTTCGTATGGTCGATAATGTGGCATTTAATGGGTGAAGATGTCAATATGTTACTTTAGCTGGCTTTCTGTGTATTTGTTGGTATATTATAATGATATGATGGTGTAACTTCATACTGAGAATTTTCTGCTAAAGCATTGATTTTTTGTATCAGACATTATCCCACTTGCTCTGTTAGATTACCGTTACATTTGCTGTTTATTGTTATGATTAATGCATCATACAGAGCCACTTATTATTTTTATGTCATTTTGACTGTTCTGCAATATGTTAGTATGATATGATAATATTCTGAACTTTTGTTCGGAAGTAAATATTTATCACAAAATTGAAACTTACATATAGCACCTTGTTTGTGTTCAAAGTGTCATCAAACCTTTTACTAGTGCCATGCACATAAGCTAATTAGTACTAATATAGCTAGATTTTGCTGAAGTAAATATACTGTCAAGGGAGTTCCATGTGAATTGTCAAATGTATTTTTTGCTGTTTTTAATTCAAGTGGTAGTTTTAGTGATAAATAATAATCTGATGCGTTGCAGGTCCAGGTGAAGCAGCCGCTGCATCAGCACCTTCGGGAACCATGGAAGGCATGCTGTCTCGTAAACACGAGTGGGAGTCTACCACCAAGAAATCTAATGCCCGGTGAGTATACTATGCCAGAGAATTGACTGATCTGTGGTAATTGACGATGTATTCTAGTAATAAGGTTTTTCACATATTAAAATACAATAAATAACTGGAATTGATTACCATAGATTCTGTTTACCCGAAAATGAGTTTGTTACAGAGCAGAACATGGTTCTAGAAATATGTGAAAACTTGCATTTTGTTACAAGGATTTGTATAACTGCAATACAGTGGCAATTTGTTTGCTGAAAAAATTAACCGTTTTGTTGTAAGTTTATTGTATTTTAATGCATCTAGTATTCATAACGCGAGCCCAAGAACTGACGTACTGCACAAGTGCTAGTTACTCTGTCATGGCCGTCATTTTATACTTTAGCTGTTTTTGTCTCAGTTTTGTATTATTTGCTGACACTGGATCATGTACGGTAAATCTCCCTACAGATGAACCGTCCCTGATCAAGCAGCCATAGGATTTCCAGGACTGTAGGTTTCGATGAAGAAATTCATTTGAATTTGTGTTATCATCTCAATGTGACTGTTGAAGGCATTGCCTATAGAGACTGTTTATGGATTGAATATATTGAATGGCAGATCCTTAGTGTCCTTTGGCTTGATTTTGTCAAGAACGATGCCGTTGTTCTACGCTATGGCTTTCTCCCTGTCACTCCGTCTCCGAAATTACCTATATTGTGTCGAGCGAGACGTTAAACCTTATTCACTCACTGACTCACTTCTCCCCATCACAGATATCGTGGCAAAATGCCAGTGTTCTGTATTTTCTCACACAGCCAGTCTATCAAAGGCTGTTCCAGCCAACCAGGCTGTATGCTGCTATGTCAATGCTTCATTCGGTTGACCGCCTGAAAACATAGACCAGGCTGCCCATGCAGCAACTGGCTGGAGCAAATCCGTTGGGACTCTGGTGCTTCTCCAGCTGATCTGTGGTGAGTACAGATGCAGAGTGACACTACAGTTTATGCTGGCTACGTGATGATGGTGATGATGATGATGATTGAGTGGCACCAAATTTACGCTACATTTTTGTGATTGTGTGTGGTGTGTGCTGCAGGGGATGGGAGAAGCTCTATGTTGTACTCACAGTCGATGCATTGCTCTTCTACAAAGATCAGAAACACGCCAAAGCCGTGAGTGACCGTTTGCTACTGTTGCTCTGTCGTTTTACACAACTAACATTTGCTGCTATTATATCATTGTTTTGTCTGTTGCATTTTTTTGTTACTGCAGCTAGTTACTTCTTTGAAAGGTCTGTTTAAAGAATTTGCAATGAGAACTTAGCATATTTTGTTGAAAGAAATTTTTTTCCACTCACAGAAGTGAATGTTGTTGTTATATTGTATCTGCCATGATTTTGCACCTGCTTTTAAAAATTTCATTATTTCGAGTGTATGTCACTCTGTTGTAAGAACATGATAAGCTGATGTGCTATTAGGAAACCACTTGTCATTTGCAGGTTACATATTTAATTTCATAATAATAATAATAATAATAATAATGTGATAATGATATCGATAACAACAATGATCATATCATCATCATCACTGTTCTTGTTGTTATCGTCATCATCATTATTGAATGCATAAAGCATATGTGCAGCTTCAGCAGTACTGTTACTGGACTTGATATAAGTAAGGCCCAAGTTTTCGACGGAAAATTTTGCCAAATTCCGCGGGCCAGTTTGCAAAATTTTGCAGCTTACCGTGGTTCACTGCAGCCTTCCGTTTGTGAGTAAACTGAGCTTTATTCCTTTCAGTCATTATGCTCAGTTATGCTAGCAGCTAGCAACATACAAAGAAAATTATCAGTCTTTGTTAAAGGTGCAATCTGTCGAGTTGCGTTGTGTTTGCTTCTTACGACTTTGCCGTATTGCGAGTTGATGCCAGTTTCATATGAATGCCAAGTCATTGTTGGTTGTTGGTGGATGTCAGGATCCAAAGACTGTTCATCGTCCGCAGATAGAACTTGCAGGCGTCAATGCTTTAGCCGCTACAGACTACACAAAGAAGCCAAACGTATTCCGTCTCAAGCTGAGTAACGGTGCAGAATATCTCTTCCATGCCAAGGATGAGGTACTTGCTACTATGTATTGTCACTTATATTCTGATGTTAGTTCTTTTGCTAGTCTTTTTTTTGTCTCCAGTGGATTTTCACATTATATAAATTGGAAATCATGAGTTTATTCAATCAGTTAACTTATATCAGTGCTAAAAAATATGATGCTGCTCGTTTGATCAATACTTTTTTGAGTCATAGTGCAATGCATGCAAAGCTTATGTTAGGTGGAATCTAAGTTACAAAGTGAAATCATTGTGGAATTTTAAGTTCGATCTCAGTTATGGTTTCAACCTCAGTCAAGTCTAAGACTAATGTCGAAGACCAGAGTTTGGGTCTTAAGTTTGGGTTATAAGTTTCATCTTAGACCAAATCATCGTCATTTCAGTGATAAGTTTGATGTAGTCGTGGACTTTCATGTTAGTGAAACTTGACATGGCCTGTTGTGATGTGTTTAGGATGAGATGAACGTGTGGATTGGGCGCATCAACACGGCTGCTGGTGTCGATGCTGCTGCTTCATCGTCTCGTGCACAGACCATGCCGGCATCATCCGAAGGCCGACGCGATGAACCCAAGAGGCGCAGTTTCTTCACACTCGGCAAGAAAAAGTAAACATTGCCCCGTGTACGAATGATCAGTCGTTGTTGGCATGTTAATGGTTCGTTGCTTTTCTTTGTTTTGCCATGTTTTTGCTGACGCTTGTAATCGCACTGCAGTTGCAGGTAAATTTCTCCAGTGCATATCGAGGGCTGCTGCATGGTTTTTCTTCTCTTAATGGATTTGTGCAATCACTCTCTCGCAACTAACAATAGTGCTTTGTAAATCACGGAATTAATATATATTAATTGGCATAATCTGTGCTGTATTTTGCTGGAAGCTTTTCACCTGTTAAGCATCATAAAATGTTTGAAGATAGCAGACAAACATTTTCACAGTTCAGATTGGCGACGATGCACATGTTGAATAATTTTTACTATCCCGCTTCTCCCAATTGGCAGTTTAGTAAAATTCACCAACTGCTAGTGGTTTTGAATCCTAGTGATTCTGTTGTGCACATCAAGACATTGCTTCTTAGGAAATTGTCTCTGCTGTTAGGGTATCTTTTGCAACTCACTCTTTTCATTTCATACCTGCACAATGACATAATTTAAATAGAACAACATCTTGTCAAGGCTGCTCTTATCTAACAAGTATAATTACTGGCTCACTGGATCTGTTTGCTGCCACAATTTTTTCACAGGATGACCACTCGTCTGGGAATTTGACACATGTCTGGAAATAAATGTAAGAATAGTGACCATAAGTTGGGAACTGTTGGGTCAATTTACAGTTTGTAGTTAACTTCACATTTGCGGCCACACAAGTAATATGGTACTAGTGCGTTTTGTGGTGCATTACATTCTGGCAATAATATACACAGCTGAACATGGGAGGCATAACACAGAATTGGGAAAATATCGGGATTTCACAGTACCTGAAGAGTGGTCAGCCTGTTTTCACAGTTTTCCGAGTTTTGTCATGAAGTCTGTTGCGACAAGCTGCAGTGCAGTGTGATCAGTTCGTTTCTTTAGTCTTTATGCTGTAATATTTATCATTTTGTAATCTCATTTGTGTTCGTCTTTAACTCTTTATTCATAAACAGTTTTGCTTCACAATACAGAACTTGATGAGTGACCAATATTTGTATAGAATCAATATAAAAAGGAGCAATGAAATTTCTTATGTTTGAAAATGGCATTTCTTGCAAGCTGTCAGCATTTACTGCAGACAGTCGATAGGAATAAATTTCTATCAACTGACTGTAGGATTTTTTTGGGGGGGGGGCACAATGTCAACACATTAGCAGCAACTTTGCTGGTGCTTAAGTTGTCATATGAAATTAACTTTTTATTTTCGACAACAAATATTGATTAACTGTACTGCACAGATAGTTGTAGAAATGGGGAAGTGCTTGTCTAATGGCACAAAATTTCGGAATTGTTGTGTGGTATCAGTAAATTTCTGCATTTGATGGTTTCAGCATTCAGTCCTTATTTGCATGTTATGATAAGTTAGTTTATTGTTGCAAAACTGGCAGCATGAAATGGTTTTAAGTAAGTTATCAATATACATATAACAGCTATTTAACTTCTTGTAATATTTTCCAGCTATTGATGGTTCACAGCTTCATTGTTAATTTCAATGCATGATCATTTTGTTTAACTTTTTCTAGTGTCACAATTTGGGCTTTTATTCCTTCTAACTGTTGTGCTCAAGTCCATGTGGTATTTATTTGTGTGTTGATCTGAACTGACGAATCTTCTGAAACCAAATATGATTAGCATGATTTGTGTTGAAGCTTAGTAACACAGTCTTTAAATACACTGTGCCCCTTCCCCCAAAAAAGCATCCCCGACATTTTCGACTGTAACTTGAAAACCAGTTATCAAATTTGGATAATTTTTGGAATATTCCTGACACAACTTGCCATCAAAAGACCGTTCAGTTTCCCACCTCACCCAATGTATGCTTCTGCACTACCTAGGGAAAGCAGATCAAGTGAAATATGTGTTGAAATAAACAGAAAACCTGAAAAAAAACATACATAACTTGAATAAAGATTAGCAGATTTTAATAATTTTTGGCAGAAATATTTTTGACGCAACTGGTTATTAAATAAGTGTTTTAGTTTCCACTTCACTCAGTCTGCTTTTGCACATCCTGTGGAAAGCAGACCAGGCATAATACGTGTTATAATGAATGAAAAAACGTCAATAAATTCTATCTATCCTAATCTGTGGACCCCGACAGCTGGTCTATTAGAAGGTTTGACTGTCATGCAGCAGTGTGTCTACCAGATGAAGTTTAGGAATGTTTTGAGAAGTCGAGAAGCAACTGGTACAGCGGTGTACAGACAGTTGCTTGGATGACAACTGCACGCGCGACAATTGCGCACGGTGACAATCGCTCGCACAGACAATTGCGCGCAGTGACAACTGAGCGGCAGGAAATTGATCGTGCGACAATTGTGCGCGTTTCAGTGTTTTAACCTCCATAAGCACTCGCTCTGGTCCGGTTGCATGACCTGAGATGAGCAGCTGGTCATGCGTAAATACAGTCAGTATAGGCCTACAGTCAGAATCGGAGTATTAGCTGTGGCAGTATATTTTGGTTGTACTGAACGAGGCCAAAAGACAGTAATATATCGAATTTGTGTCACCATTATTCGTACCAAAAATTATCAAAATCTGGTAATTGGTTTTCAAGTTACAGTCAAAAATGTCAGGGATGCTTTTTTGGGACACAGTGTAGTTTTAAACTGTTTACCAACTAAGCATGACATTATTTCGTTAATTAAAGCTACCGAACAAAATAGTGCATAGCTGTTGTTTTGACGGCAGGAAGGGCATCTTAGTCATCATTCTTAAGCAGGAGTAATACTGGATAAGTTGACTAGTTAAACGAAAGTTGGAAATTGTGCAGCTGTCGAGTTGCTGTACAGCAGTTTTGTTGGCCACAGCAGATACTAAGAGCCAATGTATGTTAGCAGGGAAATACTCTTCATGCATGTATCTCACAATAAACAACGTCCAGCACCATTTTGGATTAAAAAATAGGTGGGCAGGAACTTGCAGTTTTCTGACATACGTTACTAATTATAACAGTATAAGAATTTATGTGGCACACAAAGTCACCAGGCTGAATCTGAGGTGCCAAGTTGAATTTGACAGACAGCTGAAATTTTCCTGCAGAGGTGATGTCGGTGCTCAGAGTTTCAATTTTGCCTTTAATTTTCCCTAAAATGGGGGTTTTCAACTTTAAATTATGCATTTCTGGATGAAAATTTTTAGATGAGAAGATTTTTTAACGTTACGTTAGTTACCAGTAAAATGCTATGTCATAAACATGTTTACTTGTATTATGCAACGGTTCTGTTGTTTTTATTGCAGGGGCGAAAAAGATTCCGCATAAACGTTTGTTCATTCTCAGTTAGTTGATTGCACCATGGACATTAGAGTTGCAGTTGGCTGATAATTGCACTGTGAATGACACACACTCTCTCATACGTGTGTGTGGTCTGGACTCGTTATCTACAGCGTAAAAATTCACAGTTGAAAACTGCTGCTGCTGACAGTGAGTTACAAACATCATCTGTCGTCGCTTGCCATTATGTCTTCATGGTGAAAGTTTCCTCGCGATGACTGTTCCTGTTTGCAGTTCGATGTTGCATTTCGTAGTCGGTAGTCCGCTTGAACGTCTGATGCTTACTTACTTACTTAATATTAACGTAACTTAAAATCATTCCAGCTGCTGCCAGCAGGGCTCTGTAGCTTGTAATAATCTGCTGGCAATTAGCAGGTCCTGTAGTCCGCAGCTTGTTGTTCTTTGCTTGAGTTTATGTATTTTAGTGGCCGCACTATATATGTGAAGTCTGTCCGATGTTTTGTCGTGGTGTTTTGGTGCCTCCAAATTTCCGTGTGATTTACATACTGTACGCGGCAGTTATAATCAGAGACTGAGCATACTGTCAGCTAGATTAACAGCATACATCAGCTGGATTGATATGGTTCGTAGTTTTGCACTGATTCTTATCGGCTTTTTTTGTTTGTGAGCTGCAGCAGATGTTCTTGTGATTGCTGCTATGCCGAGTTATTTTGTGGTGAGTGGGTACATATTTAAGTTAGTTGTTGTTTATAACCAGAGCACACAGAAAAAGCCTGTTTGCACAGAAGCCGGCTGTACTATCGTGCATGTGGACAAAAACCGTAAAACCTTTTCAGCGTATGGTTGTTGTCAATTGTCCGTATTTAAAATTACTGATAATGTGCTTTGTTGCATCGTCGGTAGGTTTACATTAATTAATGTTGTTTACTTGCTGTTCAATTCCATGCAGCCTGTGCAGTTGATCGTTTGCCATGCAGCTGCAGCGTATAATACTTCTCGTAATTCTGATGCGAGCATCACTGACATTCATTCTGTGTTGCCACTGTACCGTGGACACGCTTTGTCGTTATTAGTAATTCACACTGCTATCTAACAGTGTATGCACATATTATAATTTCTCTGTTCAGACGGTGTTTTAATGCTTTGTAGCGTTTTTGCTTAATGTTTCTTTTTGTATATTTTATTGTAGTGATAATTAAAAGGGTTTCAAAATGGCATGTTTTTTGTTGTGTTAACGTGTAGCAAAATTCAGGGACGTGGTTCTTCATGTTGCAGGTTGGGTACTTTAAACGTTTCAGTAAATTGGGTGATCGCTATTAAGTACTCGCATGAAATTATTTTCATGTCTTTATAGCATGTAAGTGATGTCACAGAATGTGAAATTCAGTGATGATTGCCTTAAGTTTTTGTAGGCAAACATGAAACACGTTGAACATGCCGTGTCTCAAAAAAACTGGCCTTGACATTATCTATCGTACCTTGAAGATGGTCATCAGATTTTAATAATTTTTGGTACGAATATTCCAGATCCGGACACAACTGGTCATCAAATTACCATTTACCGGTAAGTCCCCACCTCGCCGAACGTCTGTTTCTGCACTACCAGCACCTGGCGAAAACGGAACCTGGGAAATATTACGTTTTTATGCCTCGGCCAACGTAGTGGCTTTATGTTTCCAGAGTGTCCGTGCGATTTCCGTAAACCCTTCGAACTTTTTACAGTAGAATATTTCGCGCAGCTGTCGGTGAGTATTTCATACCTAATCTTGTCTTGCGTCGTTTGACACAATAGGCTATCGCATTCGCAGTCTGAATTCCGTATCCACCGAGACGCACACCTCTGCGATAGCTAAGACAGGTCATCTGCGTACGAAGAGCGCTGCACAGCCTTTTAGAAGTGTAGGCCTACCGGCCCCGGCGAAAATAAGTTATGTATCGCCAGGTGCGTGCATGGTTGTTCTGCAATATAGTCCTAGCTAATGTGAGCATTTACTGGAACACCGAAACAAGTCTCGCTGTCTAGCGATGTGATGCTCACCGATTCCGCACTTCCATCCGGAGCCTCGTTGTGAAGTCACGATGCCAGCTTCTGCAATTTTTAGCCAACCGTACTTAAGTAACGGTCGAGCTATTGGCATCATTGTCGTTCGTTGTCTGTCCATCCGTCCATAACGGATAGGCAGTACCCTGGCTATAAATGGGTAGGTCGTAGTGGGAAATATTTTTGCATGAATAATTAACCGTGTGTGTGAAACCCGGACATGCAAAATTTCAGCGATACATTTTCAAAATGGGAGTTTTAATGAAAAGGGTAGGAAAAATGTGCGTTTTTAACGGAAAATCTCGGAAACGATAAGAGATAGCCTACGTAAAAGGTTACTATTTTCTGTAATAGGAAGTGGCACGTTGGCTTTCAAATGACATGAAAATCATCGACCTTGGATGACATCAAAAGTCACTGACAGCCAGTACGGTCGGCTATCCTAGCGACAGCTGGCTTGCGATGCCCGATCTCGCGTTTCAGTCGCACACTTGCCCCAATATACGTGCATGGTCCACAGTACATAGGCTACAATGATGTGGTTGAGTTAGGCAATCAGTTCGTGAAAAAATAAAAATTGGATCAGTTATTATTAGGCCGAAAACCTTCCAGATAACCGCCGCTGCACACAAATAAATGTTCATTCATTCATGCCCGATGACACTGACACCATAGGCCTAGTGTCGGTTCACTACACGGATAAGTCGAGCATCGACAGCGGTGAAGTGCGGCTGTCGTTAAAGACACTTTCATTTTCATACTGGCAGGGTACGTCGTCGACCGGTGGACTGGCTGCCACACCCGCTGAATCGTGTGGATCGTACTGCGATGTCTGAAACGTCTGATCTGCGTCGTCCGTGTGTGCTTCGTGAGCGTCGGTCGTCGGTGTTGAGTAGAACGGTTCGCCGAGCGTCTGACGGCGGATGAGGAATTCTGCAGGATCATCCTGGTTGACGATGTCGTGCTGAACTGCTGCCGTGAACTCGCTGTTCACGAGATCTCGGTCCTGTGAGCTGGTTTGCGGCTGCGACTGTGATTGCTGCTGTTTGAGCCTGTTGTCCATCGCCGCTTGCCGTGCCGCGTCCGTCATCACGTTGCGGATGATGAGACAGCTGGCCTGCAGAGCTTGCCGCGACCAGGTGTGATCTGGCTCGACTGACCAGTCGTCTCGATGACTGACTGCTGAGGAGAACACATCCTGGACGAGCAGACTTGTCGCCTGTAGAGCCTCTTTGGACCACTTGCTGTCCATGCCCGACGCCAAGTCCATCACTCGCTGTACGATCGTTGACGCCAACTTCGTCTGACGTGGGCCGCACTTTGAACTCGAGTAGCCAGTCTGGAGGTGACGCAGGTCGTCACGCATAGCTCGGTGTAGAATATCGAGGGTGATGACTTGAGCAGAGCGGATTGCCGACTGCGTCAGCGGTGCAGGTTCAGCCCGTCTCACACGCTGAACTGCGACGCTGAAGATGTCGTCGGTAAGGGCGTCTGCGCCTTGCTGAAGTTCGTCCAGATCGTCGTCAGGCTGAGTTTCCCGATGTTCTGCGGCAGTGAAAGGCGGCAGCGTGTCGACGAGCACGTCGTCGACGCGCGAATCTTTTTGTTTCCTCGATTCCTGCAGCCACCAGGCGCTGTGTATCTGCTCTGCGACGTCATCGCCGCCAGCCTCTGCGCTGAACGTGAACTGGCGCGAGAACTCTGTCGTGATCGTCGAGCCCGAGGAACCCCGCTGATACGTCTGTTCTTCGTCGCCCGTGTGTGCTTCGTGAGCGTCGGTCGTCGGTGTTGAGTATAACAGATCGCCGAGCGTCTGACGACGGATGAGGAATTCTTCAGGCTCAGCCGCTGCTTGCGACTGCGCGCTTGCTTGAATGATCTCCGACTCTTCCTGGATTGGCGGCTGTCCTGGCTTATATACACACAACCAAGAATATTACGCAACAACAATGCATACGTAAACGAAAGAAAGCAGAAATGATACTAAAGATAACAACTGTCGTAGCCGAATACCGCGCGATGTGTTTACGCGGTGATGGATTTCTCTGGAAATAGCTCGCTAGTAGTGCCTGAGGCTGCGAGGAGCAAAAACCCCCGAGACATGTAAGCTAATTAGCCTACTCGTGCAATTACTCTCCAAATAACCAAGCCTATAATTTACATGGCCACTGTCAGCGATGCATACAGATCGACGGATAGCTTACTCCTCGTCGTAGAAAAGTAAAGTAAAGATGCCCCACAGTTATAGCCACAGTTGAGATAACGTCAATTATCAGACTCAGTGGCTGGCAAAATAACACCGCCATCGAAAGACTGATGGCAGATAGTGGAAGTGCAAGTACCTCAGAAATGCTTAAACTTCGTCGTCGTGCGGTCGATGAACTGCGGCCGCGAATTGAGCAAGTGCTAGTGCCGCTGATGTCACGAAAACACGGTCCAAACGACGGGGACGAGTGAAACGACCTCACTTTCTCCGCCATCATCTGCACGCCACGTTGATGTTGACTGTAACTGTGTAGTCATTCAGAAATGCAAAAGTGGACATCAAATTTACATGCGATAGAGTTCCGGTAATATGCCTTTGCCTTACCGTGTAGCAGTGGCGGGTCCAAAATTTTGAAATAAGGGGGGAAGGGGCGGAAGGGTAGGAGGTGAGGTCTAGAGATGCGGACGTGCCCCCTCCCAGAAATTTATTTTATGCAGAAGTGATGCATTTGTGCCAAATTTTACTTGGTTATAAAATGCACCTATTCAGTAAGGAGGGGCAGCTGGCGGTCCTGAATCCGCCACTGTCCTGTAAAGCGAAAGCTTAGAAAACGGCTACGACGTTGAGTTAAGCTGTGTCGTCAGTTCGAGCATGTGACAGTGACACGACAAAATTAAATGTGGTATGATGACACCATGGGCGTTGGAACAGGGGGAGCAGAGGGAGCAGCTGCTCCCCCAACTTTTGGCACGGGAGAGCAGGCCATAGCTTTTGCTCCCCCAAAAGTTTGAGCCTTCTGCACTGCGATGTTAGACTGAGTCGAATCGACTTAGACATCGCAGCGCAGAAGGCACAACCTTTTGGGGGAGCATTTGTTGAATGCTAGTTATTGCATACAACAGAAGGCAGTAGGCCTATAGTTTTACCGTTTCTATTCAAGTTCCGGCCGCTTAGGCCAATTTGTTTATTTGTTTATGCTGTGTGTAATTAAACAAAATGCCAAAATCACAACGATATTATGAATGTGTCACATTGATGTCCAGAGGCTTGATAGATAAATTCGATTGATACATATGCGATAGTGTTTCAATGCCATGTTCGTCCTCTTGGCCAAATATGTACAAACACACACGAACAAACATTGCCAACTCAAACAAAATATAATGACAATGTTATCGCATCCAGTC
>Ga0209367_1001515_pt1 | contig 28756 bp, 16 predicted proteins | sample WorMetLIZISLAND2_FD_187412 | JGI IMG/M metagenome (GOLD analysis project Ga0209367, IMG submission 187412) | Marine gutless worms symbiont microbial communities from Max Planck institute for Marine Microbiology, Germany - Olavius geniculatus... ...
GCGAAATATTGATGACAAAATGTATTCAGCGCATTAGAGATCTTTTTGAGTATGCGCTATATAAATTTACACTTTACTTACTTACTTACTTACTTACACAGTTGTCGATGTATTAAAATTTAAAAAAAAACCTTTCAAAGAGATGGGCGACACCCAAGCAACAAATATTGATTACATTTTGATTTTGTGCCGACATAAATCACAATCCGTACGAAAAAATCGATCTCATGAAGTAAAGCGAGCGTCAAAACCTCCGTGCTGTATTGAATTAAATATTTTTTCGGTAAAGAAGCCTGGCAAACTTTTGCAATAATTATGCCATAATGACAACACTGTGAAAATTGCTAAGTAGGCCTAACGTGCGTCAGCGTTTAGCCTAAAGAAAGTTGATCATCTTACTCCGAACCTGTGGCTAATTTTTACGAATACCGGCAAAGGATATTTATATGAATTTGACATTTGACAAAAAAAATAAACTCACAATTTTCCATTGTTGAATTACACGCCACTGTGACGCCAGTATAAAAATACATAGACTATCAAACCTGCATAGGTCTATCGCAAAATATTCTACGGATAAATGACAGGTTTCGTATAGGTGCGTAAACGCTAAAGTAACCTCATTCTTGTGTCGATTTTTCTAAATTTCGGTTGTCGGCGAACGCAGCAAACGAGAGCATGGTATCTCATATACATTGCAGATTCTATTTTGTGGACAATTACTGGGTCGAGTCTGGCGTTTAGTGCTAACGAGTTTGTATGGGACGCTTGAGACTCTTGGTCTGTATGCGATAGACCTACTGTCTATAGGCCGCCGATTGTAAGTTAGCATGGTTTCTATAGGATTAGGCTTAGAACTCAACACTTTGGCACACAGTCGTTGGAACTTGAAATAGTCATCATAACAGTAAATCTACCACGACGATCTGTCATTGCAGGAGTTTATCCGGTTTATTCGATCAGTCAAATAGTTGTTCATTTATTTCTTTCAGACCAAAAAACACATGCGTAGGCTTACTTCGTACTAACGTAATCAAAACCCTGTAGGTCTGTGCAGTGCTGACTGTTTACCGATATCGGAGCGATTATTTTTTTCAAATTTCCAACTTTCGTGAAAAAGATTATACTTAACGCTATTATACTTAAAGCAGCAATCAACTGTTACAAAATTTTCACAACTATCGCTGTCCATTGTGCTGCTTGTTTGAGCGAAATAAAGTACACGGGAGTATCATTTCTTTACGGAGAAAACCCCAAACATCTCGACGCCGATTGCGGGGTCCCCTGCCGGCAATTTTGACAGCACCGAGAACGAGAAGCCGTCTGCATGTGACCTGAGCAGCTCGATATATCGACACTTTAGCGCTAGCCGGAGTGATTTGTCTTCATCGCCGTACGTTCATCTCCATCCTCATCCCAACATATTCAGCATCTGTCTAATAGTTTTTTGTTTGCACGTTGAAACACAGTCGTCATCCTTCTCGCAACGCAAAATTTTATGCGATGAACCTTCAGTGACCGCAAGCTGCTTTTATTCACACACAAACAAAATATTTGACAGTTTCTCATAGTAAAGACAGCGGAAATTTATGCCTTTAAGTGATTATTAGTTTCATTTTTTTATATTTTTGATTTTTGTTTATTTATATGTTTGTTTTCTGCCTTTGTGTTACAGATAAAATGTGGCCGTTTAGTTGGCTAAACATTCACATACAACGTCAATTGTGTCTAGTACATTTCTGCTACTGCTGCTGCTGTTGTTGTTTTCACACCTGTGATTGGTGACGTTTACCTGTCTGGCGTAATGTTGCTGCAACAGATCCGTGCGATGGATTCCAGTGTCCTGCGACATTCAGCTGTCACGTGGACGATCTGAGACGACCAGTGTGTCGTTGTAGTGACACCTGCAGTCGCCAGGTGGCTCTTGTATGCGCGTCGGACGGTCGTACTTACCGCAACGAGTGTCGTATGCGGCTGCATGCTTGCAAGACGTCGCGTCACCTGCATGTTGCTTTCCACGCTGACTGTTCCACAGGTCTGCCCCGTCTGCTACAATTATGTCCTGGCGCGATGCCGTAATCATAGTCATAATCCTAAATGCTGTAATGTCTCATCTTCAACATTGAGACCAACAGTGCGTTACAATGTCTAGATCAGTTGCGCAAAAGTAAATGTTTCGCAGGTAGGTAAGTCAAAAAAGTAATGAATGTTGCTGACGTGGAATTAATTTGGCTCCAAATCATAGCGTCTGTCCCATTAAATCGTAATAAAGTGTAAAATAGATATTGCACAAATTCTGCTAATTTTTATTCTGCAAAGCTGACTCAAAGCAAAGTATTATAATGCCAAAAAACTAATTTTCCGTCCCTTCTTTGATTTCTAAATTCACGCATAATCGGAAGCAAAATATTAGCAAAATTACAATGAGTGGCAGTAAGCGTTTCAAACAGCAACTACATACCGGTAATTGTCTCGCTGTGACACACTTCAGAAAACATCGACACTACTTGGCCCACATTTTTTACCCGAAAGAAACAGAATAAACATCAAAGACTTTTTGTGATTGGGCTAAATAATCGTCGCGCAGTAGCTAACAGAAAGCTGGTGGAAATAAGTTATAAATAATAACAACTTATGAATATTAAAACGTTTTTGCTGGCGCTGGTGACAGCGTTTACCCGCTGGTTGCCGATCTATTTAAGTCTGTCGACAATAACCGTCCGCTAGTGTCTTCTGTCAACTGTCGGCGGCCGAGCATTCCCGGTTGTCGGTCCACAGATCTGAAACGACCTGCCGGATCATGAGTGGTTGTCTGCTTTTCTCTGGCGGTTCAAAACGTAAATCTTCACGAAAGTAATTGCCTCCGCCAAGGAGGTTATGTTTTTGCCACACTTTGTTTGTTTGTTTGTTTGTTTGTGTGTTAGCAAGATAACTCAAAAAGCTATGGACGGATCTTTCTTAAATTTGCTGGGAATGTCGGGAATGGCAAAAACTACCAGTGATTCAATTTTGGGGGTAATCCGAAAGGAATCCTGGATTCTGGATTACTTTGAAATTTTCGTTACCATTGCTTTCAATGGGGCATAAGGGAAACCACTGCCAAACCGAAGATGGTGCTGCCACCTAGCGAACAACATGGCCTTGGCGGAGGTGTGCGGGCTCTGACTGCTTTCTAGTTTTTGATTGTTTCTCGCACACTAACTCTGAAACACCTAACTAACCAACCAGCTGACCTAACAGTATTTGTTAATACTTTGGTCTGCCTAAAGGCGTGTACAAGGCAATAAAAATGAAGTGAACTTTATTGAAATTTTACTTCAGCGTTTAAGGAGTGTAGTAAGTGAACAAACTGGCAGTTTATTTCATTTTATTTGAGTTCATTTTTGTCGCTTTGTACACGTATTAAATGTTTTATTAATCGACTGTCTGGTTTACTGCGTATAGGTAACGTGACGTGCGGAGGCGTGGAATGTCTGCTGTCATACGACGAATACTGTCACGTCGACGCCTCCTCCAGGACGTTCCAGTGCCGCTGTGCGTCGTGTCCGGCCGTGCTTCGTCCCACGTGCGGCTCTGACGGACGCACCTACAGCAGCGAGTGCGAGCTACGCCGACATGCTTGTCTCACTCGCCGCCATATCGCCGTCGTCTACATCGCACGATGTGGTAAATGTTTTTCTCTCTCTTTCTTATTTTAAAACTAATTTTAAAACTGGTCTTTTCACATAAGCCTACAGAACTAGTAAAACTATATTTTTTCTACTGAAGTCGTTTCACTTGTGGTAGGAACTATTCCAACTGTTGTAATTTTACGTTTAGGTAAAGCTATTTTAATCTATTTATTCATATTTCAGTTTATATTCGAGTCTAATCATCATCTTGTAAACCTGATTTATGCCTAGGCCTATAGCAAGTACGTTTTACGTTTTACGTTTTGCTAATGCTAATGTTTTATATTACCATCAATTCTGTAGCAGATCGCCATAAAATAGTTATCCCTGCTCAGACTTAAAATACGCGGCGTTTATTTTTTTTCAGCGACACGCTGGCTTCCGGCTACTAAATCAACGCTATCTCTGGTACGCTTTCCTGCGCACGGATGTAAACATGCCGCACTGACACAATTTCGCGTAATTATGCCATTGTTGCAGAAGACAACCAGTTCTCCGACAGTGGAGATACTGTGTTATATGATTAATCAAATTGTTTTTTCGCCAACAGTTGTCACTATTGTCTCGCACTTCAACGGGTTGTAATTATGGCCAACAGTTTACACTGGATTTATATTTCAAACGATTTTTATTTAAGTGAAACAGTAGAGTTGATTAAGCATGGTTTTTCTATTTAGTATTTCCAAACAATTTTTTTCAGAGATTTAATTACTCGTCACTGCTTTACAGTACCACCTACATCCGATATCTGTGTCACTGCGAATTTAACTGGTCTTTTCATGTGGTAGTCGTACAGCATGACCGAGATCCTTCATTTGCGTTTTACGCGCGACAGCATGTAATGCTTCGCGCGTCGCGCGTCTTGGCCATCGTCGAGGTGTCTGTCCGTTCGTCCGTCACACCCTGGCACTGTATCAAAACGGCGACACCTAAAATCACGAAATTTTTACTGTGAGCTGCCCCAAGGACTCTAGTTTTTAGTGACAAAATTTTATGCCTCTGGGTGACGGGGTTTTTTTCGAACGAGGGCGTCAAAGTTGGGTACCGTCTAAAAGACGTTATTTTGCCATTATTGGCTCTTAGAGTGTGAAAATGGTTGCAGATAGATACAGATTTGCTGCATATCGTAACAAGCACTGGTGACATGCTTTTTAGATTTGTCGACATCGATTATCTTGAACGACCTTGACCCCCCAAAAGAGGGGTTTTGGTGAATATTTTTTTGCAATTTTTGGCTGTAGCGCACATTTCAACCGTAAATTGCGACGAAATGGCTAGAGATAGACCAAAACAACCTGCACGTAAAATTTTCAACATTGAATGTAGATTTTAGCTGTTCAAGTCCCGACCCTTTAGGTTTAAAAAGGCCTAAGCAGTCGGGCGTCAAAGATGGCTACCCCCCTAAAAGTGGTTATTTTACCGCCTTAGCGTGAAAGCAGTCGCAGATAGACGCAGACATACTGCGTATCAGAACAAGCACTGGTGACGAGCTTTTGAACGGTGTCAACATCGATGACCTTAAATGACTTTGAACTTTCAAAATAGGGGGTTTAGTGTTTTATGCTCTTTTCGGCTGTGGTGCACATTTTATAAGTAAATCGCGCCCCGTGGCTGGAGATAGTTTTGGACAACCTACAAACATTAACTGCTAAGGCTGTCGCGCGTCTCATGAGCTTTTCTCAAATTACTTGTCTCTTCTGCAACGATGTTCTTTCTGGCAGGTCCATTACTGGACTTCCAAATATCACGCACAGTTTTTCCGGGACTTTCGTAGTGGTTTAACGAATTGTAATAAAAGGATATCGTATCGTATTGTATTTGAATGATATTTTGTACATGCCAGCTGACCTAGCCCTTGCGAATGAAGTATGATTTACTTGGAATCAAACTGCGATAGCGCAAAGTTTGACTGCATGATGTGTGTGAACGGCATGCTGTTTTCAGACAAGTCGAGTCCGTGTCGGCATCATGTCTGTGAGTTCTACGGCCGGTGCGTTCTGAAGGCTCAGCGCGCCGTCTGTGTTTGTCCCAACGACTGTCCCGATTACTTCCAGCCGGTCAGTCAGTAGGCCTATAAGCTCGCACTGCGTATTCGCTTATCCACTGCAGCAGTACATCTCGTAACTGTTGAAAATTGGTAGACATAAGCAGTACGAGTGACAGCGTGGAATAAAGAACAGCTTTGTGTCTATTCATCTTCGTGTAGTTTGTGCTAACGTAATTTTTTTATTACAAAATGTGCCGTTTTATTTTTAGATTTTACAATAAATGTTGGATTTTAGTAACAATGGTCGAATGCAAAAATGAAAAAAATTATTGAAATTAAACTACGTACATTTGTGAAAGTTAGGCTCGCTTCACAGAAATAATTAGAAAGCAGTCAGAGCCCGTACACCTCCGCCAAGGCAATGTTGTTCGCTAGGTGGCAGCACCATTTTCGGTTTTGTAGCGGTTTCCTTTATGCCCCATTGAAAGCAATGGTAACGAAAATTTCAAAGTAATTCAGAATCTAGGATTCCTTCCGGATCAGCCCCAAAATTGAATCACTGGTAGTTTGTGCCATTCCCGACATACCCCTCAAAATTTCAGAAAGATCCGTCCATAGCTTTTTGAGTTATCTTGCTAACACACAGACAAACAGACAAACAAAGTCTGGCAAAAACATAACCTCCTTGGCGGAGGTAAAAATGTATAAAATACAGTGCTTCACTAACTTGGGCCACAATTGGACTTGGTGCTGTCGAATGTGCTGTACATGTAGGTATGCGGGAGCGATGGAGTGACGTACGACAACGAGTGTACAATGAGAGCACAAGCTTGTCAACGGCGTACAGACATCAGCGCGCATACACAAGGACTCTGCGGTCTGCAACACAATACAAACACTCTTGACATCTACGTGAAACTATTTACCAACATTCGGATTGTTTTGTTATCCGACCTTCAAAATGTTCTATTTCTCAAGAGCGAAAACGTGCATTTTACACTCACTTTAGGTTGGAACGGGTGTAGATAAAGCAGCGTTTACATTGACATGAATAGGAGTCTACAACTGCACTCCCACGAATGGAAATGTAAACGCACACGTTTCTCACGTTTGCCCCAAAATCAAAATAATGTTTTTAAAATAAAGTTTTTTCATGTTTTCTTGCTGCATTATTTCAACTACTACTAATTAATGAATGAATAGAGGTGTGTAAGCTAGTCGTCGGATTGTACGTTGCAGACGGTTGCGAGATGCTGAAGTGTGATTTCTACGCCATTTGCGACGGCGATGTGCTGACTGGGGCACCACGCTGCGTGTGTCCGTCCAGCTGTGTACAGGTATCATAGACGCACGACTTTCTGCTCTATTTGCTCTACTATGACAACAGTATAGCAACACTAGCAGTACTAGCTAAAAATAAGTCGGCCCACTGCGGACATATTGTACGGCCGTCCGCCTTTAGCTGCTTAACCCTAACGTTAACTTTGACTTTTGACCTTTTAAACAGTTTCGTTTTTCTTGCGCTTCTTGTTTTCGACTTAAAAACTTGTACGGGATGAACGTGGGGACGGACGGACGGTCATGATCCGCATTGCTGCCTGTTAGGACATCCGAATCTGAAAATACTTAAACAATGATTAAAATAATTATAACAAGTTAACTCAGTTATTTCACATTTTGTCCAGCGGCATACAAAAAATAGTAAAATAGCAAACACTTTTGATTAGTTTATTAGTACTTAGCCTATTACTAATGCTGGTATTACATTTACACAGATAAGAGACGAAGTGTGTGGGTCTGACGGTGTGACGTACAAGAACGAGTGCAACTTGCAAGTTACTTCGTGCCGTGAACAAAGATTCATCGTCGTCGTCTCGCGGCGTCCTTGTGGTCCGTATAGCGCCACGTCATTATAATAGATAAACTTTATTGTAAGACGTCTGAACGTGTTATTGTACTCAGAATTTCTCAAGCTATTGCGTTCAGCAACGTAAACAAAAGTATTTTGTTTCATATGGTAGTTGTACATTGTTGAGTTTAAATGTTATTTAGTGGCGCAGTGTATATGAAATGTTTAGGCCTATGCATTATATAACAGTTTAAACTTTGTCTTTGTCTTGCCTATTCTTACCTTGATAACATCAGTAATCACTACACTAGTACACTCAAGTTATTATAGTTTTGAAAAAATACATTGATCAGTTTTGTGCAAATTAATGCTGCTGCTGTGACGACGACGACGATGACGATGATAATAATGACGGACAGCCGAACATGGTTTTCGGTTTTCGGTTAAGTTTGTATTTAGGCTAGTAAGTAAACAAGTAAGTTTTATCATACTAGTAGCGGCAGTACCGCTAGATTGGTGATCTGTTATTTTTTCACAGAAGAGAATAACGCGGAATGCTGTTAAGGCGCGTATAAAGCAAGAGAAATAAAATCTCAGTTGAATTTAGTCGACTTGCACGGACTGCAGAAAGCGAACAAACTGACAGTTTAGTTTATTTCAATTAAGTTAATTTTTTTCCGCTGAGCATACGCCTTTAGAGTTTGATTGAGTGTTACCGATATGCGGAGCTATGCCGTTGTAGAGAAGTGTCGGCGGTCGGGCAGCTGTAGCCATGGCGACAGTTGTCATGACGACGCAAGGTGCGAGGACGGGCCATGCTCGGTCGAGCGGCTGTGCCCGTCACGTGTGCCTGCGGTCGCCGTGACCGACGGGCCAGTGTGTGCCGGTGACGGACGGACGTACGCCGGGCCGTGTGCAGTCAAACTGGCCGCATGTATGCGAGGTGTGTCACTGACAGTCGTTCATGACGGACCGTGCGACGAGCGCTCCGGCAGCGGCAGTAACGACGAGCCGTTTGCTACTGGTAGGCCTAAACAATTTATAATTTACAGCTTATTGCGCACGGTTTTCTAGTCTGTATCCGTGAACAAATGCTTTAAGATTTAACTACTTATTTAGCACGTGCTAGGTTCTTCGATTCGTGACGGGACATTGGACAGCAAGGTTTCGTTATCTTTTTCTGTCTGTTGCTGCAGCGTCAGCATTCTATTAATTTCTTATCGTTTCAAGTCGCTATTGGGTCGAAACTTGCGTTGTTACTGCGCCATCCACGGTCGTACTGGCACTACCGCTTAAACCAAACTCCACTATCATTCGATAGTGATGGACGGCAAGTTGTACAAGATGCTGTACGACATATTGACAGGTCGAAATACTGCGGATGCATTGTACAGTACCACAGATTTTTAACAAATCAAAGTTAGTAGAGTTTGACTGATCTCTACCGTTATGTCTGAAGTGGGTCAAATGCTTCATGGGTGCAGTCATGCGTGATCAGCCGAACAACCGTAAGCGATCGCAAAATAAGTTCTTAAACCACTGGCTGAAATGCTAAGTTCGTTTAACATTTACTCAGTTTATCGTAAAATATTTGACTTTAGATCATGGGAATCAGTTAGAGAATTGATCTGTTGCCTGGAGAGGATGAATTTTGAACATTTGTATTATCAGAAGAAACTGTGCTTTGTGCATAATATGCTGCGTTCGGACAATAGCGTTATAGTCACTGTGATGAAATTGTTTATGCAGTCCAACGAATAGGCCTATGTCAAGCTGTGTCAATTTGCTATGTTACTCCACATAGTAACATTTCTTGTATGACATCGCGTCAACCTGAAATTTATTTCAGTTTATGTGTACGCCTAACTGTATGTACTACTAACTGGTGTGTGATTTTACTATTTTAATTGTTTGCATTTTTGCAAAATAAACTCATATATTTATTTGTCTCACTGCTTCAAAATTTGAGAGGTTTCGCAATATTCACAAAATACAAAATAGTAATTAGTTTCAAGGTTTACACTGACCGCGAGAAAAAAAACAACGAGAAAAAATTTTTAAAAAGCAAAAGAACAACAACACGAAAAATTCGAATAACAAGAATACAAACACGACAAAAAGAATAACGCATATTTGCCTCGTAAACACGAGAACAAAAAATGCTTAGGCGATTATGTTTTGTGGTGTGTGTTTGTGACGTAGAAGATTGGTGCGACGAGTCGACTTGTCGGTTTGGTGGAGTCTGCGTGTTTGATGCTGACGGATTCAGACGCTGCGTCTGCCAATTCCACTGTCGCGACGACAGGTAACAATATCAGCAATTACATCTAATCAATGTAAATAAATACGAAAGTAAATATGTAAACCAATTTGCTAGTAAAACACGAGATTAATAAACAGACTTTATGTAATAAAGTACCAGATATGTTTAAAGTTTCTGCAGTTCAGTACGGTTTTCAACAACGCTTATAACAAAATATATCAAGAAGAGTAGCGAATGTACGGATGAAAATGAGTTTCAGCCTAACATAGCGCTGTCGCTGGAAGCTTTCGTCAAAATGCCAAACTCATTAGCGGTACAGAGAGCAATAATTTGCCACACAATTCTAGTGTTGTACAGCTAGAATTAAACTACATTTTTGTTATTTTGCTCACTATCTTTTTGAACTAGGTATTTAATCATGTGTTGAGCAGAAAACAAGTCAGAGATTTTGTGTATTTTATTTTATACGGCCGGGCCTGTAGGCCTATTCATAACGCCACTCACAATGTTGTAAACGCGAGCAGTAGTTCTGGCTCCACGTGTGGATCTGACGGAGTGTTGTACCCGAGTGAATGTCATTTGCGTCAGCAATCCTGTCGACTTCAGATTGAAATTCATCCGTCATCGTCCGCCCGCTGCCGAGGTAAATTGCATCCGGCTACAGCTGCACTTTCTACGACATATGCATAACTTGATGTCTGACATTCTAGCAATACTGGCGTCTAAAACGCTAAATTTTTACACCATGCCTGCTGGATGACCTTTTTTCCGGAAATACCTAAAAATTTTAGTAAATTTGATTGCTGTCAGGAAAACGCCACGAAACTTTTGACGTCACAGTTAATGATGCAATAATTATGTCGTTATTATACCGTTAGCATGAGTTATCGCATCATGAAGTAGAAGACACAATGCTAGCTAGATATTTATTTCTACTTGTACTTTAATGTGCTTGCTGTCTTGAAACAAATAAACCAAACAAAATCAATAAATTGTGCACGGCAGGGAACGACTACAGCACGGATGGAGACGAAATGATGACGGCTTGTGATGGAGACAGGCCGGCTACAGACACAGAATCCGGGGGTCTATTGGACTGCAGTGTAAACCCTTGTCCCTCTGGGACGTACTGCAGACGAAGTGCCAGTGATATCGCCGGGCAAAGGTCTACTGCTCGGTGCTGCCCGACAGGTGCTTTAGTCGAGTTTTTGAAGCTGGTTTATGTTTATTAGAATTCTATCAATTTTTACCGGACACTTCATTAAATGTATCCATATTAACTAACGCATTTTCCTTTGGCATTTTTATGTTGCTGTACTTAATATGCGATTTTTCATAAACAACTTGTGTGAAGCGTTATCTGCATGTTAAGCTTGAGCCACTAGTAGTGCAAAAAAAACTTTAAAACGTTTTACTGCCATTTTTTGTTTCTTATATTATGTTAGTATTTTGCTGTCTTTCGGACGTCGTTCTGTCGACAACGTGTAGACGTACTCTGCAGTAAAAATAATTGTTTGTTTTCTATAAATTTCAGCCTTAAGATTCAACGTTTTGCACTGTCGCTAGTAACTGTAATCGACGTCGGAAGCCGAACTGCTGCGTAAAAAGTAGCATTTTCACAGCTTTCAATGTGCAGTCGGAACGGGTAACTAATTGTTGTTCAAATAATATGAAAATGTTTTTGCGTATATAGCTAAAGATTCTCTTTCAAAGGCGATGCTTTGTGTGCAGACAAAACTCGTCGATGTGCGGAGTCACGATTCGGTTGCTGTCCTGATGGTAAAACAGTCGCTCCGGCGGCTGACTATGCCGGCTGTCCAAGTATGTAAAGTGGATATCTTGTTGATTTCCACTGCATCTGTTTTATGGTTTTTGCTTTATAATTTTAACACGAATCTTGAATGTCAAGCCATTTTAACTTCAAATCCAAATAGTTGTGCGGTTATTGTTATTGTGCGCGAAACCGGGTAGTTCTTTCTTAGTGCAGTTTTGTTGCCATAGTTGTCTTCTCGTCGTCAGTTTTTCGTTTACTGACGTCACATTCCGAGTGCGTTTACGGCATGGATGCTAAACTGTGTGCAGGTATTTGCCTGTGTAACTCGCTGGGATCGTACGGTGCATTGTGTGAGCCGAGAACACGCCAATGCTCTTGCCGGCCCGGAGTGGGAGGTCTTCACTGTGACCGATGTGATCCCGGCTACTGGGGACTACAACGCATCTCCGCCGGCAACACCGGATGCATACGTCAGTATCACTTCCAAACACTCCACTTCTTCGATTTGTTGTGCAATTTAGTTTGGCAACAAGTCCTACAACAAACTATACGACATCTTGACATGTCAGGATGCTGTGGACTTGCTTACGGTTTTTTTTATTTAGTTTTTTAACTGTTTTTTTTAATTTTTAGATTTCAGGTTTTTATTTTTTTCGTAACCGAGTACTTATAAATTTTTAAAATGTTTTACAAAACAATATTTTATTTCATTTTTTTGCATTTAAGTTTCGTTTAAAACATTTTGTTTTTTAGTTTATGGGCTAGAATAAAATGGCAGTTTGTCTATACAGGTATTGTAGCAGTGCAAATCGGTTATAATATCTTAATGTCATTATGTCATACTATTATATCGTACAGATCGTTCTGGATTTGCTGTGAATTTGGATCATTCACACCGAAACTATTCTTGGACACCTAAGGAAGGAGAGAATTAGAGGTCGAACTTTTAGCAAAAAAAATTGCAGTTGTTTATTCTGATTCACCAGGTGACAGCACTGAAGAGCGATTGTGCCTATTACCAAATTACTTTGGTTTAAGATGTTATACTGTAACTGTTACTGTGCGCTGTTAAACGTAGCGTGTTCGTGCAATCTGTTCGGCTCGGAGCGTGAAGACTGTGAACAGACTACGGGACAATGTGTTTGTAAACATCACGTGACCGGAAGGAAGTGCGACATGTGCGCAAACGGCCGCCATATTGGACCGCATGGCTGCACCAGTAAGTCGCTGCTATTTTATTGTAGATTAAGTGTTTTTTACGAGCAAATAATTAGCTTGATACAGTAAAGTGGACAGCTTTTTGCGTGTTTGGTTAGCCGCTGCCGTGCTTTCAGTGGTGGCATTATTGTTTGTTGGAGATCAAATTTTTAACGCGGTATATAGTGTATAGCGACATTTTTTGAGATGTGGTTAGATCAGTAACGATTGCCTTATTTCAGATTTTTTGCTTAGTCTGTCAATGAAAAATGCTAAAAATCCGTTAATAATTGGCCAAAATATGGAGAATTGTTTAAATGGCGAGTTGTTTTTTAACCCACGGTGTGACTTGTTTCCGTATGCATTCGTTCTATGACGACAGAACTACTGCAACTCGCAATCGGACCGCGATACGTGGCGCTATTCAAGTAAAGAAGCCTCTAAATTGTGTTTAAATATTTACCTCCGCCAAGGAGGTAATGTTTTTGCCGGACTTTGTTTGTCTGTTTGTCTGTGTGTTAGCAAGATAACTCAAAAAGTTATGGACGGATCTTTCTGAAATTTTGAGGGTATGTTGCAAATGGCACAAACTACCAGTGATTCAATTTTGGGGGTGATTCGGAAGGAATCCTAGATTCTGGATCACTTTGAAATTTTCGTTACCATTGCTTTCAATGGGGCATAAGGGAAACCGCTGCAAAACCGAAGATAGTGCTGCCACCTAGCGAACAACCTTGCCTTGGCGGAGGTGTGCGTGCTTTAGCTGCTTTCTAGTTTGACTTACTATTTTTTCGGCTACACTTGCTGACAGTTTTGTGCAAATTTACATTTGTTTCGTGGAATTAAAGGCACCTTTAGTTGACTATTTTGTTGACTGATTGATTGTATGATTGGTTGGTTGGTTTATATGTAAGCAGGTCTGAGAGGAAGCTCGGCATCAGAAGGCTTATGTGCGGATGTCGACTGTCCGTTCTATGCCGTTTGTCACGTGATCGACAACTCGGCACACTGCATCTGCCGCGCCAACTGCGACGACAATGACGACGACGACAACTATGGCGTCGACCGCTACGACAACGGCGACTACGACAACAGCCACAGCGACAACAACAACGATGACGACAATAAAAACGACTACAACGACGACATCGATGAAGACGACGACGACAACAACAACGTCGACGACAACGACGACGACGACGACGATGATGATGAAGAAAACGTGGGACCAGTTTGTGGAACAGACGGAATGACGTACTCTTCATCGTGTCGACTGCGTCTGATCGCCTGTCGTCAACAGTCGCACGTTCAAGTCGCATACTACGAGCGCTGCACAGGTCTAGCTTCCATCCTACTAGAAGTGCCGCTACTTGCCGGATGCAACTGATGTCTGTTAATACTGAAGCATTCTGGATAATGATCCAGAATTTAAAAATCATCCGGATTGACACCAGAATCTATGCATTTTTTGTTGGATTTCAGTGGTGCCCAACTTCACAAAATTTCGTCAAAAGTTGTTTACAATGAAATAATTTCTTCAAAATTTGTTTACACACAATAAATTTAAAACTTAATATTTATTTAATTTTAATGTTTGCCCAAGCGACATGAAGACATTTGTTATGCTTTTCAATCTCTCTGTCAGCTGATGACTTTCTTAGTCAATAGTCGGCAGCATTATTGTCGATGGATATGTAAGAACTCTGGTCGCTTTTATTTGCGAGTGTTTAGACGTGGTTACACGTAAAATAATACAGAAAATATTTACAAAACATTTTTGCAATTTTTTTTACTTATTACGGTTTTAATTCATACAACTTCATGGTTGACACCGTGATATTAAAATTATTTGTGCAGGTGACGAAACCAGTGTACAGCCGTTTAGGACGCTTGGACGTGAGTTCACAGGTACGATAATTTATTTTTATGCTGAGAGTTCGATGAACATTTTTGCACTCTGTGTTTTACTTTGCACCACTTTTACACCATAATGCATTTTCCTTGGAATGGCAATGTTTTACTATTATTGACTAAATGGCAGCATTTTCGCGATGAGGCAGACTTTGCAATTGCGTCGCATTTTAACATTGTGAAATGAAATAGACATTTCTCCTACTGTTTCCGATTTCACATTAAAATAGCATCACGAAATTATTATCAATATTACAACGCCTGTTTGACATGCGATAATCAAAAAATGACTTGTTTTTAATGATTAAGCAATACTAGGCTATCTGTCAAAAGTGTGCCCATCATCGCCCATTCAACTTGGACCACCTTATCGCTTTACAAGGTGTGATAGGTGATCAAAAAGTGAATTGGTACACTTCTGGCAAATAATCATGTTAAATATCATATTTAAAAGCAAACCCATGTATTTTCGTGTGTGCTGAACAGCGGCGTCAGCTGTAAGCGACACGTCGGGTAAGTTCGTTCCGTTGTTCAAGTCGTCTTCACGCTCTTACATGTCTCTGCGTCTACCGCAGAGCGTCGCCACTGACAGGGCACTGAGCATTGAGCTCGAGTTTCGGCCGCTCAGTCACTCTGACGGGCTGGTCTTGTACTGACCACAGCTCAGACGACGTACCGTGGACAAGGCACCAATCAGTGTGGTACTGAGAGTATGGACTGAGGGGCTCCCTGTGACGCGCTGGTCTTGTACGCGGGACAGGCGGCCGATGGTCGAGGTGACTTCGTCGCACTGAGCGTCGTCGACGTCGGCAGACCTCGCGTCCAGCTCAGGTGATGTCATGATGAATCCATCGTTCAATGTTCTTTCGGTGTTACAATTGTAAACGCCCAAGCATGCTAATGATATGCTTCGGTAAACAGAGTTCCGTTTTTAGTTTACTACGGAATGAAGACGTAAGTTGACATTGTATTGTGGTACCGAGAGCGAGTTATGGTGTTATTAGTTGCTTAGCTAATCCCAAATTTTGATTATCCGGTACTAATTAGCTACATTGTTAAATGGTTAAGGCTTGGCACGTTTATATGTGTTGGGTGCCAGGTAACACTGCAGTGTAACGTCATATGGCAGGTGACGCTCCGTAGCTCTGCGATGGGTTTCCCAAAAGAGCTGTACGAACCTGCTTTTCTTTAACTTTTTTTTGGCACGAAATGACTTTTGTGTCCTGCTGTGTCATTAAGGAGACTACTAACTCGCTAACTCAGTGACCGCGAGCAGGGTATGGTTGATGTACGCAGGTATGACGTGGGTAGCGGTGCGGTGTTGCTGACGTCACACGGACGGCTGATGATCAGTCAGTTACACAGAGTACTGGTGACTATTGACGGACGTAACGCCAGTCTAACGCTAGACGACGCTCCGCCGGTCTACGGCTCCAGTCGCGGCTCGCTCACCTCTCTCAACATCGGCTCGACCATCTACCTCGGCTCTCTGCCGTCGCTAACCGTATCTCCGATGTAGGCTTATGCCGCAGTTCTAATAGACATTACGATGGTGAAGTAATAGGCGGCAATAGGCGTCTTGCTCGTCTTGCTTCGTCGTGCGTCTGTCTTGTACCGCGGGTTCTAAGCTTTAAAAAAGAAGCGCCGGAAACTTTAAGTTGATGTGAACGTTTTTCAGCGCAGGACTAGAGTGCCAGTTTTCAGCTCAAAGGTTTAACCTGACGGCCGCACATTATGTCTCCACTGGGCCGACATATTCTGTAGTTTTAGTTTTTATACAAACGCTTTATGTTCAAATAGCCAACGTCATCCCACACCGATGGAGTAGGCATGGCTTGTATTAATGGTAAATTCGTGTAGTTAAGTAAATGCGTTGCGAGCAGTGGACTTACCAGCTGAAACTTTTTTTCTGGACTCGCTAAAACATCACACTTTCTACTTTTGGACGCCAGCTCAAACATTTCTATTTTTCGTTTTACTATAGCACGTCGAACGCGTTGACGGTTATTTACGGTTATAGAAACGTGCCATAGAATTTGCTACCTATTTACTCATTTCGTTTTGAGTAAGCGTAAAACTGTTGTGAGTCAGGATAGCAAAGAAATCTGGCGTGAGCGGCGGTTTCTTGGGATGTCTCAAGTCGTTGAAATTCTCCTCAGGCAACTTGAGTCACGTCTTCAACTTCAGTCTGCACGAGACGTCGACGGACCTCATCAAATACAGTGATATCGGTACAGCGTATGTCATTTCCAAATCGCGAAATTGCGCGTTGTTCTTTTTATTTTTCTGTTGTGTCCTCTGTCAGTTTGATTGCAAATCTTCGAAATAATTTGTTAGTATTTTTTATAAAAAAAACCGCTCGGCTTATACTTAATGATAGGATGGCGTTAGACTGGATAGCAAAAATGTCTGTAAGATAGGATTCGCTTGTACTGTTGTACACCTTATTTCTAACAACGTTTTCGAATTTCAACCGATCTCAGTGATACGTGCAGTAATATGTGCATTGTGCACTAAGTGAAAAAATGCACTAAGTGCAACGGTAAATAATATTAAAAGCTGGAAATTATACTGCCCACTGCAGTGCATAAAAAAAACAAACTCCAACTCCATTTGATACGACTTGTTGTGGACTCGTTGTACAACTCGCTGTACAACAAGTGGACAACAAATTATACGGCACATTCATAACAAGAAAGCCCAGCTGTCACCAGAAAAAAACGCGCTACAGCCTATACTGTTCCTGTTGCTTCAAAAACATATAAGGTCAATGATTTGCATGTTATTTGAAAGCCAATGTGCGACTTTTTATTAGTGATTAGCAGCAGTCTAGGCTCTATCTCGCACCGTTTAGCCACAATACATCCGTGACAGACGACGACAGACAGACGACGATCGTGCCATAGACGCCTACAGCATGGCTGTAGAGCGCGTCAAGAATTGAATGTCTACAACAAATCGAAGTAGTGGAGACGGGGCTTAAGTGGTGTTTTTGATGCGATGTCAGATGAATGTCGTCAGTATCCATGCGACTCAGAGCCATGCTACAATTCCGCGAGCTGCTTTCATCTTCAGACCACGGCGTCCGACGTCCAGTTTCAGTGCCTTTGCCAACCCGCCTTCTCTGGTAATAATTACAATCACATCATTACCGTCATTATTATGTTATTTTTTATTTGATAACTTACTTCGTTTCTCTATCTGTCACTAGTGCGCCTGCAGTGTTACGTCGTATAAGTTATGACCGCTTATAATCTCACTCTAATCAAGCATGACGTTTGAAAGCTGAAACGCATCTGTCGTCTGTTTATCACCCACACACGAACGTCCCAAGCAGAACACGCCGTGGATCACAATCACAAAAATAAGCACTTTACGATCTAGAGTGTATTAGCCTACTTATGACGGCCTAACTGTGCATAAAAGCTAATATTATGAACAGCCGCGAAAAACGAAGATTTGGGCTATTTAGCTCGTGCTAATCGGTTTATTCGCGTAGTATATAATTTGACAAATTCGACATTAAAATTCTTTGTTTATTCAAGTTGTTTTTAACAGCCCTTAGGAACTTTTTTAATACCACAGTGAACAGTCTCGACAAGGGCATTTTGTTGAAACACCATCTCTAAGCTGCATGCTTTCAGAACTGTTTGCGGCCTTAGCTCATCAGTTGTTCTCTACGTGGGCGTCATATCTCACCGGGAGTTTGTCAACTATTTTTCAGAACCAGAGTCGAAAGCCTGTATTTTGTGTATGTTGTAGGTAGATTGTGTGAGGATCGACTACTGTCCGACGAGTCGTGCGCCGGTGTGCTATGTATGAACGGAGGCACGTGCGTCGGTCACGTAGATGGAACGTCCTACTGTTCGTGTTTACCGTTTTTCGACGGAGAATTCTGCCAGCACGGTACGATTACAACATACAGCCGTCGACGTACTTATTGAACTAGTATCGATCGAACTCAAAGAGCACAAACTTCCGCCAAGATGTCTGTTTTATATAGTTGTATCTAGCTGCCATCTAGGTGGCTTCGTAGCGTAACAGTTAGAACGCTGGACTTACGATCAAGAAGTCGTAGGTTCAACACCCGTTCGGCTCGCTATCAAATAGTTACTACCGGAACGAATGGCAGGTAAAACGTTTTGGTATTTAACCAACACCTACGTCAACTTAGTCTTCCATCCCTCTGAAGTAGGTAAATCGAGTACTGGCCTGCTCGACTGGGGCTAAGGCAGGACGCGTTTACCTGTGTCGGTCAACGTGATCCCATATGGCAAATGGCGCTCTGTATTTCTACGATCGGATTTTCATAGTTGATTCAGTGTCTGCACAGTGGCGCTTAGTTGCCTTGGACACTCGAATAATTTGCGTTACTTATCTATTTGTTACTTTTATACCATTGAAAATGCATTGCGAGGGTGAAACAAACTGTTTAGAATACAGAAATTTTTTTGCTCTATTTTTTGGCCGCAGAGGACTGTGCAGAGTTTTGCAAAGTTTTTTACAAGGCACTGTGTATGGTGAGCTGTTAATGTTAGCGGTCGAAATGTCGGTGCCGTTTGATTCGAGCTCTGTGCTGGAGTTTCACGGTCAGTCGTACGTCGAGTTGAAGCTGTCAAACAACGTCGCTAAAACGTTCGCCTACGAGATCTGGTTTCTGCCCACCAAACCCGACGGTGAGCTATTAATTTATTTTGATAAGCAAAGACATCGGAAACAGCTTGTGTTGCTTTTGCGGTTTTTTCATAGGTTAATGGCTAAAATATACAGAACGGTAACGGTTTAATAAAAAGTTATTAGCAAGTTTTTTTTGTCGCAATGTCGTTAGTGTTGGTCGATGTCCAGTCATATTCGATGACACGCTTAGCAGTCTTAGCAGAAAATCTCCGTTTCTCCGTGAATTAGACAGTAGATAAACTTGTGGTAATAAAATAAGTTTTTATACTAAATCAGTGATTACAGCTGGTTATTTCTTTCTTACCTACATTTAATTAATTGACGAATAAGATTAGTTTATAAAAGTAACGTGTACTAGGTGTGCTGCTCTACGGCGGTCGACCACGAGCTGACGACGGCGACTTTGTGTCTCTAAGTTTGGTCAGTCACAAACTACAGCTTCGCTTTAATCTCGGCAACGGTCTTGCCGTTATCACGTATGATATTTTATTCGTTTGTATTTACTGCACCTGACAGTTGATAAGATCGTGTATACCTCTCGAATGTTGTTAGTCTTGAGCATAGGCCTAAATTACATCACCGGTTGCAATGATATAAATTATACAAGTCTGAAATGTCTGATCTTGATAATTATATATTAAAAACTTTTAAAACTTTTATTGGAAGTGTTGTACTAGAATCGTCGTTGTCGTTATCATCATGGCTGGTTACATGCCTAGATGGATGACGCGTCTGACATCGGTCACCCATCCAAGTACTAACTGGGCCCGGCGTTGATTAACTTCATTGTTGCAACCATGCAGCCAGCGTTACCAACTTACTTACTTACATAATACATATAAATACAGGAGCGACGTGGGAGTGAACTTGTACACGTGGAACCGTGTGTCGGTATTTCGCATCAACCAGCTGGGTGGCCTGTCAGTCAACGGCGCTCGACCAATCACAGGTCATTCTGCTGGTCAGCTGACCGAGCTCAACTTGCCTATGTCCACCATCTACGTCGGCGGATTTCCTGTCAGCTACCACCGACAAGCCGACACCGGCATGACTTCCGGCTTTCACGGCGCCATCCAGCGGGTGTGTATTGCCACTGACATGATTGATGATATGAAGTGGGAAACGCAAAGGGGGAGACCGTTTGAGGGTTTAAACACCCATTAAAAATACAAAAAGCGTTTTAGTAAAAACCTTACAGCTCAATACTAAACTAACTAAAGGATGTAAATTTTTTGTTTCTTTTATTTTCTATTTTATCTCTTTTTTGGTGCGAAGGTTACTGGCTTTTGTGTATGTTTTATTCACCTAGCGTAATGTTTCACCTCACAATGCGCAACAGGGGGTTGCTGGCCAATTCGTCTGCCTTTGCAGTCGTTTACACACTTTGTTTAGTTGCTATTGGGTGAAATAATAATAATATTTGCCATTCATGCAGAACATAAAATACAATAAACTTATGAGATTGACATACAACATCGGGCAGACGCGTCTACAGAGAATAGAGATAGACCGAAAGATTAACTAAACAGGCGAGCGAAGTAATCTCGCGCAAACCGCTTCCAAAATCAGGGGTTTTTTCAAATTTAAACTTAAGCTCACATACAGCGTTACTCGGAGAGTAATACAAACACGTCGGTCTGTCACAAAGTTTACGAGGAGTTGTTCCTTCACGTTTTGTTGCAGTTTTTCGAGTCCGGTACGCTGGTCGACATGTCGCAGTCGACGTCGCACGGTGTAACTCGGTACGCTGGGCCTCCGTGCTTCTTCTATCGCAATCGTTGCCTTAACAACAGTCGCTGCATGTCTAACCTGGACGACTTCGAGTGTCGATGTCCACCGAACTTTACCGGCAAACTATGCGACATTGGTAAGATCATGTCATTCTAACTTTCTGTCCCGTATAATCCACCTTTATTTCATTTCAGTTTATTTCAGTTAATTTCGCTCGCTCTGTACGCGTCTCTAGAGTTTCAGACGATTGTCTAAATCGGGTTTTCATTTTTTGTCAGTCCTACGCTATGTCAGTTTAGTTTAGACATTTCTGTGAATATATTAGAATATTTGAACGCCTTTGTAGCCCTGCATTCTGGCGCTATACAATGTTTATCAGTTCAGTTCAGTTTATACTCTCTTCAAAACGAAATTTCTCAGAGGTCCGTCGCGTAAGCCTGGCTAAAAAGATGAGTTTTCAGCCGAGCTCTGGATTGTTCACGACTGATGGTATGATACAATATATCATATTATATCATCATATCATAGGGCTTATCATATCATATCAAGCCCATGTTTGTTGCGGGTTGTCGTTTCTAATCGTTTTAAAGTTGTAAAATGTCATACGTATACGTTTAACCGTGATGCATAAGGTCAGTCGGTTGAATGGGTTTGTTTCTGTGCAGCTTTGTTGCAGCTCGACACCAGTCGGCCGCTGGCATTCAACGGCAAGCTCTATCACCGCTACAAGAATGCAATATCCAGCCTGTAAATATCTCCTTTTTGTCACTAGCATTCTATCTAGACATGTTCTTACTTTATACGTGGACGATTAATCCGAAGCAACAAGGCGACTGATTTTAATAAAATTACGCACGACGAAAAACCTCTAATTATGGAGGATAGGGGGAATGGATTACTTCAGCAAAAAAGCAAATTGGAAAATAAACGTTTAAATTAAATACGGCGTACGTTGCAGTTTCGGAATTAGGGTTTTACGGTTTTCGCAAATTCGCTGTATAAGACAATAAGTTGTAATAATAGCTTTGGTTATAGTCTGAGATGGCCGACGATGGGTGGTTTCAGAGAGAAAAGTCAGCAGTCGAACTGGGTGGAGATACGGCTGAGAAGTGATGCGGACGCGGGGCTGCTGTTGCTGCAGCATCGCTCCAGTACGACTGATGACGACTTCCTAGCAATAGCCGTACGTAACGGTCGTGTGGAGGTCGCGCTAAACCTCGGCAAGGACCGACCTCGCGACCCGCTCGTTATCAGGTCGAGCGTGGTCGTCGCCGACCGACGCTGGCATACCGTCATCTTCAACAGGTTGATATTTTACAGTATACCCTGGTTTCAGTAATAAATAGTTTTTTTTGTTTTTACATTTTTCGTTTAATGTTTGACTTAGGTCAGATGCTCGACTCTCGGTCTGGTCGCTATTAAGTGGTTGCTACTTGAACGGCTGAACCGGGTAGGTGTATAACCAACGTAGGTCAACTTAGCCTTCTATCCTTCCGGGGTAGGTAAATCGAGCACTGGCCTGTTTGGCTGTGGTTAAGGCAAGTCACGTTTACCTGTGTCGGGACACTGTGTAATTCCATACGACAGGTGACGCTCCGCAGTTCTGTGATGGGTTACCATTAAGACCTATAGACGACTTTTAACCTTTTACTTTGCCTTTCGTCGTTGATATTTGTAGAAATGGGCGGATGGCGGAGTTGTCAGTGGACGGCGCATCTCCTGTGACTGTGTTGTCTTCACCAGGTGCCACCCACCTTGATACGGACGGATATCTCTGGCTAGGTCTGCCTCGTACTTTGATTCCGGTCCAACATAGACAAGGACCGTCATGGCCAAATATGCATATTATCCCTATTTCTAACCCTAATCTAATTTAAAACACCTATGGTCACCTAGGGTCACGTTTTTATTCAGCGTATTTTTTCCACAATGAACGCATTTTAAGTTTTTCTTACTGTTTGTTACATTGTGAGACGGCTATGGTTTATAGGCATACAATAGTTTTTTTAAACTCATAAAGACTTGATGTCGCTTTTGTTGATTTGCTGGTATTTGTAACATTTTAACGGTTGTGACGTAGAACTTTTATGTAATTTTGTATATTTTACAGTTTTTTAATTGTTTTACTTTATTGCGTGTTTTGTAATGTAATTCTGCTGCCGTTCCGAATAATAAAGATTGATTTAATTATTTGTTAACAGGCGGTAGTCGGGTGATGCCGGCTGGACTGCCAAGTCCTGCCTACTATCAACGGTTCATTGGCTGTGTCGACTATCTGCGACTGACTACTGCCGGGAACCAGCGTCAAAAACAGCTTGTCGACCTGGTCTTTGACCGTGATGCCCATGACACACTGGCGTTCTGCGACGACGACGACGCGCCTACATAATTCGTCGGTCTGGCGTGGGCTTTATGTATCGCGAAACTCCACTTGCCACGATGTAACCAAGTCGGCGGCACATGTGAAATAAAACAGTTGTTTCGTTCCAGTTTTGGATTTCGGTTTCATTTCATACGTGTGAACGACTTAAGACGTCTGGAAGTAAGCGGTGCAAGAACGTCGACAAAAAATAACGACCGACAAACGGCTACGAAGACGGATGTCGTCGGATCTACTAAAATTATCGCTAAGGTTTTTCAACTCACTTTCGACCTGCTCAAAACTCGTCTTGTTGCTTCGTATCATTCCGTTCTTCGCGATTCCAGTCATTGTGCTTATTGTCAGGCGTGCGCATACAAATGTCGAAGTGGTGAATTATTGGCAAAATGTTACGTATTTCTATTATACGGTCTCTAGTGCTCGTCTTGGGCATAACACAACTGCACAGTCGCCGTCATCGTAGTAGTTGGTCTAAGCACAGTTACTTACTTATTGTTTGCATGCTACTGCTAGAAATGTTACTGTGCCTATTAACTGCTAAACTTTTGTCGGCGTGGTTTATTTTACACAGAAATTTAAAAAAAATACGATTTGCGGCTTTGCGAAAACTTCCGAGATTCAAGACTGTCTGTCACTGTCGATGGTTATAACTGGCGCTATCAGTGAAATGCTTTTATGCACTACAGTGCACACAATTGTTTTTTTTCAGGCTAAATGACGGTCCATTCATTGTTTATTTTTGAACAAAGTATCACACACACTCTGGAAAGATTTGTGTACAATTCAGTGTTTATATTTTACGGCAAATGAACAAAATGAAACAAATAACTAGCGACATAACAGTACAATACAGATAACCGGTGTCAGGTAATATTAACGAATAGTGCAGTGCAATCGAACGAACAGTCGCTGTTGCACAGAACTCTAGCGAGATAGACCAAATTGTCGATAGGCCTACATTTATGAGGCAGACAGGCAAAAACAGGTGGGATTAAATAAGCAACAAATATTAGTTTGCAATAGATAGCCCAACTTGTGGAGTGCCAATAAAGCATTTGGTGAAATACAGAAAAGCATTCTACAGCCTAAGCTAATCTCGTGCTAGTTCACGTACCTATAGGACCCGACCTCAACCTGGAGTCTGGAGAAACTATTTGAACACGTCAAAAATAACGTCAGTATCTGTACTGGCCTAATAATGCAATAATCTAGTTTCAATGCTCAGAATTCAAAATACATGTATATTTAGCCGTTCTGACTTGAATATTGTCAAAGGGCAGCATAAAAGCATCATCAAGGTCAACTGCAACGCATTGCATTGGAACGAATCGAAATATTTTCAAGTGCTGACAAAACTCATCAACAACAGCGCCGCAAGGCCACTAAGCAGTTTGCGCTGTCTCGCGTATCCGCACACAAGAAATTTCCTGGATCGTCTGTCTAACCGATCGGTGGTCATAACGTTGGCGGTAATTTTGGTGGGGCACATTCGAAGTAAAACTTTAGCCAAATTGAAAACCGCGACCAGTGGGCCTATACTGTTTGAAAACGAATATTGAAACCGATTGAACGACAAACTGTTGGGAATGACTTGTTTATCATAAATAAATAAATCTCTTTATTCAGTCATCTCTTGCTCGAGCAGCAGCAGTAGCCGTCACGGATGACTCACCGAGATCGTGATAATGCACCGCGTCTATACATCCCTAAATAACACATGAATACACATAATTATTACTAAATATTATTACCAATTACGAAGACATTGTACGTATACAGGCACTTTGAAAATCTTAGGTGTTCTAAAAACAATCAAAAGAAGTTTTTATGCAGTTATTTCCACAACCGTTACGAACTTTAAAGTTAAACTTCTACAGCCTGTACTCTCAATACTAATACTCATAGTAGGCCCTATATAGTCTTTCGTTCACGAAAAATCTATATTATGCAGATCTCATCTGCACTTTTAAGAAACTGTGCTCTTAATTTTACATGTAAACTATAAACTTAGCACTCGGCCAAAGTACTATCAGCAGCAGTCTGCTGAAAAGAGAACACACGTATTGAAAAGTGATAAGCAATTGAGTTTTGGTGTTAAAGTGAAACATGCATGAATGTTTTCTAGCTCTTATTTTATTATCAGATACTATTGCTATTATTAGTATTAAGCTTATTAGTATAGTTATTATTGCAATCGTTCGTCGTCGTCATTAACATTATCAGTATGATGTAAATAAACTAAATAAAGCAGATCGATGTAGCATATAAAGGCAAAAAAGAAAAGTCCGGTAAACCTACTTGCTATAGCACTGCTAAGAAAATATGAACTAGTTGGCACAAGGCTCAGAGCTAATGATACCGCGGTGCACTTTGCGGCAATCCGCTGTTCGCACTAGCAAACAACTGGACCCGCGGAGCATCCAGCAGACATACCACCACCCCAAGTAGTCACATCGGTATAATGGTGATAAAATAATAGAAGCATTTATGTACGAAAAGATGTAATTAAACTCACGAAGCCTCGAGCACGGAGCTGTTGAGAAGAAGCTGTTTGTTGACGAGACGTCTCTCGGCGGCGGACAGTCTCTGATGATGTGACGGCGACAACGTCGACGACGACGCAGTCCATCGTACAGCCAGTTCCACGTCGTTAGTCGGCGTCACGTCAGTCGACGCTGTGCTCGCCAGCGTCAGCCCACTCGACTCCGGATCGCCGTTCGTCATCGTGCTGCTAGGTTCACCAGTGATGGTCTCGTTAGCTGCCGTGAGGTCGTCCAATTCTTCGACCTCTGGCGTCGGCGGAACCTCGGCCGATAGCGCCGTGTCCTCATCGTCGTCGTCCTCGGGGTCGTCTTTGATCCAGTCGTAGCCGTGCGTCTGGAAGAAGCTCGGGTCACTAGCTGACACTGACCTTTGACCCGACCCTAATCCAGCCTGACCTAACCCAAGTCCACCAGCGTCATCGTCGTCACGGTCGTCGCCGCCGCTGGCACCCGGCAACGACCAGCCATCCACCTCGCCTCGGCCTTGCCCCGGGTACATTCCGTCACCCCCCGCCAGTGACCCCGATGTAGCTGAGGCAGGCAGGTCGACGAATGCGTCACCGGAACTGACGCTGTTCTGCCGGGAGACGTTGATTACTAGACCGGGGGACGACGGCGGACCGTCCTGGTCTGCTGATGACGACGACGATACAGCAGGCGGCGCTAGGTAGCTAGGTGCTACGCAGATAGATGATATAGCAGGCGGCGGTGCTAGGTAGGTGTAGTCAACCAGGTCGGCGCTGTATAGCTCGGGAGGAACGCCGTCAAACTGCGTCAGATATCTACGCCGCTTCTCTCTGTACTCCGCCTGCATCCACAGCAGTCGTACAACAGCAGCTCGTACAATTACCAACCACCACCACCGGTAATGGAATTTAATCGACACATTTTATTGAGGTAGGCCTTGGCTATCTTAAAATAAACATTTTTCATATTTTCGCACAAGACTGCAAAGCGAACACATGTTAGAGCCAAACCGTGCTGATAGTCCTAGTTACGCAAATTATTTACATGACTGTACTGTGATACATTTTAATGTGATTACCGATGCTTTATTTTACTAGTTTTAACTACCAGTCACGTCCTTACTGTCGCTATTACGAAAAAAGTACTTACAGCCCTAAAATAGGCCTAGGGAATGATGCTGGGACAACTCTTATAATAACTGAGAAAAGCATCAAAATCTTACTAGATTATTAAACGGTAGTAGAATAACAATATAAGCCGCAATCTGGCAGTAGATCGTACCTGAGCTTTGATGATGGAGTCTCGCCAGGTACGACTGTCTCCGTAGAGTATGTAGATTGACTGTGCCATCCGATACTCGTTCAAATAGGTCAGCATGAAACTCGCTGTTTGATATAAATAACAACAGCACGTAATACTCGCATTAGTAATTCGTCTACTAAGACAATACTAACTACAGGGTGGGCCAATAAAAAACGTGCCACTTTACTTTTGTTTATATCTTCGCCAATTATTGACCGATTTTCAAAATTTTTTTCACTGGCACAATCTGTGGACAATTTGCAATAATGCAATTTTATACATCCCACCACACCATAAATGCATCTCTACACTACCTTGTAAAATATAAGTGAAATATGCACATATAACGACATTAACAAACAAACATTTTGGTGAATAAAGCAAAAAAAGTCTTCAGACCAACATTGCGGTGAATGATCCGTATGACACTAGACTGTGTGGGTCCAACTCAGCCTATATGGTGTCAAATGGATCATTCACCGCAATGTTGGTCTGAAGACTTGTTTTCCTTTACTGAAATATGTGTTATTATCAGTAGTTTTTTTCTTACATTCTTGCAAACAAATATCAAAAATAAAGAAGAACCATCTTGCAACGTAAAAATACCAAAGTATTCTGTTTATAACGTTATAGGCACTGGGTAGGTTAATTATCTAATCAAGTAAATGTATTACAGTTAAGAGTACACGTCACTGAGTTCAGAATAGGATGCCACCGAAAGTACGAGAGCTCTCGATAAAGGCTTAAACTTATTCTGTCGCTATGCATTTAATTAATATTAGTTACATTACTATCGTATTATTAGTACGTACAAGGGTCTCGCAGCGAGTGAACGATCAGTTTGTCCAGTCTCATTGGAGGCTTAATAACTCGAACTCTGTCGCTGCGTCGTGTCAGCAACTTGGTTATCAACAGCAGGTCGGTGAACAGAAAACAGCACACGTCCGTCTAGTACCACAACAATTAAGTCTTACACGTTCTCAACCGCATCTAACGAAGCCTTTTGCTCTTCTTGCACGTTCGATGAATTGCTAAATATTTTATGCTGTCTAGAAATGGCTGTGTAGCTTATGTTTTATACGTATGACAAAACGAGAGGGTGTGGCCGTTGAGGGGCCGTCCGCTAAGGGGCCGTCCTTGCAGTTGAGTACGTGCGTGCTGTTTTGGAGCTTTCTAGGTCTGTGTGAGGCGGCAAGGGATCCTTACGCCACCTGCCAAATATCAAGTTGATCGGACAACAGGCGGCGAAGTTATGGGGATTTTTCGCCAACAACCGCCGTGACCTTGACCTCTGACCCCTTGACCTTGAAATTGGTCCACGGGGTGCTGGTATCCCAGGGACCCTTTCTACCAAGTTTGGTATTCGTAGGCCTTTTCGTTTTCCCTCTAGGTGGAGACACGGGACAGACAGACAGACAGACAGACGGACAGGATCAACACATGATGGGGCCTCCTTCTAGGAAGGACGGCCCCATAATAACATACGCGTATCATACACACACAT
>Ga0209367_1001516_pt1 | contig 28740 bp, 15 predicted proteins | sample WorMetLIZISLAND2_FD_187412 | JGI IMG/M metagenome (GOLD analysis project Ga0209367, IMG submission 187412) | Marine gutless worms symbiont microbial communities from Max Planck institute for Marine Microbiology, Germany - Olavius geniculatus... ...
AAGTCATACTGCTTGGTGACAGAAGCACGCATGTTTGAACAACTTGACCAGGGTTGTTATTTGGTAGTGGAATGGCTGGGAGTTGAACCCCTGGCCTTGCAATGGTGACCAACTCGCTAATCGTTAGACTACAAAGCTAAAGTGATCCATAATATGTTGAGCAGGACATAATATTTTGCTGACATATTCTCACAGTCAGTAGATTTGCCTGCTGGTTTATTATACAGATTGGTCACTATCACCATCCGTTGCCAAAGCAGGAGACAGACGAGGTTGCCGTGGCTGAGTGTGAAGAGCCTGATGATCACCATACAGCTCCTGTGTACCTGCGTCCCATGCTAAGTCATGCGCAGTGGCATACGACCACCTCGCAGAGTCGAGCCTCGATCAGCATGCCTCAAGACATTACAGCCAGCGGTCCAGCAAATGGCAGTGAGTGTCCCACAACCTGCGGACCCAAGATGCGCAAAAGTGTCAGTTTTGCCAAAGTCGAAAGCATCTTGGGAGGTGAGCGAAAATACCACCTTCTTAACAATTAAGAAAGTTATAATTGTTGAATGTGTTGAATGCTCTGTGTTACTTGTGGGGATATGAATTCTTTGGATGGGTGTGAGACGCATATCTTAAATCACTGTCTGGAGTGGGATGAGTTGAATGAACTTGCACACTCCACACAGTGGTGCAACACACTTCTTCTGTGATTGCCAGTGGTTGGCAGTGTGCTTCTACAATTTTTTGTTTGATCATGAACTCGTGGGGTTGTTCAGGCTTTTATTCTACAGATCAGCAGTACATGCACTACTGTGAAATAAAACATAGTTATGTTAAAGGTGTGAAATGATAAAGCACGATCTGAAGTGTTACAAGAATCTTGTGATGTGTCTTTAAGTACAGGTTTTAATGCATGAACGTGGGCACTGTACATTTCCCGTCTACCTGTAAAATGAAATGTGCTCTTAGGGAATGTTGCTGGATGTTAAGAGCAGTGCATTAAGTACCTGTTATGAGTTGAATTTGCAGCAGCAGTGGTACAATGTGGTCGTGCTGTGAACAGGTGAGTCTTGTCTAACAACTGAGGATGACACAAATCAACGGGCTGTGGAGGCTGATGACACCTTCAGTGTCAAGTCTGATGATGTTGAAGTTGACAATGACGTCACTGATGACATCATTGCTGACGTCATTGACGATGATGAAGATGATGATGATGACATTGGAATTGTCTTCACAGTTCCAGCTGCAGCATCCGGTCATGAAGGTAAGTTAATAATGATCAGTATTCAACTCCTATGACATGATAAGTCAGTACATAGATTTTTTTAGTGTTCATTAGTGACTCTATTATACACAGGTGTTGTTGGTATCATAGTGAAATAAGTGAAAGAGATTTTGTGAAGTTCTGAGTTTGAACTTAACACATCTGAAATAAGTAGGATAATGGGGAGATTTAGATGTCTAACTGCATGGCAATATTCCAGATGCTATATTGTTGGTTATTTGCTGTCATTTGCATGAGAAGTTACTAAAAATTAATGCTGCCAGTAATTATTCGACATTTTTGTACTGCATGGATTGGCATTACTTTAATATCCTGTTTATCTACTGTACATAGTCGATGCAGCCTTTCCTCCCTCAGGAGTAGGTAAATCGAGTGCTGGCCTGCCTGCCTGGAGGTAAGGTGGGTCATGTTCACTTGTGGCAGGTGGCAGGTGACAGACACTATGGCAGGTGATGTTCTGTAACTGTAAGAGGGGCTTTTCTGAAGAGCTGTACACACTTTCAACCTTTTACCATTCTTGTGTTTGTCAGATGATGTCGGTGAAACTGAAGAAGATATTGTTCCTACTGCAGTTGAGCTGTGTTTGCCGTGGCGTCGTAACACCGGCCGTGAGCCTGTGTCGTCTGTTGAGACACACATGGTTGCTGATGGCTCAAATCCACTGCGTGCTGATAGCGGCAACTGGATGAAAGGACTGACACACAGTCTGTCAGACAGTGAGTCCGACAGTCACTCACAAATTGAGAACAACACTTATAACAAACTCGATGTTGCAGTCGATGAAGAAAATACGGATGAGACGACGCCATTGTGCTCTCCTAATGATAACTCAATGGCTATCAGTGGTAGACATAACGTGGCCATGTCGGACGCAAAACCTCCTGGTGAGGTGAAAGTCTGTAACAAAGTGCATGATGCCCCCATGATGTCGTTGAGGAGAATGAGTCGACATTCTGAGGTACAGGCGCAGCTGCATGCGCCACAGTCACGCATAATGGTGCGGCACCATCCGACAAGGTGTGGCAGTTTTCCATCGTCGATGGATACCGCATGCCGTGAACGCGAGGTCGAGCCAGCCCTGTCCCTTCTGCCGTGGCGATGTATCAGTGATGACCGAGCTATCCCGGACCAACAGGCACCCCGACCCACAGCTGTGATACAGCCTCCAACCAGCATGTCCAAGAACTCATCGGTGCAGTCGTCCGTCGATGTGATCAGTACGTATCCACAGCCGTCTTGTCAGAGTTTTCGGCTGAGTGAGGCGGAATCACGTCACTCAGAGCCGGTGCACGTTCAGCATGTCATTGACATCTCGTCGGCCAGTCATCGCGTCACGTCGACGCCGTCAGACAGTGACGAAGATGACTCCAGCAACGTTCTGTGCAGTCTGGAGCAGCTTGACAGCACCGAGAGGATCTGCATGTGGCTGGATACGCTGTCAGAGAGCAATGACGAGGTCCCTCCCGAACTGGACACCATCGACTCTGATGATGAAGTTTTATAGCAGTGTGTATGTTGAGGTTATACTGATGTGGTCTTATTTATTAACTTAGTACCGGTTCTTCTATTGTAAACTGTGGAGATAAATATTCGCCCTCACCAGTGGTGTTGTTTTGATTTTGAGAATGTACTTGTGATATTATTTCGCCATGTTGTTTTAATTTCAGTTGAATCTCGACTGGTGGCTATGTTGAAGCTGATGTGTAGCTTTTTGGTAAGTGCTGACAGCCACTCAGTCATGCTACAGTGTACAGTCAGGTCACTGAGATGTTGATTACGTTGATAAATTGCTGTGAATGGGTGCATGCAACTATCACTGTGCAGTGTTTGTAACTGCAGCAACCTTGTGGTAGGCAGCATTTATGAAACAGATCACTTGTTGTGTATGCTTTGTCATTTAACCGTGTGATCAGTTGGCACATCACGTTTGTAGTCCATTTTGATTTCAAATTTAACTTGCAGTGATACTTGTATGGTTGGTTGATCATTGGCATGGATGTCCAGAGTGTATAAAGTAACATTTTAGCAACATTTGGTGCTTTAAAAAGCTAAGCTACGAGGTGTATTGGCACATCTGCCCCCAATTGAATTTGTGTCATCATCATCTTGGATGGTGAATGGCATCAAGGCTAACATTGGGAAACATTTTTGTAGGTTGAAAATCAGTTGTCGCATTTATTTCGTAAAGTTATTTTTACCCTTAATTAATTTATGTGGTAAGATTTCCATGAAAGCTTATAGGCATGCTGAGTATTGTGTTTGATTGCCCAGAATATTCTCAGTAGCTTGATACTGTTTTTAGTGGACAGATTTGCAGTTTATTGTCTGTTGTCACAGTAATTGGTATAGTGCTTTTCAGATCTTGGTGTATCAGTTTTTGTCATGTGCTCAGGAGAGTTATTTGTCTGATGTGTGAAGGGAAGAATGAGCATAGTTTCGTGGAAATAGGGAGTCATTTATTATCTCCACCAAGTGAACGTAGTGAACATTGGAGGAGATTAAGAGATTGGTCATTCTGTCCATCTGTGTGTGTGTGTTTGTTTGTGTACACGGTGACTAATAATAGCAATGACATTGCACCAACAGCACAAGCAGCAACGCTGGCTATTACATTTCCCTCCGTCCCCTGCAGAGAAGCAGCTTTTCCTTCTCCCTCCCTTTTCCTTGTGTTTAAATCACTTCACTTGGTGAGCGCCTTCTAGTTGCAATAGCGCATGTCAGTGGAGTCTCCAGCAGACAACATTATGAGATTGATGACTGTCTGGAGGATAACAGGGAAGATTATTAGAATTGCCATTTTTGATACATATGCACAATTATAATTGGCAGTTCTTACAATTTTGGGTTTTCATCATTTTTTTGTGTTTTGTGTTTTATGAAGGTTAAACTTTCTGTAAAGGTTAGACTTTTTGTTTCGTCATGTGTGTGTGCAATTTTGCCTGCAAAGGCCGTCTCCGAAATGACCTATACTGTCGGACGGGGCGATATACCCTACTCACTCACTCATTTTGTATCATCTCAGGTTAGTAGTCGATTTAGTTAGGCAAGCTGTTGATTTTTGGGCAGTCGCTACGTTTATCATAAAGCATCTTATAGAAGCCCCCAGCTTATGTTTGAATGAGTGACCTTGAAGCCTTGGCTTGTTATAAAGACTCAGCTTGTATTAAAACAATTATCTTAGAACTGAGCTTGTTTTAGAAGTTTTGTGGTATAATAAAAGTTAGGCATATGTTTATTGTCTGTATGCCATTCTATTTGTTGTGCACCATACAGGAATAGGGAACTTTGTGATCATGCTATTTAAAATTAGAATTACGCAGCCAATATGTCAGTATAGAAAAAATGAATTTTTTAAAATGTTATATGCAATCCATCACTAGATGCAGTGTAGAATTATTGAGACTGCAATGTTGTCAGAAAATGATTTGGTCTGTATTTGTCATAAATATTAATTTATATTGGAGCCAGTGACTGGCTGTGGAACCTGTGTAGCTACATAACATTCTTATGTCAGTTTGCCATGATATGTAAAATTGTCAAACTGTCTGTACATTTCAAGATTGAGTCGTAGAAGGCATTTAGACTTGATTACTTGTTTGTTTCGGTGTCTTGAACGGCATGTCTGTATTGTATTTCTGTTGTGCATTTTATGTGTTCTACTGGAAGTAAGAAACCTGCGAAAGATGTCATTGTATGACCACATCACCCCATCCAGCCCAAGTCTTGTGCTACTGTAATGGCAGTTTATTATTTAGTTTATTTGTAGTTTGCTTTTTTGACAAAAAATGAACAATTTAGTTTACACAACTAATTCTTTACTAAAGTTGTCTGCATGGTTTTCAGATTTCCTTGCTTGCTACTTTAGCTTTGGGTTTGTCATTTATCTAGAGGGGAAGTTGGTATAATTTAAGACCTAAGTCACATATGCAAATTAACAACAGTTGTCAACAACTTTCTGTTCTTACAATTTTAGGTTAACCTCATTTTTGTATTTTTGTGTTTTGTGTTTCTGTAAAGCAGGGGTGCACAACTTTTCTGGGCATCTGGGCCACACGGGACATAAATTCTAAGCTGGCGGGCCGCACGACCCCAGGCCATCATGAATGCTTCATAAATGTTATCTGTTATCTGACTGTATTGTAGGGCCTTTTCTGGCTCAATCCACAAATAATGCCAAAAATTACCCTCTGTCTAAAAACCGAAACAAACTAATCAAATTCTGTTTTGTTTAATTGTGGTGAAATGTCAAAAAATATCAATAGAGTATGGGGTAATTTTCCTTATTGTACAGCAGGTGAGGCGGGCTGCATCCTGGGTCTTGGCGGGCCGCATGCGGCCCGCGGGCCGTACGTTGTGCACCCGTGCTGTAAAGGTTCTAAACTTTCTCTTTATTGTAAAGTTTAAACTTACCATTCCATTATTGTGTTTGTGTGCATTCTGTCTGAAAAGGCCGTCCCCGAAATGACCTATACTGTGTCAGGTGGGACGTTAAACCCTACTCACTCACTCACTGTTTTTCAAACATGTTCACACACAGTTTAGCATCAGTCACTTGTTTTGCTTCAAAATACTTTTTAAGTCAGAGTATCCCCAAAATTGATGGCGGTAGGGGTTTTGCCCCATACCTGACTGGAGAGCTGCTTCCACTGCTCCCCAGGTTGCCTAGCTGGATTTGGGGAAGGGTCCTGGGGAGGAACAGTGGAAAGAGGAGAAAGGAAAGGAAAGGGGAAGAAGAAAGGGGAGATGATGAGGGGTCTTGCTGCAAGGGTTTAGGGATACAGGTGCTCCTGGTGTCTAGATTTATCTGCTGCGCCTAGGCATTGGATGCCAGCATTTTCAGTCTTGAATGCTGCTGGTTTATAGGGATGCACCGTTTCTAGACGGATATTCGGTGGTTTCTGTTGATCCGTCTTGGATCTGGATCTGGCTAGATTTTGCATCCATGTTTCCACGGCCTGATGCAAATTCTGTGGATCCAGTTTGGATATGGGTCCGGCCGGATTTAAACATTCTGGACCGAGTGCACCCCTACTAGGTTACTGATGTGACCTCAGACCAGTGGCGTAACTTCAAACTTCAGGCCCCCCTGCAAAAAAATCATTCATCGCCTCCTTTCCTTCCTTTTCCCTCCATTCACACTTCCTCCCCTCCTGCCCTCAGCTCTTGTCTCTTTCCTTTTCCTTCTGTCCCTGTCTTTTTCCCTTACGCTCCATTCCTTTACAAGTAGGCCCACTTAATGCAGCTAGGAGGTCTGAGGAGTGCTGTGTGCTCCCCAGTGCGGTCCGGGGTGGAGCCGCGTCCGAAAACGTATTGTAGAGTATTTTGGCACCAAAGTAACCGTATCTGGTGACATCAAATTTTGTGTTTTGCTGAGCAAAAGAATAAACACCATAATTTTGGGCCCCGTAAACCTGCAGGCCTCCTCTCACACTGTGGGGTTTGCAGGGTCAGTAGTTACGCCACTGCCGCAGACCCAATGTTGTCCTGTGTTTTCTAGACTTGCTTTCAGTTACCGCAAAACTTACAGCAAAGTCAGGCACCCACGTTTTGAAACTGATGATAAGTTCAGTTAGTGAAATAAAGGTATTCACAGGTGTAATATTGCCAAGGTCATAACACTGCATATCGTTCTGTGTTTATTGACATTGTTGATTGAGCAATGGAAAGGGCATCTGGCTTGTAAAGTCTTGTTCCAATAATTGAAAAAAAAGTTTTGGGTACCTGAGCTAATTTGAGTAAAGTTAAGTCGGCCAATTTCTCGAAAATTTGTTGATAGTGTCAGGATTGTAGAAGGTATGAAAGTGGCAAATAGTGCTGCATCGTGTTCAAGGATTTGTGGTAGTCTGAAGCGAAGATACCTGCATAACTGTGACTGTGATTTTGATGAAGTTGTTGGAATACTTTAAATGCAGTGTTTTGTGTATGCATGTGTGTGGGTTAGATCAGTGTACAGATTATGTCCCTTTCAATGGCAGTAAGTGGTAATGGTGATTATAGTAACAGATGGAACTATTACAGTTTTGACAACAAATTTGAGCTAATGCTCACGAGACGTGCGAAAGCCTATAGCAGTTCCGGTTCAGTAGTTTAGCTGAAAATTGGGGTGTTCACGCTAAGTTAATATACAAATACCAAATTCTCTATCTGGATCGCATAATGATAGTTCCGAGGCGCCACCTTGTGAATGATACAGACTTGTGTCGCAGACCGAAATCGCCAAAAAAATCCATAAAACCCCCTATTTTGGCGTTTAAGGTCATTCAAGGTCATTGATTTCGGCGCCAATCGAGAGCCAATGTACGACTTCCTATCAGTGATTAATAGTAACCTAGGCCCTATCTCGCACCGTTACTGAGATACAGCGACTTATTTGCCAAAAATCACAATTTTTGCCCACCCCGTCTCGTTTAGCGCCCTCGTTCGGGGTGGCCCCTTCGAATTTATGAAAAAGCTTTACGGTTCCTGAAACTAGAGTCTTCCAGGCAGCCGATGGTGAAGATTTGGTGATCCTAGCTTGCACCGTTTTTGACTGATCCACCCGTGTAACGGACGGACAAACAGACGGACGGACGGACAGAATTGCGATGGCTAAGACGCGCTGAAAGCAGTAGCTGCTTTCGCGTAATAAAAATTGGCCGTGAGAATTTAGCTGGAAGTAGGAGTGATGGGGGAAGAAACCTGGGAATTTGGATGAGAATGGGAATGCATATGTTATTTTATTTATGTTAAAACGTATTTTTAGTTGTAATTTTCCTTATTTTGCGTAATTAATGTTTGTGTACGAGTTCGTGGCAAGTAGCGATTTCGAAGTAATGCGAAGGATTGCGATAGAATTCGCCTAACGCAAGTGTCTGTGATAATACTAGAGCGGCAACCAAGATTAGCAAACGAATAATATCGGAGCTTCATTATACGCCGATATTCAATAGCAGATGTGTATCGGACGTTTGCTGCGTTACTGGCGAAATAACATGACAATAACATGGACAGATTTACGATACGATTGAGTCAGTCTTGTGGACTACGTGTATGTAGGCCTACCGTTGTAGATAGAGCCATCGTGTTGTTGCGTACGGCATTCGCCGCAGCCATCCAGTATCGGTATCGATTAAAAGCCGGAATTAAGTCTTCCGTAATGAGAAAATAAGAACGTCAGATTTACCGGTGCCCTACTAAGTCTTTCCTTAACCATGTTGGCGATCTTTTAACTTGCACAGATGAGATGTATTGTACTTTTAAATGTAACTGAAGCAGGATTGTATGCCTATAACGTACAGTGTTTTAGCTGTAACAGTGATGGTTATATACAATCTATCGAGAACGAAAACTGTACGCATTATGCCTTCCAATATCTGTTTTATAGACAAAGCACTAAAATCGTGCTTCTTCTAGTAAATTTATTCAGAGTTATATTGTGCCATTTAATAACCAGGCCTATCTTTATACGGGAGGTCATGTTATTATTAAGAAAACGGCGGAACAGCCGCCATAGAATGCAGTTATTGCGCATTATTAATATCGTGATTTAATTAATGCATTTTATGTGTTGGATTTATGTTTCCACGCAGCAAGTGCACGAAAACGGCTTTGTCACATAACTGCGCGCACCTTATGTCACAATATTGCATCGTCAGTCAGTATAACGTAGTCCATAGATTGCAGGGTCACGTTAAATGAGAGGCACATACTCTATCTCAGAAAAAATAGACGATTTTATTTTCGGACTAATAATTTGCCATATTTTAGAAACGGTTACTATTTGTCACGAATAAAAAGTCGCATGCGCGCTTTCGATTGGTGCCAAAATCAACGACGACCTTCGACGACCTTGTTGCGTACTGTATAGCAGCCAACTGTAGTAGAACGGCGAACATGTCTGCATTAACAAACGGGTGCAAAAAGTACTGAAGCATTTTGCAGTGTATTGCGGGGCTCTCTCTGCGATATGTATGTAGGCCTACGTCGCGACTTAAGTACCCGCTGGGTGTAATTAGTACGTAGTCGTAGTGAGTTGGGCTATTTGTTGTCATTAAGGCGACGTTTTTAGCGTCATCGCTGGAGGCATACAGACATCGGCTGAAAGCCGGCATTGCTTGTAACACTGTCTTTGACAACGAACAGGCAGGCATAGATCCCGTACGCTCCTACGACAAAACCCTCTCTGTTGGTGAAACGTGCGCTTTCAGATATAGACAGATTAGGTCGTTCATCAGCTTTTCTATACTTTAGGCCTAGGCCTATAAGAAATCGATGTACTTGTCGCATCTTTATTTCGCGGATCTTTGTATGGTGAATTGAATTGGTAGAAAATTTCACCGTGTATGCATTGAATGCTAAAGACAGCTTGCAGAACAGTTTGTAATAAACCTGGCACTATAGGCACAGAGAAGACCAAAAAAGAAAATAAAAATGCATGCTGCTAAAACGTGCGTTTTTAAAAATTTCTTCTAGCGTCGAAAGTCAGCAGCATTGTGACGGTAATTTTATTGATGTCAACGACGTATTATGGTGCATTTTTGTTAACAACTTATCATGCTGAGGTTACAAAATGTCGCATTAACAGGTAGTAATACAAGCACCAAAGATTAAGCCGTTCGAAGTTGAGTTGAACGTACTTGACATTCGAAATGATGCGTGGTCTTGGGACAAAAATATGAACGGGATGCAGCAGTAGAAATATGGCATAGAGGAGAGGGTTTTTGTAAGGGCGGAGGTTTTGGCAGCAGCTTTTTTATTTAAGTGGGTTTTGTCGTAGTAAATTTAGGTTTACTGTGGAGGATTTTTTTCTGTGCCTGCTTACAATACTGTAGCCTATTGACTGAGGGGGGAGCGACTGCGGAATTATTTTGATGGAAAATCGTTGTTCGCTGAGTCGATTGCCACTCAACCAGAATTGCTTATTCCTCATCTTTTTTCTCGTTCTGCGCCGAGTTATATTATGTCGAGTTTCCGATTTGATTGAATTGACAGTTATCCGCCAAACGGCATATGTTTTTAGCATGACTAAAACTGATTATTTTAGTTAAAACTTAGTCTTATATTAGTAAAATAGTATGAAACGGATTAGAAAACAGCCACAACAATTACAGGGACATTAAAAGTTAATTTTACACCGATGTTCGACATGCAAAACGATGGATTTTATATTCATAACGCTGTTTGTAAAAAACCTAGTTGGGGGGGGCTGAGTTGGCAGTAAAATATGTTATGTTTTCGTGATTATAACTTATAACTGTTTCTGCACTTACATCACCGTTAGACGCTCTAATGTTGAGGCATATATTTACAGGCTACGCTGTGTCGTTTGTGGTCGCCGACGGTAGGCTGATTTAATTACAAATATGTCGGTTGAGCTTGAACCGACTTGAGCGAGGGGTCTTGCCAAACCACCGTTAGCTTCGGCTTTATCGTGCAGTGACCTTCATGGCAATCTGTGACATTGCAGCGTTCCGCGTAAATGGGAGATTTTTATCTCGTGGCTTTTTCTCGGAATATTTCTACAATTCTATCGACATCCAGCGCGACGGCATTGTCTATAAGAGACGTCAGCTATATATGATTACCAATGGCAGTGACGCTGTAGTTGGTGGCGATATTATATGAACGAGATCATGCGCAGGCCAGAAAGTTGGATCAATAAAGCATTGTTTAGTAGCTGATAACGCTCGGAGATCGATTCGGCATGTCACCGGTGAACACTGACACGAGTAGTGCTGGTACGATGTCTATACCTATGACCGGTGGCACTGTCAGTCACGTATCAACAGGCGAAGAAGTGATACGGTATAGTTAAGTGTCGACGTCTTAAGCAGTGTTTAATATGGTGAGATAAGATGGACAAATCGGACACAGCTGACACTGAAAAGAATATCGACGAACTCACCGTAAATATTATTTTCATGTTATCATTGCAGAAAATTATCTGAATTCATTAGCCAATTGATCAATCATTACAAACAAAACTGTAGGAGCAAATTAAGAGAGGGAGTTCTGGCGAGAAAAGTGCTGAAATTATGAAAAAAATTACGCACATAATTTTTTCATATTTTCAGTACTTTTCGCATTAAAACTCTTCTGTTATAATTTGCTTCCATAGTTTTGGTAGGCCTATCTCAAGTGAAAGTTGTCTGTTATCAAAAATGTCAAAAATGTTATTGAATGACCGTCAGTTACCTTGTTAAGGACATAAACCACATGGTTTACGTGTTCAAAAATGCGTTTATTTTTAACACTTTTGTAACAAAAAAGCCCTATTATCCAGCTTTGTGCTTGTAATGCGGAAGGCGTGAAATAGTGAGATGGCCATAATCAAGATTTGTGTCTAGCAACGAGCTGTGAAATATACAGTAGACCGATGGTGGCGAGTTGTTGTAGCGGCAGCAGTTGCACCGTTGTCCAGTAATTAAATGAGGGCGTATAATATTTATTACTGTGCTTACGGCAGATGAGATTGACTATAGGCTTACGTTCAGCTATTATAAGTAAGTAAATAATCTTTTATTAAGCAACGGTCAAACGCCATTGCAAAACAGAACATAACATAGCAAAATGGGTACAATATCAATAAGAAAAATGAAATGAAATGAAATGAAATACGGTAGAGCTACAACAAATCTACATGCAAAATCTAATATGCATCACCAAACAAAACTATTTTGTGCTTATGAGTCTTTAAACGTCGGAAACGTCGGGGAAACACTCCAAACGGTACCGATGTTACTACACTGAACCCGAAATTAGTTTCGTGCTATACCGGTCTCATATTTGCGTTGAAATAATTGTCGTCTTGATACTTTTTACGATTCAGGGGCCTAATTTACAAAACATTGTAAGACAAATAGGCCTATACGACAATGTTACGACACGCGGAAGGTTTACGACAAATGTACGATAAAACGCGATTTACAAAAAGTCGTACGACAAAGTTACGACAAAACGTACGACACCTCATTATCTGTCTTACGATAGCATCAAGCATGCAGTAATTATTTAGATTTTATATCAGTTATTACAAACTTGCCAAGTCATAGACGACAGCATACTTACTATTGTAGATTTGCATTTAAACCACATTCAGCTTGCACTAGTACTGTTTTTACAACTTTCACTTGCAGTCCTGCCTCAAAAAAAACGACGGTGTCTGGAGTAGTATAAACTCGTAGGATATTGCATGCTCGCTTATCCATCCAGCACTGCTGTAACTAATACATACATTTCTTACTTCGCTGTACGTGGCACTAAGGCGTGTTAGAGGTTTTGTTAACGCTATATAAATGTTCATGATTTTACTGAGGGCGAGAAGTTTATTTTATGTACTCCCATCCAGTATAGGCAAACATGGCGTTGGTGTGAATATAAAGGCGTCTCGCAGCTGATGAATAATCCATCACGAGTAGAGTTAGCCGCACAATGTGTTAGCGTGCAGCGACGTCACACGTAGGCTAATATAGCCGAGACAGTGTGCATGTCACAGTTCAATAACAGCGCAGGCTTTGACGAAACCGTCGTTTCACACTCTATCCACTATGACTGACTGAATGATGTTGCCGCAGCCGTGCTGTGCGAAAACAGGCGTAAAAATTCCTGTGCTTTTCGTAGCCGTCCACCTCCATCCCTACGAAGTCTTCGTCCTTAAAATAGAAAACTCGAAAATATGGATAGGTGTAACTGTCGGAACGAAAATGTTTTGAGTTCACAAAGAAACAGTGCGTCGCATATATCACAGTGTCCGGTGGCAAACTGTTCCACAACCGAGCACCGTGCAGCAATAGCGATCGGTTCGGGGCACCACCAACAGTAATGTTGCAGACTTTACGACGGTGCTTGCTGGATGCATTGTGCGTCTCGTTCCATTCTTGTTCGCAGCTGCGCTGTCACAATAACACGTCGTAGAGAGCTGCCAGTGAGTGATCTGCCGGCTTATTGCTGCGCACCGGTGCAAGTCGCGGGACTCGTAGAATATCTAGAGTCCCGTGCGGCGCTTTGACGACGACGTCTCCGCCGCATCGTCACGCGAAGCATCGCTGCTGCGTTCGATATATACACGGCTTGTTACTTACTATACGCATGCAGTCATCTCTCGCTGAACTAAAGTATTATACTGCTTAGTTGTGAGTAGCTGAAGCTGCAGGGTTTATTGTTAAAAACACTGGAAAATATTCGTCGTTTGAATAATTTCCGCAGTACATAGCAGTATATTCTTATTATTATCTCTCCAGTTTTATACACTTTCCGTGAACATATAGCACACTACCAACCACACCTTAGTCATTACTGCATCACATTTTGGTTGACCGTTAAAAGCTTTTCACAGATGCATGACATTTTTTTCGGAAAATCTGCAACAAAACCGTGATAAAAAGATTCCACCACGCCTGAAACGTCTAGGCTATAGCTGCAAATTGCAATACCTTGTAAAATATAAATGTCAGCAAACTGGCGAAATAATAAGTCAGCTTTTAATTTGTTTGTACAGACGTAAAATTAAAAGAAAAAATATTATTAGATTGTGACCAATCTAATGTACTCCTCGCGCGCATCATTTTCTTTTGCATTTTTAAAAAACTTTTTTGTTTCTTTCGGCTTGTATTAGAGACCCGGCGTCTAATTGAGACCCGTTTAATATATACCAATAGTGACTGGCGTCAAGGTCGTTATTGGAAATTGTCTCCCCGAAGTTTATAAAATATTGCCCGATTTTAGGAATTGAGAGGAAAAATTTCCAATAATGGTCGATGACGCTAGTTGCCATTTGTCCTGTTATACCTCAACGCATGCGTCTATCTGGCACCGTTATGGAGATATAGCCGTTTAAAGTTCTTCCAAGAAGACTCTTCCAGAAACAGAGGTCGGTCGGTCGGTCGTCGGTCCTCAATATTACATTGATCTCATATACTCCTCTTCGCTCTACGTTGGGAACGTAGCGCGCGAGAAGTAAAAAGAACATTTCGTGATTTGGGCAGCGGCCTGTTGTTACGAACTTACGAAAGCGACAGAAATAACGTTAAAACGTAACTGAAGGCCCTTGCTGTGAGCCTTTCGTGTTACGAGTAATTAATTAAGTAACTGCAAAAGGGCCAAACACGTTTTAATTATATACACGTGTTTTTGTTTGTTACGCAATTACAAATAATTTTAGAGTTACTTTAGAACTACGCCAAAATTGCGAGATGAGATGGCTACTGTTTGTTTCAGTTTATTATCTAGGACTACAGCAACAAAAGTGACCAGCCGCAAGTTTTTTTGGTTACATTACGTCATGAGCCAGCCACGTGATCATTGTACTTTTGGTATATGGTTTTGCTTGAACCGACAGTTTATTTGACAGGACTGTCCAGTTTAAAATTTTGGCGTCATCACCTTGACATTCCGGAAGTTCCGTTAAACTCGTAGTACCGGGAGCCTATGTGATACTTCATAGATGGCTAATCACAACTAACCGTCTTTCTTCACCGCGTTATGTCAAGATACCAAGCTTCAGAAATTTTGTCTGTTTGTTCGTTTGTTTTGCAGTAATTTCCGTGCACCGCATACATACATGTACAGTGAACGAGTGTGCGATTGTTTCTGACGCAGGATTTCGCTGGTGATGAAGGAGACGGGCGAAACTGGCGAGGAATTGTCATCTCGATACTTGTCATCCTTTTCATCTTCGGTCTTGTGGTTATTGCCATCATCATCGTCTCACCAAGTTTGTACACTCGCGTGTTTCAATGCGCGCAACCAAGAAGAATCAAAGATTGGCAAAACACTAACAACCGACTCAAATGGGATTTGTCCTTCACTGTATCGCTCACGGCTCTCTAAAACACGCGTAACAGTCATTTTCCATGAGATGCGTTTTGGGAGTCCAAAATTCGGACAACATAGCTGTGTTTGAGAAAAGAACTGGTAAATGAAATGTAGAGACGATGAAGGGAAATAGAATGGGAAAATCAGGTGCAGGGAAAAGTGTGCTTAGTTTTGCCACACCGGTTCATTTTTGTTTGATATTCATGCATGATATTCATGTCGATGTTATGGCTGCAGAAAAAAAACACGAGAGTCTGGACAACTTTCGCTGCGCGATGCACGTTCGAAAGTCGTTCGTGTTTTCCGCGTAAAACTTTGAGAGCGTACATGCCTTCTGTCCCTCATGGATTAACGTAGTACGTGACAATGCATACTTGAACAGTCAGACAGTGATGATCATAATTATATCGAATCATTATCAACAATACTGACACACACACACAGCTACATACACAGACAGACAGACAGAGCGACACACACGCAAACACAGGTAGCAGCGGTAACAAACTGCTCTGTCGCGCTTCACTGGTGCGGCGGAAGGAAGGACGTGATCATCGTCGATTAGACAATGTTGTGTACGAAGCCATATTGCGCGTTTGTTTCTAGGACGATACACCTAACCAGTGTTTATTCAAACATTTTTGGATACAGTCTTTCTAAACGTATCCAGTTTCCCAAAGTGCGTGCATGGTTCTAAATAGTACAAGCACGACTACACTTTTCTGGTACACAAACCATTTTATTGTAGATATAGACTAATGCTGCTTAAAATGCAGTTATTTTTACCGCCTAACTGGAGAGCTAGCAATGCTAACACAGAGCCTCCAATTCGCGGGGCTTTTTGCCCTGCTCGAAGAACTCCACTTCTTTCCTTGCATTAGTAACGTGTCGATTTTTTTTGTTTTAGTTTTTAGTCTTTCTTCATTGTCGTTACTTTCGTTACTGGGCTGTTTCTCAAGTTAGAAGTTTAGTAAGCTCATTAATGCGCGTTTTCAATAGACCTACTTTAGTCCAGCTTAATTAATTCTGTAGTTTCTACGCACCAGATCGACTAGCCTGGCACTTAGTAACCAGTTTTCGAGCAAACATTGTAGCTTGTCTTATCGTTTCGTGCCGTAAATCTAATGGACCGTGAACGCAAAGGGACAAAGGCGCATCGAGCCGCAGAAAATGCAGCAACACGACGCCAGGGATAACAGTTTCATTACCGCGATGATCCGAATTTGGGAAAAAAACGTTCTCTTACCTCGCATGAAATAAAAATGCAATGGATTGAATACCCGAGATGATAGGATATTGGTCCAAGAAGACCAACTTGCCACGAGATAAGTTATTGCGTGTAAATACACAGAAATGATAGCAACATACTGAAGGGAAAACTGTTCGTCGCGCGACAGTCGTGTCGTTCACATGCACAATAAAACATTAGAATAAGCGATTGATTTTACATTTAACTACGTCAAATTATTATCATGCGTTCAAGACGCTGAAGATGTTGTGCAAGATTTGTGCAGATGTTTTTGAACATTTTATGACTTGGATTACGAAAAAATGTCGGCGCCGAGTGCCGACATGAAATGCGGTCGTCCACCAATGCAGCCGCCAAGCGGTCTCATGCTTTGACAGTAGGCCTAAATTTGGTCCAACAACGGTTAGGCTCATCTTTAAACGCCACTCGTAAATAAACGTGCACCACAGACATTTTGCGATTTGTTATGATTTTGAGTTTTGAACCAACAAAAAGTCGGCAGTCGGCACACTTTACTTGTGTCGAGAATGTTTACACCAAGTTTGTTTGTTTTCAGGTTAGGAGCTTACACCGGACAGACAGACGGACAGAAGGACGGTCGGACAAGATACTTAATGCGATGGATAGCAATCTGTTAGGACGGCCGCATAATAATTCAATGTAATTGATTGGTGTTGTGTGAACGGTTTATAGAGTCAGAAGACAAAGACCCGGGTGAACCGTTGTCACTGAGCGAGATATTCAGTCCGCACTTTGCCGTCAGAAATTTTGACTCTGCGTGGATTTCCGCCAACAAACGTACGTGTAAACACTATGACTTCAATGCCGCGGAATCGGCGGCAGTATTGTTTTCAGCATACCGCCAAGTTTTTGTTTCTTTCTGTCAAGTGCCAACACGACAATTCATGAACCGCTGCGCTTAGCTGGATAAAATTTTGCACAAACATGTATTTTGACAACATCTAAACCCGTGTTAAATTTCAAGGTCATAGATCATAGGTCAAGGTCATATGAGTTTTTGTGTGCAGTATTGTTGGTCATTGATCGACGCGCATAGATGCGCGTAGTCACGTATAGTCACCGACGCTGTTAGACGGTGCCTACTGTAATGCATTGCTGCTTGCTCATTGGTCAGTTCGTCAAAAACTAAACCGTGACAGTTCAGTTTAGCTCAATTCAGTTAGGTCGCTCTGTACGCGTTTTCACATAGTGTACGTCGTAGTTATCGTTTGGACTTGCAGCGTTGTGCATAGAAATGCGATGTGGTGTTATTGCAGACAGAAACGTGCTTGTCTACCAGTCGCCTGACGATGGCGGAGATATTATTTCTATTGATGCTGACCGCAATATCACGCACGTTGTCGTCGACAGCCGAGTCATTGTAAGTCTTACTTCATCAAGCAAGTGTACATATTTTACTGTGTTTATTATGTATTTGTATTTTTGTGGTTTTTTGTTTTCCTCAGCAATGTTTTGTAGTTTTCTTTGCTCTGTGTATGTTACTGTTCTCACGCGTTTGATGTGAGTGTTTGTTGCATATTAAAATAAATAACATCAATAAATCACAAACTTTAGTATTCAACTGACAGTTTGTAAGTGTATTATGTGAAAACCGGGGTGGTGTCTAACTGCTGCGTCAATGCCTGTAGAACCTCTGTCGAGCTCAAATTTTCTGGATATAAAGCAGGGTCGTTTTGCCTACCCCTGCCGTCCGCCTATTCGGCGGCCGGCACAACACCCCGATCCACAAGCCGGCCTGACCGGGTAAGCATATCCGCGGTCAGTCCGACGAAACTACAGGCCTATAGCAAAAGAACTAAAAAGAAAGGCAGCAAACGAAAGCGATCAGGGAAAACTAGACCAAGGATCTACGAAAACAAACTGGTAAATTTGCTGACCCAGGGACCAGTGGAAAACAGAAGTCCTAATTATTATTCCGTATCAGAGTGAAACAATTCAGCGATAGCATCGGCAAACAATAATGCAGTCTGTCAGTTCACAAAGCAGCGATCGGGAACATGAAACTCCTCGTTCTCGAACGTTGAACCATCAAAAATGCTATTTTGCTCCAGAACGCCACTAAATCAACTTCTTCCGTTCACATTTCTCCTTCTCGAACATTAAACTAAAAAATGGCCACGAATAATGGTCACGTGACCCCTGCCTGGGCTAGGACATGCAAACGTCACACGAATATCACGTGACGGGGTCATTCGGTTCCTTACAATTAAAAGTTGCAGTAAAGTGCAATAATTCTGTCAGCTATCGGATATTACGTGTCTCTGTGGCCCAAATTCCACTACTTGTCATGGATTGTTGGACATCAAGTCATACTATCGACACGTTGTGTGCAACATCTTGATACGTTACGACGTTGTCAATTTGCTGAGCACTTTTTTCTATAGCATAATTGGCCTTAATAATAGCCTATGCCATTTTTCAACTCAAAAGATCGAAGACAAGGGTCACCGGACATCGAAAGCATGCAAGTTACACAAGTTTTTTTTGCTATTTTCTTAGCAACCGCTGAGAAAGTTCATCGATTTTCTTTTCGTAACCACGTCGTCATTTCTCACGTTCACATGCAACAGAATGTGTGCAGAACGAAAGACGCACCGTGCTTGCGCTGCAGAGAAAAAGCGTTGTCATTAGAACAGCATGATAAACAGTATAGGCCTCGACGTGACTACCACCGGCCTTAACACATGTATTTAATCTCTTATAGTGGAATTAAATTCTTCTAAAAGCCTCGTTGATCGGTCCACGTGGCAAGCTGTTTCATATCATCTCCAGCGCCTGATTGAGTTTAACGACAGATTTCAGTTATAGTGAGAAATTTTCAACAAACGCAATAATAAATTACTAAAAGATAATAAAAAACTTTACAGACTTTGCTTATGAAGCTTACATCACTTTAACGTCACTAACAACAAAATGAGCGCGGTTGTTTTCAATACGCGCAACCCATTAGCCTACAGCAGCTAAGTTTCTGGATGTGCAAAACCACGATATTGTCTTGCAAAAAAACTCGGAACTTTGCAACACTAAGAAAAAATATCCAATGGCATTTTTTCTAAGCCAGACGTAACCAGTGTACAATACAATACAATGGAGAATTTGCACTCAAAAACTGACAAAAAAGTGTGCCAATTTTGAGTTCTAAACGTCAAAGATCAAGGTCGCCGCATGTCAATAATAGGCCTATTTCGAAAATGACGTACATCTTGCGTAGAACTGGCGGGCCGCGCGCTGGCAGCTTCGCTAAGCGAAGTGTTGTGAGCGTAATGTAGGCCATGCATAACTGAGCGGACGGCCGCATGTCGGCACAACGCGTGGCGACGTTTTCGCTCGTTTATAGCAAGTCTTGTAGTGTATGTTCAATGCTCTGTCATTTTGATGTGTGTGTGTTTGCGTGTGATCAGAAAAACGTCGGTGCTCGGAAGTTCTGGGTGTCTCCGGATCTCAGCTACGTTCTGTTAGCGTACGACATTCGCCAGGTGGTTGCACAGCTGATTCATTTACTTAGTTGTTTAAATTTTTAGTCGACTGTACTTAAGTAACGGTCGAGCTTATGGCATGGTTGTCGTCTGTCCGTCTATCTGTTCGTCGTCGTCTGTTCGTCACGGTGTATTGTGGCTAAACGGTACGTCGTAGGGGGTCGCCGATGGTACCATTGGGTAGAGCGCTGGCGACTTTCTATAGGCTGTCATTAGTAACCATGTCTCCATCTGCAGCGGTTTGGCCACAATTTTCAATAAAAAGTTTGAAGCTAAAAGTGGCCGCATTTCGAAAACGATGCGAGATCGGGCCAAGGTTACTATTAATCACTAATAGGAAGTCACATACGCTCTTTCAAACGAGATAAAAATTATCGATCTTGGATGACCTTGAAGGTCACTGACAACCAGTACGGTCGGCTGTTCTAGCGACAGCTGAGCTTTTTGTTCCATTTAGTACAGTATTGTTGATAGTTTAGTTTTTTTTTCTTTAGCAATATTTTTTAACTTGTATCAAGCTAGGCTGAACTAATACAAAACGTCAGTTAGACCTAGGAAAGTCTTAACGGCGTCGTCGGCAAAAAGTTAGGGAGGCAAGAAGCTGCAATTCTGCGACCAACAGCTGCACATTTTCGAGAGAGAAAATATGGGTGCTCAAAATTTTACTTTTTTCTGCCTCTAAATTTCTACTAAATAAAGGATTTTTTGCCCCAAATTCTGTTTTCGGACGAAAATTTTGTGACAAAAAGAAAATTTTCCGAAAGGCAGTTGCTTTGAATTGCCCCGTTCCTTTACTACGACGCCGCTGGAACAGTGCGTTTGCGTGCGTGCGTTTGATGCTTTATCGGGCAGTTGCACGAGCACTCGTTTGAAGCCAAGTACTTTATCTACCAACGACATCTGCTCGATCCGAGCGCGTGCGTATCTCTGCTACTTACTTACTGTTTTACTCTAATGTCTTATTTGTTACCGTTAACGTCAATTCAGCGTGTTGATATTTCTTGGAACAGTTTTAAGCGAAGTTACTTGCTCAACCATTCGAGGCAAATAGTCTCTGTGCAGCCACATTTTAGTTGAGACGATAACTTAGCAAGATTACAGTGAAATAAATTGCTTATTGAATGTAGATCATAAATCTTCAACTTGTTGTTCTAATAGTGCTTTAAATAGCACTGTACACGACAGCAACGGAAAGGAAACAGGCTACAACTACACATTAATTGCCTCATTAGTCAGTAGTCCTAACCACATAACTCTTAAATACTGACAATCTGACACAAGGCAATAAATCTACAAAAAAAACAATACAGTAGCAGATTTTTGCTTGCTGGGGTGATTCACTTTAGCCACTGGCTATTAGTTTCGGAGGGAGAGAGAGAGTATTTATTTGCCAAAACACAAATACACTGTGTTTCAAAAAAAACAGCCCCGACATTTTCAACTGTATCTTGAAAACCAATTATCAAATTTTAATAATTTTTGGCACAAATATTCCTGACACAACTTGCCGTCAAATGACCGTTCAGTTTCCCACCCCACTCAATGTATGCTTCTGCACTACCTAGGGAAAGTAGATCAAGCGAAATATGCATTAAAATAAACAGAAAATCTGAAAAAACATCCCCAACATTATCGATCGTACCTTGAATAAAGATTAGCAGATTTTAATAATAACTGGCACAAATATTAATGACACAACTGGCTATGAAATAAGTGTTTTAGTTTTTACCTCACCCAACGTCTGCTTTTGCACTACCTGGGGAAAGCAGACCAGGCATAATACGTGTTAAAATGAATGGAAAAACGTATATCTGTCCTAATTTGTGGGCCCCAACAGCAGGTTTGTAACAAGGTTTGACTGTCATGCAGCAGTGCGTCTACCAGAAGAAGTTTAAGAATGTTTGTAACGTCAAGAAGTGACTGGTAGAGCCTGTATTGGTCAGGAGCAGAACATTATCGATACTGCAGCTGTCAAATGGGCCAGTGTACAAGTGTCATAGTGGGCCAACACTTCAAGCAGTTTTACTGTAGGCAGTTAAAAAATGGAAAACTGAATGAAATGTCAGCCACAGTGTCAGAAATGTGAACAAAATGTGTTTTTACGTGTTATGTTAATTAAGCAATCATGTCGCATTAAATAAAAAAGTGATATTTTGTTTGTTCTATTTTTTCCAGGTAGTGCAGAAACAAATGTTGAGTGAGATGGGAAATTAAATTGTCACTTGATGACAAGTTGTCTCAGGAATATGCGTACCTAAAAATTATTAAAATCCGATAATCCTTCTTCACGTTACAGTCGAAAATGTCGGGGATGTTTTTTGGGACACAGTGTACAATGTTAGCATACAATACTACACACTGTAGGCAGGCTGCCCAAAAAGCAATCGCTTATCAACGCTGGCCACGCATAGAAACTATAAGTAATCAATGATACAGTATCCAAAGATTAAAAAAAGAAAAGTGCAATAGTCAGTTTCAAACAATGTGATTATAACAAATTACAAAAACCAGCCTAAACATAACAATGTTTAACTTCAACACAAAGACATACCATTGTAAAATAATTCATTTAGTTTATTATTATTATTATTATTATTATTTAGTTTAGTTTATGCGCCCTGTTTCTTTCTGAGACTTTGGCGCTTTATAAATCATTTACTTACTTAAATGTAGACATCTGGCGGGCAAAAGTTATCTTTCAGCGATTTGTCGAAGGCTTTCTGTAAGTACTGTACGGCGACGTCCGAAGTACCAACCACGCTGTCTCGCCATCAGCATGAAAAATTAGAAAATAAGCCGCTTAAGCAGAAGGTCGACTAAGCTTACAGTACACTGAGAAATACTACCCTTACGCCTGTCAGAATAACTTTACGAACAGATATTATCTCATTTGCGTATCATTACCAGCTGCCCTCTGTTTCAATTTCCGTGTGAAAAAAATATTTTTTGCAAAAAATGTTTGTCGAAAGCTGTCATCTCCAAAGTAATTGCAAACACATGCTTGCTTGCATTTCAAGTGTCAATATTAAAAGATAAATGTAGTACAAAATAGAAAAAAGTTTATTGAAAATGTGTACAAGTTTATAGAACCTTTATGAGTATCAGATAATATTTTATTATATTCTGAATTATATTTTAATGTGCAGTAGGCCTACTTTTTAGTTTTTATATTTTTTGTACTTCATTTCTGTTGTTTTACGTTTTATCATTGTGCCTTATGGCGCTTTTACGTATGCTACAGATAAGCGGCGCCTTAGCAAGTGTTTGGACACTACAGGCTATCATACGAAATAATTTTGTAATACCTGTAATTATTGAATAATGCATGAAATAGCGTTCGCGGTACCGCATTGTGTTTGGGGAAACGCTTTTTTCGGACATGGTAAAAATGACATGGTAGCTATATATACTCTTCCATAGCCGTAACTCCGTGCAAATGACGGAGCTTTCTGTATGCGTATTTGTTTGTGCTCACGAGACAAGAGTGTAAGTAGACAACATGCAGTCGTTGAGTGTAACGATTATTATCTGTCCTATTGCTATAGCATAGCATGGGACAGATTATAAAATCACTTCCGTCTGTCTGTCATTCTGTCAGTCTATCAGTCTGTCTGCAAACACTCCTACGGCCGCAATATTGATTCGATTTTGATGAAATTTTGCACAATAATTCGGGGCCCAAAAAGTAAGATCGAGTTTGTTTGGGATAAAAATCTGGTAACTCCTTCCCCTATTTTACCCCCAATTTTTAAAAATTCGCATTACGGCCTATGGGGACTTTAAAGCGGTATAACTCGGTCCCCGTAAAAGATAATTGCGCGCTGTTTGCACCTATCCCCTTGTTTCGGATTCGGGCTATCCGACGGTGTTATTTAAATTTTTCCCTGCCGACCCCTGTTGCCATGGCAACGAATTTTGGGACAAAATTGACTAACTCGGCTCTCGCAAAAGATAATTGCACGCTGTTTTCACTTACCCCCTATTTTCGGGCCCGGGCTATGCAATGGTGTCATGTAAATTTTTTTTAAAAACCCCTGTTGCCATGGCAATTAACATTTTTTATTCAAAAACAAAATTGTCTGCAAACTCACAAGAGCATCAAACGCTGAAACGCAGCTGCTAGGCTATATAGCGTGGCAATGGGACAGATACCTCGTTCCACAGAACGTATTTCTAGTTTCCTGTGTGCTTTCAATGTAATTCTGCTGCTGCTGTAGATAAAAAAACAGTAATGGTGGATTAGACATCTGCCGTCCGGAGCAGTTGTGTAAAATACCGCCCCATTATGCTGTGGCTACACGCACCGATTTTACCGTTCGAGGTGTTGTCCAAGTTTTTCGAACGAGGAAATCGGACACGTCAGACGACACGGACGACGGGTCTGATTTCCTCGTCCGAGGTTCTGATGGGCGTTTTTTGGCCGGCAGACAAAAAACCTCATCCGGGAAAATCGGAAAAAATGTGCATGTACATTCCGTCCGATTTTTCCAGACAAAGTTTTCAAACTTGGAAGGCTCGGCGACGTCGGACAACATTCAAGACGAGGAAATCGGTGCGTGTAGTGACGGCAGAATACTCGCTCCAAGGGTAAATTCTTTTCCAGTTTCTGCTTTCTCAGCATCCCCCTTCTTTTTCATCTTTTTCACGATCTTTCCGTGAGACTTGGACAGTTAGGAAAAAATCAGCCTGGTATATGTAATCAGATATTTTGTGCAATGTTGTGCATGCGTGTGATGCATGCAGACGACTGCTGGAGTTTCCGGCGAGTGTCGAGAGCGAGTGGACGGACGCCGTCCTGCAGCATGCCGGCTGGACTCAACGCGGCCATGCTCTTGTAAGTCAACCGCCATATTGCGTTGGTTCTGTTCAGTTCATTTCAATGCGGCTATTTCTATGGCGCAATTAAGCACAATGACACACTTTACTGCAATGATCAAACAAGAAAGCCTAGCTAACGCAAAGGGGAACGCGCGACAGCAGTGCATGTTTGAAGGTCCACTGCGAATAGAATCTAAGCTCACCGATCCCAGCAACTGACATTGGGAACGATGCATTCACATACGCCAGATGGCGCCTCGTTTCGCGTGGCTGCTGTCGTTCGAGTGGCCGAATGCGAGTATTTTGAAGGGGGTACCCAAGTTTGACGCCCCCGTACGGAGAATTTCTTGAACGCATTTAGCGCCATCGCTGGTGGTGATTCTTTTCGAATTTATGGAAAAGTTTTACTGATCCAGAAAAACTACAAGTTTTTAGGCAGCCGACCGTGAAAATTTGGTCATTTTTGATCTCACCATTTTGGACTGATCCACTCGTGTGACAAACAGACGGACTGACGGACAGAAAGACAGAATTGCAATGGCTAAGACGCGTTGTAGCAGTTTTTGCTGTCGCGCGTAAAAAACGTAAAGTAGGCCTACTTTTCGAGGTCCATTGGGCGGCGCTGATCTCCGTTTCCTTAGCCCTCAGCCAGACATCAGTTTTTACACTGCGAGACCACGGATACGGGGACTAGTACATCGCGCGGTGTGCCTGTTTACGTCCCAACTTTCGCTGGTACTCACTAAGCCTACCCACGGAGGGATGGCCAGGCTGAGTTGACCTAGGTGGCTGGTTACATTCCGGGATGGTTTAACCGCATACCGACGGTCACCCATCCAAGTACTAACCGGGCTTGGAGTTGATGACCTTCGTTGATGCGACAAACGATGTTACGAAATAAGCCAAACCACCAGCACTAATCAATGATCAGGGCTTCAACTAATTTGTATTCGTTTTGTGCCTGCCTTGCACCAGATCATATTATAGCGACGCCACAGTATGACACACAATGTCGTGACCTGCTGTGTTGTTGGCAGACGTTCGTGTATAGGAACAACGTCTACTTTCAAAAGAACCCGTTCATGACTCCAGTAAAACTAACCGACGACCATTCACCGTTCTTGCGTAATGGCATCGCCGACTGGCTCTACGAACGTACGACTTCATTCACACTTGTCATTGTTATTAACATAACATACCATAGTCTACTTTAAGCAAAGTTTTTCTGATTATTGGCAAAGCCATGCAGTTTTCTGAGCCAAGCAAAAAATATAGGCCAGTACAAAATAAACCTTAACCAACTTAGCTGTATAATGTCACTTTTTCATGTCAGTAATTTTTGTTTGCAATGTCAGTATTGGGTGTGGGAAGTTATGAGAAGTTATGATGTGGGGAGATTATCATCTTGGGAGCGCGCTGCAGCTAGGGCGGCGACGCACGTCCGAGCTAGGCCTACACCCTGAGCGGGGGCGGACGTAGAGATTGATTGACAGGTAGCACCTACAAGAGGAAGCGACAATGCAGATCGGGGTTATTTGCTACTGCGACCGTACAGGCGCCGTATCGGAGGCCGGGAGTGCTTACGATGTTGAGATGTTACTGTGTATATAACTGTAACATACGAGTACGAACAAATTCGTCTTATTACTCGGCACACGCTACGGTTAATACAGTAACTGCACTTCCTAAGCGGCTGACTACTACAGACAGAAAAATCTAGACAGTGATCCGTCCGTCGTAACAGTCAATCCATCAGATAATTAATCAACTAAAACGCATTAATCTAGAGTTGTTGCCATAATTATATACGGTGTTTTATAAAAACACCCTTTTTCTTTCTTTCTTTTATAACTCAGTCGAATGGTGATAAATTTACATGAAATTTTTACCAGTTGTTGCTGACGAAATACTACTTTAACGCATATGAATCTGATGAAACAGGAACTAGAAGGATAGTCGTCATCAGGACAACGATTGTATAGGTTGTCGCGATGACCATCACAGTGCGCGGTTATAGGCTCAAACGCCACTACTTAAATGAATTTGTCGTGCATGAATTTGTTGAACTTGTCGTATGTGTTACTGGGGCGTTCAAAAAGTTTTGAAAGTCGATAAATTAAAATGGAAAAAAACTTACTAAAATCTAAACGAACATAATGATGATGATGACACCAGTGAAACTTATATTTCTGTCATACTCCTACAAACTTAAAGCCGACGTGACGTCATTGTAATTTATGACATCGTCATAAGCTACAATGACGTCATATCAACTTTAAGCTCATGCGAGTGTGAAAGAAATATATGTTTTACTGGTGTATAGACAAACGTTTTTCACAATCATATAGCTTATCGAGTTGCAATACGTTTTCGACCGCCACTGGATTCACCGCAGCGCGTGTTGTACGGTATGTTGTACAACAAAAAGCCCAGCTGTCGCTAAGATAGCCGACCGTACTGGTTGTCAGTGACCTTGAAGGTCATCCAAGGTGGATGATTTCCATCTTACCTGAAACGGCGTATTCCACTTTCTATTAGTGATTAATAGTAACCTTGGCCCTATCTCTCACCGTTTCGTTATGTGGCCATGGATTGAAACTTTCCACTAAAAATTGCGGCCAAACCGCTGCAGATGGCGACATGGTTACTATTGACAGCATATAGGAAGTTGCCAGTGCCCAATCCGGTAGTATTATCGCCAACCCCTACGACTCGCCGTTTAGCCACAATACCGCACGATTTGCATGCCATAGTTCTTTATGACTTTTCAAGGTCATTCATGTCATTTGAAAGCCAATATGCGACTTCCTATTGATGATCAATAGCAACCTAGGCTCTATCTCACACCGTTTAGACACAATACTTCCGTGACAGACGGACAGACGGACAGACGACAACTCATACCAATAGCTCGACCGTTACTTAAGTACGGTCGGCTGGCAAATCTGCAACAAATCAAAATAAGTGCAAACAGAGTTTTACGTTCTGATAACAAACAACCCATTCTGTGTTGATTGGTTCTGCGTACAGACGAGGTGTTGGGCGGTAGTGCTGCATTGTGGACGTCACCGGATAACACGTTCATCGCGTACGTCCAGTTTAACGACAGCGCCGTACCCACGGCACACATCCCGCTATACAACAACCCGCACAGTATCTACGCCGCCTTCCGAGATATTCCTTACCCAAAGGTACGCCTATCCATAGGGTGATTTGTGGGATAAACGACAGATTCAAATGAATTACGACATATTGTTAAAAAAAAATAACGTTCATTTGTGCAAAATTTGGTACCGATCTGATCAATACTTCCAAAGTTACAAGCAGCAAAAACAAAGTGGCCTCGTTTTTGGCCCACCCTGTATGGCGTCTGCTCCACGGCGTATAATTATGGCTATTCCGCGCGCCTGATTTAGTTGTTCTACACTGTGTGCAAACAAAACGCCGTAACGTGCACAATTCAATGACATTTATACACCGTGTCCGGAAAAAAGAGTCTACACTTTTTCCTGAATAACTTCAACAAATTTAAACTTATTTTTGTAATTTCGGCACAATAATGCGCTTAACTAGAAGCATCTAAAACTTGTTTTCAGAATTTACTTCTCACTGAGTATAGCTAATTTAATCGTGACGTCATCGAAAATGCCATTTTTACGGAAAGATAACGACTAAATAAGCCTCTGCAATATGAAAACAAGAAAACTGATGAAAGAGAATTGCAGTAAAAAAACTTCAGACATTGTTGGCATAGAAATAGATTATTTCTTATCAAAATTTTAAACTAGTCTTGCTTTTCGCCCTGTTAACGCGTGGCCGTCGCGTGCAGTACCGGAACGTCGTTGTGCAGCAGCCGTTATCAGCAAGTCCGGTTGCTAAGAGACATCAATGAAAATGCTCAGGCAGCAGTGAGAGTATGTGGGCAAGAAGGAAGCTGGTTTGCAACCAGCAGGGGTACAAGACAAGGAGATCCAATATCGCCCACTGTGTTCATCGCGGATCTAGAGAGAGCCATGGACAAAGTCAAAGATGGCGAAGAAGGAATATCGGTACACGGAATAAGAATAAACAACCTGCGATTTGCGGATGACATAGACATAATCGAG
>Ga0209367_1001517_pt1 | contig 28713 bp, 17 predicted proteins | sample WorMetLIZISLAND2_FD_187412 | JGI IMG/M metagenome (GOLD analysis project Ga0209367, IMG submission 187412) | Marine gutless worms symbiont microbial communities from Max Planck institute for Marine Microbiology, Germany - Olavius geniculatus... ...
TTATTAGACGATGCGACAACTCAGTTTTTGTGTCGCTAGTAATTCTATGTTTGTTTATGTCGCGTGTTTATCAAGGATTATTTTCTTTTATTTTCTGATTAGAAAATATCTGTACAAGCCAATAAAAAAGACCATCAAACATTGTTGAATTTTGCAATTCTTGCTCGAAAACGGCAAAAAACGCACCTTTCATATAAAGTCGCCTTAAAAATTGTCATGGTCGAGCCAAAAGGGGGGCATCGCACCGTGGACCTCCTCTTAAATACGCCACTGATTGTATTGTATTGTATTGTAGCAAACCGTGTTAAAACACGTATTTATTTCATAGCCGTGATCGACGGTGTTTTCTGCCTGCATGTACACGTCACGCATGTGATAGCCTACATAGACATAAAAGGATCCGAGGAGGTAAGAGCCTAGCTTATTCATAGGCCTACGTCTTGAAATAAAAGTCGATCATCAATCATTATATTTCGATTTTCGAAGCAAGCTGTTGACGCTTAGCGAGTAGGCCTATATATAACCTAAACATGGCTATTTCCAAAAAATACTAACTTCAGATAACCTTTGACGTATAGAGCGTGCATGTTCCACTCAAATTAACGCATCGCAACGGACGCACCCCAAGTCCCTGATCGACGCATCGACCGCTTACAGTATGTCGATCGTTGCGTACAAAAAATGTAGCTACGTCAGCTGCGTTTGTTACGCACTTTCTTGCGTTTGCTGCGTAGGCCATGTGTTGCAAGCGTTGGTTTGAATGGTTTGGATAAAAACTCCGTCTATTGGTGTCATTTTTCTGTTAATTACTCCATAGGCCTATCATGTATAATAGGCCTATATATTCGCTCTCTGTTTGGAACTTTGGGTGTCGGCCTAATTTGATCAGGCGCCTAAATTGGGAGAAATCAAGTGGTATAGGCTTAGGCTACAACAAAATTACACTGGATAACGTCAATACCCTGTCGACGTGAATTTTCACTTTCGATCGTTGTACAAGAAACGCGCTACAAATAGATGTAGGCCTATCAGTCCAGTAAGTGGAAGTTAAGCTTTAACGGCATATAGCTCACGGAAGCTGGCGATCGACAGTTGCGTGTGATTTCGACAAATTGCATCGGGATGTACTGGTACGCCGTTTACAGTCCTACTGTCCCATATACTCTGGCTGCAGTCACTCATACAAGTTCAATAATTATACAGCCTAGCGCACACAGCACCTCTGAGGTCGATCAAGATATAACGGCGCTATAGAAAGTGATTATTATTATTATTTTTTTGTTTATACCCCCGTTAGTAAAGGTTTCCGGGGTTAAAAACAAAAGTTAAAAACAAAGCTGGAATGGCTATTGTTCCGGTGAATCCATGGAAAACGAGTCGTGCAAAAGCATCGAATTAAAACGTTGGATCGTCACGGAGATACGCTGGAATAAAAACTGGGTTTCTCTAGCTGTCGTTGCCAGAAAGATTATTTATTCTCTGACCCAGATTGCTGATGAACTCCAGTGCTATTTATTATTATCGTACACATATTTGTGTTTGATTTTGTAAGTTTTCTGCACATGTTTTGTGCATAAAATACGTTACCAGAAAATGTTTTTGACGCAGTTAGATTTTTTTCTGGACAACCGCGTAAGCGACTTCGGCGGCTGAAACATTTCTTTTATCTCAATGTCTTAATTTACACACTGCAAGCCTATACCGTCTCTTCTTTTCAGTCGTGCGCAATTTTGCTAAAATGTTTCTAGAAATTTGTGAAAATGTTTTTGAACGTGGTGACGTGTAAAATAGTACGCATTTGACGAAATAAATTTTCTTGCATGTAACAATGCACGTAACAATGGTTCATCTGAATCTGCTCTGCTCTTCACTACAGGACTAAAAACGTAAGTACGTCCGGGTAAAAACCAGACTCGTGTCCTGTCTAAGCCTACACGTACAACATTAGGCCCAGTCTATTGCAACGGTTTAGTCATCCATCAGTAGGCCTAAGCTCTATTCTACATGTACACCGCAAAATGATCGTTTGTGAAATCATCAGGGACCAAAGACGATCTTTGGGCATCATGCTAGCCAGATCGATGATGTTTAGTCAACTGTGCCTAATACTTGTCAGCATCAACGCACAAGGTAGGTCCTTAAATGATTTCGTCGTTCGGGCGAGTCAATCGCCTATGGTTCAGGCACAGTTATTGGGTATGTCCGGTCCGGGATGTAGGGCTATAGCTCTTTAAAATGTAAACTGTGTTAACATACCACGCACCAGTACGGTTCTGTAGGCCTATCCAGTAGCAATAATGACAAAAACAACGAATAAAGAAGCGAGATACATTTATTTATACATGACAAATGTTGCCTATACCGTAAAAAGCGACCAGAAGTAGATGCACATTGCTGTCAAAAGCCTGCCATAACGACACGTATTAAACGTTTTTCTCTCGGTTATAACAACTTTTATCTGGTGTCAAATTAACCTAAATAAACTACCGACCGAGTTATTACATGTGACGTTTTTGTCGGCAAATGTAATCTCAGAAACTACAGTTGAAACTTTAGTATGCCCACTGTATTTCTTCGTTCCAAACTTCGGCTACTGTAGTATACAGAGTAGCCGAAAAATAGGAAAATAGAAAATACTCTGGCTGCAGTCACTCATACAAGTTCAATTATACAGCCTATAGCGCACACAGCACCACCTTTCAGGTGCTGTGTGCGCTATGCTATGTCCGAAAAATAGTAAGCTATCGTATTTTGTCCCGTCGTCAGAATACTGATCAATTTTCAAACTTTTTTATCATTACAATTTTCAAAAAAATTTGCTACTCAGTGGCATGCACATCGCATTTATTATGTTTCTACAGTACCTTGTAAAACAAAAATATCCGAAATCCAGCAATATCTACAAATGGACAGAAGGTCTGATGGTAAATTTTCAAAATATTTAACCGAAATGTTAAATATGAGTTATAGTAAGTATCAAAAACAATGCAGGACATATTAAACGCACATTTGTTTAAATAATTTAAACGATTTTACTGTGCATTAATTTTCAATGTACATTAATGATCGTTGGTGGCTGCAGTCTTGCTCAGTTAACTGCATGAGCATTGTATTTCGATTGTTCGGCTGTACAAGCTGTACACTATTTTGCTAAAAAAATTTTAAAAAAACTTTGTAGCTATGTGAAAGCCTTTTAATGCCAACTTCAACAAATATTTAACACTTTAGTTAGATACTTTAAAAATACACTACTAGACTTTTTGCCCATCTATAAATATTGTTAATTTTTGTTTTTTTTTTATTTTACAAAAGTAATATAGCGACGTAACAGGTGTGTTATGCATGCCGTTAAATAACAAATTTGTTACAGTGCCTACTGGTAAAAAAATTATAAAAATTGGTCAATATTTAGAGAAGATACGCACAAACTACAATAGCTTACTTTTATTGGGCCACCCTGTAGAAAAAAACTTGCTCCTCCGTTACCTAACCATCAAATTGAATCAATGCATTGTAGGCCTATGCATTGTAAAATTCTGTATTAATCATGTATTAGGTAGACGACAAATCCTCCAGAGTGCGTGGCTTTTATCTGAATATAATTGCAGAAAATAATCGGCTTTTAACGGACAACTTTTTGCTGGTGGCGGACGAACGTGAAAACAGAATCGTACAGATAGACACAGAGACGATGAGGACTCAGCTGCCTGTCATCGTGACGTCACAACCGCAGGTGCTTGCTTATGATTGGCTGGGGCGCCGGGTCTACTGGACGTCCGGCCGGAACCGTGGAACTATCTTCAAATACTCCTTCGCCAGCAATGAAACTTCTCAGATCCACACCGACAGAAATGCGAGTAAGACTTATTCGTCTGATTATTTGTGAACTTCTGGAGTTTAAATTATACTGCTTGTGAGAGATGCACGTGCAAGAAAAAAAATAGAGAAGGTGGTCAGTAAAATAAGAAAAGGAATGAGAAAAAGTAACTCTTGAAGCCAATTTTCTGCCGACCGTACTGTTCAGCAGTAGCGGATCCAGAAACTGGGAATAGGGGGCGGAAGGGTAGGGGTGAGGTCTGGGAAAGCGGCTATGCCCCCTCCCCAGAAAATTTTTGAAATTTTGATGCAAAAATAACGCATTTTGGTGCAAAATTTTCATATGTTTTAGATGCATCCGGTCGATAGGGGGAGGGGCAGTCGCCCCCTCACGCACTGCCCCCCTCCGCCCGCCTACTTGAATCTGTCACTGCTGTTCGGTATGTCACACGTTGGTTTAACGTATAAGATGTTTTTTTTTAATTTGACTGCTTTAATGTTGCCGACACTGCGCGTGGAATAACGACGCAAGAACACACTATGGATACATTTCCCCAATATCTCGCCGACATGACCGTGGCTGGGACAGTGAATTTGTAGAGTGACACTAACGTTACTTACTTACTTATTTACTTACTTGCTTGATAACGCAGGTGAGGCGGTGTACACTGGTTTGACGCTGGACATGGGTCGTCAGTTGTTGTACTTCACTGACGAAGCTCAAGGTCACGTGACAGAACTTAGACTGAATTACAACAACCGCTCTGTTGATGACGTCACGACCGATAAGAGTCGAATCGTTGACTCAACCGCTGGTTCCAGACCCAGATCCATCGCCGTAGACACCGTCAACAGGTAATATCTACGCCGCAGTGCATTTCAGTCTGCTGATGATTGATAAATTTCACCGCCAACATAATTCTGGACAATTATTTAGATTTTTTGCCATAAAAAATAGCAATCGTAGTAGGCCTATAAGTCTTTTGTATTCGCCAGGTTATAGCATTATTTTAGTTAGAAGTTTGAAATCTCTGATTGCATTTAATTATGTATACTTATATATTTTTCCATTTCTTGTTTACTTACACACATACTTACATACTTACTTGCGATATACATGTTTAACTGATGACCATGCACAATTCTGTTGTCATGTAGGCCGCATTATATGCGTCTTGTTCGTTTGTCTGTTTGTCGGTTTTCTTCGGGCTCCTATCCCAAAAACGAAGCGGCGTAGAAGAACCAAAATAGTCGTAATCGGCTAAACACGGCAGAAATAACCGGTATGCATATTTTCAGTTCAAAAACATTGGACGCCAAAAATCTCAAGAAGATAATGAAAATGTAATTTAATCACGTCTTGTGCGGTGACTAAATTTACGTACTGCCAACACCTGACATGCTCCGTGACTGGAGTTTGGATGGACGGCCGCATATGATGTCTGCACACGGAACTGACATTTTCTCCTGTCAGTTGTTCTTTGTGACGTGGTTCAGTTCGTTCAATATGCTTTCTGTCATTCGCATCAGTAAAAGTACTGATAAATTTTTCGGTCGTATTACATGATGTGGCTAATCCGCTGGTCACGTGATAACGAGGTCACGTGAGTTTCTGAAGCGGCCTTTCTAGCATACCGCATAATTATTACGATAAGGCTTCCTTTGACTGTCCGTTCTTCCGTATGTCCGTCTTTGTGTTCATTGCGCGCTCATAATTCGAAAGGAAAAACGTAGATTTACCAAAATTGTCGTCAACCTTGAACGGTGCCCAGGTCAGCAGTAACCCGGTCGCCTATCCCGCGTAGGCTAACCGATTTCGGCACCAACGTAGTTTTAACAGCGGAACTGTTTTAAGTTGTTTTTGGCTGTTTTTGCGTGACTTCTACTCAAAAGGGCAAGTTGCGTAGACTCAACTAACTAATCAACCCTTAATTTTTTTATCACTGTTAGCAGGCGTAATTTTATTTTCTAGTGTAAATTGTTGTGTCAGGTGCTAGGACTATTTCTGAGTTTCTGTTGTGCCTGGCACGTCTTGCTAATGTTGAATTTACCGCTGCAAATTTTTATTGGTTGTTGTTTGTGCTTTATGGAACAAATAAAATATGCTGCTAGGTTAATAAAAACCGCGTTGGTGCCGAAATCGGCTATCATGTGCGAATACTCAAGTAACGCAAACCGTCTGGCGTCAGCGTCAAAGTTGCCCAATGCAGCGCATAGCCTGGCGGACGACCGCGTATTATGTCGACACTGAGCCGTCATTTTTGCTCGTTTACACAGATTGTTGTACTGGTGCGACTTCCGTGAGAATGAACACGCAGGTCTCTATGTCTTCTCTCTTAAAGACGAAACCAAATCGCGACTTCTACCTAACATGCAGATCCGGCCCACAGCTCTTGCCGTCGACTTTGCAGGTACGATAATTATTGTTCTCTACATAGCTAGTCTAGCTTCTCGTGTGGTGAAATTGTCAAATATTGGCTAGCAGATTGCAACATTTTATGTCCCGTCGACTAGGATAGGCTAAATGATTGTAAATTAACGATCAAAGTGCAGCTATAAAAAAGTGAACAGCAAAAAAATGGAAATCGCTATTAAGTAAAGACTGTGACACGTATTACAAAATCCGGTTGAGTAGGCTTATATAATCAGACAGTGGCAAAAACACCAGTTCGAATTCAATGGATGCACATTAATTACCTCATAATGTATAATTAACTTGCCTTATTTCAGCAGAACAGCAAAACATAGACCAAGCTATCGTTAGTATAGCCTTTTATACGAAACCTGCGAATATTATGCTGCCTAATGTAGTGAATACACGAGGCGATCGTCGTCGCGACGATCGCCGCGACCGTCTCCTCGTGTATTCACTACAGGCAAATAGCGATAAACCGGCGAACAACGTCTTACTGTATTCAAATCTGCCCGTTTAACTGAGTCACCGTGTATTTAAACGTGCAGATCAGATGATGTATTTCGACGACTTTGGTCCTCACACGTTTCACGTGTTAAATCTGACCGGCGGTAGTTATTATCCTCGGTCTCTGAAGCTGGTAGGCAGCATCACGCCGTTTGCCATTGCGTTGGACGCAAACTTTATCTACCTGTCCAATCAGCATCCCAGGTGAGTAATGCCAAGTAGCGGAGATGCTGTTTTCTCGGGGTGCGTCTGACTGTCTGTCTGCCTGTCAGAGCATAGCGGGCCAGTCGATCAAACTAGTTTGGGCGTTAAATGCTAATAGCTTCAGAACGGTTAACTTGAAGCTACATACTTCAAACTTTGACACGTGTAGTTCGGACATGACCTTTTAAAATCTTTTTTTTTTGAAAAGGAGACGTCGCCAAAGTTAGATGACTGCCGAAATTTTGGGGCGTTAAATGGCGGTATCTCATAAACGGTTTCAGTTACGGACTTCAAATTTGACGTGCGTGTTCCTACTCTCAGGGAGAGTCCGGCATGACCTCAAAAACGGTTGTATTATTTTATTAACTGTCAGAGTCACAAAAATGTATCTTAATTACCGTTTTGGGAATAAACCATTTGGCATATTCACATGTGCACTTCTAATGTTACGTATTCAAATGTGCACTGTAGCGAGTATGCAGTAGGACGTTGTCCCGTACTTTTTGACAGGCAAAGCGTTTTTTCATTATTTAACTAAAGTCTATGTGAAAAATAAGGCTCACAGTTACACATTTACAACTAATATCTGCATTGTAATAACTGTAGGTCTACTGTAATTTTGTACATATTGCAATTTTAAAACAAATTGCAAACCATGCAAACATTCAAGCAAGATGTTGTCTTACGCCACTGTATATTTTGCATTCTAATGTAAGCCTAATTACAGTGAAAAAAACTTGATGATAATGTTTAGAAGCCGTAAATAGGTTACTATAAAGTAATGGTTATGCAAAACTCCAAATTTATGCATAGCCTATGCGTCGTACTAACGGACAGATACTGCGGTGACAATGATACTATAGTGATAATAATAATAATGATGATGCGATTGTTTTGTGTGTTTAATATCAGAATAATACAGAAAATAGACAGAAAAACGGCAATTGCTGTTGAAGAGACGTTGATTGACGCACTATCGGCGTACGGCTTGGCAGTGTTCGTCTTGTCTGGTCAGTGTTTAGCCGACCGTATTTTGCTAACGGTCGAGCTATAATTGTCATGGTTTGTCTGTCCGTTTGTTTGTCACAGACGTATTGTGGCTAAACAGTGCGAGATAGGGCCTAGGTTGCTATTGATCACTAATAGGAAGTTGCATATTAGCTTTAAAATGATCAAAAATCAATGGCTTTGAATGACCTTGAAAGTCAGTACGCGCTATTATATAAATCTTTATTCGCCACACAGGCAGCAACCAAACGGACAGACAGACAGGCATAAAATGATACAACGACTACACAGAAAGAGAAAATGCAGTTCACAACCTCAGTACAGACAGTCCAAACATAACAGAATTAGTGGAATATGACACTTTATGGACAAATGATGATTTACGACGACTTAGTTCAGTGTCCAATGCACAAAAACCAGTATTAACTTGAATAAGCTCAATAGCCTCATCTGTGCTAACCTCAAAGACCTTCCAATAAACACATCGCCAATTCGCCATGCTTTACATAACTGTAAAATCTCACTACGGGTCATGTTAAAACACTCACGTGCATACAGTGGCTTACAATATGACTGAATCAAATGCATAATCACTATATCATTACTGAATCCTTTAACACGATATACAGAATGCCATTCAAGGCTCTAAAGAACTTTGCTTTATATTCATGGAGACTCAGTCTAAGTTTCTTGCCACACAAACTGTAGCTCACAAACATCAATAGCAAGCTTGGCACAGTCTACCGCATAACTGTAACCAACACGTAAAATCATGGACTTGGCAACGTTAAATTTCATATCTAAATAATGTGCCTCAGTTTCACAAATCTTTCACATTCTCTGCAGCATGTTTAGAGATGCTGATAACAAGATTAAGCCGTCTGCATACATGATGCAACCCACATACATCCCGCCAACATAACAGCCAAGCTTTAGTGAGCAATGTCATCAACATATATAGCAAAAAGCACTGGCGATAACAACTCGCCTTGCCGCACACTACAGTGACAGGTCATACATATAATATGCGAAACAGCATCATTCCAACGCACAAAAGCAACACCTCTACTGTACCACTTAATTAACAAGTTAAGAAAACATTTTGGAACTTTACGCTTCATCAGCTTTAAATACAGACAATGATGATTTAACTTGTCAAACGCTTTTGAAACATTTAATGTACAAAAATAAACCGTAGAATCACGAGAAGTATAGTAGTCTACAACTGAACGCAGTGCATAGGTAGCATTATTACATCCAAGTTGCTAAACTGGCTAAACTGTGCAGGGTAGGATTGCAAAATAGATGCAAGGTTGCTATTGATCACTAATAGGTAACAGCATACGCCCTTTCAGATGAGATGAAAATCATCGACCTTGGATGACCTTCGAGGTCACTGACAATCAGTACGATCAGCTATCCCAGCAACAGCGGGGCTTTCTGTTAACACATACTCCATTACTTCGATTTGTTTTGCATTATGTTGTACAACACTCTGTAGGCTACAAGAAGTTGTACAACGAATCAAAAGCAAATAGAAAGCTTACAGCAAATTCAGAATAAGTTGCACAGCAAGTACAGCAACAGTTTTTCTTTATTATTCAAACGACAGAATTTTGGGCATATCTTGTGCGTTCGCTAAGTGATTGCAGTTATTTCAAAATGTACACTACTATAAAATGCACTTGATCCATTTTTGAACAATGAAAGCTACGACAGTATGGCGTAATGCTCTAACTATATTACTGACAATTTACTGTTATTTTTTACTTTTTTTGCAAAATGTTTCAAATTGCAGAAGCTAACAAAATTTAGCATACGCGCTATCAAAGCGTCTGTTTATTACTGTTGTCTATAAGGCGTCAGTGAAACGATTTTTGATCATCGTTTTATTGTTTTTAAATAATTTTATTTTTTGTATCGATATAAACATCTGTATGTCTTATTTGTTTTATTACGATTTTTTTGTAGAAACTTTCAAATTCAGCAACAGATTTTAAGTCGATCTAGGTGCAAAACTGTTTTATTCTGTTGTTTGTAGAAACGAACAGGCAGGTGCCTCTTTTAACCACTTCGGTGAGCAGAAATTCAACAGGTAAGCTCTTTAATATATTTACTATAAAATCGTACAAAAAAGTACGAATAAAAGAAAAAAGTTTGAAACACACATTGTGACAATCGCTAGTCCTAGTGAGTAGACAATAACTCCGATATCCTAACATCCTGCTCAGTAAACTGTCAAACAATCAGAGCAAAAAAACTTCAACAGTTTACAAAGCTATGTAAGGGCGATATGAGTCAAAACTCGAAAACAGCAAAAATGGTTTCGGGGCGATATTATCGCCTGTTGAATTCTAGAGTGGCCAGACTGGTAAGAGTAGGTGCAAAGAGCGTGCAATTATCTTGCACGGGGGCCGAGTTATACAGCTTGAAATCTCCATTGGCTGTAATGCAAAATTTTCAACTTTTAAACGGTTGCTACGGCAAAAGACGTCGTTAGGGGGTACATTTAAACGACACCGTTAGATTGTGCGAACCCGAAAATAGAGGGTAGGGGGTAGGTGCAAACAGCGCGCAATTATCTTTGACGGGAGCCGAGTTATATTGCTTTGAAATCTCCGTTGGTTGTAATGCAAAATTTTGCAACTTTTGAATGGTTGCTATGGCAACAGGGTTTGTTAGAGGGTACACTTAAATGACACCATCGGATAGCCTGGGCCCGAAAATAGGAGGGTAGGTGCAAACAGCGCGCAATTATCTTTTACGGAGACCGAGTTAGGGCCTGTACCACTTTGAAGTCCCCGTAAGCCGTAATGCTATTTTTTTTTAAATTCGAGCATAAAAAGGGTTAAATTTAAAAAATTTTAATTGAAATCATATAAGGAATGTGTCCGGCCCTATAGGACGCTTCGTTTGAGCCATTAGCGGCGTTTGTCGATTCAACGTGCGGACCTGTAGCCGTGCGCAAGGAAAAAAATAGACGCTTAACGGCGAATTTCGCATATGCGCAGCCACGCCCCCTTTGAACCGATTGTAACCAAATTTTGCCTGTGGGGTCGGGCGGGCGATGTGATCACTGATGCCAAGTTTTATGGAAATCGGTTAAGGGGTTTCGGAGTTACAGGACCCCCTCCCCCAAACGCCATTTCCTATACTTAACGTTCATCGCCCAAGTTACTACCGTGCTGCACTGTGATGGCAAAGACGCAAGTCCGAATGTGACGCGCAATAATTTCTTAGTACACGTTATGTTTTTACAAATATAGGCAATTAAAAAAACTGTGTGATTTTTAAAAACTTCGTCAGTAATTTGACAGTTTATCTTGGTTTCGGTTATGCATTTTTGGTCTTGGACGGAAGTCAACTCTGCAGTAGCCTATAACTGATCTTAGTTTTAGCTTTAAACGCTAAGCTTACTGGCTAAACTGCTACCTGATTCTACTTCTGTGCATTAGTTTAACGGAGGCAATGTTTACTCCTGGAATCGTTAGTTTTTGTTTGGATTGTCTCGATTTTTAGCCGACCATACTCAAGTAACGGTCGAGTTGTTGTCATGGTTGTCGTCCGTCCGTCCGTCTGTCTGTAACGGATGTATTGTGGCTAACGGGTAAGACTTAGAAAAAACTTTTTACACGAATAATTAGCCATAAGGGTTAAACTCGAGCGTGCAAAATTGCAGCCATCTAATCCAAGGGGAACATTTTCAAACTGAGGGTTAAATGAAGAACGACAGGAAAATGTGTTTTTTTAAAGGAAAACAGGCCATATCTCAGAAACGGTCAGAGATATGGCCTAGGTTACTATGAATTACATATAGGAAATAGCATTAATCACTAATGGGAAGTGGCATACGCCCTTTCATATTAAATGAAAATCATTCACCTTGGCTGACGTTGAAGGTTACTGACAACCAGTACGGTCGGCTATCCTAGCGACAGCTGGGCTTCTTGTTAGTCTTAGTCTTAGTTTTGTGTCCAGATTGTAGAATTTGTGGTATCGTTTATAATGTGTACAGATAAGACGAAGTTGTACGGGACGACGCAGCTGGTGATGATAATGATCGTCTGCTCTGCTACCGTTAGCCTTATCCTGATTATCGTCATTGGCATCTTTGCTGTGCGCAGGTAACAACTAAATCGTCCTTCGCTTTATACTGCTGACTTCACAGTCCGTGACAACGGGTTTGAGCACAAGTTGGTGGACTACTAAATTCAATGGAGAGATTCCGAATTTTCCCAAATATGTAGAAAGATGTTAATAATGACCCTCTGTTTTTTCGAGACTCCCTCGCACTCTCAAGGCTGTATTACTTCACAAACACAGGCCTAAGTTATATTGTAATATTTTTGAAAACTTTGCAACATAACTGAATAGTTTAACAAGAAATTTGAGCTAATAATCAACTTTATTCATCGAAAAATTTGATAGCATCACAAACAAAAAAGAAAAAAAAGAAAAAAAGACTAATGCATACGCATGACAGATACAATGCTCACGAGACGCGCAAAAGGCTATAGTAGTTCCGGTTCAGTAGTTTAGCTGAAAATTGGGGTGTTTACCCTAAGTTAATATACAAATACCAAATTTTCTATCTGGATCGCATAACGATAGTTCCGTGGCGCTACCTTGTGAATGATATAGACTTGTGTCGCAGCCCGAAATCACCAAAAAATCCATAAAATCCCCTATTTTGGCGTTTAAGGTCATTCAAGGTCATTGTATTCGGCGCCAATCGAAAGCCAGTGTACGACTTAATAGTAATCTAAGCCCTATCTCGTACCGTTACTAAGATACAGCGACTTATTGGCCAAAAATCGCAAATTTTGCCCACCCCCTCTTATTTAGCGCCCTCGTTCGGGGTGACTCCCTTCGAATTTACGGAAAAGCATTACGGTTTCTGAAACTAGAGTCTGCATGGCAGACAGAGAACGGACGGACGGACGGACAGAATTGCGATGGCTAAGACGCGCTGAAAGCAGTAGCTGCTTTTGCGCGTAAAAACTGATTCATTTTAGGTTGTTTAACTGTGAAAACAATTATCAGTAACAGTTCATCTAATGTACATTGTATTTTATCGATTATGCTTTTTTATATTTTCACAGTCCACTCTTCTTTAGCTGCAACACGTTCATTTGATTTGATTTGATTTAATCTATTCGACTGTCCATTTATTTATTTAAATTTAAACCATACGCAGAACACACAATATACAAAGCAAAATGTAAAAAAACTAAGAAACTACGAAACTGACACAAAAACTCCACATTGAAAACATTGGCTAATTGATTTGCAGGCGTGGCAGTCGTCGTCCGTCGGTCGGAATAACGTCTGTGAGGTCTTGGGACGCGAGCGTTTGTGTCAGTACGAGCACAAGATCCTTTGCACGTAGACCCACGAGCGCCCCTCCACCGCCCCCACCACGTACGCCCAACTACTGCGAGTACGACGACGCTGGTACCACCACCGCCGACCACGAGGTCGTACCTGACGAAGACGAGTATCTCACGCCGGTTGAAAACGAGTACCTGAAACCGGTCGAAGAAGGGTATGGACTGTACGCGGAAGCTAGCGAACCGCAAGGCACCGAAGGAAACACGGGATACCTCGAAATTTTCGACAACTACCAGGATTACGATAACTAGACATGAACCAGAAGATAGTGTGCTTACTCCTTAGAATAATGTGCAATCTTGGTGTAATATGCTGTTTACGAAAAACCGTATACGCCAGAAACCGTTGATATAACTTGACAATTTTAATTTTAAATGAAGGTCACTTTTGTTCGAGAGTCGTGGCAAATATGGTTTAGGCCTAATTCGCCGCTTTACTTGTAGTGCTAATAATTAATAACATTTGCAGTGTATACTCTTAGTAGCCAACCGCAAGGCATCGACAGAAACATGAAATAAATCGTGATTTTTAAGAACAAGCTGGACTACAATTACTAAATAAGCTGCTATCTTAGCCGCGGTTCAGATGTTTTACGTGTGCATGATAAACAAATAATAAATTGTGTAGAAATGATTTCAATAGACTCAGGAATTAGTTCATAATCTACTGAAATGCGGCCAGCGCATATTTAGATTGTCACTGATTTATAATTTCAAGTGCAAAATTTGTATTTTTCAGGGGTAACGGCCCTGAGGGGTCCCACGAAATCTGATGTCCCAACGGCCCGCATTGCTAATTCAAGCTATACAGACTAGAAAACTGTCATGCAGCGTTTACACTCTAAAGTTATGATGATTTTTGTTTAACGCCGTAGCCGTCACAAATTACAATGACATCAAGTCTGTGTCAAGCTCACAAATTACATGAAAAACGTATACTGATACATAGATTGTGAAGCATTTTTTTTCGGTAAGGCTGCAAAACTTATGACGACGACGATGACGACGACGATGGCAAGGACGAAGGTAACGTTGAACTGTTCTCGCTAACGTCTATAACCACAACGACGTGAAGAGATCTGATGTAGTCTCTGTATGACGGTAGCGACGGGTCCCTCGCCGCACCACCGTCACCATGGCTACTGTTACCATGATTACTGCCTGTCTCTGAAGCACAGACCTCATCATACGTCGGAGGTGTATCTTGTACAACAGTCGTCTGTCCATCGCTGCTAGTTGACGTTTGTACCTCATCTGCACACAAAAACAAAAATCAGTACGCTGCAAATGCGAGGAGGAAAAATGCTTGACTCGAAAACTTGTCCTACAATAGAGCTGCTACCTGCCTTAATGCACTTTACTTTTGTCCACATTTTCACCAATTATTGATCGATTTTAAAAATTCTTTTACTGGCACACTCTCAAGACAATTTGCTATAACGTGTATGATTATTATATATCGCACCACACTGTAAATGCGTCGCTACACTATCTTGTAAAATATCAATAAAATATGCATACATAACGATAATAACAAACAAACATTTTGGTGAAATTGAAAAAAACACTTTGTATCAACATTGCAGTGGTCTGTATGACACTAAACTGTGTGGGTCTAACACAGTTTAGTATCACACAGGTCATTCATCGCAATGTTGGTTTGAAGTGTTTTTTATCATTTATCTAAATTTCTGTTATTATTGTTAGTTTTTGCTTACATTTATATTTTACAAAATAATGTAGAAGCGCATTTACCGTGCGGTAGGATATATAATAATCACATTATTGCAAACTGTCTGCAAAGTGTGCCAGTAGGCCTACAAGAATTTCGAAAATCGGTCAGTAATCGGCGAAAATAATGACAAAAGTAAAGTGCCACGTTTTTATGGCCCACGGTGTACAGCTGACATCTCTTAATAGTAAAAAATTCTGGATAGTTACACTGTATCAGAATCTACAAAAAAATCTAAAATGCTACCAAAATTTAACTACGTTCTCCAACTCCTGCGAAAAAATTCGTCAGAATCCGTTGATAATTTTTTAATAACCCAGCTAGAATCGACTGGCCCAAAACATAACTTTTTACGCCGAAGCTAAATATTCCTACGAGATGGCAGAGCCTTGTAGACCCACTTTGCGTGTACTAATAAGCGAATAAATCACTCGCACTGCATAGAGGCATTGTGTCACTTGCCATAAGCAGGTTTTCTGTGGTCTGTACGTAACACTGTGTCATAAAATGCCTACTGCGTAACTGCTATCGAGTATGCGTGCACGTCTCTTCTATTTACTGCAAATGGCTACGCAATATCATAGCCTACAACACTCCATTCTCTAAGATCGAATCATAAAACCCAAACTCCACTACTACTTTGTCCACATGACCTCGCTTTACTGCAGTTACTGCGGTATTCCCGCCCTTCCCATTACCGTGCAGTTTTCTAGAGGCTATAAGTTCAAAAAGCATGTTTTCTCAGTAAAACGGAAAGAGCAGTAACAGACTGGAACAAACGTGAAAAATAACTGATCATGCATAAAACATGCAATAGACGAAAAGTGACTTCGAATACCGACTTTCGTTGCTAAAAGTCTTATTTATTAATCGTTTCTCTTTTCATGATTATTTTTGTTTGATTAACTTTTTGATAATTTTGTCTATGCGAATTGCGTAGGCCTAAATACCGGTTCGCTGTGCAGTTGTTCGTATCTTGCCTAGCGCCTGTCGACAGAGTCGCGTGCAGACACAGCTCAACGTGAAGAAAAACATGGCTCCAGCTACCAGCACCAGCATTCTGTAATGTATACAGTTATCTTTATGCGGCCGTTTTATGAACCGAATTGTGCGTCTGGCTTGTCTGTCCGTCTGTCCACAGTGGCTCTTAACTCGAAAATGAAAAGGTGTAGACAACTCAAATATTTTTATGAGCGTTCCCCACGACAGGAGTAACGAGTGTGTCAGAAGCTGAACGTCACTGGACGTCAAAAATCTTCCTGGAAATGACGCATACGTCGCGTCAATGTTCACGAGTCAGCTTATGTGGGCACATCAGGTTAAGTAAAGGTGAGAGCTTTCACTTAATCTTCAGAATAAGTAAGTGTGGTCTAATAGTCAGACGGATGGCTGCATGGCCTAATACAGTTTTCTGATTAAGAATTAAAAGCATGTAATAGCAGTCGCGTGTGCGAGTTCCAGTATTGTTGATTAGTAATTACTCTTATACCCCGTTTACACGATCAAGCAATCATCAAGCAAACGTCCAGCAAACATGAAGCAAACATCGAGCAATTAGAGCACACGTCGTGCACGTGTATTTTAATGCATTCGCTGGATGTTTGCTCGATGATTGCTCGATGTTTGCTTGATCGTGTAAACGGGGCATTAATCTGTGTGGCCAGGTCTCACTTTAGTCTACTTTTGAAACCACATATTTTACACTGCACGGGGGGTTTATCATATGGGGTTGGCACAGAGAAAAAGCGAAGGTTGTTGTCGACACTGTAATTATTACGTCACTGCATGCATTCAAAGCACAATTTTAATGATTATTACTATTACTAGTGCTACCGCTATACGATGTTGCGCTAGAAAAGTTTATTATTACTATTCTAATTTTAGAGTGTTTCAGCGCATTATAGGCCTATCAATTTTGGTATTTTTTTTTACTTTTATTTGCTTCGCTTTTTACGTCTTGATACGGCAAGTGCGAAACTTGGCGACTGGCGATCCGTGATTTCCTACTTGCTAGGACTGAGGTCTTCAGTTGCCCTGTTGCCGTCGTGTCTCTGCTGCGGAACGACGAACACCTTTCGAAGGGTGCTCGTCGTACGAGTGCTCGACGTACCGCAGCAGAGACAAGGCTTTAACCGCTACCTACGAGCACCGTTGGGTGCTAGTACGAAACGGCTAAAACCGTCTAAGCCGGCGACCGGATAAATAGCCGGTCCGGGTAAGACCGAATATTTAGGCCATTGATACAGCTGCCGGATAAATATCCTGTGCTTAAGTTTATATATGCGCGTACAAAAAATCATTTTGACACTCGATAATGCTTGTTGTTACACGCTACATTTTCACTTTTACAGTTTTTATACATAGGCCTAATTCAATTCATGCAAATTGAACGACACTGACTCGATGGACCGAACTGCTGTCGTCGACAGTATCGACTCTCCTTCAGATGACCAAATTGTCTAAACACATAAATAAACAAATTAATTCGTCACATAATGTCGCTTGGCGCAATTGCGTTACACATTATCTCATAATAACGTGGCACTTTGTTGACAATGACTCTACTACATAGGTTTTAAAAAAGCTTTGGTGATCTGAATTAGCCTCAGTTTATTTCTCACGAAATCAGACATATCGTTTATCGTAAATTACGCCTTCCAAATTGTTAGCTCTATCATATGTAAACATGAACAACATTTTGATGTGTTTGAGGCAAAAATTACATTTTAAAACAATAAAAACTATACTCACATCACCAAGCATTGCAACACAAATGCAAAAAAACTTCGCAAGCACGTAGTTAAAGGTAAAATTAACTAGTAGGCATACCAGTCCTAGACACTAAAACATACTAAAATACATTAAAACCATTACGCTTTTCCTGTACGTAATAGGGCAGGTACGTACCTGATTTCCTGCCTCCATTGTAAATAATTCTGCCGAATTGCTTAAACCTCGCGGCATGTGAAGAACGTAGCGTGTTACTAGCAGCTCTGCTTTCACGATAGTGGCGGCATTTGGCGTATTGTATTCTGAAATGAACCGATTCGCTTCGGTGATTATGTACATGCTGGTAGACCGCTTGGCGCGAAGCCACAGTACACTGGCTGCTATTTATTAGCCTATCTTGACTTGACCTATATTAAGCCCTCTATTATTATGTAGGCTATAACTGTTACGAAATGGTTAATAAATCTTTCGACCCTGGACTCCTGCCGTGTTTCAGCCTGGAGTTGTAAGCTTGGTTGCTCTCCAGAATGACAACCATCTATTTAGCGTATGCCTACTTTCCGCATGCGATCGCATAATGTAGGCTACACTTAAAATCTTGTACACTGCGCAGCCTATCCGCTAATCGTAGGTCCTTAGGCTACACGTAGATGTCATAATTAAGAAAATATTGACAGAATCAAATTTTTCAGAGTACCCAGCTTTTAATATTTCATTAAAAATAATCTATCTGACTGCAAAAATAAAAGATAGAAAAAATGTTGTTGTTAGTAACACTTTAATTTTTATACACTTATTTCAAACCACCGCCGTTATACATTCGAGCTCAACATTCATTGACAATAAAAAGTGCATGTGCGGGCAAATATACTGCATTTCCAAAACGATAATTGAAAGCGAATGGCAAACGTTCATTACCAGAGGCAGCGGTGGGCTGGGGGGATCTAGGGGTCCGGACCAGCAGGACGACCCATAAGATTCGCGCAAATTTTGGGGTGGATGAAATGTAGGAGGTGGGGGTAGCGGCTGAGAATCGACAACTGCTCGACCTGGAACCGCTAGCTCTGAAAATATGGCGCCGCTCCTGTTCATTACATTGTTCAGTGCTTTAATGCGTCATTCAACCACACACACCTCAGTAGCCTACCCCGTATTCGTAGCGCATAAACTACGACGTACATAAGATCGCAGTAAGCTTTTAAGACAGAGATAAGCACTGCCCCTACGGAAACAGAGCTGTGATGAAACTCTGTTAACCGCAGGACCATCTTTTAAGAAGGTAACAGTATCCCATACTCAATAACGAGCGTAGGGGTCTTAGCTGATCCCTATCTCTAAGCAGTAAGCCCGCAGGTGACATACAATGTAGTCGTAAACCCGGTGGTAGGCTGCCATTACTTACCACCAGGCCCGCAGTTACCTTCCCAGCTAGAGAGCGACACCACCCTTTGACCGGTACCAAAATATTAATATACTGCTTGGTGACAGAGGCACACGTGTGTGAACAACTTACCCAAGGTCGTTACTTGGCAGTGCACCGTGCGAGAATCAAACCCGGACCTTTCGGTCACCAGTCCGGCCCGCTACCGTTCTACCACCAAGACACATACTATCGTTGCCTTTATTTTTTCGATACTCTTGTCAAACATAGCTAGAATTCACGACGAATAGGCCCTACTAACTTAGATAACGCTTAAAACTACAAACATGAGATTACATCATTATAAGCCTACCGTTTGACGCTATGCCGCTTTAATGATAATGTGTTACTGGAAAACCATGCACGACATTACTCTACTCAGAGGATTTGTGCATTATTGGAAAAGAAGAAGAGAAAGAAATGGGCTACTTCGAAGTGGCTACTTCGAAGTGAAAACATTTTGCCTGACTCTGTGTTCGTCTAGACACATCTTTTGGTTTTATCAACTTTTATATCCAAAACAACAGACGAGCACACAACAAAATAGATAATAACATTCACTCGATAACAAAGTCGCGTGGCCCGAACTCAAATGCATTAGCATACGCAGAATGCGTGTTATCGACTTAGGGTGGGTCTACATCTGCGCCTATAACTTTTTTGTTAGTAGACCAAAGTTCACCAAATTTTTTGTTCAACGCAGCAGGGATTGCTCTCAATGAAGTTTGTTTCCTGTTTTGGATACATCGACCGGTTCTTGAGATATTCGCGGTAAAAGTCAAAAGTTGTCCTAAATCGTGCGGAATTTTGAAGGTTTTTTGCCCTCCCAAATTTTAAGGGGCAGTGTCTCTCAAATGTTGTATATAAGAAATAATGCCCTCTTATGGCACGTCAAGTGGCAAAGTTTAATAAGGTTACTCCCTTTAACCTTAAAGTTATAGGCGCTAATACGCTGAATTATAAGCCAATTTTGACCCCCACTTTGAAATTGTTAAGGAAACCCCTATTTTCTGTGGGGTATAGACTAGCAAGACTTGGTTATTTTGTGACGCGTGTAAAAATTTCGGAGCGCAGCACCCGCTAGGGGCCAAAATATGGTCTTCCGAAAAAATCGATTTTGTGGGTAAACATTCGCCGCGAGAACGCTGTGGAAAGTGGACAAAAGTTCACCGGACTTTTTCATCTAACGCGGGAGAAATTGCAGTCGATAATTTAGTTTTCTTTTTTAGATATCTTTATCCGTTCCGGAGATATTCGCGCTCAAAGTGGAAAGCGGTCCGAAATCGCGCCAAATTTAGCATGTTTTTGCCCCCAAATTTCTTTTGGGGGACAGACCCCCAATTTTTTAGACCGGCATTTATAAACTGCATATGCTTACGACCATGTGACAAAATTTCGCGGCGATCGGCAGAGGGACCTCGGAGATCACGCTATGAAAAAAAGAAAGAAAAACTGTTGTAAAACATAAGACCTTCCAAACTATCATTCCGGGCGGCCTAATGCAAACAATATTTAGCAGTTTGAAATAACTCAACGGTCTCTTAAATGCTTCTGGTTGCTACGGGGATTCTGAGGGATGCAAGTACATGTCTGTAGAATCATTGAAATACGTAGGGGGCCTATTTTCGTCACAGTCAGTCACCGGATGGATATATTCGCTGTCGACCGTTGACGTTCTGCCCTCCGTAATGCTGTCCCGGACGATCGACAGATACGGATGTTCCGAATTTTCCGCTTGTATATCAGGGACCAGGTAGTTGCCGTCAGGGTCGGGGGTGAGGTAGTCCTGAGTGGTGCGTTCGTCACTCGCAGGGCGGCGCTGTGGTAGCGGTGGTGGTTGAGGCTGTACCGGCGGCTCTCTTGTGTACCGTAGACTTATGCTTGTCTGCGGTACCCGTGGTCTTCTTCGTTGTGACCTACAACGCAGACGACATCAAGAAAAAATAAATAGATAAACTATAAACAGACATACAAAATAATTATGTATATAAATGTACAGGGTGGGCCAAAAAAACCGGATCCGTTTGAGCGTTGATAACTCAGCGATGGTTAGCGATAGAAAGACGGGTGATACGTCAAAAGTTTCAGAATGCTGTAAAGAATAAACGACAAATTTGCATAGTGAAGCATTTAAATACTTTTTGCCTAATTTGCATACATATTCGTCACCCCCGAAATTCTGCCAAATCTGACTGTAACACATGAATTTAACATGGATATTAGAGCTTTTGCAACTTAGCGATGTTTATTGACGAAAAGGCACGTAATATGCCAAAAGTTTCGAAATTGTGTACAGAAGAAACGTACAACTTGCATGTCTCAGCATTTAAATATTCTTTGCCTGATTTACACAAATCTGCCCCATTCCTAAAATCATGCTAAATTGGCAGTAATACATGAATTTAAGTTGATTTTCATTCAGCATACAGTGAAATATCAACAATCATTAACACATACGTTGAGTTTAGATAAAATTCGACATAGACAGTTGCCCAGCTTTTGCATTCATAACCGTCATCAGTCTTTTTAGGCAGCTGATCGATCGCTGGAGTCATTGTGTTCAGGATTAGCTGAGCCCAGCATTCGATTAGCAGGTCTACGTTTTAGCTGGTCAGTTACTGAAATTTTGTGTCCATGCTATCTGTTGCAATGCATCCACAGTGAATAATTCACAGAATTTAAATCTGGGCTTTTTGGCAGTGAGTTTTTGAGTTCAATGAACTCGGGCACATTGGAGTGCAGGCAAATGCGTAATTTCAGGGGTAGGCCTAATGAAGATTTATGCAATTTAGGCAAAAAATATTTAAATGATTTGCTATGCAAGTTCGTCCCTTTTTGCCTACAACATTCTAAAACTTATGACATATCATACGCCTTTCTACGGGCAACCAACGCTGAGTTATCAACGCTCAAACAGGTCCGGGTTTTTTGGCCCACCCTGTAAATTTGTTTACCGTAGATTTTATGTATTTGTTAAAATATTATTTGTAAAGCGCGATGAAGAACAGTACACCGACCAGCAGTTAGCGGCGGACGAGCTACAGAAAAACGTAGAACTGGCTTGAACATACACTAAAAGAGAAAAGAACAAGGACAGTATTGCCAAAAAACACTACAGCAGACACCACTCAACAAGCTGTACAAATTCTTTGAACTACTGTCATTATTTCTTGACGCTCCAGCAGACCGAAATCGTTTCGGCAAAGGCGACATCAACAAGTCAATAAGTAAAATGAAAACTGTACTATGTGTAGGCTACTGCGGTTAAGGTGGTGATGTTTACCGTGCGACACAGCAGACAATGAGGACGATGATGACGACCAGCAGTAGAAACAGCAGAACGGCAATCAGGATTATTGACCAGAGCGGTAACAACAGAGAGTCTACACAAAAACATATTACGTCGACATCACCATCATTGTCACATTATCACACACGACAATGCACAACACAGTCAGCATGTGATCTATGCAAACTAGATTATAAGGTCAGGCGACGCTGATAACAAGAAGCCCAGCTGTCGTTAGGATAATAATACTGTTCGTCAGTGACCTTCAAGGTCATCCAAGGTTGGTGATTTTCATTTCATCTAACAGGGCGTATGCCATTTCAGCTAAAAAAGCACATTTTTCTACTCCCCCTCCATTCAATCCCGAATTTGAAAATGTTTCGCTAGATCGCTAAAATTTTGCATGCTTAGGTTTATAACACAGAACTTATTATTTGTGTAAAGAAACTTTGCTAACTTTGTTAAGCGGCCTAACGCTTAGCCACAATACATCCGTTACACACAAACAGACAAACAGACGACAGACAGACGACAACTCGTACCATAAGCTTGACCGTTACGTAAGTACGGTCGGTTGAAAACGCAGTAAAATTATAAATTAAAAACTTAAAAAACATGTTAATAAATATGCAATTTGATAGATGACACAGTATGAACTTCGAAAATACATTGCAATAACTCGACCAAACCTACAGCTTTTGTTTGACAGTTTAAAACAAACCAAAAACGAACCAAAAACGGAAGCCCTGGCGCTAGCGGAGGATAAACCGTTCTGGCGAACGATCGCAACGGCGAAACGCTTCGGCTGATCGCTTCGCGTCGGATGATGATGATGATGATGATGAAAAACGAACTGTTAGGTCTATTTGGATTTTCGACAGACGTGCCACAAGATAAGACATTGGCTGTGTGTGTGCTTGAGAACCATACATATCTTTTGAATTGGACCCGCGCAAGTTTTTCAATAGGCTAACTCAAAATATCAAAAGGTAGGCCCTAACAGTAAAAGATAAAGTCCAGTACTTGCATGAGCGCTTCTTACATGAGACAAACGAGTGGCCAAAAGCGCTTTGACAATATCAAAAGTAGCAGCTAATTGGCATAAGCTAATGATACCGCAGGGCACCATGCGGCCATCCATTGCCAGCGCCAGCGAACAATTACAATTGGACTCACTGTCTGCAGCCAGCAGACATACCACCGCCCCAATCAACAACACTAGGCTTCACCCTGTAGTCCGTAAGCTACTACTCATTTCTCTTCCCACGGAGGGTAGGAGGCTGAGTTGGCCTGAGCAATGTTCCCTCACTTTATTCTACGATCTCACTCGTACTTTGTATCTTTACCGTTCTCAGTTCCGCCTCTTGCGTGATCAAACAAACGACAGGCTTACATTAGTTACCAGTAGCGTCGATAATTGAACGATGCATATAGCTCAGTTGGGTTGTGTGTAAAAGCGGACAAGACGAGTGAAAGAAACTGAAAACTGTTTACATGCCGCCTACCGGATGTAGTCGGTTTGCCCGCGGTAATACTTCTCAGTGGTGCCGTCCTGTTCAGCTCTAAACACAGTAAGTAGATGATGTAAACAAATACGAAATCCGCCGAATCTGAGCCTCGGTATCCAACAGTGTATTCGTGTTTTTGTGCGTGCAATGTTTTATACTAATCTGAAGCGAGTGATTGTTTATTTGCTAGAAATAGTCAGCCTTGGTCGGCTGTGGGCCTTCTCTGGCAGCTTGCCATTGTAAATTGTTAACTTTCTCATTTGTCTGGCAAAATAAGTTTCTCAAACACGTCAAAGTGTGCATTTGCTATAACTACATACAGAAGGAACTTAGGCCTGAGCATTCTTAACCTGATTTCACATTTAATGACGATTGTATGCATTCACAATTGAAAACAAAATAATTTAGCGTTGGTAGATTTTCTGCTTTTGCATCATTTTTTCATTTGTAAGTTTATCACAAAGTTATGTACCTGTTGATTTAAAGATGGCCAAGCCTTTCGGGTCTTTGAAGTAGCCATCAGATGTTTGATGTTGAAGTGAAAATTTAGGCCGGGTTTTCTTCTGTATAACGCTGCAACAACGCGCAAATAATTTTGTAATTGTGCAATTTTATTATTGATTATATTCACTGAAATCAATGTCTTTGATTACCGTTGTCTGTTACAAATCATGACTTTACGACGAAAACCTGTTACATTAATACAAGTCAAATAGCTGTGATTCTCTGTAGCAAAAATTATCAATATTGGAGCGAAGTTGAAGATGCATTCTGATAACAGCAAAAGACCGATTCTACTACGCACTGTACGAAGGCCTATAGAGCAAAGCACGGTATTGCCTTGATAGCCTAAGTTATCTGTCCGTTCGTTTATCTGTCACGTAGCCTAAATGTATCGTAGACACGAAATGGGTTATTTGGGACGGACATTTAGCTTAGAGTCTTTGCTTCTCAAATCTGTAAAAACCAGTTTTAACGCTAGGAAAAAAACCCGACATTTTGGTTGATATCGGGTTGGTTTGAATGTTTTAACAGAAAACCATCTAGCAATGTACGGTGCATCCTGCATGTACGTCGCTATGTACTGTCGACCAATGCAGCGTTATATATGTGCTTCCATACAGTGCATGTTCAACACAGGGCCCTACTCACCGATGCCAATAGTTTGACAGGTAAACATGAGAAGAATCAACGACCACTGAAAACGCATAAGTGCTCTCAATCGCTGACTGTACAATTATAAATGAGCTCAAATTGAAGAATTTCAGCTTATAGTTATCTCGTCTGTCGATGAAGTATATCAACTGATCTGCAAATATACAAGTGCCACATTTATAGTGTACAAACTGCAAACTAATCAACAAAAATGACACAATAACAATTATGAATACGGAAGTAAGTTATACGGTGTTCTGTTTATTCAGAATTAGACCAATTAGTAGCCCTAGAAAAAACAGTTTTTTTGCTTTCGTTGTTGTCGACATATTAATACTATAGTTGTTAAAACTGTTTAGCCGTATGTTAGTTAGGCTTATTGAACGCTTGTCATAGTAGCTATATAGTGTGTAATCGTACAAAAATAATGCCGGTAAAATAAACAAACAAAACACATCTGCAATACAAACGAAACAAAATTGCGTGCGAATCAGATGCGATTTTATTTAAGTTTTACCGCACATGAAGCAGGCGCCGATTTACTGACGTTCTCAATCGTCACTATCAAAACAATGATGATGATGATAATGATGAAAAACGGCTGCTGAGACTGTAGCTTAAGTTTAAGAGATAAGAATACCTGCGAAGTCGACTGCAAGGACATCAGACCGCAGTCCGGGCGAACTTCGTGTCAGTAGCGACTTAACTTTATCAACGAGCGACAACGAGTAGATACCACACAGAAAGTTATCGCTGCAAACGTCAGTCCAGTACAGGATCCTGAAACACAAAATGTCAAAATATCAGCTAAACCAATCGTCCTAAACTAATCGAGCACGAAACTGCTGTTCATCATCGTTAACAAAATTTTAAGGTCATCCGCGTGGCCAAGTAACACTAAGCCTTCGGTTTCCAACTGAAAGAAAAGATTTGACCATCGAAACCCCCAGTCAGAATTTTACTGCAAGTTGCAGCCGTAGTAATTCGACTCAGTCTCAAGCAATTATTGTTGGCTGTTGTAAAACTTGCTCATAAAGGGATCAAAATGCACTGTTTGCGCAACCTGTTGACGGTGTCTATGGCGATGGATTTGGGTCTGGAGCCAGCGGTAGAGTCAATGATACGACTCCTGGTCGTGACGTCATCAACAGAGCGGCTGTAATTCAGTTCAAGTTGTGTCACGTGACCTTGAGCTTCGTCAGTGAAGTACAACAACTGACGACCCACGTCCAGCGCCAAACCACTGAACACCGCTCGACCTATGAAAGTAATTAATTAATTTATTCATTTATTAAACAAAATATTTATTTATTTATTTATTTATTGAGTAAGCATGCGAGTAAATAATCTATTAAATAGGTGAAAAAATCGCATTTCATTCAGTATTGTTAATTCAGGCTAGTAGCACGTGTTGCAAAAAACAAAAATACAAACAACATACAAAACTAAAAGCAATTAGAAATCTCAAACCTTTGCTTTGTAACTAAACAAAACTAATTAGTGGTAAAGAAAATTAAATAGTAATCCACAATTAACGAAAAAATCGAGATTGTTACAACAATTTAATTTTTTTTAAAATTGCTTAAGCCATCCACATTAAAAATTATTAAAATCTGTTAATAATTTTTGAGTTATTTTAAATACAAACGATCAGACTCAAAACCTAACCTTTTCGTCAGAGATAAAACAATAAACGTTCACAAAGCTTCAAAGCTTAGCCTCACTAACACAACAGAACAAATCACGATCACATCAGATTTTTCACAGTAATAAAATCTAATATTAATAAACTATCTTACTATAGTTGTGATTGTAATGTAGGCCTACCTGTGGAGTCTTCAAAGACGACAGATGTGTTCTGGTCGGCAAACGAATACTTGAAAATGACGCTGGTGTTGACGCCTGATGTGTAATAGACATCTTGATGCTTCCAGTCGTAGGCGAGCACCTGAGGCTGTGACGTCACATTGATTCACAGCCAATAACTGTCCAGTTTATCGCTGTCAATTTGAACTATCTCGTTTTCATCAGCCACGAGCAAGAAATTATCTGACAAAAGCTCGTAAATACCTGAAATCAATGAACAACACGAGGTTTCTATACATAAGCCCCTATTCATGGTAGGCCTATAGGCTACGTAGTGGCGCATGCTTTATGTAGACGAATCGGCCATATTATATCATATCAAAACGATAGATTTAGCTTGGTATGAGTCTGAACATTTTAAGACTTCACTACAATAAGACGGTTAAAACTCACCATAATGGCATAAGCTAAGAAATAAAATCCAAGAAACAAAACTATTGACAAAACAGAAAAATAACAGTTTTGTAAACGATTACAGCGAACGGAACGAAGGTAATTTAAACACTGCTTTCAGTTGTTCAACGTGACCATTCATCACTGCAATGATTTGAGACTAATCGTTTCACAAACTTTTCGATTGCGTGACCTTATACGCAAAGCACCCTGTTCCACTTTTTGATGCACCACTCCGTACGTGAGTAAAGGCTGAATTACTTTGAAACTGTCCTGATCTTACCATGATCACTGCTTTATCTGTATGTCGTGCCGGTGACTGTCACTTGAGTCCGTTTTGTCCACTTTTCTGCCTCTACCTCTATCCGTCATTTCAGCTAGTACAGGTACGCTTCCTACGAGGAAAATTAAACTGGCTTATATTTTAGTGAGCTGATAAGCTGCCTTACCTTGCACACAGAGGTTTCTGAGCAATATGCCAACCACAAACAACACTCGCGAGTACATCCTCATTGTTTCGGCAACAGACCTATGTGCAGACTGCTTTATAACTCACTAGATAATCACAGACTTAATTTTTTACTAACTGCTGATTATAGTTATTCCTAGTTTATGCGTATAGCCAGATCCTCCTATGGTGCACACAACTCGTTTCAGTCACGCACGATTCCCGCCGTTTATGTGTAGACCTATATACTGCTGATTATTTTATGAGGCGACGACGTTAACAGGCCTATTGTAAGGCCTCTATGCACAATCCATTACCGTTGGCATTTACACGTACAAGTTTGCATTTACCCGGCAAGTTATGAGATGCCTATAGGCAAGACAGGTCTATAGCCAACAGGTAAGGCAAGCCCCATGCATAAGCTTGAGTGGGCTAATGCACTTGGCGATAACGCAAGCAAACAAGAAATTTGAGCTAATGCTCACGAGACGCGCGAAAGCCCACAGCAGTTCCTCTTCGCAAACTGTCAGTCTGTCTCCAGCCTTTTCGTCGCAGTTCATTCTTAAATTTTGTGCTGCAACAGAAGATCGCAAAAATTAATAATAAAGAGCATGTCTGTACCTATTTGCAATCGTTTTCACGCTACACCAGATAATTGCGGTAGAGTAACCACTTTTAGGAGGGGTAGCCGTCTTTGACGCCCGCCTGCGCCGGGCTTCATGAACCTAGGGGGTCAGGACTTGAACTGCTAAAATCTACGTTGAATGCTGAAAATTTCATACGCAGGTTGTCTTGGTCTATCTCCAGCCATTTCGTCGCAATTCAGTGTTGAAA
>Ga0209367_1001519_pt1 | contig 28707 bp, 14 predicted proteins | sample WorMetLIZISLAND2_FD_187412 | JGI IMG/M metagenome (GOLD analysis project Ga0209367, IMG submission 187412) | Marine gutless worms symbiont microbial communities from Max Planck institute for Marine Microbiology, Germany - Olavius geniculatus... ...
GTGTAATGGTAAAGTTTGAATTTTTAAATTGTGATTTGTGCTGTTTTATATCTACAACCACGATGTCACCTTTACACTGTATATAAACTGAACAGTTTTTTTTTACATAAATTTACTAAATATGCGACAGAAATAAAATGTAATGAACTAAAATGAAATAAAAGCCGAAGCGTTCGGCTTTTATTTCGTTTTTATTTTAGTTTATTTTATTTTTGTCGCTCTGTACGTACCTTAACACACCGAGCGCGTTCGGCGTCTTTGAAAGTTAAGAAAGTTACTTACTTACTAAAGTTTATTACTAAAGTTTGTTTAGTTCTGATTTTTCCAAGCTACCACACATGTGGTAGGCCTAAGCCTAATTAGACGGCCCGTGTGCTGTGTACATGCAGCTTTACAGCGTACGGGACGCACACGTGGCACAGACCTCCCTCTTTTTGATCCTTATGTCTTCGACCTTAACGGTAGGTAATTAACGAGGCTTAACGAAGCGCTTTTTGATTGTTTTCGTTCAGAGCAATGGCTCGATGCTTCACGGTTGTAAATTCGTGTAAATGGGCTGATTGCAGCTGCGCAACGTTTGTCTAGATTCCCAAAGACTCAGAATTATAGTATTTGTTGCCGATTGCTTTCCTTTGAACTCCCAAATGTGGCTCTAAATTTATTTACTAGTCCGGTAATTGAATGAACGCAAATTGGTTTTCTGCTGTGTCCGTTGAACGTTCAAAAGGCCAATGCCCTGCAGAAAGCGCTTGACTATGTTCGAATAACAACACAGTTTTGTCATGTGTTACGTGTCATGTCCAAATTTCAAAAAAAATGTTTATGACAGTGACTGGACGCAGTCGCATGAAGTATACCTGCCTGGCCAGTAGATGACTGTTATTGGTCCTGCGCCCGTACTTTGGCCCCGATGTCTGTACCATCTACTCCGGCCGGATGCAGCATGTACGCCATGAACCCAACAGTCGTCTATCACACGTCTGATGTTCGGCGTGCCGCAAAGCAGTCGTGGAGTCCATATTATTTGTACTATGCTTTAAGTTCGTACACCGTCGATCTGATTGCGCAGATCGAAAGCCATGGCTTATCGGCTCATCTCTACGCTAACGACACACAGGTTCACGGACGTGTCGCCTTCTGACAACGGCGTTTTACATGTACGTTTTGTACATTATCTTTATGTTAGTTTTTGTCGCCAATAGGCTAGGTTGACCGACTGAAATATAATCAGGATTTCAAAACGTACGTTTCACAAATTGCTCACCAGCAGTCAGTGCACGAGTGAATCGTAAAGATACGCTATTGCTCAGAGTCAACGTATGATGTCCATATGAGCCATACAGCTAGAAATATCGTTCTTTTAATTATTGGCGACGTACGTACGCAGCCGCGTTCTGATTAATGCTCGTAATTGCGAGAAATGTTACGTCGTTATGCTATAGCACATCAAAGACATAGCATGTGATTGATATTTACTTCACAAGTAAGTTACTAAGTACGGGTGGCTCGCATTTTCAAAACTTTTTACTTTTTATGAAAATCTTAGCAAGATTGTTTGTCTTAGAAAAAATGTAAAAATACAACAGGAAATTTTGAAAATGTGGTTTCAGATTTCCAGCATTAAGCACTGTTCAGTCACTTGGTTATAGGCCTACTAACAACTATACGAGCACTACTCTATTATAGAATATTCTAATTTCTAAAATTATTTGCATAGCCTAACTTTACTTACTTACATAAACCGTATCCGGAAAAAAACATCCCGAACATTATCAATTGACACTTGGAGAAGAGATATCCAATTTTAATAGTTTTCAATACGAATATTTTTGGTACAACTGGCCATCAAATAACCGTTCTACCTCATCCAATGTTTGTTTCTGCACTACGTGGGAAAACAGAACTGACGAAATATGCGTTGAAATAAACGAAAATACGTCAAAAAGCATCCCCAACATTATCGATTGTGACTTGAAAAAGAAATGACAAATTTTAATAATTTTTGGTACAAACATTTTTGACATTACTTGAAATGAAACGACCGTTTTAGTTCCCACCTCACCAAATGTCTGTTTCTGCACTTCCTGGGAAACCCCAAACAGGCGAAATAGGATAAAAATGCAATATTTCGTTGATTTTGTTTCTCTACGTAGTGCAGAAGCAGACAATGGGTGTTGAGGGAAAATTGGACGATTATTTGATTGCTAACTGTGTCAGAAATATTGATGTCAAAAATTATTAAAATTTGATAATCCTTCTTTAAGTTACAATCGAAAATGTAGGGGATGTTTTTCCGGACAGGGGGTACATACAATGTGCACACTAGGTTGTTTCGTCGTACGAAAGCAAGTTCCACTGTCACGTAAGTTGACGTGACAACGTTGATGGACTATCTGGTTTATGCACGCAGCCGATATGCTTCTCTCAACAAATGGTCTATAGACCTATATTTTTGTGCTGGTCACAAGGGATGCTCTGTGGATAGAAACGTAGGCTAATGGCCTTACACTTAACTGGCTTTGCGGCACAGGTTAAGTGGTTTACTCAAAAGAGGACCCAAACCCCCGATCATCCCTTCTTTGTCAAACTCCCTCTGTTGAGTACTGACAAAGTAGGAAAGAACCCTCTTTAGCTATTCCCTTTCCCACTTTACTGTTACTGACCGACAACATTCTGCCATATTTGTGCTTTCATCCGTCTCATATTTTTAAACTGCCAATTGCAACTAGGCTTATACTGAGTTTAGTGATGACGTGACGACCAGTGGATTCTTCTGTTTTGATGTCCCACCGCGCGACTCGCCGCGGCGTCGGAGAAACAAAAGAGCAGTAGACTGCTCAGTCACGCACTGTTAGGTCCAAACTCCATGTGCTTTTATTTGTTGCCGATTTGTCGTATACCATGTTGTACGACAACTGCGATTTCGTTGTTCCGCGGGTCTAATTGTTCTGGGAAGCGGGCAATGGATGGCTGCATAGTGCGCTGTGGTATTATCACTTATGCCACTCGGCTGCCACTTCTCAGGTAAAAAAAAACGCTTGTAATCGCAAGCCTGTTTTATGCTTTTATCTCATCGACTGCGTAATAAAACAAGAAATTTGAGTAAAGCTCACGAGACGCGCGAAAACCTATAGCATTTCCAGTTCAGTAGTTATAGTTTCGAAAATCGCATATCACTTGGACTCGGCCCATCGGGACCATAATACACATCGGCCATAGGCGCGTGTGGCGTTGGCGACGGTGGCGCCTCCTTGTAAATGATATAGATTCACGCAGCCCGATATCGCGAAAAAAATCAGTAAAACCCCCTATTTTGGCATTCAAGATCATCCGAGGTCATTGAATTCGGTGGCAATCGAAAGCCAGTATACGATTTCCTATTAGTGATTAATAGTAACTTAAGCCCTATCTCGCACCGTTACTGAGATACAGCGAGTTTTTGGCCGAAAATCGCAAATTTTGACCACCTCCCTCTCATTTAGGGCCCTCGTTCGGGGTGACCCCCTTCGAATTTATGAAAAAGCTTTACGGTTCCTGAAACTAGAGTCTTCCGGGCAGCCGACGGTGAAGATTTGGTGATCCTAGCTTGGGCCGTTTTTGCCTGATCCGCCCGTGTGACGGACAGACAGACGGACGGACGGACGGACAGAATTGCGATGGCTAAGACGCGCTGAAAGCAGAGCTGCTTTCGCGCGTAATTAGAAACTTTGCGTGTGATTTGCAAAGCTTTTGCCTACTTTAGCTAGTGACCACGAGTTAACATGTGCAACTAACGAAAAAAAATTTCAAACAACGACGAAACAACGGAAAACGGAAGCTTTGAAATCAGCGGGGGGACGAGGCGCGTTGTAATGATAAGTATTGCGTCTAAAAGATGTGATTTTATTTGACAATAATGCGAAAACAACAGTTTGTCGTTAGATGTCACAAGTCTTCAGTTTAAAGTGAATAGTGTTGTGTTGTGTTGCCGTCATTTGTGAAAAAAGTCAAGCTAAACACAAAATACGTTATTATTTTTTCTCTATCAACACTATTTAGTGCGCTTTGCGTTAATGTTGTGAATTTTTTCCATTTTCACTTTGACCGTTCAGCCATTATCGAGATAAAAAACTTTGGAATGACAAAAAACGTTAGAACAGTGTATTTTTACGAAAAAAAATGGCAAAAAAACAATACGGAACGTTTATAATAGTTTGTTGCAATGTTGATGACGATGACGACGATGATCATGAATCACAAAAAACAACAACAACAACAATTACTACTACTACTACTAGCCTACTATTGCTGGTTCGGTTGCGTGGAACGCTTTTCCGAACATTCTGAAATGCAGCACACGCTCTCTGCCTATTTTTAGACGTCGTCTAAAACATTTTTTACTTCTCGTTCAACACTGTGTCTCAAAAAAACATCCCAGACATTTTTAACTGTAACTTGAAAACCAATTATCAGATTACGATAATTTTTATTACGAATATTCTTGATACAACTTGCCACCAAACGGCCATTTAGTTTCCCACCACACACAACGTCTGTTTTTGCACTACACTAGGTTAGGTGGGATACTGAGTGGTCATTTAATGGCAAGTTGTATCACGAATACTTCTACAAAAAATATCAAAATCGGATAACTGGTTTTCAAGTTACAGTCAAAAATGCCGGGGATGTTTTTTGAGACACAGTGTACTAACTATAGCTAACGCGTTATGATATAAATTACTTACTTACTTACTTACTTACTATTACAACAACTACTACTACACAGATTACGTCACCGATGCTGGCTACTGCTGCTGTTGCTGCCGCTGCTATTGAATGCTACGTTGATAAATCTGTCTTTAGACGTCCGCTAACACAACGCCAATACAAGCTAACGGTGTCAGTCCACAGTGACTATGGGCATTCGGCTATTGAAAGCCAACGCGTGACGAGCAAGCTATTAATTAGTGCGACTGGCCTACGTCGTGATACCTACACGCACGCGCTAACTGAATCATTGCAATGTTGGCCAGCGTACGTACAGAGTGGGCCGAAAAGTCGCAGATGTGAAAACGTTCCCGAAAAACGCTAAATACGTGAAAAACGTGGCCGAAATAAAAAAAAAAACGTTTAAATGAAAAGCGTTAGCCCTATTCTGTTTAGTCTATTGCCTAATGTGCCTAATGCTTAATGGTAGTGCAGTACAACCGGAAATAGAGTGGAAGAACTTTATTCAGTTTTCATTTGCTAGACGTCACCAAAACAAGAATAAAATTTATGGTCTATTAGGCTTACTTCGTTTTTGCGCTTTGTAAAGTACTAGATAAAATTTTCAGCAAACGTTTGTGTTTAAACAAACTGCAAAACGCCAGTGCAATGTTTGAACAACTTTTATTATTTGCTATTTTTAATAATTACTCACAATCTAAATCTGCTCATTCGCTAGAAAACATTTTCAAATTTTTTACGAGCCTCAAACACAAGTTGATAGTCAGATAACGTTTAGTGTTACTTAATTCAAATCCAATCATAATGATGAAATTAATTGCAATTATTTTGCATGAAAACATTAGTTATTTAAATCTGCAAACGGAGAACAACGTCTCATTTAATAAAAAACATGCGTGAGTAAACAGAAATTGCAAATATCATATCTTTCATCCAGCAAAAAAACTTAAATACCAAAAGTGTCACACTTTTTTGACCCACCTTGTACACACAAAACATGGACAGACAGGGGGACACCGACGGACAGACGATTAGAGAGATACGCTTAACAGCACTAAGCCATCGGCTCTTGTACAGAGAAAAGATGTAATTAATCTTAACATTGATGCACAGGACAAAAAATATCGCGAAAACCAAAAGCAGCGATGTCGTAAATTAAAGAAATAGACTGAACAGAAAATTGCAATTTTTCGATAAACCTTTGGAAAAATACCAGAAAGGAGATTAGGGGTGCACAAAATTTTACGTTTGCTTCTAAATTTTCTTCAAAAAATGGCAATTTTCATCCCCAAATTACGCATTTTTGACGCAAATTTTCATGCAACTAAAAGAACACTTTCCAACAAGCCAAAACTTAGGAGCTCCCTGCCTACCACGACGCCACTGACTAGAAGCGATCAGAGATCTTAAACGTCTGCCTGAAATAATGCTGCCACCTGGCGAACTCCGCTGACCCAATGCATCTATCGGAAAGTTGCTGCATTGAGATTCATAGCTGCATCTGACCACTTGAATTTTGTTTCACATTTCACCTGATGGAAAAAAATTCATCAAAATTTGTTCCTAACTTTTCGGCATAATCTAACGGCATCGGGAGTTTAAAAAGTAAGCGGACAAAAAATTGCAACTTTCCGATAGACACCAAAAATTTTCGACAAAATTTCGACAAACAGCAGCAAACTTTCGACGGCGGAGGTTATGGGTGGTCGCAATTTTAATTTTGCGACTACATTTTTCTTGAGACGGGAAAGTTTTAGCGTTAAAATTTTCGACAAAAACAAATTTTCTGACAATCTTCTGACAAACACAAATTTACGAAGGGTGGAAACAATCGCCCCCTCCCCTTCGGATTAGGCGCCACTGACAAAATCTACCGGACAGGCGAATAAAATTAGTAGACTTGAGAACAGACCCGAAAACATGATTTACTTTTTTCCTTGGCGCGGGCAGAAAACCACAGTGTATGTGGTCGGGTGGCGTTGCTAATTTTCCGAGAAAAAGTCTTTAACTTTCGCACTTGAACAATTAACAGTGCTATCGCGCGGAGTTGCAGCCGGCAAACTGTTCCACGCGGTGGGCCTATAAAACATCGAAACAAAAGCTCCCTGTGCGTCCGTATACGTTGTAAATTTACGACAGCGACGCATCTGCGGATGTTTTGTGCGAACAGAAACAAAATGTGCGTGTGGTTACGGTTGACAAATCAAAAAGCCGCCGAGAAGACTAATTCGGTTAGCATTCTGCGCAAATCGTCAGGGAGACAAAGTGACGGGAAGCGTTGCATGCTACGTTAACCGGCTTAGAAAAGACAGAACACAGAGACGCTTGAACACGTGCGATGAAATAAAATACAAGAAGCCCAGCTGTCGCTAGGGTGGGCCGACCGTACCGCCCATATCCGAAGGCCAGCGTTCGACTTCCGGTCGCAAAAAGAAAAAAGATTTCCTACAGTGACTGCAGTCCCATACACACTATAGTGACGATGCTGTATCGAACGCAACAATCAACGCCAGGTAATTCGGTAAAGTAATTCGGCGAAAGTAGATGATGGCTGCAGGCAGCAACTTTGCATTAAGAATTGCGTCCAAACCGCTGCAAATAGAGACATGGTTGCTATTCACTGCTTATAGAAACTTATCATCGCCATATTTAACGGTGCCATCGCCGCTCCGCTACGACGTACGTTTTAGCCACAATACATGCGTTACAAACAGATGACAACTGTAGACAGTGGCCGTTGTCTCCGGTTACTGTCTACCGCGCAGAGCGAAACGTGACGTCTATAAATAATTCGTTGGCGACATACGGCGCCATGCGTTTTGATGTAGTGTTCATTGTAAAAACGCGTACAGGGCGATGTAACGAAACTGAACAGAATTGAATTGGCACGGTTTAGTTTTTGACGAACTAACCAATGCGCAAGCAGAACGAGCCTATTAGTAATTGATCGACGCGTACGTGAGCGTAGTCACATAGTCACCGACGGCGTTAGACGATGCCTACTGTGGTGTATTACTGGTTGCCCATTGGTCAGTTCGTCAGAAACTAAACCACGTCAGTTCAGTTCAGTTACGTCGCTCTGTACGGCTGCCATCTGTAGATTAAAGGCACCTCACTTACATGCTTACTTACATACTTAATGATTCCAGATTCCTTGATTGATTGTTGATTGGTTGGGCGCTATCAACTTATATCACAAAGGCTTGCTGTTCGCATGCACGGCAATAACGCAAAATAGATTGTTTTAAGACGCGTACAGTAGGCCTACTATTGGTCAGTTTAATTTAGTTTAGTTTAGTTAATGTCGTCTTTAGAGTTGTTTTAGCTTGGGTCCGCACCCGAATTATTATCATTAATACCCCGTTTACACGATCAAGCAAACATCAAGCAAACATCATGCAAACGTATTCAATATACACGCGCACGACGTGTGTTGTAATTGCCCCATGTTTGCTTGATGTTTGCTTCGTCGCGTAAACGGAATAACGCTAACGCCAACCATAACCGTGAACCTGACCCTAACCCTAACACAATACCTAGCGGTTGATTCGGGTGGGAGTGAATTAACAGATAAGAACCTTAACTTGTTGTATTCTGTTTGATTTCATTTCATTTTATCGCTCATGCGCAATCGTTTTACACAGCAGCGTCTCGCCGTCTTCTGGCGGCATGAAGCAGAAGCGTCGTGTGCAGTGATCCAAAGACCTTGACTGACGGCTGCTAAATTATTGCGAAGTTCTATTCTCACGACATTTGACCGCGCGCATCAGCAGCGCCGAAAGACTGACAAAGTTTCCCGCATCAGTTTACCCGCGCTAGTCATGAATACACGCCCGCAATCCCGTGCAACTCGGCATCAGCGTGTTGTTTCTTAAATCGCGTACAGAGCCACGTAACTGAACTGAACAGAACTGAAATGATTTAGTTTTGACGAAATGTCCAATTAGTAAGCAGGACGAGCCTATTGGTGATTGGCTGACGCGTACGTGCGCTTAGTCACATAGTCACCGTCGCTGTTAGACTTGTCTGCCGTAATGCATTAGTGCTTGTCCATTGCTCATCTCGTCAAAAACTAAATCATGTCATTTCATTTCAGTTCAGTTCAGTTACGTCGTTCTGTACGTGCCTTCATGTTCAACGTGTAATTTTTTCGACGTGCATCACATAGCTCCCACAATTCAAGTCTTTCGGATTTTTATTAAGAAAACTGTGCACGGGTTTACGAGTTTGAAAAACTACACCGTGGTCCATAAAAAACGTGCCACTTTTATGTTTTAAAGAGCTTCGTGAAAATTTGGCTGGATTTAATAATTTCTGGCACGCGACATCAAGAAAAAACTTGACGCAAGTGACTGTAGTTTTAGCCACCTTAGTTTAATACTGTCGCTACACTACCTTGTGAAATGCAAAAGTCGTAGTTTGGCCATGCACAATAATGAATTCATACCGGATATCGCACGCGTCGGCCCAGAAATGACTAACTGAAAAACGACAAACACGATTGGCAACTATTGTATCTCAAAGGTCACACGTGTCAGATCACATCCTCTTTATTACAGCATGTGCTCAAAATGTCCTTCTCCAGCGCGAATGCAAGCGGCAAACGTTGACACTACTCGCAAACAACAGGCTCAACAACGTGTATTTCACAAGGTAGTGTAGCGACAGTATTAAAGTGAGGTGGTCAAAACTACAGTCGTTTACCTTACGGCTAGTTTCTTTTTGATGTTGCACGCCAAAATTATTGAAATCGGAGCATGCTGCGCGGAGCTATTCAAAAAAATAAAAGTGGCACGTTTTTATGGACCACGGTGTATTATAGCTCAGCTTCTTGATTTTGTAACAAGCCTCTAACCTATTAGTATAGAATTCTAAATAACAATCCAGAATTTACAACAAATACATAATCTGCTTTTTCGACGTAAGATAAATTGATACAATAGAATAAAACAAAGAAACGAAGAATGAAAAACGTTTCTATATTTTGCTTTGAACTGCAAGTCACGCCACTGATATACCAAGTAGGATGTCATGTACCGTATTATTGTATTTAAAAATGTATACATGGTGGGACAGTAAAAAACGTGGCACTTTATTTTTGTCCATATATTCACCAAGTATTGACCAACTTTCCAAATTTTTTATTGGCACACTATGCTGACAATTTGCAATAATGTGATATTATATTTCCTACCACATCATAAATTTGTCTCTACACCACATTGTAAAATATAAATGAAATATGAATGTATAAGGATAGTAACACTAGACGGTGTGGGTATAACACAGTTTAGTGTCATAGGAATCATTCACCGCAATGTTGGTCTGAAGTGTTTTTTTTTCATTTATACCTAAATGTTTGTTATCATTGTTAGTTTTCACTTACATTTATATTGTACAAGGTAGTGTAAAAACGTCTTTGCAGTGTGACGGGATATATAATAACCAGATTATTGCAAATTGTCCGCAGAGTGCGCCAGTGAATAAAGTTTGAAAATCGGTCAACAATTGGCGAAGATATGAACAAAAGTAAAGTGCCACGTTTTTATGGCCCACGGTTTAGAGACAATAGTCTCGTCAGATTCCAGTCTACCGGGCGGTCCATAAAAGCAAGTCTCCGGACTTTCATGCTTTTATAACTTCATCACATATTAACCGTTTTCGAAGTTTTTTTACTAACCACTTTAATGGTAAACTCGATAGAAATCCTACACTAATCATCACACATACACAGTGTGTTTCACGTTTTAAGGCGCGTACAGAGCGGAAGCGCCATAACTGAACTAAACCGACATTGAATGACCTTGTTACTCGCTTATTCTAAAAATGACTATATTTTACAAGGTAGTGTAGCGACGCGTTTGCGTTGGGTTAGAATATTTAACGATTTCTACATTGCAAATTTATTGCAGAGTAGGTACTATATTGATAACACAGTTTTACAAATAAACAAATGTTTGTTAAAGGCGTCATGAGTTAAGAATGTGGGGAGAGAGAACGTTGCGATTTTTCGATAGACAGGAGCAAAGTTCCGACAGAATAGATTATGGGTCCTCAGTCAAAAGTTTAATACTGTCCCCAAATTCTTTCAAAACGCGGAAATTTTTAGCTTAAATTTTTTATTAAAAATTTTGACAGGCTTGAATTTACGGATAAAAATTGCCCTTTCTTTACCCCCGCCACGACGCCAATGATAGTTCTTGCAATTATGTCAAAAATCTAGAAGCTTGCTTTTTATTGGGCCACTCTGTATACGGCGAGTCACTCAGATGGTAAAATATAAATGCCACAAGAAAATCATTGCTATTAGATATATATGCAGATAGTTGCACACGACAGATTGTACGATTATAATTATGACGTCATGTTGACAACATGCCGATCGACCGGAACCGGAAGCAGAGGTTTCGGGCTTTCACAAATAACACAATAACCCGCAAAAAATGGTTATATCCACGTGAGTTAAACAAACCATCTACAATGACGAATTAACATACTTTTTTCGAATGGAAAATTTATTTCTACAGTATGTAAATGAAACGAAGTATAGGGTAAATATAAATTTTAGAGATGCTTAAAATAAAAATTAAATTATTATTGTGGTAATTGAGAACGGCCCAGTCTCCTCTACTTCCCACGTTTGATCCAGCTGACGCCGGATTTTTCCCAACGTCTTTTGGCGGGCTTTACAGGAGGCTCGTCCATGCCAGGATTGTCGTCGTCGTTGTAGTAGTAGTTGTTGTTGTCGTTGTCGTTGTTTTTGTTAAAGTAGTAGTTGACTCTGTTGTCGTACTCCGGTTGCCGTTTTACCCACGACATTCCGGACTTTCCCCAACGACGTTTTTCAGCCTCCGCATCCCGCAGCTCGTTTCGTTTAACCCAGCTCATCCCTGATACATATTTATCATCACAACATTTAGGGTGTATTATATATCACAGTTATATAGGGTAATGCGAACCATCCAGCTCATGCCTGATTTTCCCCATCTCCGCTTGGTGTCGCTGTCGCCTTTCCAAGCCGCTTCATCGATGTCGCTCTTCTTTATCCATGCCAGCCCGGACTTTTCCCGTTTCAGCTCCGACTTATCCCATATCAGCACAGACTTATCCCGTTAAAGCCGGGACTCATCTCAGTTAAGCTCAGACTTATCCTATCTCAGTCAGGACTTATTACGGGTCAGCCGAGACTACTTCCATATCAGGTACGACTTATTCCGTATCAGCACAGAGGTATTTCATCTCAGTTTAGAATTATCCCGTCTCAGTACAAATTTATTTCAGTTAAGCTTAGACTTATCGCATTTAATGCAGGACTTATCCCGCATCAAACCAGACTTGGTTCATATCTGGTACGATTTATCGCGTATCAGCACAGACTTATCTTATCTTAGTCTGGTCTTAACGCGCCTCAACGCAGTTAAACTTGGCAGTAGGCTATCTCGTTTTAAATAGGAGTTATCCCAAATCAGTCTGAAATTTTCCAATTTCAGCTCCGACCTATCACATATCGGAACACATGACAGCCCGGACTTCTCCCATTTCAGCTCCGATTTCAGTCTGGAGTTATCCCGTCTCATCAAAAACTTATCGCTTACAGTTAAGCACAGACTTCTGGTCTCAGTCTGGACTTATCCCAGTTAAGCTCAGGCTTATCGCGCACCAGCCCGGACTTTTCCCACCTTCTTTTCGGTTTCTCGTCAGATCCAATTTGCTCCTCCTGGTTTCCATCGCCGCCATCTTTCCACATCCGGTTTCGGTTGTTTCGGGGGCGGACGGCAACTTTTCCACTGGCGCCCCGTGTGTTTCCACGTTAGATCAACTAACCCCACTTACCTATGACTTACCTGATTAAATGTTTGACTGATTAGCTTACCTGGTAAGTATGATTTAGTTGGACTGGACTCCATCTATACCCTGTTTATAGTGAACCTAGCAGTACAGTAGTTCGTATTACTTAGGCCGGTTTAAAAATCTCACACCAATGTATTAACTGACTGATATGTTACCCGTGTGTTTCCACGGTTCTCTGGTGCGGCTTGGTTTGGTCCCACGTTGAGCTCCAATTCATCCAGATCATTCTCAGCACTACGAACTGGTCTTGACATGTCTGCAGCGAGCCCATCCTTCACTCCAGCACGCACATCCTGCGTTCGCCGCACATTACCCATAGCCCGCTTCAAATGACATGTAATCAAATCAAATTCAGTATACATTGCGAGCATTAAGTTGCATAGCACAGGCATTATTTTTTTCTTTACAACCAGTGCAATTTAATTCGTAAAAAATATAGTTTTTCGTCATCCAAAGCACAATGCCTATACAGCGGCGCTGATCTCTTGTTTCTTCAGCCCTCAGCCAAACACCAGCCTACACTGCAAGGCCACTTATTCATGTAGGTGCCTAGTATATTGCGCCAATTTGCGCGATGTGTCAACTTACGTCTACGTCTACTCACGAAGGATGGCCAGGCTGAGTTGAACTGGCTGGTTTGTTACATACCGTACACAGATAATTTATTTGCCGGCAGACAAATGATCATTCATTACTACGCACGCCCGTCTCAGGGCACCTTGGATCGTAGACTGCGACCGCTGACCAAATCTTACAATAATATTCGGGGGCTCATAGGCTACGTAACGGTAGGCCTACCGTATGTACTATGTATAAGTAAAATTTTTTATTGGCACACTCTGCGGACAATTTGCAATAATGTGATATTATATTTTCCACCACATCATAAATTTGTCTCTACACTACCTTGTGAAATATAAATAAAATATGAATGTATAAGGATAATAACGCTAGACGGTGTGGGTATAACACAGTTTAGTTTAGTGTCATGGAAATCATTCACCGCAATGTTGTTCTGAAGTGTTTTTTTCATTTATACATTTATATTTTACAAGGTAGTGTAGAAACGCCTTTTCGGTGTGACGGGATATATAATAATCAGATTACTGCAAATTGTCCGCACATCCTGCGTTCGCCGCACATTACAGTAGTTACACACCGCGTTTCGGCGCACTCTGCGTAGTTTGAGTTGGCGCTGCTTCGAGTTGTCCGAATTGCGAACAGCGCAGCGACGAAAGTCCACCTTCGCCATGTAGTGAGTCTTGTCCGTGTAATCTTGCTCCGTTGGCGGTACAGTCACCCTTACAGCCACCGGGTGACAGTACGCGTCAGCTACGGCAGGTGCAGCTCCAGGAGGCTCAACGTTAACCATGCGGCATTGAGAGTGGCCACTGGCCTTGTCCTTGTCCTTGGCGTTCACCTTCGCCGACTCCGTACACATCGTCAGCACCACAGACCACGACGAAAAGTCGTTGCTCACGGCCACGGCGGTTTCAAAGACGCCCTGCGCGTTAACATTAACGATTTCCTGGCAAGCAATGGACTTACAATGACTACTATAACTATAACAACGACACCAACGGCGACGAGGGGACGAAGTCAGCGTCAACAGCAATAACAATAGCAACAACGACAACTAATACTGTTACTTCAACTGGCAAGCTGTAAACTTACAGTACGGAGACTACTACAAAAACAACAACAACAACTGCGACGACGACAACATCAATAACTACTACTACGACTGGCAAACTGTTAAGGGATAACTACAACGACAACAAAAACTACCATTACTTTAAGCTAAAGACTCAAGTCTGAAAATTGCATCAACAATACTAGAACAACAACAATTACAACTACAACAACAACTACTACTACTGCTACTACCACTGGCAAGCTGTGGACTCGTGCTCCGACATAGTGCCGACAAGCAGCATTGGCAGTGCAGGAGATGAGAATTCAGCCTGCGGACCTGCTTTACCTTTCCCAGCGGACTTCAGGGCACCACGACCTTTGTCCACGCGCCCGGTGATGTGCAGTATGCCATAGTTTGGTCTGCAATTTGCAGCAAACACCGTTACTCGAATGCTTAACTGGTATAAATAAGTGTCAATCAAGACGACAAAAGCGTCGAGAAAAAAAAGAAACGTGAAGTGTTATTTCTCTTCCCCAGAGATGTAGTAAAGCGTTTTTATCTCCCGTGGAGATGAATACAAGTTTTGGTACAAGTTAATTTGCTTGAGAAACGCATTTGATACAGTGTAGCGGAGGCAAAGAAAGCAATTGTTGTCCTAAATTTTAAGGTGTCAAAAATGCGTTAGAGATTTTTTTGGTTTCCGAAAAATTTTCGTCCAAAAATGCGAAATTTGGGGGTTAAATCCCCAGTTTAAAGAAATGTCTGGCAACATTTAGATTTTGAGCACCTGCCAGAATTCCGTCGGAAACCTGCAATTGCAATTTCCTGACCCGTCTACTTATTTAACGTCGTTGCGTGCTACATATTAACAGGCTTAAAAACAAAACATAAAGACGCTCGCACATCTGCGAATAAAAAATAAAATATAAGAAGCCCAGCTGTCATTAGAATGGGCCGATTGTACCTGCTATATCCAAAAACCAGCGTTCGACTTTCGGACTCGGCAAAAAGCGATTTCCCATAGTGACTGCAGGTGACGCTGCTATATCGAACATTAAAATCAACACTGGGATACGCCCTGATTCTCTTATAAGATTTTGGCGTTATATAAATTGGTACTTACTTACTTACTTAATTTGGCTAACGTGGGTTATGACTGCGGGTACAAGGTTGCATTAAAATTGCGGCCAAACCACCGTAGATATACATGTGAACATGATTCCTAACAGAATATAGAAATTTGTCATCGCCCTATCGAACGGTACCTTTGCCATCTCCCTGCCCTATGACGCACCGTTTAGCCGCAATTCATGCTTTATAGACAGACGATAGACAGACAAACGACATAGGCCTATAATTGTACCGAAGACTCGACCTAACGATCAGCCAAAAACAATCGGCTGCCGTTCCGTAAAATATCGAGTCTGGTTCGTTAGTTTTGTCGTTTATGTACGCAGAAAGTAAATTTTTCATTAGGTTCAACCCAACGCAGGTGCGACCAAAAGAGGTCGAGTCGGCAGATATATTGAGGTCAGGTCAATCGGGGTCATTGGTCAAGGCGAGATTGACATAAACGACTGTCTTTATGAGCCAATTTCAGCTGATTTTTGACGCAGTCTATTTAATCTTTTGTTCCTTCGGGCCACATATACAGCAATGTCTACAGACGTCATGGCCCGATAACGAGCAAGCCCCAAATATCGACCCATTGAAGGCTATTAGCATAATTTTACCGATACACGTCGCAGTAATTTTGCAATTAATTGATCGTTACAGATTACACCACAGCTTAAATACGTAACTACACTATTTTGTGAAACACAGAGTCAGCTTTAAAATAAGCAAGTTACAAAGTATTATACGGTCATTCCTATTATAACGTGTGTCAAAAAATAGACCACTAACTTTTAGTCAAAATTCACTAAGTTGCAAAATCCTTTCACCGGCGCATCCTCCAGAAAATTTGCAACAAACTTAACTAATTATTAGAAATTTCACTAATCAATACAGCTAGCGAAAAGAGATAAAATGTAAATAATACGAAAATTGCGTAGACTTACCGTTCAGGGTACTTGTCGCAGAGAACGTTATATGACCGATTGCTGGGAGTTGAATTTGGCGACTCATCAGCAGCAAAAATTAACTCACCGTTGAATAAAATTAAAGCGAACAGCAACAATTGGTGTAAACCTCCAACGATCTTCATCTCCGCTGCAAAGCAATATCACATAATTATTATTGTGTGTTTAGGCCTACTGCCTAATGCAATTTGTAAGGGCTGAACAGTTGAATAGGCTATCGAACTTTAGTATAAAAAACGTCAGGAGCATAATTTAACAAACAGTCCGAGAAAATCTTACTTGACTCGCGATAGCATCGTTGTTGTCAGCGAGGGAATTAGTGTACGACGTGCAATAAAATAATAGTTTGAAAGAGTACCAAAATTCTGACGCCTCCCGACAAAAAGAAATTTTTAACATAAAAAGTCAAAATTCACAGAGCAATCCACCGTTAAAATATGCGTCACAGCCTGAAATTGCGAAAAAAATCAATAAAACTGTTTTTTTTCGATTTCAAGGTCGTTTATGGCCATCAGCGTTCGTACCCCCAGAAGACTTGTTCCCAGTTCTTGTTAGCTAATTACGATATAAGCAGCAAGTTTGTGCTTATCTGCAACCGTGTTCACGCGAGACCATAGGATAACGGTGAAATACGGTTTTGTAAAGAATATCCCCCTTTGACACCTTCGTTCAAAGGAAATCCCCTTACCCATCGGCACGAAATTTGCTCACACAAAAAAACTAGAAACTACGCTATCACAAGGTGAAAACTAAAGTTTCTATCTCGCCTAGGCTTGGATCTGTACCGTAAAGTTACACCAAGACAGACATACAGACACAGAGAATTACGATACGGTAGATAATACGCGTTTAGCACGTTATGTGCTGTCGCACGTAAAAACCGAACTGTTTGACACTGCCTGTGATTAATAATAAACGTGGACACTCAAGTCTGGTATGACACCGCTCTCCACGATCGGCGACCAAGCGTTTCCCGTCGCCGAAGCAAGAACTTGGGACAAACAGTCTGCCATCAGAAGTGACGTCTTTGCTGTGTGCGCGAACATTTAAGACTAAACATAAGACTCATTTTTCATATACCGCGGTGGTATAGACATTTTTACTTTAATTTTAATTGCGTTGTATCTTAGTCGCTCCCAGTGATTCGTTCGCGACACATGGCGTTATTTACAGTAAATGTGTTTCGAGCAATTAACTGATTGACTGACTAATTTAAAAAAAAAACAGGTGGCCCAGTGTTGACACGCGGCGACGACGCTATACACTGCACAGACCTAATTTTAACATTTTAACACGAACTCCAATCTTTGACTTTGAAAACTGACAATTAATACACTGGTTTTTCCTATGTCCTAGAAAACGTTCACGCCAGTTTTGATTTGCCTCGTTTTAAATTTTTCGACAGACGGACCGACGGACGGACGAACGAACAGACAGCTCGCGGGCAAACGCATTTGATCTATAGAACGACCGCATAATAATTTGCATTGAAAATTCGACCGTAACTTTTATTAGCCAAACTTTTTAAAACATTTACCTTAATCTGCATTTTTATACACTCATTAAACATAGCTTTAGCCCCCCCCCCTAAACGTTTTTATACGCGTTGTCGTGTTACAATGCCAATTATTACTCAGCGTTCCGCTTATTTTCTTTTTTTGTAGTGCAGGGGGCTATACCTTACATTGCTTGAAAGCCAAAGCCTGTTCTAGCTTTCACAAAATTTTTTCTGAACACTGCAATATAATATTCATCTGCTTTACGATATGCGCTTAATTTACTCAATAATCAATCGCAACTTCTACAAACTGCAAGCCGAGTAATCACATAAGTTTTTAAACTATGACAAATGCATTTTAAAACTCGTTTTCAATCGAAAAACGTTTCATTATTTCAAACGATTGAAGTCTGTGATTACCTTTGAGGTTAAAGCAGCCAACTGCAAATACTCGACGAGAATCTTTGATGTTTTACTCGAACATTGAAACGAGAAAAAAGCTGTTTCGAAAGATACTGGCGTCGTCGCCGCGTGTCAACCACGTAGGTCGGCGGCGGTACTAAAAGTGATGCTAAATTCCGACGAAATTCGGTTTGGTGAGAAAGTTAATAATTAAATTTTTCAGATCAGATACTTTGTAGTAGAAGTAGTGGTAGCAGCAGCAGCACCAGCATTAGTAGTAGTAGTAGTAACCGGAGGCTAAGTTATATTATAACAGTTATAACAGCAGCTCTGGCTGTTCATTATTTAGACTAAATTGGTAACCCAAAATGCGCTCATGAAAGTGAAGCAATTTAGTAGTAGTAGTAGTAGTAGTAGTTAATAATTAAATTCTGTAAGTCAGAAAACCAGATTAAGCGGTGAACGCGCGTGTGCGGCTATAGCCTATATGATGGATGCTTGCACTTACCTATAACGGTTACAGCGACAGCGACAAATTGTCCCCGACTAAGTAGAGCCTACTGCAACCGTCGCGCTGGCGGCTGCTAAACTGAAAGACCGAGCAAGGAGCATGCAGTAACTATAGCTGCTGCTGCTGCTGCCTTGTGTGACAATTCGGGCGATTGCAAACATTACGCGAGTTCGTATTTCGTCGAGAAGAAAGATAAACACTTCGGTTGACAGTTTTAACACTTTCTCTTGCAATAAATACGAAGATAATCGCAAGCATAAATTGAGATTTAATTTCGATGTTATCTTTAGTTTAGTTTAGTTTGCAATAATCTAACAAGAAGCCCAACTGTCGCTAGGGTGCAGCCGACCGTATTAGTTGTCACTGGCCTTGAAAATCATCCAAAATCGATAATTTTTATTTCATCTCAAAGGGTGTATTATTAATGGCGATTAGTAGTAACGTTGGCCTTATCTCGCACCGTTTAGCCGCAATAGCGCGTAACTGCCTTCGAGGTTATCTAAAGTCAATGATTGCCTGTTAATCTGACAGGGCGTATGCCACTTTTTATTAGTGATTACCAGTAACCTACTATACCACATATTATGGTGAATAAAAATGCACTGTAATAATAAAGAGGTTTTATTTGTCGTTTCACTCAGTGATTAAAAGAAGCTGTATATGCAGTCGTTATTGATGATCTAACGCGCCATAAACGAAGCCCATGGGAAGAGAAATCTGTTGTCTACAGTATGACGTCGTCGCTTGATTTAGCAACACAAATTAATTCCTAGGAGATATAATGTGCGATGTTTTCTTTTGATTAAAAAAACTTTTATGTGTTCTGTTGCTGATATCCGTTTCCTTAGCCCTCAGCCAGACACCAGTTTCCACTGCAAGACGACGGATACGCGGCTATTAGTGCATCGCGCGGTGTATCTGTTTATTACCCGCTTTTACTGGCACTCGTTGGCGCTCGGAGGGAGGGCCAGGCTGAGTTGACTTTGGTGGCAGACCAGTTACATACGTTAGAAACTTTTTATGCTCCTTCGCCATATAAATGTACTGTGTATGTGTATTACGGCCTGGTTCACTTTTCGCATTTAAGCGCTGCCTCAGTTTAAAGTCATATCAACAGAAGTTTGTGCTGGCATTTTTTATAGCATTATGGCATTTTGATTATTTTTTATAGGCATTTTTTATTTTTTATATTTTTTTTAAATTTTTTTACCCGTTTACAAGCTATCTGCAGCGATTCGGCCGCAATTTTCAACACATATTTGCTGCCTGCACTTATCGTGCACGTGCGCCGTACCGTTGCGTTGATTGTAGCGTTTAATAGTAGCGTTAACATAGCGAGTATTGAACTGCAGTCACTGTTGGAAAATCGCTCTTTACGCGACCGGAAGTCGTACGCTATGTTCCAGCAAAAATTAGTTGGAAGTGCCACACCCTGGGCACCTTGTATGTGGCCTCTATTGAAACAATGTGATATTGACGTTGTCATGGCGCTGGGGTGTGGTCGGCAGTAGGCGGGCTATTACCGGCGAGCTTTGATGGATGTGAATTAGACTCTCCGTGCTCGCGCTATAATAGGCGGTAACGTAGCATACGTGACGACTGACGACTGACGACGACTAGTCTAAATAATGCACAGCCAGCACTGATGTCATAATGTAACTCAGTCGCCAACTACTGCTACTACTACTGTTGTTGTCGTTGTTGTCGTAGTGGTTGTTGTAATATAATGTAAATTACTTTATTTACTAGCTACTACTACTACCGCTGCTGGTGCTGCTGCTGCTACTACTACTACTACTATTACTACTATTGTCGTCGTTGTCGTTGTTGTTGCTATGGTCGTATAATGTAACTCATTCACCGTGACAGTAGCGTCATGTCGCCGGTCGTTCGTCGCACTCAGACCTTTCCGTACGTTTATACGCCAACCGAGATTCGACTAACCAGAATTCTGATACCTGCTCGCATTAGTAGCCGATAATCTTTACACTGACCTCGAATTCAAAGCGACGTTACTGAACTGAACTGACATGGTTTAGTTTTTGTCAAACTCGCTAACAAGCAAACAGTAATCATCACACTAAGCACCGTTTAACGGCGTCGGCGATTACGTGGCTCGCACGTACGCTTCAACCAATGACCAATGGGCTCGCTGATAAATTAGGTGAATCCTACGATTGACAAATGAAATTTTCGTTTTCTGATTTTAAAACTGGATTTTAGATCATCTTTACCACACAAACTTTGCAACCCTCGCGCCGACTCCCACTTAATACTAAAGTCGCGTAGGCCCCCAAAGCAATATATGTGCACTGACATGGTTTAGTTTTTGACGAACTGACCAATAGGCAAGCAGTTACGCACTGCAGTATAATAGGTACCTGAAGATTCGCTGTGATTCTCTTGCGTGATTTTGGCGCTATATAAATTGGTACTAACTTACCGTCTAACGGCGTCGGTGGCCAACGTGACTACGCCTACGTACGCGTCAACCAATGACCAATGGGCTCGCCTTACTCGCGGATTTGTCAGTTCGTCAAAAACTAAACTTTGTCGGTTCAGTTCAGTTCGAATACGTCGCTCTGCACGCGCCTTAAAAATGTGCGAGTTATGAATTATGCTCGTATATTATAAAAAGTGATGCGCGACGTAAACAAAAGGCCTACACCGAGTTAATTATGAGCTTCGTGAAATAGCAGAATACGTTGTTGAACGTATACCCCAGGGCCCTTCTCCGTAGCTCCTAGCTGACGATGCCAATGTCACTAGGGGCTATTCGCTAATCTCTAGGGGCTTTGCGGATCACTAGCTGTTGAAAATATCTGTAACGTAGGATTAATTTGAAAGCACATACGTCATATTTGTGTCTGTCTTCAATTTTAATTAAATAAAAATTTATTTAGTACTAAAGAAAAGCTTATTTCTAATTTTCGTGATAAATTTGTTGGCACTTTGTTCACGATGTGAGTAAAATACGTAATATACCAATTCAGCTTTCGTAACAGTTTTGAAAAAATATGAATGCAAATATGGGGACCTGTTGCATTTCTTATTGTTTGATAAAGGGTCAACTATTCAAAGTAAGTGTACAGTGACGTTCAATTTTATTTTTAAAATTTTAATTTCAATTTCTTAAACTTACAAATCGAGTAAATTGTGTGAAGGTTTTGAGCGTGTTTTGAGCGTGTTTTCGTTTAACCACAAAGCAACATTTTTGACCTGACAGTTGTCTGAGATTGCACAAAAGATCGCTGACTCTAGTCCTTACTTTGCTTTGACTAAAAATTTTCGTATGATCTTTTGAATGCTTTTGCATACGGCAATAAAAAAATTTAAGTTGTGTTGCCATGTCCAGTCTGTCTGTATAGTCTGTCCTTTGGCGTTCGTTGTTTTATTTGTGCTGCTTTTACGCGAAATAAAGCACAAACTACATTTTTAAAAACGACAAACTGTACGCGATGTAGCTCGGGAACGTAATTCCTGCAAATCCGGCTTTAAAGTTTAAAAAGAAAAGAGCAAAGCGAGCGCGCTGCTGTTTAACTGTCGTGAAATTTACTACATCTTATAAATGGGTCCACGTAGGTGGTCCGGCCGGGCGGACTTTAATGTGGTTTGGCTATCTGTCACTACTCATGGGAAAGCGGTCTTTACGATCGTGGCATCTTACATTTTTCATGAAGATTAGGCCTACTAACCGCTTCGCACACACTGTCGCCACGGCGCCGTTGCAGCAGTGTCCCGTCCGCTCGAACGTCAAATCCAGTGTTAAGTCCAGTTCCCATTCTTGCTTCGAGTTGTTGCCGCGGTTGTAAAACAACAAAGCAACGAGCAGTACAGCGGATCCACTACGTATCGAAGTATATACGGGGCAGTGGATTCTGCGCTTATAATGCTGTAGATCAATCTCAAAGTTAAGCCCAGTCCCTACTTCCGCTTCGACCTGTTGCCGCGGCTGCAAAAAGTCCTATGATAACAAGTTGTACAACGAATCCCTCGAAATGACGGAAACTTTAGCCAAAGCTCCACTGAATTGATTTGTCGCGTTATTCGTTGTACAGTACGCTAAGCAACAAGCTGTGCAACAAGTCTACAACGAAACTAAGTATAGTGGAGTACAAGCTTAGAATAATGTTGCCGATGCGGCTCGAACGTCAATAGGCGACAATAGTGCAGACGCGCATTAGCGTCGCCACGGGGGACGGGGCAACTCATTGTCCCCCAACTCACTGGCGTAGTCGTAAAGGGGACAGTGGGGAACGTGCCCCTCCCCACATAGTGCTCAGTTACTCAAAATAGTGCCAAAATAGACCAAAACACTTCATTTTCACATACAAAAATGGCAAAAATTCGGGGGGAAAGGACCCAGCCCCGTCTGCACTGTTTCTTTCGTGGGGAGAGTCATGCCTCCTCTCACTTGACCTCTCAAGTGCCCCCTCTGTTTCCAGATTCTGGCTACGCCACTGCCCCAACCGGCCCTACCGATCTCAGGCATGGTTTTCGCGTTAGCTTAAATAAAGGTTTCTCATAAAAATATCGGAGATAGGGAGCATCGCGTGCCATATGAGATCACACAGTGTCACCTGACACTTGACACAGGCAAACGTACATGAGGGATAGGGTCTAGGTTGCTAGTGTTCACTAATAGGAAGTCGCATATTACTTTTCAAATGACGTGAAAATTATTGACTTTGAATGATCTTAAAGGTCAGTACAGTACTGCGACAGAAACTGTATACGCTGTAGCGCGTCTTCTCGAGCGACAACTAGGATTTGTTACTTCTCGTTTTACTAGCACATCGAGCGTGTTCGAGATAATTACAGTTAATGCGCTATATAAATTGCTTACTTACTTACTAATAAGCTCTGAATGCAAGCTGGGTGAGGGGGTAGAAGTTCTCAGAAAACATGTCATATGCAATGTCATTTGTAGTTCCGACGATTTTTTAAAATTCTAGCAACACAAATTTGACACTGCAGTTTGCCGCACATCCCATATCTTAGGAAAAGGGGACCAGCCTTTTAAACCCCCTATTAGCGAATGCTAACAAATCGCATTAAAATCTCACATGACCATGTAAATGCAGTTAGAATAACCCAGTAAAAAGTAAAATGAATGTAAATGCTGTTCTATCAAATAAACGATAAATTAAACGCACATATGAACATCGATTGTTAGCACAAGCACGTTTCTATGCACTCCTCACCCCTGGGTAATAAGCCTAGGCCTATACACTATGTCTCAAAAAGCAAGCCACTTTTATTTTCTTTGAATAGCTTTCTGAAACATTTGTCGGTTTTAATAATTTTGACATGCACCGTTAATTTGAAACTTGACAGAAACAACTACAGTTTTGCTTACCTTACTTTAATAATGTGGCTGCACTACCTTGTGAAATGCAGAAGTCGTAGTTTGGCCGTTTACAACGACGAATTTATACTGGGTAATGGTTTGCTTTTTGAGACCGTGTATTCTACGCTGTAGATGAGTAATTGTTCTACGGGCTCCAGTGACTAAAAACCCGTCGGCTAAAGCGACCCTAGTAAGCAATTGACAACCGGCGAACGCATTTAGCGGAACACTACCGGCGACACAACACTAATTAGGCTATCATAAATCTCATGATAATACACGCGATATACAGGTTGGTCCAAAAAATGTCAAATCTCCATCAAAGTTGCTGATTTTTAACAAACCGATGGCCAAAACGATAGAATTTTGTGGTATTCAATATTCTACGCTAAAAATAGCAGACAACAAAATAACTGACTGATAAGCTCAAAACACGTGTAATCCATGAATGATTTTTGTGGATTTTGATCAGTTGATCGTTAATGCCGCTATCAGCCGGGGAGTCACGTCTAAGCCACTGTGTACACCTTTGGCATAGGCCTAAATTATGATAATTTGAAATAAATAAATAAATCACATTTTATTTTATTGTGTGCCGAAGTAAGTCGTTAGAACTTTTACGGTTATAATAACTCTGCATTATGCAACAATTCGGAGCATGTGCGTTTTACACGGTAGTGCGTAAACATAAATCAGGTGAGGTGGACAGTAAGTGTATCTCACATAATGATAATTCTATCGTCTTGGCCATCTGTTTGTCAACAAATTATCGAAAACAAGTGGGACATTTTTGGACCACCCTGTATATATAGGCCTAACAATAGAGGTGTGCGGACAATAGCACTATTGTCGGTATTGTTGCAGTTTATTATTTTATACGGCGTCCGAGATCGAACACCATTTGCTTCGATCTGCTAATATGGACTTGTACAAACTTGTCGGCTACAGCTTAATTGCTGTACGAACAAGGATGGGGCAATTACATCCTGCGGTTTAATTTCGTTGTATTTTTTCAAATTACTCATTAGAAAGTAACTATTAGGGTAGAGGGGGAAATACGACCACCTTAAACGAGTTAATGACTATTGCAATGATACGTAACCGTATATGGCAATGGGTCTTAGATAATAGGTTTATGAAAGGTTTATCACTGACGACTGGAAAAGTAATAAAAATGTGTTAAAATCTGAGAAAAATAAATGTTTGAAAATAAGCATTAAAGTGTTCATATTCCCGGCATGGAGGGTTAATACGAACACACTTGTGTGGGTAATATGAACAGGGTGTGTTCATACCATAAAGCCGTTAAAATAAAACTGTTCATATTACCTTAAGCATAAACCACGAGAATGTAATAAGCTAGAAAATTTACAAAAGAAGCCTAAATGTATTAACGTGTTAATATCACAAAAACAGCTAGGCCTACAACCTGTTCATAAAAATTATTACCCGCAACTGTTAATATTACTGTTCATATTACCACACTAGGGATACCATACTTTCAGTGTCATGTTCATATTCCCCACGATATATAGTAGTACTCAACTAATTTGCTGCGATCGACGCTAGATAATGCAGCACTGATTGTCGCCATTTTTTGCTGTAGGCCTATGGCGTAACTAGAAAGATTACTAGTCTGTATCAATCAAGATAGAGTGCCATTCGTGACGTAGTGTAAAATTAACAACGTCTAATGCAAACGTAGAATTGATAAGAAAAGTCACAAAAACAAGACTACAGAAGGTTGACCCTGATAGGCCTATAAAAAGTTGCGTGCAATTTTTATTCATTTTTTTGGCGCAAGATATTTGACTGGCAGCCGGTCAAATAGCCTAGGCCTATAAGCTATATAACCGATCAAATTTTGTCACCGGTCAAACGCGCCTGGTCATGACTGGTCAAACATCCGTCTTTATGATGGCCGGATGTTTTTGAGTAACCCTAATTTTAACCCTAACACTAACCCTAGCCCTGCCCTAAACACTACACCATAATATTAACGCAAATTCTAGTCATTAGCGCGTACACTATCTACAATGTCATTCGCTAGATGACGACTGCGATTTTTCGTTTTGACCGGTCAGATAGCCGACTGCCGGTCAAATAGTCTCCACTCACCACCTTATTTTTTATGTGCGCAGCACATCACACACGACGTCAACAGTGCGTCATTTTATTATAGATACAATATACACAGAAGGACTAAATAAATACCATAAATATAAAAACCATGTTCATATTACCCGCATGTTTATATCCCCCCTTTTATCTACGTCAGTCACCATTCACCAATGACAAAAAACTTTATTATAAGAATGCTCTATAATGACAATTAATATTAGTTCAAGGACTATTTTCGTATCGTTTCATTCAAGCTTCACTCATTTTATTGTGTAACACCGTTTAATTGTCTGTTTTAATTAGGCCTAAACTTTGAATGAATGAATGAATGAATTAGTAGTAGGTTAACCTTGGTCCTAGGCCTATCTCTCACCGTTTCCGAGATATAACCAGTTTTCCCTTGAAAAAAATGAACATTTTTCTACCCCCTCCATTCCACCCCAAATTTGAGACCAGAGGCGCGTTTCGCACTTTTTTTTTCTGAGAATCTCTGAGAATCTCAGATATTCTAACTTAGAAGCGCGTTTCGCACTTTCTACTTCTGAATCCCCAAATTTTGTAGGCCACTGCGAGCCTCAGCACAAGACTAATTATCCGTGCAAAAAGTTCCCTCCTACGACCGAAGGCATAGCCACATACATCCGTGACCCACAGACAGACGACAACGATGCCAGACGCCGTACAGCATAGGCTATAGCCATGATATAGCTGTAGCGCGTCAAATGAGTTCACCGAATTCACCGAAGCCACTAGAATTACTGATGGCCTAAGTAAGCACGGGCAGAAATCTCACCAGAAATCTCACCGGTCCAGGCTTCACGAGAAGCCATATAGTTGTTTCTATAGCGAGATAAGCTCATTTATTTGGATAAAATATTTTAATGAAATTTGTCTGTTTACGGTGTCCTATAATGTCGCAAAAAGTTCGCGCCAAACCTCAACACCGAATGAACAGGGAACACCTGTGGACGGCCAAAGGGCGATTTTACTTACGTGTATAAACTTACCTGTCCGTCTGCGTACGCACGAACCGATGACGTCACCGTTTTCGGTGCTGATCGTTGTTTATTTTTCACGATTGAATGAACATTTTCGTGTAACAATAAACTGCAAAGTTGTTTCAACGTAATTTTCGCGTGGCAGAGATCGAAACATTTTCGGTCGTTGATTTTGTCCTGAATTTGACTGCAGTTATTACCGTAGAAGGTTGATTATCAGTCGCAGGATGAATTGTATGCCGCTGTGGAAGTGCAACCGGCAGGTGGACTATGTCGACAAGCGGCATTGCAACCTGATCGTGGTGCCCGACGAAATTTTGCGCTACGCAAAGACGCTCGAGGAGCTTCTGCTAGACGCCAACCAGATCAAAGACTTGCCGAAGGTATTGAACCGGGTGGGGCAGCTCGATAATTCAACAGTTCGTTAGTTGGAAAGTTTTAGGCAGTGATTTTCAACCGGGGTTCCGCGGAACCCTAGGGTTTCGCGAGCATCTGCCAAGGGTTCTACGGCTGGTCAGTAAAAAAGACAAAAAAATCATCGAGCGAAATTACGTCAGGCCATGCCATCGAAATAGGCCTAATGAGCAGCAAATGCTTAGTTCAAAATTAGCACTATTAGCCATCTTCTTTTGCTTATAGTGCTGAATATTTTCCTTGTTGTTAACAGTTATAGCGTAGGCTATTTGCTTGCACAATGAACACTAATGTATTAGTGTTAGTGTTACCAAATCGTTTTTTGTTTATGTAGTTCTATTGAAAGAATTTTTGATACCTGAAACATTCTGCTTGAAAGATACAAAAAGCCTCACGCAGCAGTGTAGCTAGCTGCCCAAGGGCGTCCATGTAAAACGTAAAAGATCCAATGATAATTTTTTGAGTTGGTGGAAGGGGGCTAAACTGCCATTGGTGACGCCTCGCCGGGTGTTTTTGGTTGAATACAATTTAACCTCCTGCTGTCGACTGGTGAAATAGTATTGCTAAATAATATTATCAATTACAGGCAAATTTAACATTGCCTGCTGTCTTATCGTCAGCTTTTGGTGGTTTTGCCCCCAGATCCACAGAGGTTTTCTGTCTCTTGACTCCGCTGAAAACATCGGTCCCCAGTGAGTGAGTTTGACTCTTACGTAGGGTTCCGCTGCAGCAAAAAGGTTGAAAAACACTGGTTTTAGGTTTCTTTTTTATACACTTCTACAGATGTTGATTCAATTTCTACATTTTTAAAAACTAACAGTAGTGTTGGGGTTAGGGTGAGGGTGAGAGATAGTGACCACACATGTTGCAGTATACACTTTCAGACTATCCAACCTTTGGATTATAGACAAACAGTCACTATCAGGGCCTCTGGTAAAAAGCAGATCTGTGGTGTTATGACAGAGCTAGTGTTAGGATTAGGAACAGGGTTAGGATTATGATTAAAATAAGGTTAGGGTTAGGACAGGGGCAGCGGCAGGCAGGAGGCCCAAACCCCACAGCCTCCAGTAGCACGACCCGTAAGGTTTTCAAAATACGAGCTGTTTTGGATGGGTGAAGAGGGAGGGGAGGGGGGCGG
>Ga0209367_1001520_pt1 | contig 28705 bp, 15 predicted proteins | sample WorMetLIZISLAND2_FD_187412 | JGI IMG/M metagenome (GOLD analysis project Ga0209367, IMG submission 187412) | Marine gutless worms symbiont microbial communities from Max Planck institute for Marine Microbiology, Germany - Olavius geniculatus... ...
TCATTTAAAGTTTCCTCAAAATAATACTAGATAACGTCTTTTTATTCAGTGTATTATACTAAATAAAAGACATTATCTAGTATATAATATCTTCCTTTTAAGATGCATTATATTTTTGCAACTTTTGTTTACTTATTTATTTTTATTGAATGACGACGTTCTTCATCTGCCAATGTGAACAAGTACTGCTTTTTATGCGAATAAGATTAATGTAATTTTATCACGATCATGTTCGACTAGGCCTAACAAACGATGTACGCTATATGATTCACAAACTGCGTGTGGCAAAAAACGGGGACGCTGAAAGAATTACGAAAATGTTCCCAAATAAATAAACAATCATCTTTGATAACGTTAGGCCTATTTGTCATTTAACTAAAAAAACACGAAAAGCACCTTTGCTTATAAGATTAACTGACTACTATACATGAATGTGTGTTATAGGCCTAATGTGTTGTTCAATGGTTTATTAGAAACGAATTGTTTTAATACGAACGAATTAAAACTTTTTTGCTAACATATACAAAATTTTTTCTTACTATATTTAAAAATTGACTAAAAAGGAGATCATTAAGGATGTCGCACCAGCAATTTTTTTTCTCTGCGGGCCCGCGCGTATATGTAATCTAACTGCGAAACAATTATAAAAAGCAGACTAGCTACGACTTACAATGAGGCAAAATGTTCCTAGAAGCTCCGCAAGAAACTCGCGTAGCAGTGGGCTGCTGACCGCGATCTTGTTTTGAATTTCTTTCCTGAATTTGCTACCCATACTTTTTTGTTTTCGGCTGTGTTTCCCGGTCTTAAGCAGTCGCCGAAGGTCTGCTTAAGACTTTATCTGCGCGGCTTAACTATATATAGGCCTATCGGAGTAGCGCATAGTACGCAGTGCCTCAAAAACGACGGCAACTACAACACATCATGTTAAAATTCAAATGACTAAATAAAAATAATACATTGTGGGAAACAACTTATAATGAGGCAAAAAACACTGTAAAATAATTTCAGAATGTGTTTTAATCATATTTTGCTAATGTGAACAAAATTTACTAAGTCATAGGCCTAATTAGTGACATCCAAATTTAAAGAAAAAATCTCAGTAAAAACCAATGTTTCCAACTTTAATAAAAAGTAGTCTAGACTCAATTATAATATAAATGCCGCAGTAACGCATTATTTCGATAGACAGATAGGTCTACAGATACGCGATGTCAACTGCGATTACTTTGGCGAACAGTGAATAGCATCGTTTAAACCACGAAATCACTGGACTAACTGTAAGTAATTGAAAAGTAAATTATTGTAAGCCTAATAATAGGCTAATATTAATACGACGCAGCATTTCGTTAAAACTTAATTCTACTCATGACAAGTGGGTAATAAAAAATGTTAGAAAATGTTTAATTTCGATGAGATAGGCTACATCCGTTTGTATATTGGTATCATCTTATTTCGGACACCGTGTGTAGGCCCTAAACCGTAAACGGTGAAACGATAACCGGCGTTTTAGTAGTTTCTCCGTCCATCGTTTGTATACAAGATAACGAAAGTTTAGTACACCCCATCCGGAGAAGACTTACTTATTGCAACTTTATTGTCGGTCCACGTAATTGCTGGTTTTACCTGGCCGCGACATTATTGCAGTGATGTAGCCAGTAGCCGCTGCCATCTCAAGGTTATTACTAAGCAATGAACATTAATGGGAATGCTGTATCGTGTATGGCAACTCAGTATCTCCATCGAAAAATGCTGTGTTCTCAATCTTGTGTTATAATTTGCTCGAAGTCTACGGTAAGTGCTTTGACGACCTCGGCACGACTTGCTCACGCACACTAATTGCTGTAATTTTAGTGAGCAAACAAAAAGTAAGCCGTCTAATTTTTGTAATTTAACCAAGTACTTTTAGAAATTAATATCACATCGTAAGTAGTAAAAAATATGATGGAATCTACTGCCTACTCAATATTTGGTAATTTTTGGCAGCAACATACCCCAGGAAATTTGAAACAAAAATAAATGCACACCCCCACATCTCGTTTTATACGTTCGTACTGTACCTTGTTGTGTAAAATCTGGCATCGATTTTTATGGCATACTGTAATGATACAGTAGGCGCAGGCCTATATTTGATAAATATTTGATGCATTCATAAGAAACACTTGATGGCTTATTTTTTGGATCACCCTGTATATGTTGACCCGTTATTAATTTTGCATATGTACCAATAAACCCTGCACAAATCATCATCAAACTGGTTTTTACGATAACTCGTTAGGCTATGTGACTATTGCGTCGGTATTCGTGCATCTAGCCCATTTCGCTTTATATTACAGTACTTTATATTACAGTACTTTGGCGGGACTGAATCGCGGGACTGCCTAGCGTGATGGTCGCTCTCCATTCACTAGCCCTATCTTATCAGCCTAACTTCTCAAGACATGGAATTAACACACAAAATGCGAGCTTATGCAACCTAAGTAATCGCATCGAACATGGTGTTTTTGTCTCCAAAAAGTTCACCCTTTTATTTTTGCGACATCTGTGTCAAATTTCGTCCAGTTTTGCTAACTGTTTTGCAGCAACATACCCGCAAAAATTAATAACAAAAGTAAATGCACAGCCCCCACATCTCGTTTCTTACGTTCGTACTTGATGAACACATACAAAAGCACTCTAATTTACCTGCCGGACTGTTGTCTTTTTTTACAAGTCACAATCTTCACGTTGAAATGATCAAAATCCGATTCGCCTTTTGCTCAGCTCCGCAACTACATAGACTATAGTTGTTTTCTTACTGAGTTTTCTTTATTTACGAATTCTTTTAGTCGTAATAACGATTTCTCATCTCGTAATAACGACTCGAGTTACGGCGTAATTACGACATAAGTTGTTATAATGACTTATTTTTTTCTACGTGACACTACCGGTAAGCTATAGGCCTAACAGATCACCATAGGTTTCAGCTATATGACAACTTATTTTTTTGCTGCGTTTTGTAGCGTATCGTTCTGACGGGCGGGACTGAATCGCGGGACTGCCTAGCGTGATGGTCGCTCTCCATTCACTAGCCCTATCTTATCAGCCTAACTTCTCAAGACATGGAATTAACACACAAAATGCGAGCTTATGCAACCTAAGTAATCGCATCGAACATGGTGTTTTTGTCTCCAAAAAGTTCACCCTTTTATTTTTGCGACATCTGTGTCAAATTTCGTCCAGTTTTGCTAACTGTTTTGCAGCAACATACCCGCAAAAATTAATAACAAAAGTAAATGCACAGCCCCCACATCTCGTTTCTTACGTTCGTACTTTATCTTGTAAAATCTAGCAACGATTTTTATGGCATACAATAGGCATATATTATATAGCATCAAATTATGAAGTTTGCACATGAACATCAAATTGTTACATTAGGTAACTATCAGGTAGCGTTCATATTATCAAAGCAAATGTTTGAACTCTCGTCCACCAGATTTCACACAGGCGCTCAGCTGTTCACGTCACACGGTCGATTGCCTCGTTGATGACACGCTGGTGCAGACCAGACCAGACCATGCAGCAATCAGGCGCCGCTGAAGTTCGCATTTTAATAGAAAATTCGTATAAATTTGAAGGTTTTGCAAAGCTAAAATTTAACTCGTATTTTTTTGCTAAGGATAGACCTAGTAGTGTCAAAAGTTTAAATAAGTTTTTAAAGAAGTTGCGATATTCCGGTTAGATGACAAAACGTCGCAGTGTGCGTTCCGTTCCAATGCGTCGCTAGTTTTTACAAGGTATAGTACTTACACATAAAACCAGACGTGAGTAATTCGTTTATACATGTTTGTTCTAACTTTTGTGTGCTATGTTTCTGCCAATAATGAGCAAAATCGGATGAAATCTGGCAATTAAAAGATATCGCAAAAATGAAAAGGTGAACTCTTTGTATCGTATAGCTGTGACCATAGCTTTGCAGATATGTAAACAAAAGCTACAGCCCACGATATGGTGAAATGCATAAGACATACAAATATCAACGAACTACGAGTATATCAAAAACGGCCATACGCAGATTTGGAATCGTAATGTCGAACAGAATCTACTGCGAATCTATTGCAGCTTGATATATCGTGCAACAAGAATTAATGCTGTGGCGATTCCTGTGCAATGCTTCGGCCTACTGAATCGAGACTGCGACGAGCTGGTTGTGTAGTAGGCCTAAGCAGTTCTAAAAAAGCAACGATGTGGTCGGGCCTTGTGACGACATTCCATCCGGCAGGGCCTACACGCCCACTGCAGCAGGCAAAGTCGCTGGCCGTAAGTGAACACAAGCTACGAGTGATATGTGTCATTCGATGGAGGTTTTTGACTTCTTCTGACTTTGAGCCATGACCTTTTGTACTGAAAATAATTAGCACACCAGTTACCGTATCGAATTCGGTTTTCTGTGCCTTTTAGTTTTCGAGTTATGCGTCCTTATGGCGCAGACGGATCCGAAGACAGTGTTTAAATTGCCGGGGGGATTGAGGGGGTTGAACCCCACCAACTGTTTTCTCAACCCCTCTAACACACTGTCAAATTATGTACAAAGGGGGTCAGCTATATACTGTATGTACATACGATTTACATCACAATTTTGTTCGGTCTCTGACCGTCGAAAAGTTCAACCCCTTCAGCTAACTTTTCACAATTCAAACACTGCCCGAAGAGACAAACAGACAGACAACATAAAGACTAGAGCTGTCGAAGCGTTAATTTTTTTAACGCAATAATTAACGCGTTATTAACGCACCCAGGCCCGTCGAAAGGGAAAGTGGGGGATAAGTTACTCCGGGCCCCGCGACGTTTGGGGGCCCCGCCTGTAGAATATGGAAAGTTAGAAACATATTTATAAACGTATAATCAACTACAGATCTATACATTAAATATTTAAATAATTATTTATTTATAGTAGCGATGGAACGGCAACTACAGTTTAGTTACTTAAATTCATTCAATTGTTAAATAACGGCAGTATAACGGAATATTTGAACTTTAGCTTCACGGAATTTAGTAAATTGGCATAAATTTACGTATGTGCGTTAATTTTTTCAACGCGCGTTAATTTATTAACGCATTAACGCGTTAATTAATGCGTTAATTTGACAGCTCTAATAAAGACTCATTATTCGGCAAATTAGGACGGCCGCAAAACAACATAGGCCTATCGCTATTCGGGCTCGTCTCAGCGTCACTGATGTTGCAATGGCGACGTGCGTCACTGGCTAACTGGTTGTCCAAGGTGATGCTGATGTGCATGTGTTCCTACTCCTGCCATGTAGATGAGCGCACCGAGCACACCTCCTGTGAGTGGACCCACCACAGGCACCCAGCTCCAACAGTTGTACGCCCTGCCAACCATACACAACACGACCAACAACGTGACGTACAACAAAAAGGTAAAAGGTGAAGTCCCCATGCGGTCCGTAGACCACTTGATATAGCACCTGCTTGCATAGCCAGAAGTGCTTTACAACCTCAAAAGTGGCAGCTGAACTGCTTATCACCGCACTATTTAACCATCCATTGCCTGAGCCAGCGAACAGCTGGAACCGCTGTGCAACAAGCAGACATACCATTGCCCATGCATATCAGCTGTACTAAGCCTTCGATCACCCACAGCTCGTAGGCAACTGCTCATTTTTCACCCCGCAAAGAGTAGGAGGCTCAGTTGACCTAAGCACGCAGGTTAGAAACTTCAATAAGACTGCTTGCAAATGATCGCGGTAAGATTTTAACGGCAACCTAAAAGTTATGACTTCGATACCGGTGAATCCCCACCAAGCTGGAGAGGCGTAACTCAATCGGTTGACGACTATCTCCTGGAACACTTGATGTAAAGCATCGTTAGGTAAACCATGTTGTCGTAGTGTTCGCAGAGCAAACAGTGACTGGGAGCACGCAGCCAGGAGGTTGTCGACATGCTGTGCGACTGACAATTTTCGACTGATAGTCACTCTCAGCATTTTAATCAACTCGACTCGCCTTAGGCCTGAAATTACCGACGGCGGTTCAAACTGGGATCCCTTGCTTCTTGGCCTGACAAACACCATTTCCACAGATTTGCCAAGATTTACCTCCAGGTTATTATCACGTGCCCAGCTGCTGGTATTAGTGAGCTCAGCAGAACCAAAATTGATGTTCCCGGCGGGGATAATCACGTATGTTTCATCGGCGTACTTCACTACAAAGTTCGCCTGTGAAGATGGCTGCAAGTCAGATGCTGTAATGACGTAGGAGACTGGGCCAATAACAGATCCCTGGATGATGCTTGCTGATATTGCTTTCGACGCAGAGACCTAGCCACCAAATCTGGTACTGTGCGAGTGCTCCTGAAAGAATGACTCCACCCAGTTGTAAATATTGTCTCGAATATTCAAACGGGAATATTACGTAATGAGCTTCATCTGACGGCTGCCAGCGCCATAAAGTCGTTTCACATTTTAGCATTATCAAACATCCAAAACATGCATGTTTAATTCTCATAACGTACTTGCTGTTTATGTGCACAATTAGACTTAGACTTGAAAGCAAAATGCAGGGGAGGGACGATTTAATCAGGGAGGCGATGTTACTTTATTGAGTGGGGCGAATTTTCAAGCGAAGGGGCGGTTTTTTGCCGCAAACCTCGCTCCCGGGGCGATTCTACTTTACCAAGGGGCGACATTTTAACTTGGGAGGGGTTGCTATTCTGTGACACCGGCACACGTCGCAGAGACTATGAAATTCATGGCCGGCCTTAAGGCCATAGGCTGAGATCTTTAAATGGCCGTCATTCACCAGATGTCGCCACGAAGCTGAGCACTATACTGACGAACTTGACAAAATCAGCGGGGAAAGAAGACCCGGCAACTCAACCCCCCCTCTCAAGCTGTCCGTGGGGCAGGTGGGAGGCAAGGTGGGGGCACGTATCTAAGGCCCAAGGACACAAACGCCGCGGTCGGGGTTCGCAACCGTGCAGCAGGGAAGGCGCTAGAGAAGTCTGACAGACAGACAGACAGACAAACAGACTTTCCGCGCATTATAGTAAGATATTAAACGGGTCTCAAATTATAGACGCCGGGTCTCTAATACCAACCGAAAGGAACAAAAAAGCTCTTATAAAAAATACAAAACAAAATGATGCGCGTGAAGAGTACATTAGATTGGTCACAATCTAATAATATTTTTTGTCTTGTTTTTTTCTCGTGTTGTATGTGTATAGTTTTGAAATCGTAGATGCACGCATTTTCGTCATCGAGTTTGTAAAATATATCCAATTCACCTTTTGCGCTACATAGGTTTTGTCGTTTATAATTTGTCACAACACCATGGCGGATGTGTACCGGGTAGTATTTTTATTATTATATGAACAGTTTGTCAATTACTCTTATCATTAATATATATGTTTTTTTCTTTGATTGTACATTATGTATTTGTTTTTTACTACTGTCTACCAGTTATAGTGAAATAAAAATTTTCAATAATTTTCGTTAGTTGGTATCGAAGTCATAACCCGTACGGCGGGTACTTTGCTAGTTATACTAATAGTGACTGGCGTCGAGGTCGTTATCGGAAATTGTCTCCGTGAAGTTCATAAAATATTGCTCGATTTTAGGAACTGAGAGGAAAAACTTTCCAATAATGGTCGATGACGCTTGTTGCCATTTGTGTTGCTATAGTTCAACGCATGTGTTTATCTGGCACGGTTATGGAGATATGGCGCCTCAAAGATAATAGGGTCACGACCTTGACCTTTTGGGGTCACGTGACGTCATCGGTCACGTGACATTCGACTCCCGGGGGTCGACTTCCTATGGGTGGTCCATAGTGACCATGCGTCTATCTAGCACCGTTATAAAAATATGGCCGTTTGAAGTTCTTCTATGAAGTCTCTTCTTGGAACAGAGGTCGGTCGTTGGTCGTCGGTCGGTCCTCAGTATTACACTGATCTTATATACTCCTCTTCGCTACGTTAAGAACGTAGCGCGTGAGGAGTAAAAAAGAGAAAAAATTTTTTCAAAATAAAGGGAGATTACAACTATTAAACAAAAGAAAAAGGGCTGTGTTTGGCGCGATAGGCTACCTGCTAAACAGGAGCGTCTATCCTCGCTCATCACTAGGAGGCAATTTTCCCACCAACTCGGATGCTTTCCCCCTTTCCCTCTTCTTTCCCTTCCCTTTTCCCCTTTCCCGTCCTCTCCTATTTTTTCTATCCTTGTCCTCTCCTTTCCCCACCTTTTTCCCCTTCTGTCTTCCCTCTCTTTCCCCCTTTTTCCCTTCCTTTCCCTTAGAAATAGGGCCCCTTGACTTCAGCTAGGGGTCTTGGGAGCTTCCCTAGCGGGGTCTAAGGCGGAGCCGCAGCCGAAATCAAATTTGGTAAATTTCAACCTTTAATTATGACATTTGCTGGCAACAAATTTAATTATTTTCCATATGATTCACTGACCAAATTTATTACAGTTTAAACAATATGGGCAAACCAAGGTGGCGTGGCACCACAACTTTAAAAGTAAGCAAGGCCGTAGCCAAAATTTTGGCTAAGTGGTTGATCTTCCCCTCCCTTTCCCGTTCCTGTTGTACGCAGAATTGTCGCATTTTTTGTCATGCGTTTCTAGGCAATTTGCCACCAAAAATATTTCCCCATTTTTCTACTTTGTACTTTTTTCCCAACTTTCTACAGAAGGCATTTGCCTCCACCTGTCAATAAAGTGGAGGTTCCTGCTGCTGAATGTCTCCCATCAAGCTTACATGGTCATTAACAATAGACAAAATAAATTGTCGCTAATTAGCGTTGTTGTTTTGAGGCGTGATGTGGGCTACACGACAACACGTCATTGTAGATAATTATGATTAGTTGGTGCGAGAGAAGAGTGAAAGCAACCGGAACTGCAACGTGTAAGAACAAGAGTTAAGGCCACCTACGTGAAGACTTCAGTGCCCCAGCCGGCTATGGCAGTAAAGATTCTCGGCGAGAGGTCACGTGCTGGGTTGATCGCGTAACCAGAGTTCATGCCGAACGTCATGCCTATCGTGGCGACAGTAAGGCCGATGAAAAACGGCGCGAAATTTGGAGTCGGCGCCGAATTGTTGTTGTCTGTCAGTGCCATTAGAAACATCAGAAGCATCATCGTACCGTAAACCTGCGACCGCATCATCATCATTATCATTATGTTGGATCAATTTAAAGGCTCGGGAAATAGGGATTAAGGGGCAGAGCACTTTTGGGGTGTGCAAAGGAGGACATAGCCTGCGTCCACATGTTATACGTGCTTCATTTTCGTTATCGTGTCGCAATCTGCGCTTTACGCCAAAAAGAAGATTACAGAAAGGACATCAGCATGCCTTGTACTGCTGTCATTAGAATTACTGGGAAATGACAAGTTAGTCCAATGCACCAAAAAATTAACGATTAAAAACAGTTGCACGTACTTGGTCTGCGAGGCCACCGAGTGTAGTGAGATACGGCTGAGGGAAGGTGACAAAGATGCCGGCTGTAGCGTTAGCACCAACCACCGTCCGGTATCCGCCGTCAAAGTTATTCAGCGCATCTACGAATAAGCGTATACTCATTCATTCATTTAGTCATTCAATTATACGGGATACCTGTACTAAAGCAGTCATCAGAACAATGTGGGTGAACTAAATAATGTCATGGCCAGAAAAGTTTATACGTACATAGGTCTTGCTCGACACTAATGTTCAAAAACATTTACATGAATGACCGAAAGGCACTAAGTTAAAACATTCCAAACACATGAGCAAGGTAGCCTACACAGATTGGAATTAGGTGCGCCAAAAAAGTCGTCGGCATAGCAGTTAGCAAAAATAACGTGTTTACAAACTGTGTCTCAACAAAAACATCCCCGACATTTTTGACTGTAACTTGAAAACCAATTATCAGATTTTGATAATATTTGGTACGAATATTCCTGACACAGCTTGCCATTAAATGATCATTCAGTTTTCCACCTGCACCCAACATTTGTTTCTACACTACATGGGAAAAACACAACCAGCGAAATACCACTTTTTTATCCAATGCGATATGATTGCCTCATTAACATAACGCGTAAAAACACATTTCGTTCACATTTCTGACACTTTGGCTGACATTTCATTCAATAGTCTATTTTTCAACAAACTGTAGTAGAATTGCTTGAATTGGTGGCCCACTATGCGAACACAGACAAGGAGACGCTTTCTCCATTCATTGACAGCAGTATCGATAAAGTTCTGCTCCAAACCAATCCAGGCTCTACCAGTCGCTTCTTGACTCTTCAAACATTTTTAAACTTTATCTGGTAGACACACTGCTGCACGACAGTCAAACCTTGTAATAGACCGGCTGTTGAGGCCCATAGGTTAGGATAGATGGAATTTATTGAAGTTTTTTCAATTCATTTTAACACGTATTATGCTTGGTCTGTTTCCCCAGGTAGTGCAAAAGCAGACATTAGGTGAGGTGGAAACTAAAACACTTATTTAATAGCCAGTTGTGTCAGAAATATTTCCGCCAAAAATATTAAAATCTGCTGATCTTTCTTCAAATTACGATCGAGAATGTCGGGGATGTTTTTTTCAGGTTTTCTGTTTATTTCAACACATATTTCGCTTGATCTGATTTCCCTAGGTAGTGCAGAAGCATGCATTGGGTGAGGTGGAAAGCTAAACGGTCATTTGATTATTCTCCGTATCTAATCCATTGTACACTCGTATTTGTTCCAAGGTATTTGCCGCTAAAAGTTAGGCCTACTTACACAATTCTTTCAGAGAGTTTTAGTAAAACAAAATCTGTGCTTAAAACAAACGAGGGCGTCTGACACTCAGTGGCATATATGTAAGGCAAAATCTTTGCATGTTTTTTCTAAATGCAATATATGGGTAAAACAAAATAATGATTAATGTAATACATTAAAATAAAATGCAAATGTGTAATTTTAGATAGCCTTCAGTAAAACAGCGAGAAAACACGATCCCTAACTGGAAAACTGGGAACGGCGTCCCTACCTTATGCACTTCTTTGCCCCACCACCCTGTGAGTAAGACGATATATAATTTTCTTGGCATAAAAAGGTAAAACATCAAAAAACATCAATGACCAGCGGAGACAAACCATAATAGACAAGGTAGACGCAGACAGCACCGATGAAGGCGCCAAGATATTGTGCAAGCCAGTAAACAGGTACTTTGAACCATTTCAGACGACCGATCACTGCCGCTGCTAACGTCACCGCCGGATTTATGTGAGCACCTATAAGATACTCTGCGGTTACTTGGACACATTTTTACTAAACCGGTTGTATCAAAAAAACCTTAAAAAATTTTACAAATGAATAAAGTAACTGGTTATTGAAAAAACATTATTAAAGTAAGTAATTTGAACATCTACTAATAAACCATAGTTGTAAATGTAACATGACCCAAAGTGTCCAAGTTACCCAACCCCGGGGCAACTTGGACACTTCTGAATTAAGTTTGTAAAAACTGACAACATACTTTATGCATACTAATAATTTGACATTTTTTAAAAATTTAATATAAATAATAAATCCTCTGCAAACCAAACAAATACATGACATACACTAAACAGTACACATAAGTTATTTTATGCTGTCAATTAGGTGCATGCTCCAAAAACGAAGAAAATTACCAAAATTACTTCCAATTCTCCAGCAGTTTGAACACAAATATAATGAATCCTATAAGTTAACTACTGCTATAAAAATGTAGCAAAACTATAATACTGACATATAATACTGATAATAACAGCACTTTAACAATATTCGTTAGAGTTCTATAAATTTTCCTCAGTTATGTCTTACATGTTCAAGTTACCCCGGTCTTTGGGGGGTAATATGGTCATGCGTGTCCATGTAACCCCGGTAACAAGTTTGATAGTTACACTGACATTAACCCAAACATCAAATGCTGCACAAGATTTGGCATAATCAAGGTTTGACAATGACCCAAAGCGCTTATACTGTTTGATGGCAACACCACACACAGGATATCACTCATAATTATTGGCAATCGGTCATCCTTTTTGGCCACGAAAATTTGTTTTGTACTTTGATTTCCATGAATTTTACTGTTGCTTTATTCTCAGCTAGGCTTATTTCTTCCACAATGCCCGGATACCACTTGTTTACGTAAGCCACTGAAACCCATGACCCTACAAGCATTTCACCTGGAATATTTTGCTCTTGTAGTTCGTCTATAGAGTGAGCGGTGTAGACGCCGCTGGATAATTTATTTCCTGGTGCTGAATGTACTTTATCATCGATGCAGACGGATCTTCAATACTCAAATCAAACAGCGATATACTACTTTCAGTCTCAATTTCGTAGGACTGCGATAGGATTAAAATCTTTTTCTCAACTGCCATGTTCTCAGCTGAACCTCTATCCTTCTCCACTGATGCGAACACGGCTGATTCGATCTCCTTTTCGACTGACGCATACAACTATGCAGAATTTTTCTTTATTTATTGAATTCCGAAAAACGATCTGACAATATGGAGTCATGAATTGAGGTAAAACGTTTCGGTTTCTCGCTGTTTTGATACTGCAATATTGTCCTTATTTTTCTCTAAACGATATCTTACAGCAACAAGTTTTTGCACGCTTATTTGCGTTAGCAGCATGCAAAAGTCTGGATCGACGTCGAGAGCCACAGCGGGGCCCGGAAAAAAACATTATCGCAGGGCCCGACTGGGGAAACATTTTTGAGTTTTGTTTTTTTTGAATGGTGCATTCTGATGTACTTTGTATTTTTGAGCAACGGCGGGGCCCCAAACGTTGAGGGGCCCGGGGAAAACTTCTCCACTCACCCTCTCGACGGAACAGTGGATGACCGCAGTAAAAGTCGTTACACTCACTAGGTCTTGTACAGTAAAGACAACCTCTGTACTCGGAGTCTCTTCCCCACTGGTTTATATCGAAATAGCTGAAGCAAGCGACAATCACTGGTTTTTGCGATGGGCAAGCTGTTAAGAACTTTCCAAATGTCCATAGGGCCTAATCGTGGTTTTGGGCATAACTAGTTCGCTATAGCACTGAAAACGCTCCGCAGATTCGAATAGATTCTATAAAATTGTAGAGTCTGGGTTATTGTACCAACAATTAGGCCTACAGACATAGGCCTCTATACAGAGCGACATAATATCGATAAAATTCTAACTGACCAGTGACACCGAAACAGGTCCATGCACCCAGAGCGGCGCTGAATCCCCAGCCAAACTGAACCGTCAGAAACGTGTTGAGACGAGGAGTAAGAACGTACATGGCGTTCGCTCCGAGACCCATTCCCTAGACACGTCGACATGCACGCCATTTGTCTCACAAAACGACCCTCTGCATGGGTGTATAGTTTACACTCTACAAGCTTGTAACCAATTTTCCAAAGCGGATTCGCCTAACATTACTAGACCACAAAGTGGCCTTCCATCAACCCAGCTAAGGGAGAGCTGTAAATTCACAATAATATAATCACGATAATGTCAAAGGATACAGAACAATGACGTAAAAATCTCGAATCCCGTCATTTGAATTTGCATATAAATTTATGTACACGTTTTGGAATTATGACACTTGGTAATTTAAAAGAAAAATAGCTTTGACAAGTTTTTTTATAATTTAGACCTAAATGCTACTTGTATTAAAAAGCTTCATAAAGAAGTGGTTGACAGCAAAATCAAGCGACGAGATCTGAGATTTCACAAGTGGGCAAATTTTTAATCCGTACAACAGAACAGGTATGCATTTAGACTTTAAAAAACAACTGTAACGTAACCTCCTAGGACGCAACCCTACCGACTTTAGCAAATACAGCATTGGCAGCTCGATAAAAAAGCGCTTTGCATGTTCTAATAGACATTTAAAAGTTCGTGACTGAGTGAGATAGACGCCATTATCGCACTTCACTTACCAAAGCGATAACCTGACCGCTAGCGTTAGCAATGTCGCCACAAACAGCATTACATAGCCCAGGGGTCTAATTCGTAAGCAACACGATTTTTACGCGCGAAAGAATCAAAACTTCTGAACCGATTGAGATAAAATTTAGCATGGTTGATTACGTCGGCGAGGGGACCCGTCATACAAAATTTTATGCAAATCCCTCCAAGGGGGCTTCTCGGCAAATGAGTGAAATATACGCAAAGTTTTTTTTCAATTTTTATTTATATATGCCTTTTTCTTCAACGGACCTACAGGTCAGACCTCTTAAGATATCTTTACGCTTAATACGTCAAACGAGAAAACGACGCGATTCTGCACAAGGAAGTGCCTTTTTGGGTTAGAAAATTAAAATTAATTATTTAACGTATTTATTCCCAAAAATAAAAAAAAAATTACAATGGCGCCTATGGGGAAAATTAAACAATTCTTTAAACGGTCATAACTTTGGCTGTGTATAAGATACAGTCATAATTTTTGGTTCTAGATATGGTTTTTGGGGATGGCCAATTTAATGGTGTCATTCAATTCTACCCCGGACTTTCCCTGGTTGCCATGGCAACGAAATTTGGGACAAAATGGGCTATAACTCGGCTTGTGTCAGAGATATCTGCGGGATTTTTGTGTTTATAGGGGGGTTTTCGGGAATGTGTCATTGAATGCTGCCAATCGAATTTTACCCCGACTGACTTGTTGCAATGGGAATTTTACGCAACGGTCTAATAACTGCAATAATACGATTAGTTAAATTAGCATTATTGGAGTGTTTTCTGGGCCTATATTAAGCGGGTGATGCGTGCAATATTAGGTCGTTTATTTATATGGCCATTTTGTGGATATAAAAGTAATTTTGTTCAATATTGGCAGCAATGCAGGCCAGCGGTGACAGTTTGGGTCCGCTATAGCGAAGGGCCGCCAGAGCGAGGGGTCGCCATATGGTGATATTATTCAGCAGCACATTGACACACAGTCATGCAGTGTGATGCGGGCAATATTACCTTTTGTGATTTTTGCTGTTTTCGATGTGCGAGTTCTTTAATGTTGCCGTTAACAAGTGTATAAACTGATGTTTTTTTTACATTTAGAACTTATTAAGATCATCTAAGTAAACAGCAAACAAGAACAGTGACAACTGACAAGACGGAACCCTGTCTAACGCCAAAATGTATGCTAAAAATTTCAGACCAACCGTTTTCCCATTTAACGCGAGAATAACAACTTTCTAACAAATCTAAGAGTTTACCTGGTTTGTACTTTTTCATTAGTTTAATATATAGCGCATGGTCGTTTACGTTATCAAAGGCTTTTGATAAATCTAATCTGTATTGCACAAAGGTTAGCAGTACTCTCCCCAGATAGGATGTTATGGACAGCTTTGCGAGCAGTGTATTGCATGACTGCAGCCAATGCCTTTTTTGAAACTAAATTGGTTATCGCCGGAAGTTAATAATGACTGGAATCTATCAAGAAAACAGTGCTCAAATAGCTTAGACAAAATAGGACTAATCGCAATTCCTCTAAAATCATCACATCTCATCGCCTTAGTCCGACAGTCTTTTGGTTTCGGAATTGGAACAATGTAACTCTGTCTGAATCCAGCGGGATATGTTGGCTTAGAACGATTAGGTCGAACAACTTGGATAAAATAAAAGGTAAGCTAGGGTGGCTAAATAATAAGTGTTGCGTAGATAGCCCAACAATATCAGAAGCCTTGCCACGGTGAAGTTTTTAAATGACTGTAGGCCTACTGATTAATTCAGTGTCAAACTTGATGTCGTGGGATAACGGAAAGCCGGTAAGGGACTGTGCAGTTCTTTGTATGCTTCCAATATTTCCCTCATTCTATCAATGTCCGCCACAAGCTAAAATCGTGACAAATTCACTAAAACCCCTATTTTGGGGCTAAGTTGTTCAATGTTATCGATGTCGGTGCATCCAGAAAGCTCGTTGGCGGTTTTTTGTGTCTATCTGCAACCGTTATCACGCTAGATGAGTCAATACCGGTATAAACATTTTCAACATGAACTTCTGATAACGGATCATAACAGTTGAATTATTGGCCCTTTTATCGCGCGATTCGCTTCCAGTAGTCAACGAAATGTAATGAGCTGAACGATCTTAAACGGTCATTTTCTTGCGCAAAACATCGTGTCTGTCTTAAAGTTTTTTTCGCTAAGTTTTAAGTTTCCAGTTTATGTCACACTTCATTTTTTGCACGCAACTTAAACGCATGCTTAATAGTAACTATTGATATTTTAGTATAAAAAACTTTACTTACAACAGACGGTAAATAAAATACAAGTAAAATGCCGACAGTTTACTTACGATGAGGCAAAATGTTCCTACTAGTTCCGCAAGAAACTCGCGTAGCAGTGGGTTCTTGACCGCGATCTTGTTTCGGATTATTTTCCTGAATTTGCGGCCCATGCTTTTTGTTTCGGCTGCGTTACTTGGTCTTAAGCAGTCGCCGAATGTCTGCTTAAGACTTTTTTTTATCTGCGCGGCCTAACTATAGCCGAGTAGCGCAAAGTAGGCCTACAGTGTGCATCGAAAATGACGCCAAATAACAAATCGATGCAACTGGGCCTACAACCTAATCTTAAAACTTAAATGTCCAGGAAAAATGACATTGTATTTTGGGCAAATTTTGCATGTGTTAACAAAATTTACAAGTAAACTTATAGGCGTAGATCCACATCCAAATTTAAAAAAAAGATTATTAGTAGAAAGCCATGCCTATTTTCCAATTCAGACCATTAATTAGATAAAACCTGGCCAAGACGCAATCATCTAGAAAAATAGACCTCCTCAGCTACCTGCCGCCATAAACGCTGCCGCCATTTTTTCGGCTAACCGTTGACACCAAAAAAAACTTTTCTGAGCAGACTGAGCTAGCCCGTGAGCCGGCTTATGGCCAACTCACACCTTCGACGCCGACTCAAGTTCCTCAACTCAACCATCACTTTTTTGTCGACGAGTCACGAGTGGCGTCAATTTTACCAGAAAATCATTGACTTTGTAGGCCACTGTGCCAGTTAGGCCAGGAAATTGAAATGTTCGTCTAACTACATGTTTGTGCAGAATTCGGTTATTTCTGATACAAATTACAAATTAAAACTTTACAAATCGTAACGTGCGCAAAATACATCAAATTTCGCTAAACCTTACTTCTACGCTCTTACTCATGACAATGAAATCAATGAACAAATATTCAATTCCAGCGAGATAAGCTTAGACTAGCCTATCAGTTTGTATTTTGCCTTCAATTATCACAGACAGCGTGTGTGTGTAAACGGTAAAACAATAGCCGGCGTTTTCATAGTTTTTCCGTCCATCGGCTGTGTACAAGATAACTAAAGTCTAGTATACCCCATCCCCTGAAGGGTATTGTAGCCTACTTACTGCAACTCCATTGTCGGTCCACATAATTGCAATTTATACCTAGCCGTGACATATTGCAGCATAATAGAAGACTATATCATATCTAGGCTATCACGTGGTTCAAAAAGTAGGTTAAGCCGCCTGATTTTATAATTTAACCAAATATTTCGAAAAGCCAACAAAGTATTGTATAAAAATAGTAAAAAGTGTGGTGGGATCTTTAAATGGTCACTTAGGCTTAGCTCAAATCTTACTGTCTATACTGAGTGTTCCAGGGAGATTTTTAAATCCATAAACATATCGATGCATTTGTAACAAACACTTAGTGACTTACTTTTTAGATCACCACGTATATGTGTTGACCCAGAATTAACTTTGCATGGGGGCCTACAATAACATACACAAATCATTATCAAACTGGTTTCAGCCTAAGAAAACAGACATTCTATGCTGTGGCATAGGTCTATCGTTATGATGGGCGGTCCTAAGTCGCAGGATTGTCTATATTGTCGAGTACACTGTAAACCACAATTAGAAGATAGGCCTGACACTGTAGACCCTGTATTCTTTCGCGCTCATAAACTTTTCCCAAACTTCGCGAAACGGATAAAATCGCGAAATTAAACACACGCAAAATTTCAGCTTGCCCACCACTAAAAATTGTCGCTGTAGGCCTACTGTGATGTACAGTACTGTCACAACTCGCATTACCGTGCATTGGCTAATGGCTATACTACAGAGTACTTGGAGTCACTGGACATACAGGTTCCCAAAGCAGACAGCCGTCGTACATCCCTATAGCATAGTTGAACTCAGCAGCCGGTTTATCGAGTGCCGATAGCCAAGATAGCCAATCGATATTCGCACTAGTCTACTTATTAATTTTAAGCTGATACATCAAGGTGACAAAATATTTCTGATTACCTGCAACGTATACTATCTGGTATTCACGGTACACGCAAAATTGCACTATAGTATACAGCCCACGATTTGACAGACACATTGCAAAATTAACATGCAGTGCAAATAAAGTGATTTACAACATCTGCCAATGCTCGCTTAGAATCGATGATAAATATAGACCTACGGCGCTAAAGAAAAGCAGCGTGATTATAACTGTTCCGTAGTCTTTTTTACAGTGCTATCTGCCATCAGTTCTAACTACATGCGACTCACCGATGAATATTAACTTTGTGGTAAACTACTAATACTGTCTTAATTACTGGCCTGTTATTATGACATCTAGGCAACGGCTACGGTATCACTTAAATAATAACGGATATACAAGGTGGGCCAAAAAAATGGCACCATTTTTCGTACATTTTATAATTTCACCAAATATTAACAAATTTTCAAAATTCTTTCACTGTCCGAATCAGGAGACAATTTTTAATAAAACTATCACTATAAATCTCACCACACCTTAAGTATGTCACTACAATACCTTGTGAAATGTCAGACCACGCACTTAAAACGGCGACGCCACTGATCAATGTTGATCGAGCCTGGCATGTGGCCCCCATGGGGTAGTGACACACTTAAGGTGTGGTGAGATTTATAGTGATAGCAAACAGCCCAGACTTAAATCTGGTCATTTATGCTGTTTGGGATGTTCTTCAACAGATGGCTTATCAATGTTGATGATTTACGACAGTTAACCAGCTGAAGCAGGCGATCGTCGCTGAGTGGGGCAAACTGCTGCAGCGTTTGGTTAATCGCGTCATTGGTCAGTGGCGTCGCCGTCTTGGATGTGTCGCCCAGCAGCAAAGCGGACACATTAAACATTTGATGTAAAACTGTGAGACATGACTTTTTACACAATGACTGAGACAACAAACACGTTGTTCTGTTGTTAATTTCTTAAAATATATTGTTGCAGAAGTCATTGTGTTTTCATTTGTCACTCTTAATACAGTGACATTTCACAAGGTAGTGTAGCGACACACTTTAGGTGTGGTGGGATCTGTAGTAACAGTTTTATTGCAAATTGTCTCCTGATTCTGACAGTGAAAAAATTTGAAAATCGGTTAACATTTGGTGAAGTTATAAGTTATAAGACATACAAAAAATGGTGCCTTTTTTGGCCCACCCTGTAAATATCTACGTAAATTTACACATCGTAGACAGTCGGAAAAGTTGGACAACAGTTGACTAATAACATCAGAAAATATGTAAAAGTTTCACAACTTCGTTTGCTGTTTCATGAACGACTGTTTATTACTGTTTTCAAAAAGAGCTTTCAACGTTCGTAATTTCTCTGCTTGCTGGCTCATAACCATAATGACTGCTTTGTTACAACGGCGGTAGCATTCTATCTGCATACTATATGCACAGTCATTCTTAAGCGGCAGTTGCGGCTGTCCTAAAAGGCTGCAAACGGGTCTTGCCCGTCCGGCTGTCCGTCCCCTATACAGGCTCCTAACATTACTAGAAAAAGCGAAGAAGTAGAAAAACCAAAATTGGTATGAAGCGTTCAGCCGAACTGTAGAGGGTTGCGCATCTTTAGACGGATGGCCGCACGTTATTTCAGCACTGGGCCGACACAATTTGCTAGTTTGAATGGGGTTACGTTTGCTGCCCATAGGTCTGAGTCAGTAGTGTGCAGTGAAAACGACGCCGTGACGTAATGACGTCCGCTGCTGCTGTTGCGGCTGCAGCGGCTGTGCTTCGTCGACGGACATTTCAATCAGCGAGCTGATGAGTTCGTCCAACTGACAACCAGCACTAGTCCCTGACTCACCACCGATGCCGCTCTCAACACCCGCAGTACGACGATTACTCACACCAGTTTGACCACTATCACCGCCATTGGAGCCAGGAAGTTTGCTGGTGCCTCCCACGCTAAGTCGAATGTTGTCGATCGCCGTTTTGTACAGTTTGCCGCCGGAATCGTCGTCGACGGTATTATTGTTCACTGTGTCCTGACCTTGGTGTTTGACCTGGCCGGCGGTAGATGATGTGTCAGCGTGGACAGTCTCAGTGGCGGCTGGTGGTCGGTAGACGACCGTGACCTCCTCCTGGGTGGTCGTCGTCACGACGGCCCACTCCTTGCTGAGCGTGCGACGGCTGATGGTCGCTGGCGTGTCGGAGGCTGCGGCCGTAAGATCCACGCTCCTACCCCGCGTGCCACGTGACAGCAGTCTCGGCGTGCCGACGGGTGACACGCTGCGCCGATGAATGCGCGCGAGAAACTCTTCGCTCTTCGTCGTCTTCATGCTGCGATCACGCACTGGTGATGATCTGCGCTCGCCCCCGGCGTCGTCGCCGCTCGTTGCCGGAGTTCCGATGGTTTTCACGGGCGGCGGCGGCGTGGTCCGAGTCCGTGACGCCGTCGAGGCGCTGCTAGCTGAACGACGCGCCGGCACTGGCTGCTGCTGCTGATTATGATGATAATGATGCTGTAGTTTGGCATCGTTCACCGTCGGTGAAGTCGGCGCGGAGCTGGACATTAGAGTCAGCGTATCGTCAGTACAGACGCCGCCGCCGACGTCGCCGCCACTCTGCTGGGACGACTCTGATGAACTGGTCAGCCGCTGTGGCTGCGTCGACGACGACGAGCAAGCGGGCGACGACAGCGACGACGATTTACGCACCAGCGCTGACGCCTCCTTGCCAAACGAAGGCTTCTTCGCTATCGTCGGCTTGGGCGGCAGGCTCGGCTTGATCGGTAGCGGAGGCTTCTGTCCGGCGTCGACGAGTAACTGGCGACCGTTCGACTGCACGGTGCCTGCTCGACAGGGGAAGCTCAGTGGCGAAACTGTGGGCGTCACTGCAGTCTGGACTTCGAAAGCGCTCGCGGGCCGCAAGTTGCTCGGCACCTCTGTGCTTTCAGTCTTACCGCCGACATCACACTCAGTTGTCCGTAGTTGAGAGGACTCGGTTCTCGGTCGTTGCGTCGGTACGAAGTCGGTCAGCAGACGTCGACACAGCTGACTCAGCGGAGCGCCGAACATTGTCCACAGCTGCTGGTCGCTGTTCTGTCTTATAGCTGTCCGCTGGAGACCGCCGACCAGCGGCCGCACTGCCGGCAAGCTGCTGCCGATGTCGATGCACGCTTCACGTGGCTCGTTCAGAACCGCGGTCTGGGACTTAGACACCCCCTCGCCCCCCGCGGAACTCAATTGCCTCGCCGGTCTGCCGTCAGTTGTCACCTCCACGGCATGTAGCGTGTCTACGTCGTCAGGAGTCTGCTGTTGGAGTGATGACGTGACTGTCTCAGTCGTGACTGTCGCTGACTCAGACTCACTAGCAGCATGGTCCACAAACTTGTCAATGATGTCGTCGATTGAACGCATTCGACTTCGCTCTTCCACTGCATCACACACACACACACACTCACAGGCCTATATATCAACCGATTATTACTGCGCCGCTGACCTAATAGGCCACATTACCGGCCTTGCCCGTCCGTCCGTCTGTCCCGTACGAGCTTATATGACTCGAAAACTAAAACACGCAGAAACCCCAAAATTGCTGTGAACGTCCACCACGGGACAGGAGTACCTGATTTGCCCATTTTTATTTCCAAAGTTTAAAGTTCAGAGTTAGAGTTAGCTTTATATAGCGCAGCCCCATAGGCGGTCCGCAGCACATTACGTCGGCACTGGGCTGACGAATTTTTCTAGTCTTAACCATTTTCTTTGTACTGCTGACCATGCCCACTCACTCAATCATTGCTGTGGGTAAGTTAACATATGAGTTGCAGCGATATACAAAATAATGGATAACGTGCAAACGACAGATTTTTATCATAAATGAATTAATGCATTTGCCGCAAAAAATAAAAAAAATCTATAATTGTACAATGCAACTGTATAATGCGAAAAAAACCAACTCTGTTGATGCCAACTGATCCAGTCTTCTTCAGACAAAGTGTGATGGTAGTCACGTGTCTTTGACAAACACGGCAGAGTAAAACTGCGGCCTCCTTCTTCTTCACAGACAGTTAGCAACGTACAACACAACTAACAGACCATACAGATGCCAACAGAATATTTCCTAATCATACGTTCATCTATATATTATATGACGCTTGTTAAGGGCCTTCAGTTTAACTTCGGAAAAAGCTCTATCAGAAGTTAATAAAGCATGCTTTTTGACTTGTAATTTGTCGAACGCCAAATGTAATGTCAAAGATGAACAAGTTTACACCTACTCTACCGTACTGCTGCTGCTGCTGCAAAATCGCTTATTTGTTAAACGGGCCCAGTGGCCCACTGTCGCGTTACTCCAGATTTAGTTCCAAAAACTCTAACTTTTTATGCCTCAAAACACTAACTTAAAAAGAAAAGTATACACTAAATTGCAATTAACCAGCGACATTTTCCGTCACTATAATTACTGCCTTATTATCAACTGCATGTCCAGGTTTGCATGCCTGGCGTGTCGGACTCGCGATCGTAATGTCGCAGGTTCGATTCCCGGCCGTTACACTATCAGACTAAGCAAGTTGCTAACACACATATGTCTCTTTAGGATAACCACCTAAATGCAGGAAAAAATAATGGCAGTATGTGCGAGAAGTGTGACATACCGCCCGTACAACTGAACTGTGTCTGCAGCTCACTGGTGGGTCTAAGGCCTGGAAATGGAGATGAGCATGAGCCTAGGATTGAGGTGTCGCAGAGCTGTGAGAACGGGAAAACTATAAGAAAACTTTAACATATAATAGACACTGTTCCAGGGCATGTGGTGCCTTCTGGCTGCTGGACACGTTAGATCGACGGGAATGGCATTGCTGAGAAATGAACAAATATCGACGCGCCGTTTGGAAACTTGACATGTGATTATCTGCTAATGCAGTATGACGCAGTCTGGCAGAACATGGTTTGCCATGAAAAAGTAAGTATGCGTGTGTTTATACTTCCATGACAGTCTAATGTGATTGCAAAATGCCTGAAATCTCCCAGCATGCCTGCATTAGATCATTATTTCGCATTCGGAAGATAAAAACGTATACGCGCATAGCATGCATTGCGTCATTGCTAATCGTCCAAAACAAGCCTCCTCCTCCGACGCAGCTGAGCAGAAACAACGGATCTATCTCGCAATGAAGCCGTTTATCCAGTTGGCAGCCGGAGTCACATCAGCAGCAGCTGTCTATAATTCTTAACATGGCCAAGCTATGACGCATCGCACGTCACGCCCTTCTTTCTCTTGCATAGTGAATATTAGTATAAGTATATAGCTCGCAGGCCATCTGAATGACTAGTCGCGAGAATATCATTTCGCAGACTATCTGTATTCCGTCTGCGGAAATTGTCATATACATGTACGACCGGCAACTGGCTACGTCAAAATACGAAATTCGTCAATACTGCTGCCGCAGAACGTCGAAAATAAAAAGGAAACTGACAGCTGCGCCAACATCAGCAACTTTCTCGACATACCTTTTCCTCTTTCGCTGATTTCCCTGCATGCTAATCACGCAGCTGCATATCTATATTTTTTCACATGCGACATCTGCACCAACAGCGGTTAGGCTACCAATGCTGTTAGCGCTGTTGTTAGCATGGAATTGCAAAGTCCAATGACTGCTGAATGCGGGTGTGGGCTCACTGCGGCCGTCAACAAAATCAATCCACGCGCCGTATTAAAATACCGCCAGATTTGTCTCACTGAAGCACTGTATAAATAAAGAAATTTTAAGATTATTTAACACACTGTGGCTTTTCGGCGGTCAGCAGTGGTTATTCTTCTAACTAAAGATTTGTACGAGTACGCAAACCGTTCCAAACATTACAATAAGTTCCAGGACAATACGTCTAGTCAGGGGCGTCTATCTCCTTCAGCGCCACGAGGCAAACTTCCCCCAACTCGGACGCCCTCTACTTTTCCCCATTTCCCCCTTTCTCTCCTCCCCGTTTTAGTCCTCTCCCTTGTGGTCGCCATCCCCCTTCGCTCTCCTTCCCCCTTCCTTTCCTTTCCTTCTGTTCTTTCCCCTCCCCTTAGAAGTAGGGTCCCTTGAATCCAGCTAGGAGACTGGGAAAGCGCTGTAAGCTCCCCAAGCGGGGTTTGGGGCGGAGTCACAGCCGAAATCGAATTTGGTGCATTTTAGCCTTAAAACATACATCTTAAAGAAAGAAATTTAATTATTTTCCAGTAAATTAACTAACCAAATTTAGTCCACTTTAAACATAAAGGCAATTAGGCAAGGGTGACGCGGCAGCACAAATTTAAAAGTAGGGGGCTACAAGTAATCTGCGAGTGAAACGAGTAGAAAAAAAATTGGAGCTGTTGTACGCAGAATTGTTGCATTTTGTAATTTCTGTGCTATGCGTATTCTAGGCAATTTGCCATCGAAAAATCCCCCCGGTTTTTCCATTTTTTACTTTCCCCCAACGTTTTCCAAAAGGCATTTGCCTCCACCTGCCAATGGAGCGGGCGCCCCTGATTCTCAAATGCGGAAGGACGGAGCTTGTTACAGCTCTGTACAGAGTCTGCTATATAATGACGTATCAGACCCATCATTACATGAAGCATTAACAGCAACATGTAGCATATGTATGTATCTATGTGTAAATGTGTATGCATAATGGCGAGAAATGCGTTAATACATATAGGTTCACACCAACTGCATTAGCGGCCAAGAGTACTGAATCTACTGATGCACATTGCACAGCAGCGCGTTTTTTCAGCTCCCGGAGCGGATTTATTTCACCGCAATGATGCGATAAGCCGCTACCCGCGAACTATAGGCCTACCGGTAGCCTGCATGGGGCAGCAGTAGACTAGGCCTGTATCGTGTTGCAGCCACAGATTTACTGTGACTTCTCTAAATAAGCTTCTGCTGTGTTTAGAAAACGGCCCTGAAACGCTTCTATACAAACATGCAGCACAAACGACCAAGTGACATAACGAGTTTTCTCTGTGAATCAGATGTTATTGACAAAGGCGGGTTTACAAGCTTATTCACGTGTTCGGCGGCCGAACAGGGGCCCCACAAAAAGAGGCCCACAAGTCAGAGAATGTCGGACAGCAGCGCGACATATTTCGCTCATAAGGTCCTCTTTATGTTATATAGCAGCACTAGAAGTCAGTGTTATTCCAGTTCTCAAAATCATTTCAGTTCAGTTTCAGTATCATTAGGCTATTTACATCATTTCAGTTACAGTTTTTTTTTATCGACGCAACTGACCATTTAACTATTAAACAACATCAAGTTCATTAACTCAAACTGCTAGCCTACTAGCAGTAAATTCATCAACTATCCAAAATTTTCATTTTCAGGACGTTCCAGGGACTGGAAAATTAAGCGAAAGAAACTGAAGACTTGTCATAACTTTTCAAGAAAAGTGGAAACCCTGTTAAATGCACGAACACATACACTCACGATAGCTGGGTCACGGGGTTCGACTCCTAGCCATTCAGCTATCATGTAACAACTCTGGACAAGTTGTTCACGTACATGTGCCTCTGTCACCAAGCAGTATAATTCTGCACTGGCTCAACTGTTGAACAGGTAAAGAAAGGCAATATATCGGAGAGATGTGGCCTATACCATCCATATAACTGAGCTATGTCTGCAGTTTGCTGCCAGCTCAGGGCAGGAAATGGAGATGAGCATTGACCCTGCGTTCGCACAGCAGTGAGGTTGTGATGCTAGAATTGGGTTGAAAAATGGCAAAAGCTGGAAACTGCCACTGGTGTCAGTAAATAGGTAAATAAGTAAAGCATGCTGGAAAAATTTTAGGTAGAAACAACCAATCATTTCAGTATTAGTGTTTAAAATCATTTCTATTGCAGTTTCAGCAAGTTTTTGTGACCATTTCTATAACTATATACATGTAGTATCAGTATTGAAAATCATTTCAGTATTAGTTTCAGTATGGGTTTTATTGAAATCAATCATTTCAGTATCAATTTGAGTTTCAGTTACTGAAATATCACTGCTAGAAGTTCACTTGATACAGCATGACATTATCTGGCAGCACTGCATATTTGCAGTTCGAAAAGCCATATCTCAAATCACGTAATAGCAGCGTAATGCTAAATTCATGGTAAGTTCTTGTACACTAGTGTCAGAAAATTTATGTGAGAATGCCCAGTGCCCACATTTTTTGGGTGTAAATCCGGCCCTGGTTACAGTATGCGCCGGTCAGTGAGGCATGCATATACGCGCCTATCGGACGCCGGGTGCTATCTGCAGTGGTCCGGTGAATGTTCTAGGATGCGAATGTACGAGGATCATATTGCACACAGCCACAGACAGACCACAGTCAGGAACGCCGCTGGCACTAACCAGCTGCACGTTATCCTATAGCAGTTGCCCAAACGGATGCTAATAAACCATTGTGCTGTCCGACTTTTCCAGGCCTATCCCACTGATTATTGGCGCTGCTGCACTGTTAAGCCTTTCATTAGCGTTAACTGTGCACATTTACTAGCTTTAGCGGTGTCGGCTCAGCCTCCTGCGCCCGCCCCTGGTATAACTATGTTCATCAAAATGAAAGTCGTTTGTCTTGGGGTCAGAATCAAGGTGGAAAGGTTAGAGTTTGAGTTAGGATTAGAATCAGAGTAAGGGCTTTTCGTTCTGACGCGATTTCTCTCCGACAGTCCTAACGCGCTTCAGCATGCAACGGTAACACTCAATCGGAAAAGTCTGCAGGGGAAAAGTTCTACTTTGATACAACAAAAAAATAACGGCTCTATATATTTCTATAGTACAACTGTAGTTCTGTCTTATTATAATATTAAAGTAAGGAAATTAGTTTACTCGGCGGTGGTGGACGACTGTTGTAGAGTGTCGATTCAGCTCTTCGGTCTTCGAGCGCTACTCCAGTGAGAACTATACAGCAGAGCAACAGCCAGCAACACTCAGTCATTCGCACGATATTAGCTTACGGTCATTAACTGGCCAAGCCACATGCAGCTAGAGCTATCGGTAAAACTGCGCCAGAATCAAAAGAACAGACGATGCTGGCTGAAAGATTACGATGGTGGCGAAACAGGTTCAGTGTTGCGACCGGATGGAACGAGATCAGTTAGTTCTAGAACTCCGTTAAATTATGACTGTGTCAAAGTGCATCACCATCATCGTCATCACCAGTAGCATGCACCAGAGTGGTGCGTAGCGCCACAAATCAACCTCCATCCCTCCCTATGCAGTAAACGATCGGCAGCAAGTTCAAGAACAATGTCCAAGTACAGCCAAACCCGTTTAATATCACATCTGTGATTATTAAGCGATTTGATATTAAGTGGGTTTGACTGTAGATATCAAGGTGCATGAAGCAGAAATTAAACGAAGAGAAAAATAATGTCTAAATCAAATTATAGCTTATTAACAGTAGTTTTTTTTCGTCAAAATGACAAGAACTATCATTTAGCTTACAGGAACTGGACGCGAAAACTTAAAATACTACAATCACACGTTGCATAATGACCAATTCACACCTACGACGCCGACGCGACGCGACGCAACTCAACTGCTCAGCCAACTATAGCAAACAAAGCGTGGTCTATGCACAGCAGTGTGACGTCGCAATGCATTGTCGCCGACAGTCACGACAGTTGAGATGAGTTGAGTTGAGTTGCGTTGCAAATGTGCTTTGGGCATAACACAAACGAACGGCAGAGACGAATTGTATACCTTTGTAGGTTTTGACGGAGAAGGAGGTGATGTCCTGTCCGACGTCGTTGGTCGCTACGACGGTGACACCCTGTTCCAGCTCGTCGGTGACCGTGTCCACGGTCAGACTGTGTTGTTGAGCCGGCAGAGATCCGTCGTCGTCGCGGCGTGCCGGCTGGGCACGGGTCGGTGTCCTGTCGGTCTGGACGAGCGTCGGACCGATGTACCAGCGCACGACCGGTGTCGGTAGACCACACACGCGCACCGATAGCGTCGCCGGCTCATCGGCCTTCAGCATCAGCGGCAACCCACTACCACCACCGCCGTCAGCGCTGTCGACACTCGAACGGTCGATGGAAGGTGGCACTCGCGCCGGAAACGCCTTGAAATACGTCATCCTGTCCACACCTGCGTCACTGCGTGCGTTCGTGCGGAATTATGGAACTTTCGTTCCCACGTACTTTTGCTCCCGGGAACGAAAGTTCCGTAGATGGAACTTTCGCTCCCGAGAACTTTCGTTCCCACAGTCAGCGTAACGTGGTTTTGCTCCCCAACACAAATTATGATTATTTAGTTGATAAACTAATGGAAATTAAGGCGTTATAACTTGTTCGTATATTTGTACAGATTTATTGTAGTAAAAGATGGCAGAATCTGGCAAATTATTTTATTAACTAATTTATCTTAAATTGACTAAGTTCTCCAAATTTTTTCTCAAATTATATCTGTTTATAAATTCTTCCTTAAATTATATTTTTCGTCAAGTTTTTACCATTATTTTAAATTCTAGTCTCTTCCC
>Ga0209367_1001521_pt1 | contig 28704 bp, 17 predicted proteins | sample WorMetLIZISLAND2_FD_187412 | JGI IMG/M metagenome (GOLD analysis project Ga0209367, IMG submission 187412) | Marine gutless worms symbiont microbial communities from Max Planck institute for Marine Microbiology, Germany - Olavius geniculatus... ...
CACTAGACCAACCACCGACCCAACAGCAGCTCCCCAAAACATAAATCTTAACACCACTCGGCACTCAACCGACATTTTGCAGCATTCTACATTGGTTCCCAGACGAGAGAATTCTACAGTACGACAATCGCAAAATTGTCGTAAAATCTTCGCAAATTTGGCACATTTTTATCGTAAATCAACAAGATACGATGTCGTAAGATTGTCGTATATTTGTCGTACGATAGGCGCACATAGATGATTGCTGCAAACATCAACCTCTCCCTGCTTCAAACCTATGCAGATAAATTGTTAGGCCCTACCATTGAGAGCCTATAAGAACTCGTCATCGACCTATCCAACGGTACCATCGCCGACCCCCTTCCACGTACCGTTTAGCCACAATACTGAGTGAATGGCATATAGCAAAGTAATGACCCTTCAAGGTCATCCAAGGTCGAAGATTGTTGTGTCATCTGAAAGAGCTTATATAGCCTATGCAACTTTCTATTAGTGATCAATATAGCAACCTTGGCTCTCCCCCATTTCTGAGATACGATGACTTATCGGTTAAAAGCGCACATTTTTTCTACCCTACATTTTCAACCACAAATGTTCCCTTGCAATAGATCGCTAAAATTTTGAGTGTGAAAAACTGTGATACTGGACTAACTTGTCATGTAATAGGCGGGCCTTAAGTTTTTTGGTAGAACCTACAGTTTAGCCACAACACATGCGTTACGAACGATAAACGACGACAAACAAACAACAGAGTGACAAACAGACAGCTGACACAGCCTACCATAAACGCGACCGGTCAGCTAAAAACGACGAAGAAAAGCCTAACATGGTGATAGCGTTTCTCTGCAGGGCATGTACACTGTGTCTCAAAAAACATCCCTGACATTTTTGACTGTAACTTGAAAACTAATAAGCAGATTTTGATAATTTTTGGTATAAATATTTCCGACTCAACTTGCTATCAAATGACCATTCAGTTTCCTACCTCACCCAACTTTTGTTTTTGCACTACCTGAGGAAACACAACCAGTGAAATATCACTTTTTTATCTAACGCAATATAATTGCTTAATTAACATAACGCGTAAAAACACATTTTGTTCACACCTCTGACACTTTAACTGACATTTCATTCAATTGTCCATTTTTCAACTACCTGTAGTAAAATTGCTTGAACTGTTGGCCCACTATGTGAACACAGGCAAAGAGACGCTTTCTCCATTCATTGACAGCAGTATCGATAATGTTCTGCTCCAGACCAATCCAGGCTGTGCCAGTCGCTTTTTAACTTAAAAAAACATTCCTAAACTTCATCTGGTAGATACACTGCTGCATGACAGTCAAACCTTGTAATAGACCGGCTGTTGGGGCCAACAGATTAGAATAGATGGAATTTGTTGGCGTTTTTTCATTCATTTTAACACATATTATGCTTGGTCTGCTTTCCCAAGGTAGTGCAAAAGCAAACGTTAAGTGAGGTAAAAACTGTAACACTTGTTTAATAGCCAGTTGTATCGGAAATATCTCTGCCAAAAATTATTAAAATCTGTTAATTTTTCTTTAAGTTACGATCGATAATGTCGGGGATATTTTTTAAAGATTTTCTGCTTATTTCAACACATATTTCGTTTGATCTGCTTTCCCTAGGTAACGCAGAAGCATACATAGGGTGAAGTGGGAAACTGAAAGATCATTTGATGGCAAATTGTGTCGGAAATATTCCTACCAAAAATTATCAAAATCTGATAACTGGTTTTCAAGTTACAGTCCAAAATGTCGGGGATGTTTTTTAGACACAGTGTATTACCAATGTACAGTATATGGCAATTAATGTGACGCCAATAGGTCAATAACTCAATATTGACAATATGTCAAGGTCACTGAACCGTAAACGTAAAAACGTAATGCAATTTAAGCAAATGCCAAATGGCGGATAAATGTATTGCACATTAGTGTTTGCAATCCCGGGATCCCGGCCGTTTTCGTCAATCCCGAATCCGGGATTGGCGTCGTCCCAATCCCAAGATTTCGGGATTACAAAAATTTGTTAAAATTGTACTTTTTAAGTGTTAAATGGCACAACTAACAACTCTAGCTGTCTGGTGAATAAAATATTTGATGCGCGTTAGAGTCCTACTCCTTCTGTGAACTGTAACTTCTGTTTTTGCATTCATAGTCGCTCCCTACATTCGCAATACCTTCCGTTCCGTACAGTCGGCCTACTACATCCTCATGAAATAAGTCTACTATGGATACCTAAACAGCGACCATTCTGTAAGCCCAATCACGAAACGGCATCCCGGGATTAGGGGGATTACAAATTTCTCAATTCCGGATCCCGTTCCATTTAATTCAGTGAGGAGTTTATATTGATACAAAGTTTTCCGGTTTCTCATTCCCGTGCCAGCCAACAGCTGGATCCGCTGTCTGCAGCTAGCAGACATACCACCACTAAGTAGGCTATCTATTTTGTTATTGGCATTCATAAGAACTTAGGCATAGGCTAGGTAGTGCACTCGTGTTATAATTTTACTGCATTAGAAGCCAACTAGACAAAGTATATCGCATAGCATAAACAAAGCAAATAGCCTAAACATACCAACTTCCAAAAAAATTCGCCATTTGCACGAGTATACTGAATGATAATGCAAGTAATATAAACGTACGGCTTACTACATATTACATAAAACTGCACATTATTGTGACAATATTTACACTATATTTTCAGAGAGACCCAAAAAAGTAAACCGCTAATTACTCTGTGATATCTTCAACTTTTTACCTTTTTTGGACACACGTAACAGTAAATTTGCAATCGGCCTAGTAATCACAAAAAATTCTACGCTTCAAATGCGTCTTTTCACTAACTTGTTAGATATCAACGCCAGTTTATAAATTTTGCATAATATTCAAAAAGTAGTCTAGCGAAGCGTTCCGAAGCGTGGGAAGATTCTGGCGAACACTGTTGCAAATTAACTGTTAAGTGCGCGTGGGAAGTAGGCCTACTATCAACAAAAAATCGGTCAATATTTGATGAATTTGCGAAGTTATAGAATTCGATTACTTTTGGATTATCCTATATTTTGGACGCAGTGGAATAAATTTTTGACACATTGTTTAGCATAAGATTTGTCAAGCTATTCGGCATGTCTGGTTGCCCAAGCACGCTAGATTGCTGCACAGGCACAACAGAACAGAACACTGACTAACGAACACAATAATGAACGAATCCATTTAACGTCGCTACTGGCCGTTTCATTCTGGTGTAAATTGCAGCACGTCAGACGTACAAGATGATATTCGAAAGCGCTGTGGCGCCACAACCAGGCAAAAACAGTGAGCATCAAACGAAAATAAAACGCGAGGCAGCATCGACCGCTGAGCGAAGTGCATCGCGTTCGTCGATGGCTGTAACACAGTCAGACAAATACAGTACAAGCGTTGCTCAATAATTACGCAACGTAGAACAGGCGCTGAAAATTGATAGGCCTAATAATAGTCACGTTATTTTCCGGTCTGCCATTGCCGGATATAGGAATGTGCTGCAACTGTATGGTTACCGTTGGTCACTTTTTGTATTTATTAAGGCAATGGCCAATGGTCAGCGCCCACATTATGTCTAAGTCCGGCCCTAGACGCAGCATCATTCCAGATTGCAGAATATTACCATCATCAGATTATTGCCGTACCGACCAGAGATGTCAAATGTAGTTCTCTAAATAAAGTTTTGATCGCAAAGTGCCGCAAAGACAAGAAAATAACATAAGGTCTTGCTTATGACAAAAAGTCCAGTTTAGATCATTGTTACCGGCATAATGATAGTTATCATACCCTCAGCGTCCGACAGCAGGCAGTTTATTCGTCCAGATCTAGTTCCTTGCGTTGAGAACGACCATGCTGCAACAGCAATCATCGCAGAAATAATACACAACATATACGTTTTAGAGCTGTCATATTAACGCATTAATTGACGCGTTAATGCGTTAATAAATTAACGCGCGTTAAAAAAATTAACGCACATAGGTAAATTTATGTTAATTTACTAAAATTTGTGGTTATTTGACAATAGAATAAAATCAAGTAGGCCTAACTAAACTGTAGTTGCTGTTCCGACATTACTGTAAATAAATAATTATTCCAAAGACAAACTAATAGATTTATATGCTCGCTATGACGTCAGTTATTGTTGATTATACGTTTAATAATGTGTTTATAACTTTCTATATTCTACAGGTGCTTCTCCCGCAAACGTCGCGGGGCCCGGGATAACTTACCCCTCCTACTCTCCCTCTCGACGGGAATGGGTGCGTTAATAACGCGTTAATTAATGCGCAGGGGCGGCGCTACGGGAGGCCTAGAGGGCACGACCCCCGTCGGGGAAGAGATTCCCCCCGTCGGGGAATTTTGGGTATTTTCGTCGGGGACAGAGTGACAGACTACAACAAAAAAACTTACTTCGTTTCAATGCTTAAACCCCGATGCTATGTCCTATGAAATAATTAACATGCGTTAAAACGCGTTAATTAACACATCATTATTACCTCCGCCAAGGAGGTAATGTTTTTGCCAGACTTTGTTTGTTTGTCTGTCTGTTAGCAAGATAACTCAAAAAGTTATGGACGGATCTTTCTGAAATTTTGAGCGTATGTCAGGAATGACACAAACTACCAGTGATTCAATTTTGGAAATGATCCAGAAGGAATCCTGGATTCTAAATCATTTTGAAATTTTCGTTACCATTGTTTTCAATGGGGCATAAGGGAAACCGCTGCAAAACCGAAGATGGTGCTGCCACCTAGCGAACAACATTGCCTTGGCGAAGGTGTGCGGGCTCTGACTGCTTTTTTGTTGCTGAATTTGTACGTGGACTATCCGGTACGTCGAAAAGGTGACTGGAATGACGACCGACGCGAATTCGTGGCCATGTCGCAGGCAGGCCCGTCCAGAGCCACAGCGGGGTCAGGGAAACATTCTCACGGGGCCCCTCTGAGGGAAAGATTTATTTTTTAAATGGCGCATTCTGGTTACTTTATTTAAAACTTTTGAGACCCCAAACGTTGCGGGGTCGCAGGACCGTGATAGTAATGATAGAACGGCAACAAAACAATTTTTAATTACTTGAATAATATTTAATCGTTAAATAATTTTTGTTTAATAGAATATTAAAATGCTTGATTTACAAAAGTTACTAAATTTACGTATGTGGATTAATCTGTTAACGTTTGTCAATTTTTTAACGCGTTAACGCGTTAAGTAAACGCATTGATTCGACTGCTTTAGGGGCCTATGTGGACCTAAAATTTTTTGAGTTTGTCCTGTCTTGTTCTAGCTGTAGGCTTAGGCCTACTGTGAAGTTACTTTTAGCTTTTTTATGCTGATTACAGTAATGCAGGCTAACAGTATGCTTGTTTTAGTCGAAACTGTTGAACAAAATGACCACGTAGCTTACAGCTAGTGTGCGACAAAAAGTATTTCCTGAATTTTTTCGTCATTTCTTTCTAAACAATCGCTAAAATTTTTAGAGCAATATTTTACACGTTTATTACCTATTCATACTCACACAAAAATGCAAAACAAATATATTAGTTTGTTTTTGCAACCACGTCGTCATTTCTTACGTTCGCGTTCAACAGAATGTGTGCAGAACCATGTTTGCGCTGCAGAAAAACACACTGTCATTTGAACAACAGAATAGGAACAACTTGGCAATGACCGTGAAAACTCGAAGTGTCCACTGCCAGCTTTTACACACGCACTGAATTTTTTAATAAGGGTTTAACGACTTTGTCAATGGCAAGTTGCTAGGTCATTTGCGGTGCCTGTTTGCGGCCTTCAGTTTTCGTGTGAAAATGTCAATAAATAGGCTTACAATCAAAAATTTGTAGAAAAACTGTAGACTTTGTTTATTAAGTTTACTTCACTTCGACGTTACTCATTACAACACTAAGTTTTTTGAATGTGCAAAATAATAATGTTGTTGTAGAATAAAATTCGTATCTTCACATCAGTTAAAGAATATCAAATGCCGCTTGTCCTTTTTACGCAAGTGAGAACTATTAATAAGTGTGTGAATTTTGCGTTAAAATTCCAAGCGGCTGCTGAGAAAATGGCAAACAAATTTTATTTCAGAGATACTTTTGCCGCACCCTCCAGACTAACAGCATTCATGCACGACGCTCGATGCCATTCCAGAAGTTATAAAAGCCAAAACTAAATGTTAATTATTAACTAAGATCAGTTGAGCGATGTGCGCTCGCCTGCAGGTTATACTGCAGGCATACTTGTGTAGATAGATATAAGATGGCATACTTGCCTCAGTCTCGCCCTCCCGTCAGGGAATGCTGCCCCCTGTCGGGGCGATCCCTGGTGCTGACCTTGTTAATGCGTTAAAAAAAATTGACGCTTTGACAGCTCTGATACGTTCACAAAAAGGTGTGGGCTACTTCTAGGCATCCAAATACGAGTAAGCACTACATGCTCAGAAATGTTTAACTGATCAAATATGATGAAGATGTGCAGGTCTCCTCTCATTCGATTCTCGGATGTCTTGCGTGTCATTAACGTGGAAAAAAGACCACGGAAGAGAATAAATTAGGAAAGACTAAGACATACGCTGGGTCCGGTGCGACTGGTGGTTGCAGCTGTCATGGCGTTCTTGAGTCGTGCTCGTGAACTCAGTTCAGCCGCGTTCTCTGCCAGTCGTTCTTCCGCTTCGTCTAAGTCGCTCTGAGCCTTGCGATACTTCGCCAAGTTCACTGCTGCCAGCTCTTCCTGAACAGTCCAGCACACAGCTGCAGTTTCAGCATACTCATCTTACTCGTATGTATTTCATAATTTATAATATTTCATTTCGTAACAAATTCCGAGAGTCAAAAAAACATGACACTATTCATATCTTCGCCAGATGCTTTCCATTTCACACAAATTTGCAACAAAACAAGCACTAAGTTTTCTACAACACTTAAAAGATGTGTTTTAGCATAGGCGAATGATTGAGTTATGGTTCAGCATCGCCGTTACTATTCTACGGACATTATAGTCAACACGTAAGGTTCCTGCGACTTTGACCTCCTCAGCGTAAGTTGCGTAACTTTCCATAGTCTCACAAACCACGCAAAACACGGCACAAAAAAAGTTTCACAAACTTACATATAAGTAAGATAAGTCTAAAGCAGTAATGTTAATTAAACAAAAAGACAAAAAAACTAATATCAGTGGTCTAAAGTAAGACCGATCAGTAATGTGTTCCCAAAGCTCACTGACCGCTTCCTCAACTTGTCTCTTGAACGTCTTGAGTTTCTGCTGCAGCTGGTCGACATTGTCTTGTTGCTGAGCCTTCATACGCTGTTCTTCCTCCAGCTGGGACAGAAGTTCCGCCACTCGTCTTTCCTGCTTGCGAGCGGCCTTCTGTGCCTCGTCGAAACGTCGATGCTCGGCGTCCAGGGAGGACTCCATCTCGACGATGCGCTGCTCCAGCTTCTGCGTCAACTTCTTCGTTGTCTTGCTGGCATTCGCTTCCGTTTCCTCCAGCCGACTCTGTGTCATACATCATATCATTATATTCGTCTGAGATATCTGTTCACGCATCGCAACAACGTCTGTACTAACAATAATATCTACTCCAATAAAATGAATAACAAAGGTAATTAAGTCAACATTTCAGTAAAGTGCCGGTAATAACAAACAGCAAACAACAGACGATAGAAAAAGAAAGAACCTGTAGTTCTCGCAGTTGTGCCTCAAGGCCGGAACGCTGTTTTTCGACCTGCGAGACGCGATCCTTCTCCCGGCGCAGTTGATCCTGTAGTGACGACAGTTCACCGGACAGTCGCTTCACTTGCTCCTCGGCGCCTGTCGCGTCACTCGCTCGCTCCTCCAAATCATTCTTTACACACACGTGATACATTCACGCATGTACACGCCGCAGTGTACAGAAGTTACGCTCATTTTACTCGCCTAATTTGAATTAGGTCTACACTACACGTTGTCATCTGACATTTAGTGAGCTTTGAAACATGCAGATGCAATTAACACGAAAGGTGAAAATTCTTCTTTGCAAGTTAGCAGTAGGGTGTATTTCACGCCTTCAGGTTCCTTAGTAGCTCCTTAGTTTTGGTCGGCCCTTCGAAATTGTCGGGTCCGGCTACCATAGCGGATCGATTCAAGTGCAATCTGAAGACTCATTGAAATACACTTGCTACACTAGAAACTGGCATCACGCGACTGCCAGTGTCCTAAAATAGGAGCATTCCCGCCTCCCCTCCCCGAAACAATGATCTCCCCGGGAGAATCTGTACCAGTACAAAGTCTCCACGTGTTCACCAGTGCTAATTCGGAAGTGAGCAGTTACTGCCGCGGAGGCGACAGAGTTGAAGTTGAACCTGTAGGATGGCGATGTCGTTTTCCAGCTTCCTCTTGACGTTCGACAGCGAGTTCATGGTGGAGTTGAGCTCGCTGATTTGCTCGTTGGCGTCGTTCAGTTTTGAGTCGGCCGCTTTGCGAGCTCGATCGGACGCCTCGAGTTCGCTGCGAATCTCTTCCAGTTCTTCCATGACGGATGCGACCCGGCGCTCAGCCGCTGAAACCTGCTCCGTCGCTTCGTCCTTCGCTCGCTGTTCATCCTCGATCGCTCTCTGCGCCTCCGACAGCTGCGTCTGAATCCAAGCATACATTTCAGCTTTCAGAGATTTATTTCAGCTTTAGTTTTTGTACTGGGTGGCGCTCAAAAAAAGAATACTCATGTTTTATAGTTGTGCTTCAATTGTGATTCGACAAATGCAGGAATTGCGTTACTTACTTAACAACACAATAGCTTAATGGAAATTAGCAAATTCATAAACGAGGTTGTCATTTTAGCGTTCACTAACTGTAGTAACTGCCACATTAGTACTATCACTAACTAGCAGCTAGTAGCCGTCAGTTATTGTCCGCCAAATGTCACGACGAAGTTAATAGCATAACACGAATGCTTCAACGTTTTATGCTAAAAACAGTTTTGCAAATCGCTTAAATATTGGTTTATAGGACAAAGATCTTTCTTATCTTTCTTATCGTTCTGCTCGCCATGACGTTATTTTATTAAGACTATGGTAGTTTTCGTTTTCCTTTAACCTAAAAATTTCACTTTAGTTTCTCGTAGAACGAAGACGAACGATTTTCGTTTTTGTTCTCGTTTTAGATATTGAAATATTTTGCCTGAATCTTCTTGATGATTTTCTCGCACTCGGCGCGGCCTCGGTTGGCGTCGTCTGCCGCCATCTCCAGCTCGTTGATGTCTTGTTCCAGTTTCTTCTTGCCTTTCAGAGCCTCTGTCTTGGCGCGAGTTTCCGCCTCGAGACTCGCCTGAACCGACTCTAGCGCCCTCTGGTGATTCTTTCTACACACAACATCTCAAACTCGTAGCAGTATCATCGTCGCTATCTGTGTTATTATATTATCATCAATTTATCATCATTATTATTCGTATACAGCGGTGCGCATAAAACATGTCGCACGCTGTGGCATCGTAGGTAAGCAGCAATGCCTCGTAAATTTTGGGTTGTCGGAAAACTGTCAAAAATTTTTATTTTGGCGAAAAATTTTTGCCCAAAAATTAAAAATTTGGAAATAAAAACCCCATATTTAAAAATTTTTAAAGCAAAATTGATATTTTAAGCATTCGTAATCTCCTTTGTGAAAAATGAAAATGTTCCGTTTATTGTAGAGCACGTTGTACAACAGATCCGAGACAAACAACAGTGAATGGAGCATGAAACTTACTCTAGCTCTATCACTGAATGGAACGGTCGGTATTGAATACCTGGTGGTGTCAAACTCGGACTCCTTCTCAGCCAGACGTCGTTCAGTCTCGGCTCGTAGTTCGGTCTGATCTGCTAGCGCTTGCTGTAGTTTGGTGTCACCCTGTTCCAGCGCCGAGTCAGCCTCTTCCACCGCAGCCTGCAGTTCTTGCTTCTCGCTCTCGAGACGTTTGACCAGAGCGCTGAGGTCGTGCATCCGATGCTCGCGCTCACTCAGCTGATCAGTCAACTCACGAACTTCGTCTGAACCAGCAACACGGCATATGCGTTAATCTTTATTAACCACAATGGCAAAGGAACAAAGCAAACACATATGAAAACATGAAAAACACAACTGTCACTTCGAACTAGTCAACTTAACTAGTTGCTTCTGTGTTTTGTCGTTCAAAGTGCATCAGATATAGACCGGCTTTCAAAATTCTTTCACACGACCCACTCTGCGGTTAATTTGCAATTGAGGCAAATACGCCGAGACGCCTGTTCGTTCTTCCGAATAAAAAACAGACAAGCATCGATAAAAAGCATTACTGTCTTCCTTGTAGGAAATAATTACTAGATGAATATAAAATCGTGCAAGTGATGGTTATTGTTGCTGGCAAAGCTTTTTTCGTTTTAAGAAGGCGAAAATACTAGACGCTAAACGCGAATGTTAGGGCTGGAGCTTTATCGGTCCCTTGGCGGTCATCAGTCAGCCAGGCACGCAGTGCTAATCTAGTCATAAGGTTGCAGCGACTTACCGCCACGCCTTGCCGAACCCGCGCAGCTGACCTAATGGCCTGCATCGAGACATGACAGAAACTGCCCATATAGATACATACGTAGATAGAATGATAGATACATGCATTTGTAGCGCGAAGGCTGCATAAATCACGGACGCTAGTTGCACAGCTAACTAGGCATAAGCAATAAATGCTAGCCTCGTTTTTATGTTTCTATTATACTGCGCTTTTACGCTTTTATTTCCCGTGTTCTATGGCAGTTGTTAGTGTCCTCCGAACCTTTCTGTTCAGCTCAAGGTACTGCGTTTTGTTGCTATATAATTTCTTTTTCGCAAATACATTTGGGCGAGTAAGACGCGTGAAGCGCATTATTAGGACGACCGCATAAGTTACGAAGTTAACAGTATTGATGTGCGATAACGGTTTTTTTAGTATTCCCAGCCCCTCCTGTTACCATCAGATCGTTACCATTGTTATTCCTAACAGTTATGCATTTGCAAAACTATTTTCATTTCTAACGAAAAGTGCTTTTACTCCCATTCCCACAAGAATACCCAATTTTATGCATGATGCACATCTCTATAGTGAACAACGCGCTACAGGGTGCACTCTGTCATTAGGCCTATAATTGTCGCAGAAAATATGCCTGCGAGTTTCTTGCAGTCTTTCTTGGCGAAGTCGGTAGCGGAGTTGGTCTCGTCGAGCTGCAGACGCAGTTTGGTCATTTCGGCGTTCATGCGTCTCTCCTCATCGTGCGCATCTTTCAGTTCGTCCAACAGCTCGGTCATCTTCTGTTCGCCGTCGTCGATCACTTTCTCCAGCTGGCGTATCTTCTTCTCCGCCTGCGACGCCGTCGCCCGGCTCTGCAGTCCATCGGAAAACAAAACAAAAAATCTGAGCTAATGCTTATGAGACGCGCGAGAGCTTATAGCAGTTCCTGTTCGTATTGTACCCACGTAATCTTGCATGGTCTATCTCCATCCATTTCGTCGCAATTCACTTCTATGCAGCCACAAATCGCCAAAAAACACTAAAACTCCTATTTTTAGGGTTTAAGGTTAATCAAAGTCATCACTGTTGACATAACTAAAAAGTTCGTCGTCAGTGCTTGTTATGTTAAGCAGCATGTCTGTGCCTATCTGCAACCATTCTCACGCTAAACAAGCCAACAGCGGATAAATAATCACTTTTTAGAGGGGTACTCCTCTTTGACACCCGCGTGCGCAGACCTCCTAGGGTCCGGACTTAAAATGCTAAAGCGTACATTCAAGGCTGAAAATTACTTACGCAGGTTGTCTTGGTTTATCTCCAGTCATTTCGGCGCAATTCGCTCTTGAAATGCGTGTCGCAGCCCGAAATCGCGAAAAATTTACTAAAACCCCTTATTTTGGGGGTTCAGGCCATTCGAGGTCATCGATGTTGATATTCCTAAGAATTTCGTCACCAGTGCTTGTTATGATAAGTAGCACAATGCCTATCTGCAACCATTTACACGTTAGACGAACCAATAACGGTAGAATAACACCTTTTTAAGGGGGTGCCCCTCTTTCTCCATTTCGTTCGTCGGGATCCCTTTCACCCAGTGGCATGAAATTTTGTCACAAAATACTAGAGATTCTAAGCTATCATATGGTGCAAACCAAACGTTTCTATCTCACTTGAGTTTGGAACGGTTCCGGGATGTGACAGACACCAAGACAGAATTACCATAGAGCTCTACACGCGCTATATTTCTAGCTATGCTAGTTCTCGTGCGTAATTATCAGTCAGTCAGTCAGACAATCAGAGTTGACTTTGTACTAGAGCTAGTTCGAAATTAATAGTAAATTGTTCAGATTGTTGCAGGTCCGCGTATGACTTTCTCTGAAGAGCAATGTTTTAAGATGTTGACGCAGAAGGTCGAGAGTGACTGGAATCTTGTTATGTGATCTGACAGAGTATTCCAAACATGCAAACTTCTCGCGTGGTACGGTCTTAACTGACGCACCAATTACTCAAAAACTGAAACACGTTGGCACCAATTTTGATTTTTCTGCCCCCTTTTGTTTTTGAGTTAAGAGCCCGCACGAAACAGACAGACAGACAGACACGGACGGACAAGCAAGATTTCGACCGGTAAACGCTTGAAAATAATTTGAGTCTCACCCATGATGCAAAGCGCAATGCTTTACCTTGTCGAGTTCTGCCGTCAGTTCTTCGAGTTCCATCTGAGAACGTTTCCTCGCCTTGTCGGCGCTGGCCGCTTTGCTGTGAGCCGCTTCCATCTGCGCGGTGACCTCCTGGACGCGAGCGTTCAGTTTACGCTTGAGATCGTCGAGCTCTTGCTGCGCCGCTCCCGCCATGCTACCTTCCAGCTTCTGCTGCATCGCAGACAGTTCGCTGTTTGCTTTCTGCAGCTGGCGCTGAGCCTCGCTCTTTGCGAACTCCTCTTCTTCCAGTTGGTCTCGCAACTTGTCGAGGTCTTCCTGCGCGTTCCTCAGCTCTGAACTCAACTTGGACTTGGCCTGGGCCTCGTTGTCGGCGGTGGATTTGGCCTCGTCCAATTTCTTGGACAGCGCCTGCTTGGCCCTGGTCAGTTGGCTGACCTCGTTCTCTGCCTCCTCGAGTTGACGCGAGAGGTCCGTGACCTCGGCCTGCGCGTGGCTCTTCTGTGCCTTAAAGTCGTTCAACTCGCGCTGAGTTATCTCCAACTTGTTGTTGAGTTCAGACAACTGCGACTCCAGCTGCTTGTTCAACTTGTCCGCCGACGACTGCAACGCACACAGTACTTAGTACGTTACGTTGACTTGCTTATGTGCTTGTTGCAAAAGCTTTCTTACAATATAGAAAAAAACGTAAAACATTTCAGATGTACATTTTCAAAGGTGTACGTGGCACAAGGCCCCTTAAACACACCTCTGACTCAATTATTTGTTGCACTATGACAAACTTTAAGCAAAATCTCCTAGTACTGCACCCAAAAGGGCAGGCACATGCCCGTTACTCCCGCTAAACACCGGCGCTTACCTTCAATTTGGTCATTCGTTCCACGTTGCTGCGAAGTTCTTCCGCCTCGTCTCTGACCTGGTTTCTTTCTTTCTCTACTCTGCAAAATCAAGTGTACACTTATCACAACACCTCAGAGTTCAAAGAAATGGGCAAATCAGCGGTTGCAAGGCCAACTTCCAAAACGACGACAGTGATTGTATTGCTATAAATAGTAGCCTAATAACACGAACAGTTTCGAATGTGGTACTGTTGTTGCAAAACGATCGCGGTGTGGCGAAAAGTTTTAAATTTAGATAAGAATATCTTAAATTTTTTTTCATTAGAAATGTTTACATAATATAACTAACCCAGAAGTTCAATAAAATCTAGTTTTCAGTATTTTCTGACTTTCAAAACAGGTAAAACAGTTTTTTTGTGTATTTCGGTGCAACTCGTCAAGCAAAACGATACCAAAAGCACTTGCACTAATGTTTACTTTTACTCAAGCACAACCTCAAAAACGAAATACAGGACCTTAAAAATTCGTAACCTCTAACCAATCTAGTAGATACAGTGTGGCTTCAAGACAAATCCTAATATCAATAGAGTAATTGCATTCACAATGTCAGCAGATATTATTTGCGAATTATTACTTTTTAACACACTATTATTATTTTCATCATCATCATCATCATCAGTAGCAGCAACAGCATTAATACGAGTATACTGGTAGTAGAATTTAATAGGCCTAAGATAACTTATGCAACATAGCAATAGATAAATATGTATTTTGTAAATAATTTCGTGAATTTCATTTTATTATCTACTTTTGCTTAGCTTTTTGCAGTTGGTCAATCTGCTCGTTGAGTTCGTTAGCGACGTCCTGGGCCTTCTTGCGCATGGTTGCTAGCTGAGAGTCGCGCTGCGCCTGTATGTCTTCCAGTTCACGCTTCACTTTGCGTAGTTCCGTCTCTCGCTTGTTGTTTGCGTCAGCCTGCCAACGTCGCACGACCACGGAATCAAAGTCGTGAAAGAAAAATAACAATGCTAAAATGTTTGAAAAGAAATAAAACCAATAGGCGCTAACTTTGCGGGTGTATCCAGGAAACAACTTCTCTCTGTAACATAACATGCTTTTCTTTTTTACCACTTTTATTGCTTTTATTGCTTTTATTAATTTACCTGTGTTCTATGGACGTTTCTGTCTGAAATAAACTTGATTGATTGATTGATTAATTAATTGATTGGTTGTGATTGATTGATTAATTAATTGATTGATTGATTGATTGATTGATAATGCTTTCTGCTAATTGTTGTTTTAGCTAGTGCAAGCTTTTGCACTTGTTCAACAGAAAATAAACGCGACGCGTTTGTTTTGCTCTATATTAATCAGCTATGCATTAGCGGCCGGGCTCAGACACCGGACACCGATGAAGGAGTTAAAGTGCTGCTTAAGAGCTTAATTTTAGAAAAGAAGAAAAAAAGGGCAAAACAGATAAAAAGATTTAAAAAAACAAAAGAAAAAGAAAGATAAAAATAAAGGGGAAAATTCTGCACGGAAAAAGGGAAGTTGGCACCTGTGAAACTTTTGTAAACGTCGAATAACAGCGTGACGTCTTTTCACTACCGTATAGCGTCTAATCACGCGGAACGATGCGCAAAATCCATGCGCATTTTTAGTCAGCTTACACTGCAGAACAGAATCACCACTTTGCTGGTCATTTCATCCTCGAATAAATTCAGTCCAATCTAATCGGTGTTAAACTATGCACTGACCTGAGCTTGGACGTTGCCCCCGGCCTCCTCCAGACGCTCGTTCAAATCATCCAGTTCTCTCTGCAGCTCAACGCGCTGCTTCTCCGCCTTGATGCATAATTAAACACGAATATTGCTAATAATTGAACAAATACAAAGAAATGAACATATTTGTAAAGCGCCGTGATGTCGTGGCTTCAGTGTGCCTAATCTCCGTAGATCACCGCACATCAGAGCGGATCGTTAATTTAAATTTTAAACTATTTCTTTGACTTAAGCTGTAATCTGCAGTGCCATACTGATCTGCGATCACTAGCATAAGCAATTTCTGGGATCTGTGCCATGATCTGAGGTGATTTGCAAACTGTGCATTTATGCAGTTTTTTTCTGCAATGTTAACAGACTACGAACTATCAGCAACAAATAGGCTACTTATTAAAAGTACTTTATATAGAGATATGCCGTGAAAACAATCAAAATCAAGCGAGACAGACAAACTGAAAATGGCGTGCAATGACATTGAGAAAAAGCAAATTTACAATTGTTAAACAGTAAAATAGGACTATAAATTTTTAAAAAAAGATCCGAAAAACGTAAGAGTAATAGCTTTCGAATACAAATGGATTAAAACGCTGACATAAACGTAAAACAAAACTGGGTCGAGAAAAGTGGCCTGGAGACAGTGATGCATCGTTTCAGCTTCATGGAGGAAAGCTACAGGATGAAGTCTGTAAGCCATGGAGATCTGCCTTTAAACTCGACAAAATAAATGCGAGTACACTGCCGAAAGACGAAAAAACGATATGGCTCGCTTCTCGTAAAAACAACAGATTATTTACTTTTTTAAAAATTTATTATAATACGTTTATTACAATAACACTTACACTATCAAGCTGCTATCATTTTCAGTAAAAGTTTGCATTGCGTGTGTCGCTGGCGAAGAGCTTTTTATTACTGCAACGGAGAACGGAGATTGACAACGGAGAAATCGCATGAACACTGAGATCGTCTCTGCGTTCCGTAAGTGAAAGCAATCAATTTTATGTTCTAAACTCATAAAATGCGCTGTAAATAGAATAAAATAAAATACAATCAATGGAAGTAAATACATTTATACAATAGTGGTTTACGTGCGTTTATTTACGTCATCGACCAACCTTTGCCTTTGAAGCTCTTTCAGTCTCCAGCTGTTCTTCACGTTCACTGATCATCAACTAAATTACATTTATACACAAAATAGTTTATAATAACGATAATAATATCTTACGGCTGCATGCTAATGGGCGAAAAAATAATTTAAGCTAAAAATAAATAACTGTTTAATTATTGTCTTTAAAAAAGTTTTGTTTTTATTGTTTTTCTGACATTTGCAAAAGTGTCAAAAATACGAATAAACCCCGTTTTTTTGTCTTTTTCTACAAAGTGTATTTGTAATTCAATAACTAAACTAATGGCCCCGACTACGTTACTAAAACTGGCACGATACTTTTACGGTATTCCTCGCGGCCGGCGGCTGTAGGATGCCACAAACTAGCTGTTGCTATTCCATGGGAGAAGCGTCGGGTGATGTTTTGACAGATCTGTCGCAGAACTGATGCTGAATTCATTATTTTGCAGCAGCAGCAGCAGCCGCCGCATCCACATCATTCAGTCCATTGTGGCGGCTCTGATAGATTGTACAAAGGCTGGCCAGGCGGCGGGGCTATGCATGGGAATGGCGTCACGGCGGAGACCTAGGAGCCAAACTATCTTCAGAGATGCATGTCATTTGCGTGCTTATCCGTGCCGCTTAACCCTTTTCAGCAAGTGGCAAACACACATTTCTCACATACGCGTATGTGGTTGATAGATTTCTGAATAGTTTTAGGCCTTAGAACGTATGCTTGCATACACTGCTCGTTGCGATATAAAGCTAAAAGCTATAAATTCTTATGTTCGCTAAATTTCGTGGTCTCTCAAGACAACGAATAATTAGTGTGCTTTGACTGATCGGTAACCCAAACCAAACATCATATGTTGAGCTACTGATTATCACACTGCTTAATAGTTGTAGATATCTGTCACAAATCATAGGCCTATCGAATTCACACACTCCAGACTGTAATTCTACTAATTCAACCTACATTATTCCACGGTTGCCGACGGTCGGTAGTGTAAAACCCACACTACCGTTCGTTTGATCACGATTGGGCGCATCCGCGAAGTTGTCAACCCGTTATACCACTGTAGACAGTGTGCTAAAAATAGGCATTACAATTAAGAGCGGCCGTGAAATAAGATAATCATAATCGCAAGCGGTACTTGTAGAGAGAGTTAAAACGGTTTTTCTGGCAGCGTTGTAGGTCCGCACGTGCTGCCTCCTGCATGGGAAAATCGCATGACCTTAGCCGCGCATGCTGGCCGCGATGAGCTGGCTCCGGCGAGCGCTCCAATCCCCAGTTCAATTCCAGACAGTAAGTATACGTAAGTACGTAAGCCGCGGCAGCTGCTGCTGCTGCTGGCGGCGATAAATGGCTGCACGGGCGCGCAGCACGCCTGTTGCATGCTTGTCTGGTAAGGCGTAACTTACTACCGCGCATCACTGCAACGCGCTAACATTGTCGCCTCATCATCAGTCAATCTGTCAATCATTTCTCTCCAACTATGCATAGGGTTGGACGTGGGTCAGATCCATCCAAAGGTCGGGTCAAGTCGGGCCAACTGGGTCAGACTGGGTCAAACTAACACGTTATTCTGAGTTACAGTTATTTATAATGAGATTCAGTATTCACTATTTTCACATTTTCGTTGCGGCTTAAAACGACATGAAATTAAAAATGCTGTATCACTAAAAACGTACTAGAAACGTTCGCAAAAAGCGTGTGCTGCGTTTGAAAAATCGGTCTGCAGACTGTGACAGAACGAACATTAAAACTACGGTGTTGAGCAAAAAGTAATCCCCAAAAGTTGTTGGCCATTTCCTGGACAACCGCTTGGAATTTTACCGCGAAATTTCGCACACTGTTTCGCACTGCTTATATCTTATATCTGCTTATATCTGCATATAAATGCTAAGCGGCATTTGATACTGTTTTATTTTGACAAAGTTACATAATTTTTTGCAATTTATGGCGAGTGTAACTTGGTAAAATGTGGCAGATTAAGTCGCCACAGCTAGCTAGCTTTTGGACAGACTATAGAGATATCCTTACTCATTTACCTGGTAGTTCTTCAGCAGTTGTAGCTTTAGCTTGGCCAAAGAAATGAAAATGTATCTAGTAAATTCGAACCTGAAAATAAGCACCTACTCTACTTTCTACAGGGTGGGCCAAAAAACGTGCCACTTTATTTTTGTCCATATATTCGCCAATTATTGACCGATTTTCAAAACTCTTTTACTGTCACACTGTGCAGACAATTTGCGATAATGTGATTATTATAGATCCCACTGCACCGTAAGTGCGTTTCTACACTACCTTGTGAAATATCAATGAAATATGCGTCCATAACGATAATAACGAACAAACATTTTGGTAAAATTAAAAAAAACACTTCAGATTAACATTGCAGTGAATGATCTGTATGACATTAGACTGTGTGGGTATAACACAGTCTAGTGTCATAGAAATCATTTATCTCAATGCTGGTCTGAAGCGTTTTTTTATTTACCTAAATTTTTGTTATTAAATATTAATGTTAGTTTTTGCTTACATTTATATTTCACAAGATAGTGTAGAAACGCATTTACGGCGTAATAAAATATATAATAATCACATTATTGCAAATTGTCTGCGGAGTGTGCCAGTGAAAGAATTTTGAAAATCGATCAATAATTGGCGAAGATATTGACAAAAGTAAAGTGGCACGTTTTTTATGGCCCGCGGTGTATATAAACTATGTCTACAAAAAGTACCCCAGACATTTTGCAATAACAAGCGAAGACCTGTACCGATTTCAGCAAAAATTTTACATACAATGTAACATCTATTTAAATCACCAACACAGTTTTTTTTAGAAATCTGTCATTTTGTCTAAAAGATTTTTATTCTTTTTTGAAAGTGATTTCACAGATCTTTGTTTTGAACATAATTTACTTTTTTTATTGGCTAACGTCATCCGTGACAAAATGATGTCAACGTTTAATCAAAATACTTACAACTAGGAGAAAATACAGCGCTAAAAATTAATATTGAAATTTTAAGCAAAAAACTGTTTTTTTTTGCTTTTGTGAAATCCATGCTACACAAAATCAATTCGGCTGGATCTGCAAACGTTAGCTGCATTTGAAAACTCTTAACGTTCGGCAGTGCTATTTAACAAAAAGCCCAACTATCGCTAGGATAGCCGACCGTACTGGTTGTCAGTGACCTTCAAGGTCATCCAAGGTCGATGATTATCATTTTATTTGAAAGCCAATATGCGACTTCCTATTAATGGTCAATAGCAACCTAGGCCCTATCTCGCACCGTTTAGCCACAAAACATTCGTGACGGACAGACGAACGGACGGACGGACGAATGGATGACGACAACCGTGACAAGAGCTTGACCGTTACTAAAATACGGTAAGCTAAAAATTAATACGTTCGCAAAAGACAAAGTAGATTTTTGTGAAACTGCACCATAGTGTTCATGTGCATAACATTTTATTCACATTAGTGCAGTTTTTCGCTTGTTATTGCAATATGTTTAGGAGGCACTTTTTGTGGACACAGTGTACACTGTATATGCGTATCATCAAAGTATCAAACCGTAGATGGAAACGCAGACAAGGCAACATCTAAAACCTTTTGCTACACTACCTTGTAAAAACAAAAAACGTAACATTATTATTATTTCTCACGGCACTGTGGCGACGTCGACGTGTTTAACTGGAATATTTAACTATCACTTAATTGCTGAGCGTGCAACGGTGCAAAATTTTATTTTTAAAAACCTGTGCAATCCACCAATAAAATAAGTTTCAGTAAATCAATAAAGATTATAAAGATTAAAGACGTAAATACCTGGCAATCTTTAACTTTCTTCTGTAGCTGAGCTACTGTTCTTCGCTCATCTTCCAGCTGTTCGTTGAGAATGCTGACGTCCATTATAACGCTGGGCTCGAGAAATGACTTAACGCTAACAGCCTTAGATTACTGAACTACGGATGTCGTCACGGGGAGCTGTGGCGTATCTGCAATAAACCAATTTATAGGCAATAATGGAAGCGGTTTGTTGTAGTGGCGAAGGCGTTAATATCAATCAACAAAACTGCTTTACGCCGGGGCGCGGCTATTGCCTGGATCGGCGATTGTCTCGGCAAATATCCAATCTTCCAGGTAAACTGAGCTTTTCATCTCTCGGGCTTGTCTGTCTGGGATTAATGCGGGGTGCATTCAGGTCTCGCGTGGCAGGTAACACTGTGTTATCATAAATGGCAGATGACGATCCGCAGCTCTGAGATGGCTTTCCAACTTTCCAATTTTTTTTATCTATATTGAACAGTGAGCAACATCTCAGAAACAAAGAACTGCAATAAAACATAAGGCCTTCCTTGAACTACTGTTCCGGACGGTTTAAAAATGATTATGATAAATTTAATTAAAAACAAAATGCCATGCGACTTTAGTAGGCCCAGTTCTACGGTATTAACCAGTCGTGTGCTGTAAATAAAGTGTTGGGTATTCACGAGACATTACGTATACGTACCGATAAGTTGCAGTTATTTGAAGCGGCCGAAAAAAATACTAGTCACTCGCAACCGGGCAGGTAAGTACTGTGCTTGTCTGTAAATGGAGGCAGCAGCTGCTGCTGCTGATCTAGGCCTACCACAGTAACTGTTGATGACGATGCCAAAGAGGCTGGCAGCGGACGAACTACGAGTGCTGGCTACTGTTTTCCCTGCATGTGCTTGATGTGCAAAATGTTTATGCATGGGGTGGAGTTATGGTGACGCGATCGGCAAGTGAACAACGAAAATAATTAAAAAATGACAATAGCTGGTAGCTATTATGCCATATACATTAAAAAAGAGTTGTTTACTTTCGAGTTAACACAGCTATAGGTAATTTTATCGCTAATGTTTAACAGTCAGGGTTTAACTAAAACAGGAAGCAGATTTAGCGAGCGATGCACCGTAGATTATGCGCACAGAATAATAAATGATGACGATGATGATGATAGTCTTTCGCTGGCTTTCCACTAACTTAAAATGGATGACTTCAACTAGCTATTTTACGTAACTTTTGTTTTTGTGCTGGTATATTGTCAAAGCTTAGCTTTCGGCAACAAGTGCGTAAAAATGCAAAAAAGAGAGCCAAAACAAGCAAAAGCCTACAATTTCCAGCCATATTTATTTATTTATATTTTCAATTATGTAGCGCAGTATGCAGATCTTTGTAAGCGCTAGATGATAGTCAATCAGACAGTGAAGAGAAATGTTTTCGACTGTTTTTTAAAAACAAAATCAAAAATTCTGTATCGCACGTTGTCCTGGCGATAGTTGGGCTGTTTGCTTTCTTGTTTTGACATATCACGCCAACATTTTTTTTATATTTGCAATATATATTCAACGTCGCTTTTATTGGATTCAGGTAAGATTTTAACGATTTTAATGCATAACTCGCACAAACACAGTCGGTTCATGTGATACTATTGTAAGAAGCTCCAAAGTTTGGTCTTTAGAAATATGAAAAGTAACTGCGTCTCAGGGGAATTAGGCATTCACTTTACCGGTGCTCGTTTAATGGAAAACGTGAAGTCGTTGGCGATATGGCGCCGCTAAATTATGCATGAATTGTCAATTCTTGCTGCTGTCTGCCACGGCACATAAGATTGCATTGACGTCCAGTGAATTAAGATTTCACGTCTAGGCCTGTGTCACTGTCACTCTCGTCGGCAATTCACTTAATGCACTGACCGCGATGCATTAGACGCCGAAATAGATGCACAGCGACAAGTCTCCCAACATCCATTCACCTGACTTCTCTTATTTTTGCTTACAATAATTTATCAGTCGTTTTTAGTCATTTATTCCAATTTATTTCAAACACACAGATCCAGAGACATACAACAAAAAATATAGCCTACAATAAAAGAAAAAAAAGAAAAGCTCGAAAGCTTTCGTGTACAGGGTAGAGCAAAAAGTGGCATTTTTTCTTGAGTTTATTGTTATGTTACGTGCATTATATATCTGCAGTTTTTCATCAAATGACGTCGTTCTTTGTTTGCCTAGTATGACTTTCAAGACAAGATCGTCCGAGTTACACCACTACAAGTTCCATGATTGTCTGTAGGTTACGCATTCGTCGTGTGTAGTACCACCAAAAACATCGCACCACTAGTTCTTGTCTGGAAACGACCGACATTTAGCACCTATAGCTAGATAATCGTTAGCTACGTGTTTCGGCAACTGAGTGTGATATACGGTAGCATTCATGCGACAATGTCCGTTTTACGCCGCACGTGACTGGTCAGGCCTAATCACCAAAACGACTGCTAAGGGACTGATTCAATGTGTTGAGTTATGAGTCTGCTGCGATCAGATCGGCTGCACACAGTCTTGTTTTGTAGTCGCTACGTCGTCGCATTTAGTACTTAGCTCCTCGCAGTAGTTGTAAATTGTAAAAAGTCGTCTTCGCGGCTTACTGCTCGCTCGAGAATTGCACTCAAACATTACGATCACAGACTCTTTACGGTTTTTTCAAGCTATCTGGCTCATCAGTTTTTTTTCGAGCGCCCGTTGGAGTTTTTTATCTTTAATATGCAGTCGAAGAACTACCGCTGTCCGCTATCCAACTGTGACGCGCATACGGTAACTTAGCCAGTTTTTGCGTTGATCGTTCTATTTTTTAAAAAAAATAAACACCACATTCTACAACTATACAAAGCATGGTTAAAAAAACACCAAATATTTGTGTTTTAGTGCATTCGTAATAAAAACTAAAAAGTTAAAGGTAATGTTATAGCTTTTAATGGAAGCCCATTTCAGAGCTACGGAGCGTCACCTGCCGTATGGGATCACTCAGTGTTACCTGCAACCCGACACAGGTAAACGCGCCTCGCCTTAACCCCAGATAGGCCGGTACCTTAATTTACCTACTTTGGAGGGATGCAAGGCTGAGTTGACCTAGGCGGCTAGGAAGTCACCCATCCAAGTAGGCCTACCCGGCACGGCGTAGAGTATCTTCGTTAATTGAATGAAAAGCGTTACCGCTACGCCACGCCACCAACCCTGATAGCTTCTGACAGCTTCTAGCTCAATAATTGAAAGTAATTGCTAAAAAATGCATTTTTGTCAATTACCACTGTTAGATTTTCATCAAAATTAACGATCAACAAGTAAAGGTCACTATTAAAAAATATCGTTGCCAATTTCAGAAAATATTGGAATAATACTCGTATATGCCAAAATTTCTATGAAACTACATATATAACCTTTCAAAATCCACCGTGTAAAATTTACAACATAAGAATAGGCGTAGGCCTACAAAATGTTATTAAAACATGCTTGCAGCAAAATTACATATTAAAATTTTACAACTTACAACAATGTAATGAAAATATAGCAGTGGATTTTGTAAAACAGTTGATACAGCGATCAAACAATAAGTGTGTATAAGGCGTAAAAATTCGGCCAACCGGCAAAAAATTAGGGACGGGAAACGGCGTAAATGTTTTTATTATTTATTTTTATATCGTAACCTGTCATGTAATATTACCCAACAATTCATAAAACAAAATAACACACTAAATAGTACTCACGAAAACTTAAGGAAAGACTCAGGATAGACGAAAACAGTATTTTTAGCAAAACTTTGAAAACATACTTAAAATGGACTAATATTTTCGAAGATCTAATGTAATTTTTTGAGATGCAGGTTTTTTTCAAAGACGGACGGCATACAGAAAAACAGAAAAATTTTTTTAGGCCTAAGCAGTCTTCAGACAGGGTGAATAAGTCTCTCTTAGCAACAACGTCTAGCAGCTAAGCTAAGTAATCTGATTGGATTGGTCGCTGGGCAACGGACAGGCGAATCGATCTGTTTGCTTTCTTGATTGCAATCCCTTTTAATTCACCTTTATTTATTGCTTATTCTGTGAGCTTGTACATTTAATAATCACTTTAATTCTACTCAACCTTGCGTATTTGAAAGTATGTGGCTATTGTATACCACATTGTACACCTTACGTTAAGACTGGATTCGTTCGCGAGGCTTTTGAACGCAATATATATGTGAAAGCGTAAAAAATAAACCTATATTGTCAATGACAAAATTTAGCCTAGAAACTCCAGTTTTTGGCGATATAAAATTTATGGAGATATTTGCCGACTTCGTTGTGTAAACGGCGACAAACGCGTCTGTGCCTAGGCCTATGTGTTGAGTATAGTTAAACTTTGAGTAATGGAGTAAATTGCTAAGTAGGTAAATAAGTTAGTAAATATGTAAATAAGTAAGTAAGCGTGGTCGTCTGCATGGGGCGGTCATGTAAGCCTACTTAGCTCTTGCTTACGTTTACTAGTGCATGCGGTTTAGTATAGAGCAGAGTAGTAAGCTACTCGAGTTAGTTAAGCACAAATTGGATTCTGTCATGAATGTACAATCATTAGCCTATACGATGCAGCGACAGCTAAGGGTCAGCACAGACAGCGCGCTGCGACTGCACGAGCTGATCCTCGTGTCGTTTGCTACAGAACGTCATCACGACGTGCAAGTTGCTGCGCGTCGCCGATAACATGGGATTGTCGCCGCATTCATCATTCTCAGGCTGAAACCTCGTCCCAGCCGCAGAGTATGGCGTGCCGGGCGCCAGGGCTGCAAGCCGCGTAATTCCAGGGGTACTACTTGTAGACTCTGCACTGAGACAACAGCGTATCTTACTTTTGGTGTGAAATACCATCACAACACAAACGACGACACATCGGCCATGTAGCGGCTGTAATTATTACAAACGTTTACAATGCGGCTGGCCCAATAGGCACCATTACCAACCTTGTCCGACTGTCCATCTGTCTGTCCGTCTTGAATACGAGCTCCTAACTCGAAAACTAAAAGGTTTGAAGTAACAAACATAAGTGAAAACATTTTCCAGGGCAGGAGTAACCGGTTAGATAAGTGCCAATTTTTAGACCAAAACGTCAGTGTCAGACGAACGACCACACTATATGGCGGTGCACATAATTTTTCCTGTTACGTTTATGGTTGACAGCACCCAACCGTCCGGCTGATGCTACAGTGCTCTGAGCGACAAGCAGCAGAGCAGCAGCAGCAGCAGCTGATGCTGGGCTGCATCAGTCTGATACTGATGCTGTCTCTTCGCTGTCAATTGCTCGTGCGTCTCGTCGTCAATATTTTATCAGAAACCCCAGCTAGACGCATGCACTCAAGCTAAGAGACTTGCGCCGTTAGATCCGATCTCCATCTGCTTCGATATGTAGTGAATCTGTTGCGTCACAAGTCTTACAACGACTAGCCTATACAACATTCTGATATGTTGGGATGTTATCGGTTTGTTGCAAAGTTCCGATTTCGTATGGACTTGCGCTGTAGGCCCACAACGTTTCGTGAGTTTCGTGTACCCGTACACCTATTTGTACAACAAATCGACAACAGATCATAGGTAGTGGAAATCGGGCTTGAACGGACAGCGCTCGTCAACGGACGCTGGCTGTCGTCGATCGCGTCCAGCTAGATTGCGGCTGCGCGAACAGAACGCGTACTTAGCGCTATAAATACGCGTTACGACAGCGTGCGCCGACCAGTGACTGCTGTTGCTGCTGTGACAGACTGTGACTGTGGCTGGTCGGACGCATCATGGAGGACGCCAACACGTCGCAACTGCTGCTGGCGCCTCCGCTCGACTACGAACCGCCGCCGCCACTAGACGAAGATCAAGAGACGCTCATCAAGTTTCTGGATCTCTTCGAACAGATCGAGATTTACGCCTCTCCCCTGCTACTGGTCGTGGGGTCACTAGGCAACGTGACGTCACTGGTAGTGCTGAGTCGGCTCAGTCGCAAGGTGTTGTCGACCTGTGTCTACCTGAGCGTGCTGTGTGTCGCCGATCTGCTTGTCCTCCTAACGCGCTGCGGCAACCCGTGGCTCGCTAACCTCACCGGATATGACGTCGAGATGACGTCACGCGTGCGATGACGTCACCGGATATGACGTATTCAACAGTCTAATGATACACTACGACATAGTCTGCAAGTCGCTGCCGTTCGCGTTCAACTTCACATTTCATCTGACGCGCTGGCTCGTCGTCGCCACCGCCGTCGAAGGCGTCATCGTCACCGGCTTTCCTCAGAGGTCTTCTTCTCGGCTAATATAATATATGGCAAATATGTGCGTTTTTAAGATCTCGTGTGCGTTTTAATCTGAAATTTAGATCAGTTTAACATTAAGCTGTCGTATGGATGTAAGCTGCAACACGCCTACTCGTTATGGTCTATGGCCATAAAATCTAGAAAATCTACAATGATGTTTAATTATACTATTTTTACAGTACATTCGCCAAGCGAATTATAGTACATTTTATAGTACATTATCTGCCTCAGGTATGCATATTTTGTGTTATTTCATAATGTAAAAATGTAAATAGACGCGTCCTGCAAGTACATATCCGATCCGATGTAAATAGCATGCACACAACGTGACAGTGCAGCGCACGCGTGATGCATAGCACATCCAGCATAAGGTGGCATTAATTCACGACATAAAAGATGCCAGAAAGCATGCCAACGAATGTTGAAATAACTTTATTAGTACAGTACGAGTCACATGTTCTATTGTCAAACCACTTTGCGCGTTTTATCCGTCCGTCTGTCTGTCCGTCCCGCACGGGCTCCAATTTGAGAACAAAAAAAGCAGAGAATAGGCTTAACCAATTGGTGTGAACGTCCCCAGTAGTAAACAATGTGCTAATTGTTAGCTCGAAAGGTCAAATGTCAGGCGAACAGCAGCAGAATATGTCAACACTGGACCGACATTGTTTTTAGTTGTAAGTAATAGGCTTATATGCTACATAATGAAATGTCAAATTACAGGCAGCATAATAAACGAAGTTAATAAATTTAGGCGACCGTAAAGCCATGGATCAAATTAGTTTTGTATCTGCAAGTTTGATGTTTTCATATTTGACGCCCTACTCGAAATATGGACACTTCTCGGTCGTGCAAAAAGCCCGAGTGGGCGCAACGTCGTAGGCGGACGTAAATCAAATGAAGTCGCTGTTGTATGAATAATAGAGTCGTGGGACTAAAGTGCACATACAGGAATATATTGCCGCAGTTACTGGCGCCCGTTCGCCGTCATCTCTGTTGATATCTTTCTACGGTCACGACCACCGCCGACATTGCTGGCTGCCGCATCTCGACTCCGATGACTACCCGCCCACGAGACTGTAGAAGCCCATGGGTGTACTTGTGTGACTGCTGTCGCCAAATGAACTGGGTGAACTCTCGCAGTAGCAGCGCACTGCTACGATAAAAGCATCATCATAAACATTGTTACTATCAAATCAAATCAAATCATTTATTTGCAGATACCAACAATCATCGTACAGTAACACAAAAATGGAACTTTCAACAAATTCTGCTGGTTATCCGCTGGCCGTCACAGGACCAATGGACACTTATGTCACGCTAGATGTTCGGTATTAGTAGGCCCCTACACAGAGAAATACTCAATATGTCAAAAATTGTTACGTTTACGTTTCGAACAGACGCCTTAGAAGCACTGCAATTTCTGAAATCAATTATCGACGCAGGTAAACTGTTCCAGACATTTGCGACTCGCTGGCTGAATAATCGTTTACAAGTGTCCGTTACACAATATTCTTGCAGCAGTTTAAATTTATGACCACGCGTAGATCTGTCGTTAGTTCGTTGTACAAACTGTGGCCCACATCAACGTCAATAATACCAAATAATATTTTATACGTTAATAAAATGTCAGTACGCAATCGCCGTACCTCTAGACTCTCAAGTCCAAGCACAGATAGCTTTTCTCTATAATGTTAGATGACCTATGCCAGGCAAACGCTTGGCGAATCGTTTTTGAACAGACTCGAGTCTATCACAGTCATTATTATCGACCAAGTCGCTCATAAACGTCCGCAAACCAGCTGTACAGGGTGCGGCAAAAAAAGTAGCCCCCTAAAGTTTTTTTGCTGTTTTCTTAGCAACCGCTTGGAATTTTAACATGAAATTTTACAGATTCATTTACAGAAATGTTCTACATCTAAGTGCTAAGTGAAATATGATTCTGTTGAAAAACGACAAAATTATATACTTCTGAACATGACCGCCTACCTATTTTTCAGCATTAAAAAATGTTTAAGCTAAAAATGCTATTTAATTTTCAAAAACCGGTTACCACGTTACTGCCGATGACGTCACAATGACGCTTTGACAAACAGTAATTTATTTTGTTTATAAATTATCACTAAATTGTCGTTCTTTTTAAGCAATCGCCGCCTGCCCACCGGATTCATCTTCCAGCAGGAC
>Ga0209367_1001522_pt1 | contig 28699 bp, 14 predicted proteins | sample WorMetLIZISLAND2_FD_187412 | JGI IMG/M metagenome (GOLD analysis project Ga0209367, IMG submission 187412) | Marine gutless worms symbiont microbial communities from Max Planck institute for Marine Microbiology, Germany - Olavius geniculatus... ...
CGCAAAGAATATCTAACACAAATAATTAAAAACAAAAACCTATCATTTGTAAAAACTAAAAACCGAAATGACTGAATGTACAGATCAAAAACAGCTGAACGCAATTTGCCCATAAGAAATAAATCATATTTGTAATTTTATATGTTAATGTTTAAAAAAACAAAAAACATGACATTAAGAAGCACAAAAACATTGAAAAACAAAAAAAACACAAAAATTTTTTTAAAAAACAAACATGTAAAAAAACACAAAAACATGTTTTAAAACTTTTATTTAAAAAAACATAAAAAATGTTTTTTGACCAATGCTATGCATAGCATTGGACAGAGTATAAAATCATCTTTGTGTCCGTCCGTGCGTGCGTCCGGGCGTCCTACATTTCTTAAGCTATCTTCCTTCTACCTTCCCTTTCCCTTCCCCTTGTCCTTCCCCTTTTCCTCCCCCTACCCTTTCTCTTTTCCCCTTGTCCTTTTCCCTTTTCTCCCTTTTCTTTTCCCCATTTTTCTACCCCTTTCTCTTCCCCTTCTCCTTCCCTTTTCCTTCCTTTCTCCTTTTCCTTGCTCTTTCCTCTTCCCCTTTTACCTTTCTCTTCCGCTTCCTCTTCTCTTTACCTTCCGCTTACCCTTTCCTTTACCTACCCTTCCCCATTCCCTTCTTTTTCCCCTTCTTTTTTCTTTCCTTTTTTCTTCCCTTATCCCTTTCTCTTTTCCTTCCCCCCCCTTCCACTTTTCCTTACCATTTCCCTTCCTTTTTTCCCTCTCCTTTTCTTTTTCCATTTCCATTCCCCTTCCCTTTAACTTCCTTTCCTTTTCTCCTTCCCCTTTCCCTTCCTTTTCCCTTCCCACTTTCCCTTTCCCTTTCCTTCCCGTCCGCCTTCCTCTTTCACTTTTCCTTCTTCCATTTTTTGTGACCGATGACGTCACGTGACCCCAAAAGGTCACACTAAAAACCCCATTATCTTTGAGGCGCCATATCTCCGTAACGGTGCCAGATGGACGCATGGTCATTATGGACCACCCATAGGAATGTGACACTCGGGAGTCGAATGGTCACGTGACCGATGACGTCACGTGACCCCAAAAGGTCAAACTTGTGACCCCATTATTTTTGAGGCGCCATATCTCCATAACGCTGCAAGATAGACGCATGGTGATAATGGACCTTTTATAGTAAAGCGCTACTGACGAATCTAATGGTCTCGTGACTGACAATGTCTGTTGTTTAGTTAAAGTAATACAGAAGGATGAAAGGATCTTTGCTGCTGTACAATTTGAAATTATACTATTTGATTTTTTTCTACCGGTCTAAACGGCTCACTGATTATATTTATACGGACATATACTGTAAACTATCGAAATGCATTGGACAGACTCCGTGTTCGTATGAACATTATCTTGTTATATCTGTGGTTTATATTGGACCCCACAAGTGTACATGTACCTGCCAAAATGGCATCAAAATGTGTCGAACGCAGACGACAGACAGACAGACGGAGAAATGTCTAACTATAGCTATATTTATCGCATTTTTTCAACTTTTAATCTAACGCGGGTGTGCGCTCTGCATTCTGCATTCAGTACAGCGACATTTTAATAAACGAATATTTTATTGTGTGCTTTGTCGTGTCTGTTATGACGTGGTTGTCGTTCGAAGCGACGCCACGAGTCGGTGACTGAATATTAACGACTCCGTTGTACATTACACACATGCACGTACTGTATAGAAATAGAATACGCAGATGACGTCGTAATGTTTCGCGCCACGGCGGCGGTCAATTGCGGAATTGTGGCGACGCATTTAGGCGACAATTCAGCACCTGATTGCCTGTATTCACACCACAACACAATCAGTTTATTTGCTTTCATATCTCTGCTGCAGTTTCGTCGTCGTCAAATGCACGATGCTACCGCGCCGGCACACATATCCGCATATTAATTACTGCACAAGCCAGCTGACAGTCAGTTCTGTCTTTCAATTTAGCATTTTTATTAATTAGATACATTAGTCAATTACGATATGCGCTGATATTCAATCGTTGATATCGAAAAACCCACTGACATTCTTAGTTGTTCTCCAGTATCAGGTATTAAAGCAATGTCTGCGGTTCATTGGCAAGGATGTGAGCTAGGCTTAAACGGTTATCGGCCAAGCTCTTTTAGCATCTTTTATTTATTTTCTTTTCATTTGCTTTTCCTTTTTCCCGTAAGCGAGTTAAAACAGTGTGCACACCCATTACTGATTGTGGAAAAAATGCACTCTGCCGCCAAAAAACAGTAGGTTTTTATTGAGCTATTCAGCATGATGAACATTCAATGTGGTAGAATTTTGTTGTACGAATTTCGCTATCTCTTTGCCTCAAGTTGCCATCTGGGCTGTCTAATGTCTATTATACACAAAGCTGTTAAGCTCCATAGGCCCTATGCTTCAGAACTTCTTTCGACTGCTTTCGACTGCACAGCGCGTTCGTAATCTTTAATTCAGCGATGACGGTAGTTAATAACAGCACGGAGAAATTATAGGGCCTACCCGTTTTGTACAAAATTCTGAGCAACAAAATCTTAACGCTGATAAAGTTGCTCCAAAACGGTCTATTTTTTCAATATTTTTTTCGATTTAATTTCAGTATAGATCTAGCAATAACTGCGCGCAACAGCCACATGTGCCAAGAAATTTTTTTCAGTTGAAAGGTACGAGTTTTTCTTCAAACATTTTGTTTACAAACCCACTAAATGCTTGAACAAACTGACTAAAGCACATGACTATAAACGCTTAACAATAGGGCCTACATCAGCGTATATCAAAGACTAGAAGATTGCACGGATAAGGAATAAAGTGCATGGAATTTTCTGTTGTTTGAAAGTTGTTTTCAGATATTTTGTTCACGAATGTAATCATCATGCGAGTCACTCAGAGCGGAGCCCGGTACAAGAAAGCCGTGATGCAAAATACTCATAACAAACAAACAGACTCGATGCCCGACAGGTGTGCCGTTTGTTTTAACACTCACACGCCGATTGATTTAATTGTCATTAGCTCCATGCATTCGTATGACGGCAAATATAGGAATAACAGCCGTCTTGACACTGTGCCCACGCGGGCTTGAGCTAGACATGGGGATGGGGTACGTATTTGCCGTCTCCGCTGCAACAGGAGCCTTTTGCTTCAAATTTTTTCTCAACTCAGTTTTAACCACTGTGCATGTCACAGTCAATGCCTGGATTTTTTGTTGTTGTTTGAAGGTTGTTTTCAGATATTTTGTTCACGAATCTAGACAATTGACGAAGCTGGTTAAAGTAGGCTTATAGGCCTCAGATGGGTGGCAGTTATCCATACAACAGTTTTTAATCACTGTCAGAAAAATGCGTTTTAACGTTTTCATGTAACTCGCGGGTGTCAAGACCGAGGCCAAATCGTCGATCTCGATGTCTTGCTGTTCTTTACTGTGGCATATGGCCGGTCGTTGTCTTAATAGTCTCATCTTCGTCATCTTGAGCCATTGTTTAAGCCACACAGATCGATGGACTTGCTCTATCTTTTGTTTAGAGCACTGCCTCTCAGTAGGCAAAAGTCTTTTTATGACTTCAAGAACTAGCAAGGCAGTGATGATGTAATCTGGTCTTAGGCAAGCATGTGCTGCTGCACTGCAGCTGCAGCAGAGCAAGTGCGCGGTGCTGACGCAGAGCTGTGATTGGTCGGCGCGCTAGCAGTTACCTGCGAGTGGGCGGAGTCTAAACGCAGCAGCCGCACACACCAGCCTGGTGATATCAAAGCAACTTCTCGCAGCAGTCGACCGCTTCAGTCAGCACTGATTGCGTAGTCTGTAGTAAACTGCTGTAGACCATAGTGGTGAATCACCGCGGTGTAAACAACAAGGACTTAACAGCAGACAATTGCGCTGTACGAAGAGCATTCACGTTAACAATGTCGTCACCGATGAACCTGACCTGTTCGACGGCGGGTCTCAGCAGCCAGCATTTATTACATCATCATCATCATCATCATCAGCAGCAGCAGCAGCAGCAGCAGCATCAACTGTGTGACTCACCTGTTGGATTCGGCTCCGGTCACACGCACGTCAAGCGTCCAATGAACGCGTTCATGGTCTGGTCGCGTGGACAGCGGCGCAAGATGGCGCAGGACAATCCCAAGATGCACAACTCGGAGATCTCCAAGCGACTCGGAGCGGACTGGAAGCTTCTGAACGACGACGAGAAGCGACCTTTCATCGACGAGGCCAAACGACTGAGAGCACTGCACATGAAGGAACACCCGGACTACAAGTACCGGCCGCGCCGCAAACCTAAGTCACTGCTCGTCCGCAAGACCTCGGCGGGCGCGGACAAATACTGCCCGCCGCCCCCGGGAGCGTTCCCGATGCTGCCCGGGGTCTTCCCGGCACCCCCTGCGCCGACCGCGGCCGCCGGCTATCACCTTGGTCGTGAGTCGTACGTCGCCATGGCAGCAGCTGCCGAAGCTAGAGCTCGGGCTGCGGCTGCTGCGGCTGCGTTCTTCTCGACCCCTCCGCCTCCGGCCCCCAGACCGTCGTCAGCATCTTCTCTCTACCTGCTGGGTGACTCGTCGAAGCAGCTGGGCGACGCGTATCACCGGGGTGCTAGCGAGGTAGCTGCTGCCGCGGCCGCCGCGGCCGCTATGTACTCACCGTTCGCAGCGGCAGCCGCTCTGACATCCTCGACGTTCCCTTCCACCGGCGGCGACGTCGCGTCCTGCTACCCGCCGGGGGCCGGCGTACACACGCCGTACGCTCTGCCACCCTACTCGGCGACGACCGGTTATCAGCCATCCACTGCGTCATACATGGACCACCTCGCCGCGGTCGATCAGCATAGGACATCATCAGCCGCGTTCCAGATGCCCGCGCTGTCCCTGCTGCCGACGCCGCCGCCGGCTGTTGTCAAGAGTTGCTTCGACGAGCGAGCTGCACTGCGCGGCTTGCACGCCGCACAGCTCGGCGTCACCGGACCTCTCTGATGACTGACTGTATTCATGATGCCATGTCACAGAGCTGCCAGCGTCAGCCGCCGCCTGGCGAACTGACTGGCAACTAACTACATGCAGCGGCAACGGTCAGCAGTCATGGGCAACGTCAGCATCTGTTGTGTTCTACTAGTGCAGATTTGTATAGGTTATTTATTTGTTGAATGATTAGTCCGTTTGTGTTAATTGCTATTACAAAATTTTTGTGAATTCATATAGGCTTATGCAATGCTTGCTTATCAATTGTCTATAGGTTTAGCTCCTTAACGTAGTGTGCGCCCACTCACATTGTCTAGTGTTTTAAAAAATAATTTATCTGTGTAGGCCTGCATAATGAAGAAAACTTGTGACTGTGTATGTGATGACCATTTTGCGAAAAGTGAAACCCCGAGGGCCCCGACCCCAGGCAAGTTAGCGCCGTGTTAAATGGTATAGTCTGAACATCGATTAGGTATACAGTAGTCTGTCACTGATCATAGCTTAAAGTCGATCCCTTCCGAGATTCTGATTCAGCCATGCAGCGAAACGTTGTGGCAACCATCAGTAGTCTAGTGGCTTGCACGGTGGTCCCGGCAGATGCATATCTATGCAAGCTTCAGAAAATGTTACCGGAAACAGTCTAATTGCGACATAATGAAAATGAATAGTGGCGCTATTACTACTGGATGCATTCTCCGTACAAAAGTAGTGAAGTACGTACGCGTTAATTTTGAAAGCAATCTTCTAAAAGTTCTCTTTACACACTTACGGGGTTTGAGGATGTTCTATTTGTGCTACGAAGCAGTTGTGCAGTGGATTTTGTTGTTGTGTTTGTGGCTACGGTTCTTTGGAATAGCGTCGTTGCAGCATGTCGTAGCCAGAGGGTACGAGGATGGAGGGGTGCATGTGCACCCCACAGCCCAAGAAATACGCAAATTTGTGCAGCAAAACTAACGTTCTCACGTTTTTATGTCCAAAAACGGTGAAGGAGTTTAGAGAGCTCTCGCAAACCCTTTAAGCAGTGGGATCGCTGCCTCCTCCCAAGAACCCCACGTCCTCTCTCGGCCTTCGGACGCGATTTTTGGCCCTTCAAAGTGCAACCCAACTCCAATTTATGGCTACGTTTATGCGTTGCATAGGCTGTAATGTACGTTCTGACTGTACCATACCGGTATATACCGTTATGTCTGTGATAGAATAAGCGTATAGTTACACGCGTGCACCGTTATTGTGCTTTTCGTTATTGTTTGTCGTTGTTTTGTGGAGTAACTGTACGTGTTTTGGCCGCGACGGCGTACCGGTATATGTGTATATAAATATAACAGGTTGTATACAAAAGCGGGCTATTGTGTTTGTAATATCTAAACGGCGCCGCGGGTGTCGCTTGTGTTTCGGGCGGCGCACAATAAGTCGCCCGCTCGCTCCGATGCCTTTCTGTACCGTACCTAGTAGAAGCTGTCTCTCCTCTCTCTCTCTCTCAGCAAGAGTTCGACGCCGGCGCATTGAGTATGGCGCTCGCGGCTTTCATGTCGCTCTCGAGTCCGCATGGCAGCGTGCATTGTATGAGCTCTTGTGTGCTCACAATGGAAGCTCGCACGGACGGACAGCTCTCACAGAGAAGACGGTGAAGCAGAAGCGGGATTACCGCGTCTCGTGGAGAGTGACGCTTTGAGTAGCCTACTGCACTCTGCCTCAAAAAGTGGCCCCGACATTTTCGACTGTAACTTAAAAACCAATTATCAGATTTTAATAATTTTTGGTACAAATATTTCCGACGCAACTTGCCATCAAATAGCCGTTCAGTTTCCCACCTCACCTAATGTATGCTTTTGCACTACCTAGGGAAAGCAGATCAAACGAAATATGTGTTAAAATAAAACATAAAAGAAAACCCAAAAAACATCTCTTAACATTATCGATCGTGCCTTGAATAAAAATTAGCAGATTTTAATATTATTTGGCAGAAACATTTGCGACACAACTGGCTATTAAATAAATGTTTTAGTTTTCACCTCGCACAACGTCCACTTTTGCACTACCTGGGGAAATCAGAGCAAGCATAATACGTGTTAAAACGAATGAAAAAACGTCAACAAATTCTATCTATCTTTATTTGTCGACCCCAACACCAAGTCTTGCAGCGGTGTGTCTACCAGATAAAGTTTAGGAATGTTTGCAAAATCAAGAAGCCACTGGTAGAGCCTGGATTGGTCTGGAGCAGAACATTATAGATACTGCTGTCAATGAATAGAAAAAAACGTCTCCTTGCCCGTGTTACTGTAGGTAGTTGAAAAATGGACAACTGAATGAAATGTCAGCCAAATTGTCAGAAATGTGAACAAAGTGTGTTTTTACGTGTTATGTTAATTAAGCAATCACATCGCATTGTATAAAAAGTGATATTTCGCTAGTTGTGCTCTATCCAGGTAGTGCAGAAACAAACGTTAGGTGAGGTGGGAAACTGAACGGTTATTTGATGGCAAGTTGTGTCAGGAATATGTGTACCAAAAATTATCTAAATCTGACAGTTGGTTTTCAAGTCACAGTTGAAAATGTCGGTGATACTTTTTTGACACACAGTGTAGATCTGATGTCAACAGCGGCGCCGACGAGGAGTTGCAATTTTCCGTCAGGCCGCAGCTGCAAAGTTCCAACAGAAGAGATTGTGGTTGCTTAAAATTTTAATTTTATCCCAAAATTTTGAGCCCAAAAACCGCCCAAATTGGGAGTTTTTAGCCTCATTTTTTGCATTTTCGGGGAACATTTTCCAACAAGAAAATTTTTTTCTGATAATTGTGTGATCGCTTAAAGTTTAAGAGAAAGAAGGGGGCGTCGTGGCAGGAAGAAGGTAGAAAAGGGGGCGCCTCCTCAGCCCTTTTTGCGACGACGCCACTGGTTGCTTGAAACAGAGACGTAGCGACGAAACGTGCTGTCTGACAGTGCCAAAACAACACGAGTGCAGGGTCTTGCAAAACCATGCCCTCAGTAAAGCTTCCCATCGTTGGGTTTACGCCAGCAAAACAGCAGTAAACAAGGTTTAATACTAAACTCAAACGAACACAACTCAAGAATAATGCAGCCATCCACAGTGCCTGCTGTCTGAACGGAAGAGCTGACGTGCGAACACGAAGACATAAGTTTGCCACATCACCAATAACCTGCGTGAACTGGCGCTCGTGTAGGCTACAGTCTCGCTGACAGTAAGAGACTGTGCTGAGCATCTGTCCAATGATTTAACCAAAGTAGCAAATTTTCAAAACTAAATATAAAAGGTTTAATAAAAAAAATAAAAAGCTAACTGCTGCGTGCTGCACTGTATTCGATCTCGGAGTATCGAGGAATTGCGGCAGAGGTCAGGCCAATTACCGATCAGGTTTTATTGGCCAGCCGCTTCTCGGTAGCTCTCCGACAATGTCACATTTGCGTCATCAAATCTGGTCCTCACAGTAGCCCACTGCAGCAGGCAAGGAAGTGAGAAAGCGTGCATTGTACATGACTATGATATAGTCATTCGGTTGAAAGTGAACGTCGACAACCCTTTGTTTCCGCCCGAAAATATAACAGAACTTAACACGTCAGTGGATGGGCACAATCTACAGTAATTAGAAAGCTTCTTTTCTTTTGTGTCTGTGTTCTTGTCTCTGTCCGTGCTCATATAGAAAAGATGTGAACAATAGCAAACGCCATCATCATCATTATCGTGCTTGGCTGCGACAAATAGATAGGCCTAACACACCTGAAGAGATGTAGCCGACACTACAAAGGAAAAGGATCTGTATAGAACGAAGGTGTTTAGGCTACGCATTAATATACTGTCTGTACGTTGTTATTGTTTGCTCCGCATTAGCTCATACCTAGCTAGCCACGCTACTTTTTAACCAAGGTGCCAGGAAAATCAGCAAGACAACTTAGAAATATCACACCCGTACTTGATTACATTGAACAACCAGCACAACTGGCCTAGAGGCACGTCCGCTACAGGCCTACAATACACAACAGCACGTGTGCAAGTTTACAATGAGAAGCGGCGACTTTTTGTACACAGTTATTATAAAATTGTACACAATAGCACACGAAATAATGTAACAACATACAAACATTTCATTTACTTTTATAGTATTTAGAAATACAACACGACTAACTCGAAGCTTTTTCTTGGCGTTGTCATAAATTTATGTTTTTAATAAGTAAGTAAATAACTTCAGGCACATGAACGGCATCAAAATCAGTAAAATGGCGTTACCGGCGACAGATATGAATTTGCACAACACCGCACTGATAGGGTTAAAAGGGGTTTGAAACTTTAATCATGCATACTTTGTGTACGCTACTTACTTACAGTGACGTAAGCAATAATAATCATGTATACTAAAGGGACAGCCAGAAGAAAGAATAGCTCCTAAGCTTGCAGCCTGGTGAAAAATAAGTTTTGCATCATGCACAAAGCACATGCATTAATCAGTGACATTATTTTGTCGTTATGAAGTGTTACATTTGACGCTGACATTTACGTGACTTTTTCGTCAGCCGTCAACAGAACAGTGATGTATGTACGACAATCAATTTATTCGAACAATATTTCGATCACTCATCCGCTTCAGCTGCAGTATACAGGAGCATCATTCAACCAGTGTTCTGGACATTCCCATCAATATCACAAAACACTCCAGGCTTCTCGCTCATAATCATTTTTACGCACGAGAGCTAGCATATTAGCGCATTAGCTATGGTAATTCTGTCTTTGTGTTTTGTGTCTGTCTGTCACGTCCCGGTATCGTTCCAAGCCCAGGTGAGATAGAGACTTTGGGTTTTCACCATATGATAGCCTAAAGTCTCTAGTATTTTGCGACAAAATTTTATGCTGCTAGATAAAGGGGGACCCCACGAATGAGGGGGAAAAGAGGGGCACTCCCCCCTTAAAAAGGCGTTATTCTACCGATATTGGCTCGTTTAACTTGAAAATGGTTGCAGATAGGCACAGACATGCTGCTTATCATAACAAGCACTGGCAACGAGCTTCTTAGGAATGTTAACATCGATGACCTTGAATGACCTTGAACCCCCAAAATAAAAAGTTTTAGTAAATTTTTTGCGATTTTTGGCTGCGACACACATTTTAAGAGCGAATTGCGTCGAAATGGCTGACGACAGACCAAGACAACCTGGAAACGAAATTTTCAGCATTGGATGTAGATTTTAGCAATCCAAGTTTGGACCTTTTATGTTCAAGGAGGCCTGCGCACGCGGGCGTCAAAGAGTGGTACCCCTCTAAAAATGCTTATTTATCTGCTGTTGGCTTGGCTAGCGTAAAAATGGTTGCAGATAAGCACAGACATGCTGCTTAACATAACAAGCACTGTCGACGAGCTTCTTAGGATTGTCAATATTGATGACCTTTATCGATTTTGAACCTTGAAAATAGGGATTTTTAGTAATTTTTGGCGATTTTTTGCTGCAAAGGAGTGAATTGCGACGAAATGGATAGAAATAGACCAAAATTACCTCAAACAGGAACTGCCATAGCTCTCGCGCGTCTCCTGAGCATTATCTCAGATTTCTTGTTATATAGGCCTATAACTTTCAAGCGATACAACCAGATCGGATTTTAACCAGAACAAATTATTAACACTCGCGGAAATGACGGTATATTGTTTCACGTCATCATTAAGTTTTTACGCGCGAAAGCAGCTACTGCTTTCAGCGCGTCTTAGCCATTGCAATTCTGTCTGTCTGTCCGTCCGTCCGTCACAGGGTGGATCAGTCAAAAACGGTGCAAGCTAGAATTACCAAATCTTCATCGTCGGCTGCCGGGAAGACTCTAGTTTTAAAAATTGTAAAGCTTTTCCATAAATTTTAAGGGGATCACCCTGAACGAGGGCGCTAAATGAGAAGCGGTGGGCAAAATTTGCGATTTTTGGCAAATAAGTAGCTGTATCTCAGTAACGGTGCGAGATAGGGCCTAGATTACTATTAATCACTAATAGAAAGTCGTACACTGGCTCTCGATTGGCAGCGATTTCAAGGATCTTGGATGACCTTGAACGCTTAAATAGGGGTTTTTAATGAATTTTTTGGCGATTTTGGGCTGCAAGACACTTTTGAAGAGCGAATTGCGCTGAAACCAATTGAGATAGACATAGACAAGCTGCATATAAAATTTTTAGCATTGAACGAAGATTTCGACGGTTTAAGTCTCGATTTTCTAGGTTCAAGGAAATCTGCGCCCGAGGGCATCAAAGAGCGGTACCCGCGAAAAAATCGTTATTTTACCGTTGTTGGTCAGTCTTTCGTGAAAACAGCTGGAGATAGACTGACAGTTTGCAAACAGAAACTGATAGAGGCTTTCGCGCGTCTCGTGAGCCTTAGCTCAAATTTTTTGGTTTTTTTTTCTATTAACGCGATAAGTTGCTAACTCATAAATCTTTCTACTTAGCTTAATGAAATTTTGCACGAACCTGTGCTTTGACAGCCTGTAGAAACCTGTTGTATATCAAGGTCATAGATTAAAGGTCAAGGTCACATAGGTTGTGCGTTTTTGTGTGCATGATACTGAGGCTATCTGAGGGCTGAACAAGACTTGACAGTTTTTTTTCGGTTAATTGCGTTACAACAAAATTCTGCGACGAATAACAATAAGCAGACCAGCATAATTGTACTGTATGGTTTTGTATGACGAAACAATTTTGTAAATACGATAACTGCATGACAATTAAGGAACAGAGCAGAAAAGTTTTCTAACGCGGTATAGCCGGGAACGATTATAGTAGCCTACGAGTAGCCTCGTATAGGCCTACTGCGTGGTGATATCGGGATCTGGCACACGCCGTGTCTAAGTTAAACGTTCCAGTTTGTCATAGTTTAAAAAAATAACTTTGTAAAACAGTGGCCGATTTTAATAACTTTTGGCAAGCAACATCGAGAAAAAAGTTGATTAAAACAACTGTAGTTTTGCCAACCTCAACTTAATTCTGTTGCTACACTACTTTGTGAAATGCCGAAGTCGTAGTTTGGCCGTTTGCAACAATGAATTTATACTGGGTAGCGCGTGCGTTGGCTCAACAATTATTAACTAAATAGTGACAAACATGATTGGCAAATCTCTTAAAAAGTACATCACATTATTTCACTTTATTTTTATTACAACATGTACTCAAAATGTTTGCCTCTATCGCATAGACGCCGATGCCATGCCAACACCACGTTCAATAACCCCGCTGATGCGTCGTTTCACTTAATTCGTCGACGTACAATCTTAAAATGGATACAATTGAATAACTAATTAAACTAGTAACACAGTTTTAAAAATGATTTTGTGGTTTCAATGAGTTCTTGAGCCGTCACACGCGCAACCCAGTATAAATTCATTGTTGTAAACGACCAAACTGCATTTCACGACGTGCTGTAGCAACAATATCAAGGGAAAATGGGCAAAACTACTATATTTACGTTAAGTTTCTTCACGATAATGCATGCCAAAAATTATTAAAATCGGCCAATATTTTACGGTGTTAATAAAAATAAAAGTGGCTTGTATTTTAAGACAGAATGAATGCACACAGTGAATCACTGTATCGGGCTAATTGGTAACCGATAAAACAATCTGCTCCTGTAGCGTTTCACCTATGCAACCATCACATTAGAATCCCGGCACCCGTTACGTCGTCACAGCGCTTTTATTCCGTACATCGCTAGCTCGCACTGGTGACAATTTGTTATTGTTGTGGACAAATGCCGGCCAAATAGCGGTCTTTATGCGTACAACAAAACAGCGACAGCATAGCATTGTGGGCACCTGAACAGTCGCCTTTATGCGTCCACAGTAGCTATACACACGTGCGACGACGGCGTTTTTCAGCTCCCAGCAACAATAATTTATATTGAATTTTTGTCGTCCATTAACGGTCGTCTATTCAGCCGTAGATTGCATGCAAAGCGCACCTCCGGGCCGTTTTTTTTTATCTGCATAGAGACGTCCATTGTGCGACTACAATTCACCGGCAAACATTTGAAAATTTCGCGACGGAGAATGGACTGAGCAGTCTAGTCTGTATAGTTTGTATGATCCGTCGTATATGTCCGCGACAGAGACGGTCACGCCTCTCCGCATTGTAAAGCTGACGCACCATAAAGCCGCCAGAAGGCTTTGCAAACGACACAGACGCTGTTTACACAATGTCCAATGACACTGGTGGATGAAATGGATAAATTAACGCTGCGTGACAGTGTCATACAGCGCTCGCTACGCCAGAGTCACGAGTGAAAACATTCAATAAGATCGTCGATGACTGGGTCCAAAAAAGTGAGCCCCTAACTTTCTAGGTCTACATTACATTTGCAACTACCTGAAATAAGCCTATTATTTGTAGTAGTTGCTACCAAGCGACTTGCGCTAACCGCGAGCAGCAGTTATAGCCTTGAGCAAGTTCGAAGATGTTGTGGGACTTGGTTATGGAAAAAGCTGCTTTTTCATTGAAACACATAGTATAACTTAGCACACTTTTGCTGTTTTAGTAAATAAGTAAGTGAGTATGTGAATATTTAAAGTGCACAATGTCAGCCAGTGGCCGAATCTGAGGCACTTGGCTAAGCCGCTAGGTGGAGCAGTAGGCCTGTTTCTGCAACAACAATAAATAGATGAAGTGTACAATTTATAGGCGTTATAGGTCTAAATTAAAACATCGCATTCATGATAAAGCAATGTTTAGCAACGACGTATTAAATGTACCAAAAATATAAAATACCAAAAAAATCGGATATCTCGTTTACTGGAAATTTTAATGGAATACGAAATAAAAGTTAGAGTGTGCCAAAGAGTCTTGCAAACGACTTGATGGCACAGGCAACATCATTCAAAATTCACCATTGCAAAGCTATAATACAATGCGTCTGTGTGTTTTTATTGAGCGTCATGCGAGACTTGTGAGCATAATATAAGGCGTGATTGTGCGTTTGTGTTTGCCGAAGCTACTTGAATTGAACGGAAGAGGCCGCGTTTCTGTCAAATGGCGCGAGTGAATAAGACGGGTAAACGATATCATTCTTATGCGCTTGTCAAAGCTATAGCTGACAATAATGCAATAATCCGTGCGTCTACTTGCTCATTCACTTCTTTAGCGCGGCATTTACATTATAGACCTACACCGAAACTGTCGAGATATATATCCGATGTTTTTGTTGTAGCGGGTAGGCCTATAGCTCAAGACGTGATTGCTATACGCTTGTACAGCTCGGTATTTTTATGTAACGACCACTTTCAAAAGGTAGGTCTATGCCAAAGCCTTTAATCGAGCCGCCAAGAGCATTTTTGTTAAACATAAAAAGAATGGTATCTAATTAAGTAAACCGGCAACTGATTTGCTAATTTCACAGATAGCGTTTTTGCCACATCAGAATGGCGGTAAGGCAATCAGCCCGCTTTATGGCAACGAAAGCAATCGCGAAATAATGACCAACTGCTCGATTTCGCACTAATAATTACTTCGTTTTTGTAAATCGCCTCTGAAGCTACGGCACTATGGCGCTCTACAAATGCTTTTCAAAATTATTATCAAAGAACAAAACAAACATAACAGTAAAAACCCGGCTGTCGCTATAGAAAACGCGCTACAGTATATATAGTTCCTGTTGCAGTAGCAGTACTGATAAGAAAGGTCATCCAAAGTCAATAATTTGCATCTAATCTGAAAGGGCGTATGCCACTTCTTCTTAGTGATTAATAATAATCTTGGCTCTATCTCTCAACGTTTCCGAGATATGGCCAGTTTTCCGTTAAAATCGCACATTTTACCCCCTCTATACTTAACCCAAAATTTCACAATATCTTTCTTGCATTGCATCCTCGACACAGGGCTTGTATAAAAAGTTTCCCGCCTACCCGTTAGCCACAATACATCTGTTACATACGTACAAACGACAGAGGGACAACAGACACATCACATCGCAACACATTGCAGCATAGCTGTACAGTGTCAAAAACACGTTTCACAAATTACAAATGCACACGCAAAACTGCACAACTATATGAGCAGAGACGTTTTAATTAAATACGCAATACTCGAACTAATAGTTTCTAATATGTGTGAATAATTTAAGTGAAAAACATTGTAATATTATTCGTAATTTGCTACCTTCCAGTTCGTGTTGTTGCTGCAAGTGATGGCCGGTATGCTGCTTTTTGACAGACTACTTTGAAATTCTCACAGCTCACTCAACACAGCTCAACTCATTCTAAATTTTAAAAAAATATTTAAAAAAGGAACAACAAAGTGCAAAACATCGGATAAAAGAGCAACATAAAATAGTTTAAATAGCGTGCTAGATTCATGGCACTGGAAGTCCGTGACAGAAGAAGTGTCTCGCACGTTTTATATACTACACAGTACGTATTTCACTTTCTGCAGGCGCAGGTTGCAATTATTTCCGACATAACATTAAAGAGCGTAGTACTATAAAAGCCTATGAATGGTGATATACGACCGAGACACCGTCGAGTTTTAGTCCATTCATTGTGTAGTAGATCTGTGACCGTGTAATGGACACTTTCTTGCGACGTCATTCATTGAAGACGTACAGTAGTAGGCCTATATCAATGAAGACATTACTGCAACGAATGTATCACCGTGTCACAGTGCAGTGGCGTACTCAGAGAAAGAGATTAAAGGTGACGTGTAACTGTGTATAGTTTTTATGGGTAACCTATCGCAGAGCTACGGAGCGTCACCTGCCATATAAAATTACACAGTGTTACCTGCCACCCGACACAGGTGACCGTCCCTCGCCTTAACCGCAGCTGAGCAGGGCGGTACTTGATTTACCTATCCCGGAGGAATAAAAGGCTAAGTTAATCTAGGCGGCTGGTTACATACCGATATGGTTTAGCCTACCTGACTGCAGTCTTATTTAGGCCTATTAATCGTTACCCAAGTAATAACCTCTTAATAACGACCTGATCGGAAGTCAAACTCACGACATCTTGATCATAAAAGTTCAGCTTTATAATAATGTTAAACCACCAAACACCTACTCCACCTAAAACCACAAAGCCACCTAGAAATGTTTCTAGTGGAAAGCGAACGGAATGTGTCGGAGAATTGAGTGCGCAAATGCTGATAGATGGAAATTGAAAGAAAGCCATTTAAAGAGTTTGAGACCAAAAACAGGGAGTTGTGTTGCGATGTGAAATTACTTAAACACGGCGATTTGCGATTATGAAGTGGGAGACATTGTCAGTATTGGATTGTGATGTGTATGTGTTTTATTTCTGCTATTATAAACGTGTTTTGCGTGCAGATTTTTTTTTGCTGAAAAGTGATAAAATAATCGAAAAATAGACTATACGATGTGCATTATTAATAGTTTAGCCGAAATATAATAATACACATAGCCTTGCTACCACTGTTATTTAAACGACTCGAATAGTTCTGTGAATTCAGGAGCATTAAAAATGTAGAGCTACTTCACGTTTTACATCCTGACTACGCCACTGACAGTGAAGATTCACTGGTCAGCGGACTCCGCGCGGAATGACCACAAAATGATTAAATCGTTTGTTGCCATTCTAATAACAGGGAACTTCGAGCAGTGCATATAGCACGTCGCTTGACCGGAAAAATACCGAGTATGCGTATCACAAAACTAACGAAATCGCCAGCACCATCTGACGGCACAATCTTAGTGACGCGGATCTTTTATCTTGAAGGTGGCTGGCTGCGAGTCTGTCTGTTTAAAAATAAGAAAATGTATTTGCACATGGCGCGGTAAATTTAATAGTTAACTGTGCCTCAGTATAAGATCTTCTTGCTATTTGTAGCCTTCAAAATGTTTGAAGAAAAACAAAAAAAAACTCAATATCGTACTATAACCTAGACCTAAATCTGTTGCTATGTTAGGCCTACGTATTTTGCGAGCTTTAGCAGCACCCCACGTAAAACGTCTACAAATAATAAATTTTGTAAGATACTGTAGTCTATTTGCAATATCTGAAAAGTGGGCTGTGAAAGTGTACTACTCCCTACTCCACGACTTGACCGGGCTGGGAGCTTTATTGGTGAGGATGTGAAGACATTTTCAGGATTTGGTACATACAACGGAAGCGAGAAGACAGCGACGCACGCAAAGAAGAGGCTGCTGTACAATAGTTCTTGTGTTTATGTCGCGACGTGCGAGTGACGAAAACCGAACACAGAGAGAAGCATTGTCAGTCTGACAGACCCACAGACACACACACACTCGACGAGCGGGCGAGCCTCGCGCCTTTCTTTCGTCGAAGAAAGATTTCAATGATTTCAATTGAGCGCCGATGAAAACTTGGCACACAGGAGCTAGGAGTCAGTCGGCCGGCGGTGGTTGAATGAGCAAGGAGCGAGCGATCCGATGCACACAATGCGCGCCTGTCAATGAACGCATTTGTCGCGACGCTCATTCATTAGGTCACGAACGACGACGAGTCGACGACGCTTTGCCTCGCGCCATCTCGCCGCGCAGATGTGGTCCGCGATCGGACGACGACACAGCTACAGCAGCAGCAGCAGCAGCACAGCTGTCTTTCAGTGCCTGCCTGTTTGTCATCGCAGCCACTTTGACAGCTTCATGACTACCGCGGCGTTCAGATATATAACTTAGTCATCGTGGTAGCCGCCTGTAAAACGTGTCCGTGTACTGTCTTAATCTTGGTTGAGATCGCGGTGCCATACGCAGCTAGGACGACTTGAGAGTTCATGCACCCACTGAAGTTCTCTGTACCGTGGCGTGTGTTTCTAACATAAAATGCAGCCAAATACATTTTGCGGCCGGATTTCGATAAAAAATAAAAGTGAGGGGAAGGACAAAGTAAAAAAAGTTGGAAACAGGGAGGAAACGTAAAAAGATGAGTCTCTAGTGCGAATACGAACGTTACTAGCCGAGAATAATGATGTGCACCTTTTTCCTAAAAGAGATTTATTCATCGAGAGGCGCCGTAACACAGGCCTCTGACTGGCGTGCCGACCTGTCTGTAAGACCGTCAATCTCTCCACTCTGTCAGCAGTAAGCGTCTGCTGATGCTTGTTGTCAAACAATCAACTTACTGTCATCAGCCGAGCTCTTCCGGTTGTCAGTCCACAGATATGCAACAACCTGCCGCAGCATCTCACCTAACGTCTGCTGAGTCGTTATCGACGGCTCAAAACACATTTCTTCTTGGATAGCCGTTTCCAGATAGCTTTTAGACACTAACTCATCGCCAGCGAACATAGCAGCTATACGGTTACTTTGGTGCTTTAAAAATTCTTAATAAATGATTGATTGATTGATTAAAGAACCTCGCCATTGACATTCAACGGCGACTACTTCTCGACGGTTTTGCGTGCGACTCAAGATGCGGATAAATTTTTGTCGGACGCTTCACATGGCGTTCAGTGAATCCGACTAAATTTTCAAGTTCCGACAATAACTTTCAAAGATATTTGTCATAGACTACACTGCAGTAGTAGTTGACGTATAGAAATGGCGTTGAAGTAGGCCGTATGTAATTTGTCAAAGAAGATTTATAACCTCTTTAAAAGACGACTGGGAAAAGTAGAAGCTACATGGATGTTTTTCCTTTTTTAGATAGTTTACTCTGCCTATATTGTTTCTTGAGCTACGTTATATAAAGACGAATGACACAGAAACGCCAGTATTGGAGTTGGACGGCTTAAATGCAGAAAACTGTAACGGGAAGCTGAGTGCGTATTGTACTATAATAATGACCATATCCGGTGACAGCTGGCGCCGCCTGCCGTCGTGCCTAGACGAGGAACAGTGTACGAGAATGAGATGAGTTTGTTTAGGCGTCGGATGATCAAAAGACGGCTTTATGAAGCGCCGGTGTCGCGAAATGCGTGCTGACAGCAATGACCAGCTGGGTAGAAGCTATAGGCCAACACGACCGTCAGCGATACAGAACCGCTGGCTGAACAAAGCACATCACACTGCAATTCAACACTTCTATAGACTCAGTCTTCTAGCCTCAGCGGGAACTGGGACTACAAGACTGCAAGAAACGAGTTCCCGTCTAGGATATAAGACGCTGAGTTGATCTGGAACAGTAGTAGTCTGACCACTCGTATTGCAGTCTTGTGTACGCGTTACTCCAGTTCCCGCTGACAGTAGGAGGCTAAGTTGAATTCGGATAAAGGTTAGTGCACTCTGAAAGTATAGCAATACAATCATAAATAAGTCCATCGAAACACGTAGTCAAACTGAAACACACTGTGCGCTATAATTAATCAATCAGTCAAAAAATAACCAGTGATGTACAATATATGTTTAAGAACAATGTAGGCTTACGTAGGCCTACAATTTTTGTTGAAAACTAAATCAGACGCCACAAGATTTAAGATAGTGTCAGAATTGCAATTAAAACTATGAAACATAGCTCTGTGTACCAACCGATAATACTGTTATCGGCAAAAGGCTTTGATAGGCCTAAGTTAAGCCATAGATGGAGACGGGACTTCAAAGATATCAGACGATTGCAGATGACGTAAAGGCATTTTAATACAGTGGCTGACCATTGCATGAATGACGTGTGGGATACAGGGTCCACAAAAACACAACTTACGCCCGAAAAGCTGCACACGTTACCAACCATAAGTCGATAGCATTCGTCTCTTAACTTGCTGTCAGGCGCACCGCCGAAGTTTGTCCGTCGCAATTGTTGCAAACTGTGGCAAACTTACGCCGGATTATTCTCTCCACTTCCAGTGCAGTATAAAGCCGATTGCCTTAAAGCGCAATTTCCATTCAACGCAACGACGCACGCAACGCACGCAACGCACGCAGCGAACGCAGGAAAATAATGCCCCGTTTACACGATCGAGCAAACATCGAGCAAATGTATTCAAAATACACGTGCTAATTGCTCGACGTCTGCTCGACGTCTGCTCGACGTCTGCTCCATGTTTGCTAGCATTCATCCTGCTAGCTCGACGAGCTATGGTAATTAGCATGCTAATTAGGAGGACCGCTAGGTAATTGAAAAGCCTATATAACACGTGATCAGCTGTGGGTTTAGCCTAGGCCTACATTTGAGCCAGGGGGCCGGGTTCCACCAGGCCTGCTTGATGTTTGCTCGATGATTTCTCAATCGTGTAAACGGGGTATAACATAACAAACGCAGTGGACGCAAGATGAGTACCCAACAGCGCAGCTGACCTGACATAACGGCCAAAACGCAAGAACAGAAGGGTTCGTCGTTTTATGCGTCAGCTACGTCTGTTGCGTTACGTCCGTTGCGTTGCATGGAGAATCCGCTTAACTCTCCCTCACACAAGCGGCGCGGATATCCGATCATTGCTAAACCAAGCTGTTGTCGATTAAAAGTCCTCGAAATGCGTCGTGAGCGCATTGGCGCGCAGTGGCTTCGGGGGATAACCTTGATCGGGGGATTCCGGACGTCTCACAACTCGTTAACGACGACAATGGTCGGGTCAACTGGTCGCCGGGTCGGCTGTGCCCTCGAATTTTCAGTTCGTTTGCTGACCGGCATTGTTCCTGACCCGACCCAGCTATCAGAAAGCGACAGAAAGACCGATGCGGAAAATAGAGAGAAGGCAGCCATGCGGCCGGCGGTAAGTATTAAAGACTGACTGCAGTGTGACGAGTTGACGAGACGTGGACTGAGCACTGTGACACGGCCCCGTTGTTGCTCGAATGATTTGTAAAGTGCGAGACCCATTCGACGTCAGTCAGGCGCCCCTCGCGTCCACTGTGCGTCGAATTGAACAAGGCGTTCTCATTGTCAGTGTCGACTCGCGCGCACTCAAAGCTCCGCTATAGCTGTCAACTTGGACGCCGCGATCGAGGTTTTATCTCTATATACCGCACTCATTACTAGGGCCTACGGGCGACAAAAAATGCAACGCGAGCTGCTTCTAAAATGACACGCTTAGTAAGCTATAGCCTACTGTTCACCAGAAAAAGGAAACGTTATGAGTTACATTTTTTTGGGTTTAGGCGCCAAGCACTGCTTGCTTGTGAACTACATCAGTAAACAATGGTTCTGTGACGTTTTATCATTAAGCTTAATTTGCGTGTTTTAATCAACGTATATAGAGCAGAGATGTGGTCTCGGTCGAGAAGTCTCAATCTCGAGACGGTCTCGAGCAACGAGGTCTCGAAACGTACTAACGTCTCGTCTCGGTCTCGGAGCAATAAGCCTGTCTCGGTCTCGGCCCAGTAGGTCTCGTCTCGCGTCTCGGGCCATTGCGTCTCGTCGAGACGTTTTGTGCAAGCGCGCGCCGTGCATACTGTAGCGGCAGTTAGAGCGATACTAACCAGTATGACATTTGTGGCTTAGACATATTCGTTCACACTGTTTTTGCTCTTTCATTTATTCATAAAGCAGAATTGTGTCATGTCAGTCTTTTTTCGTCATAAAATGACCTAGTCGCAATGAAGATATAATGTCAGAATGAATACTATCAGCCAAATGTAGACGACATATTATAAGGTCATAATCAGCTGTAGTTTACTAATTTCAGTTGCTTGCAAATTGCGACAAACATAATGGCTCATGTCTACACACTGCAGTTGCAATTCTTTATTGTGCAGGCCGTCAATTATTCAGTGATAATTGTCAGAATAAAGTGCAAAAACCCACAATATCACAAATAAAAACCGCTTACTATGGTGCGAGTTAATTGATCCGTATAATTTTTTTCATTGTAAATGTGTTTTACCATACGTCACGGAAAACGTCTCGGCGAGACGTTGAAGCTCCCGAGACTCTGTAGACTGTAGGCTATAGATGTGCACACTGTCTTCGCCAAGGAGGTTATGTGATACACGGCGCGATTACGTGTCATTTTGTTCGTTAGCTTACACAAAAAGTTATAGGCGGATTTGGCTGAAATTTTCAACGAAGGTTAGACCTTGCACAACTTTAGAGGTGATTAAAGACTTTGCTGGTAATACGGATCAGCATCTGGATCCAGCATATTTTTCACTATCAGGGGCTAATTCTATCCCCACAGATCTAGAATCAAAATCGAGCTCGTCTCCCCCCTTTCGCCTCTTCCCCCTTTCCTTCTCTATCCATTATTTCTTTTTCTTTCACCAATTCCTCTTTCCTTCCCTCTTTCTCTCCTCCCCTTCCCGTTATCATCCTCCCCTACTCCTTTCCGGGGTCCCACCGTGTCCACACCTTTAGTCCAGCTGAGAGGTCTGGGCAGTGTTTGAATTGAGAAAAAATACCTGGGGGGGTTGAACTTTTCGAGGGTCAGAGCCCGACCAAAATTGTGACGTAAATCGTATGTACATAGTATATAGCTGACCCCTCAGTACATAATTTGACAGTGTGTTAGGGGGGTTGAGCAATTCAAACACTGGGTCTGGGGAGAGCTGTAAGCCCAGGCGCTTTTTAATCTCTGTATACAGTATTGTACTCTTAAACAAAAACTATAATCAACATCGGCGTGAACTTGTTTTTATTACAAAACATAAAAAGGCACACATAACTACTGCTTTCGCGTCAGAAAAACTGTAGGCCTACAGAAAACAAAAAGGCACAGAATCTAATCGAAAAACTTGTATAGGCCTACCACAAAATATAGAAAGCATCGCGAGAGTGCAAACTGACGCAAACGTTAGACTTAGTGACTGTTGCAATCTTGCGATTACGAATAAAAACCAGTAGGCCTACACACCTTATCAAAGTGAAATAACGTGAACAATATAGCATGCAGATGGTCTAATCAACACTGCTTCTTGTCACAAAACGGTAATAACAGCCAGCCAGAAATTTAGTCTTGAGAGCACACCTGAGATTCCCTCCTGCCGTCCCTCGCCCGTTCACTTCCTTACCCCCCTCCCAAAAAAAATTCAGCTAAGGGGTCTGAAGCGTTATCAGTTATTGCTTTCCCATACCCCAGCTGTACGCCTATGTGCAAAAACCTACGAATTCTACAAATTTTGTCGAAAGTTAATCCACAACATCTCGAGTAATACTGAAAGACGAATCAACCAAACAGCAAGATTAAGGCAATGCATAAGTAACCCCACTGGCAGAAGTACCGTTACGATCACACGTTCAGCACCAACATGGGTCCAATGTACACATTATTCAGTTGATCACACTGTCAAAGAAAATAATGTTCACTGTAAAATAAATATCATCATGCTATAAATATGAACTGAGTATTTATATTTCAACATTAGCAGCAGAGATAATAACCGTTTTAAGTTTTTTTTGCATAAAATATCACTTGCTGCACACAATGTAATGGAAGGAGACTTGGTGTTTATACGAAAACATTATATACATAGTAAGTGAACATCTTCTACTAGTGCCCAACTTGACTAGAAAAATGAAATACTGATGTAAATTTTTAATAAACACACAAATCCACTTTTCATTTTACAACATGCACAACAAACATTACTGACTACAAAACAGTGAAGTGTAACAACAGATAAGAACATTAAATGATAATGCTAACAATCAATTCAAATTACATGACCAGGTCAAAACAGACAGCAATTAATAATGAGCATATCGCGTGAAAAACATTCTGTAACACTGTAAATTTGACTTCTTAACTTAACTAGCCCACTTTTGGAGTTACCTTAGCGGAGGACAGATCTTTAAAAGCCGTCCACGTGAAAGTCTTGGAAAATCAGCATTTTTTTTCTACAGGCAAAATGCTTTCTTGGCACTCAAGATCAGAATCAAGCACCAAAGTAATTTGGTAAAAGGTGAAATTGCTGATCGATGCTGCCACCTGGTGAATCATAAATCACCTTTTACATACATTGAAAACAGCTGCATGTTTTTTAGCTGAGGACCCCTAAGGGTTAGACACCAATCTAAAACAAGCGTATCCACCCGGCAAAATGAATTTCAAAATCTGTCAAACAGTTTAAGCAGGGTGCATGAATGTGACAAGACGCCAGACAGACAGACCACGTCATGGAGAAATGTGTAGGAATAGGCGGAATCGCTTATAATACAAGAGCAATTCTGCCTAAGCTATAATTGCATTCAACATAGACAGCGGCATTAATACTGAAATGTTACATACAGGATGTGCCAAAAAATGACCCAAGTTTTTAGTCAGAACTTCATCAAATCTCCACCAAATTTGATAATTTTGGCATACAGATAACCAAGACGATAGAAATGTGTAAGGCACACTCACTGTCCACCTCACCTTGTTTATGTCTATACACTACCGTATAAACTGCAGATGCTCCAAATTGTTGCTTAATGCTCAGTTGTTGACTCTGTAAAAGTTCTAATGACTTATCAAGCATACAATAAACCAAAATCTGATTCATTCAGCAGAATTATAAGTTTTTGTAACAACTTGCTTCCAAATTGTCACAATTTATGTCGAAAGTGTACACAATGGCTTAGACGTGATGCAAAGGCATCATTTAGAGGAGGGAGGGCTGGAAGGGTCTACAAACCCCCCAAGTATTTACGATGTTAGTTTTTTGCCTGTAAATCGTACCTTCGAAACAGTGTTACTGCTGCAAAAACAATACGTTACGCAAACTGAGACCCCCAAGGATCACTACGACCCCAACAATTTACTGAAATGACGCCCTGACATGACGTCATGGCTAGTCTGACAGTGGCATTAACAATCAACCGATTCAAATGCACAGCACTCCTCCCTGGATAAAATGTGTTTTAAGCTCATCAATCAGTTATTTTGTTGTCTGCTGTTTACAGCATAAAATGTTTAATAGCACAAAATTATTAAATCCCATGGTGTCCTTTGTGGAACTGATAATGCACAAAAGAGCAATCTGATACTGATGATCACCATGTAATGTAACAATTTGGAACATCTGCATTTTACACGGTAGTGCATTAACATAAATTATGTGAGGTAAACGATGAGTGCGGCTTACATAATTCTATCATCTTGGCTATCCATGTGCCAAAAATTATCAAATTTGGTAAAGATTTGACAAAGTTCTGACAAAAACAACTTAGGTCATTTTTTTGGCATGCCCTATACAATGCTTAGTTCACTGACCTAAAAATACTGACAAAACAATCACAAGCTAAGGACCACCCACCCAAAGCTAGCACAGTTTAACAAGCTACGCTGCTACATGGCACATGTAATGGCTCATTTCACAAAGATCATCCAATTCACTCAATTCATCTGACTATGAGGCCATCTCTGCTACTGACAGAGTGATAATCACCTTATGATCAACTGACAGTCAATATAACAGCAACAGCCCAGAAATAATTAAATATTCCCCACAAAACTTTGTAGTTTCTAGCCTTTCATAGATCTCATTGCAACTGGACCATAATTAAAACGGCATCGGTGTGCAAATAAGATATGAATGAACAATGGTCGATATGTTTTAGCAAAATAAAATTCCATTATCAAAGTCAAAATGTGCACAATAATGAATGTAATTCCACATTTTTAATAACAAATTAGCAAAAAAATTCCTATGCCACTTTTAAATATTTGCATAATCTTCAAGCTTTAACCTGTTCACATCCATATAAAGCAACTGAACAAAATTATTTTCCAATAATGTTTAAGTTTTTGGTATCATAATTCATGAACATGATATAATTTTGTAAATCACACAATAAATGTGTCAATTTTGGTGCAATGTTACAAAAATTTCACACACAATTTGTCCCATATCACATGATCTGTGTAACAATGAAGCAGATGTATCTAGATCAGATCCTGCTAATAGCAGAGTCAAGGCAAAGAATCGATCTCAAAAGCCTTGCTATTACTGATCCTGTGTTGAGCTGTGTCAAATGCTGGCTGCTGACCTCGCAGCTGTTGTTGTCGATCCTTACTTACATTCAGTTCACTGATGGTGGCCAGAATCTGGCGACGGGATTCCGAGCTCTGAATTCCGAGTTCTCTCAAGTCGCAATCGTTGAGTGTCAGGAAGGCTTCCATGTCGACTTCCTGCTCCTCAAACACTGGCCGATAGCATTCCAGTGACAGCTTCTGCAGTATTCCACCGAGATCAGTCAGTTCACTCCCGGATATGTCATGATATCGATGGTCAGCAGTAACTTTGCACGACAGCACGACTCCGGTACTGATTCCCGAGTCTTTACCTAGTGATGACAAATTCGGTGTAGCTGCATGATCTGCTGCAGCAAAGTTCTTGTACTGCACGTTGTGACAAGACCGCTGATCCAGTCTGCTGACAATCGACTTTGAGTCAATGTTGCTATCTAACTTATTGCGCTTGCTTCTTAAAAGTTCAACACTCGGAGATGTCTTATTAGCATTGTTATCACTGCCGGCTGTCAGCGTGCTGCTCGATGCACTGGACAGTACACACTTCGATGTCCTCGGCAAATGTATAGCATCACCACTGCCGCTGCCTCCAAGAGTGGTTGCATCGCATGACGCTGATGGGCTCACATGCGCCACCTGCATTTTGACAGCCGGTCTTTTTGCAAATTGAACTCGAGGCGGCGGGCTTGCAATGCGATTGACCAGGTTGAGCATCGAGTGCTGGGTCGGCGATGGTTTAGCACCAGAACTGATGGTCCGTGTTAAGGATAAAGTCTGCGAGCGGCTCTGATTGGTTAGCGGCTTCCGAAGGCCGGCCGGGGGTATCTTAGATGTTCGGTCGTTGTGAAAAGATGGCAATGGAAAAATAGGTGGGGCAGTTGACTTCAGAGTTGAGACACCACTACCCGGCATCATTATTCCAGACATATCAAATGAAAATGTGGTATCATTTTTCACCATCCTATCAGTCGAAAAATAATTTCCTGGACCGATAACAGCTGTAACTTGATTACTGCTAAGTGACTTTACAAAAGCATCGTTAGAAGGCTGTGTGATCATTGTAGAATCTTTCAGCGTTGCATCATTTGCGACTTCAGGCAGTTCATGTGTGTTAGAGGAAATACTTTCCGTCTGCTTCAGGTTGTGGAATCGGTTAGAGATACGAGTCCACCATGCCTTAATACCAGTTCTCTGATTTACTGTATCCGTTGACGATGCGCGACTTTGGGAGGAAACTGCCATTTGCTGTGGAACAACTACTGGCATCACACGAGCTGCGATTAATCGATATAGTTCAGCATCGACGTCTGCAATGATGGAAGCCATATCGAATGCATTGCAGCCGGACTTTGCAGGCACAGTTACATCTGCACCAGCCTGCAGCAGGAAGACAGCAACTTCCTTCTGTCCATGGAATATTGCTTGCATAAGTGCCGTCCAACCATTGACCACATCCTGTGCATTAATGTTGCTTCCTTTCTCAACCAACAGCTGAACGATTGCAACATGTCCAAGCATGGCAGAAAACATTAACGGGGTAGCACCATCATGTGGCATGCACGCATCTCTCTGGGAAATGTCTCCGTCCAAAATGTCCCGGACTTTTTCAATGTTGCCCTGTTTGACTGCTTCGATTATGCTGGGCATGGACTGTTTAAGAGCCGGGTACTGACAGCGAGTTGTTTTGGTCTGCAGATACTCCTTTACCTGCTGCTTACTGAGTGCAATGCTGTAATCGAGAGCACTCTTGTCATTTATGTCCACTGCATTAACATCTGCTTTGCCACGTTCAACGACAAGACGAGCAGTAGAGACATGGCCACCGACAACGGCACCCATTAACGCTGTAACTTCCGTCGGTTTGACCGGGTAGTTTACATCAGCTGACGACAGCAGATGTTTGACAAGTGAGTCATGACCACGATGGGCAGCCACAACCAAAGGCACTATTTCCAACGTAGACCCAACCTTACTAACATGACCGGATGCTGCTGCAAAGCTAACCCCGGCACCCTCCAACAGCCGACAGGTGGCTAAGCTTCCAGACCTGGCAGCAAGACAAGCCACACTAGCTCCGTAGCAAGTTTGTGCACTGATGTTCGCGTGATTCTGAATCAGTAATGCTGCAACGGCAGAATGACCATTCCGTGCTGCGTGCAATAGCGGTGTCCAACCTGTTAAATTAGCCTGATCCACTGCGGCTCCTCGAAGCAGCAATAGTCTGACAACCTGCTCCTGGCCATTGGCTGCTGCTAACTGCAAAGCGGTCACATCGTCTTCATCCGTGGCATTCACATCAAACCCACTATCTAACAGTGAGCCGACTACATCCACTTTACCCTGAGCACATGCATCAAACAACTGCGTCAAGTCTCTCGATTGTTCCATGCTGCTTCTAACGTTTGGCCGTAAAGCAGATCAGCTGCAAGTAAAAGCTTATGACAGCAGAGTTTTGAGTGTTCGTGAGCGGGGTAATGGTAATTTGCGGAAATGCAGAATGCGGAAAGTAATTTGCGGAACGAAATCTGCGGAAGTAGGCTGCGGAACGGTGGGTAATTTGCGGAATGCGGAATGACCGACCAAGCGATCGATAACGCCCCCCACCGCACTCAGCATTTATTGCTTCTAATTACCGAGCAGCGTAGGCTATTGTACGCAATATCTCATGCTTAGATTAAAATATGCCGCTGTCATATCTCATCTTTGTCATTATAAATTCTTTTAAAGTAATTTATTGATAGCTTGCTAATTGTTTAAATTATAGGCCTATGTTTCTAAACTGTTATGTTATTTTATGACGCTAATTATTGTGTGATTCAAAGATATAAAGAACGTTTCTTATTCTTGCCACGTTTTTTACGTTTTTTTTATTTTGCTCAACACATTGAAGCACTTTTAGGATTACAGAAACGAATTAATTGGTCACAGTGATGTAGTTCATTTAGTTAGTCCAAATGTAC
>Ga0209367_1001523_pt1 | contig 28689 bp, 14 predicted proteins | sample WorMetLIZISLAND2_FD_187412 | JGI IMG/M metagenome (GOLD analysis project Ga0209367, IMG submission 187412) | Marine gutless worms symbiont microbial communities from Max Planck institute for Marine Microbiology, Germany - Olavius geniculatus... ...
AATCTATCGCATAAATGTAAAAAAGTAAAAAGAAACAAGAATATCAAAACCTGAAATAACTGAAAATTCCTACTTCATACCTCCTCCCCCTTTTCATTCCACTGCTTTCGCTTCCTTTCCTTCGCTTTACTCTCCTTTTCCCTACCGTTTTTTCCTTTCTTTATGATGGGGTTTTCTTTTTCCTCTTTCCCTTTCCCTCCTCTTCTTTTTCTCCTCTCCCCTCTCTTTTTTCCGCCCTTCTGTTAGAAGTACGCTCCTTTGATTTCAGCTAGAAACTGCAGAAGTGCTGTAAGCTCCCCCAGCTGGGTTTGAGGCAGAGCGGCGGAGCCCCAGCCAAAATCGAATTAGTGCATTTTAGCCATTAGTCTACCGAAAATGATACTGCACATAAAGTTAATTCCTCGTACACATTCCCCATTTCCTACTGCACATTTTGTGTCGGAAAACACATAACTTTAGACCCTGAAAAAGATGATGCAAAGAAAGAAGCAGCCTAACTGTCAAACCTGCGACTTTGACATCTTCATGCACTTCATATGTGTCAATGATTTGTAGCACACGCTTTCGGTCATAAAATGGAAACAAAATTTCATTTAACCGTGGATCTCTTTGTCTCTGCAGTTCATAACATCACAACATTCACACGTAATCATATTAAGACTTACCGTATGCATACATACATATAGTCGTGGTCGTGCCAGTGCCACTATTACTAACTCATGTAGAACACTATTTTTCGGCACACATGCATAAATAACAGTAACAAATAAAAAATATATGCACACAGTGAGAACCAATAGATGTAGCAGTTCTAAATCTTTTCAGTTTATATAGCAGATACACTGAAAATTTGTCATCACCAAAGTTGCAGAAATAAATAACTGAGCAAATGAATAAATAAGTAAGTAACAAATGAGCTGACCTCATTTAAAAATTCGATCATTTGAGACGATGTTAGATAATTCTGACTCTTGCTTCTGAAAGCCAAACAACAAAAACGGAACATTTCCACGCAATGGTGACAGATTCGTTGCAACCAGACATAAATTTGTCACAAACATTTACAAACAAAACTTATTCATATCATTTCTATTTTCTTTATTTTCATCCCTTGATACAAATGCAACATGCTACAGTGAAATATAAACGTATATGGCTATAAAAATTAATAACTAGATTTATTTTGCACAAGCCTACTTCGAATACATGCAATACTTATATTGAAGTAAATAAAGACGACAGACGAGTAACTCTTAACTTGAACATTAAATCCTTTGACTTCAATAACAGTCTGGCTTCAAGTCCTCTAGAAAACTAGTTGCTAATTGGACCAATAAATTAACCAGTAAAATTGTGGGCTTTGACTGTTCATAAAATAATACGCGCTGCACCAAAAACTTGGTAGTTTATGAAAAAATTTGCACTTAATTAAGAGTCAAAAAGCAACGATGCGTAGACCTACAGTTCTTTGAAGAGTTCTTCGATGTCGGAACGGGGACAAATCTTGTGATAAAGCTCATAGAACTTGTCAAACGTAAACGATTCTTTTTCAATCTCATCATTCTGCAACGCATAGCGCAACATGCGACATGAATCAATAAAAATCGTCGAGAACTCTATATATATTTCTGCTCATTTTTCGCATAATCATTCTTAAACTCTTGCTAATTTAATGTCAAATCTGAAACAAATATAACGACGAATAATAGGACGTAGCAGTAAATCACATGACATACTTTGCCACTGGCAAAGCCGATATCTTTGAGGCACTGCATAATCATCTTCTCCGTTCTGCCGGACGCAAACGTTCGAGTGATGCTAAAAACACAACGCCAACAGATAGCAGCGTAAAGCCAGAAGTCTGTCTTCAGTCGTATGAATTTTCTCTTCAAATCTCAAATCACATCCCCTCACTAATGATTATCTGATCTCACAGATCAAGACAGCGAACCAACTACGTAAAACAAGAACTGAACGACACTAATCGCATAAAAATTGAACAAAGTAACACAAATTATAATACATAACATACAATAGTGTAACGTAATCTAAGCTGAAAGCACAAGAACCTTGAACAAGTTGCAAGCCTGTATGTATAACGTATGCTGAGGTAAACTCTACCCGCTTTTGGCGAAAACCTAACATAAACTGACGTAAAAAGTCTAGTGTGGGTGACTACGACTTATGTACGCATCCTGTACTGGCAGCGCAGACAACACTAACATATGCTGCGGCTCCATTAGCTGACGTCAATTAACCGTCAAAGCCATCGTGCCAAAAAACTAATCCAGTTTTTTACAATTAGCCTACTGACACACTATTAGTCTCTATAATATCCAATGACATGCAGCGCAGTTTTACCTCCTCACCGGTATTTTTCCGCTGGGATTTACCATATAACACAGCTTCATCCAACTGCAAACAAGCACAGTCAGAAAGAAAAAAAGATACACAGGTAGGCCTACGAGTGCAAAAAAACCCATAAGCCTTCAACAGTACCCTCAACAGTACAAAAGTGGTCCACGTAAATTACCAGGTATTTCTTTTATTTTCCATATTTGACTGTCAGTAAGATTTCTGATGAGCGTACTTATCTCTCTAAATACGGTTCGCCACTAGGTTTATATGCTTTGGTTTCCCAGGAGTCTCCCATATTTCTGCTGTATTCTATTGTCGTATCGCAGTCGTTTATTTCACGTTACTTCATGGTCGATCAGCTGTTTAGCTGGTTTTGATTTTCTCTTAGCTTCATGGTCAATGATGATTGTCTTGATATAACAAAATGATATGATAAATGATTTGCGCTGAAAAATTGGCAGGCAAGCTAAAAGCCTAATCTGTCACTAAACTAAAAGAACTAAAACTGAACTGAAATGGGAGAAATGGAACAAGTGCTGCTGCAGAGAAAATATTTTTTAAATCACGAAACAAACACAGCTTATGGAAGACAGGAGCCTGAGATACAGAAACTGAAAAAGAAAAAAACGAGAATGAAAATGAGTAAAAACTGAAACAAAAAAACACAAGAAAGGAAAATCCGTTAGCAGTTCAGATGGTTATCATATACTTCGTCACCGTCGCAATAAACTCGCCGATCAATCAATTACTACAATCACAAGTATTGTAGTTGCACGATATCCCTATACTCATATCTAGTGTCAGCGTAATCCGAATCTGTAAATGTTCGTTGCATACTGCTAATATTCAGTGAATATTTAAGATCAATGTTGAGTTATAAACACACACTCCACTGTTATCGTGACAATAAACACTGAAGCACTGCAGCACGATGGGATGGCGGTTTGGCGAGTCGAGGCGTAACCAGCTACATGTACATGTATAGCGTCAGTTTTATAAAGACCAGAAGCCATGCACCGGTCAAATTCTCTAGTTGTAAGACAAACAGACAGACAGGACAGAATACAACAGCGCTTCAACAGCGCAACGTACTCACTGCTTTTTAAGGCAGGTCATCGGGCAGACGTTGTTTGCCTTAAAGTTGTGCGTTATTCTGCGCAAACCGTGAATCCATTCCTATATATATACAAACGTCACCAACCAGACGATCTTTAGTCTCAGCCACTCAATCATCTCAAATACAAACTGAAATAATCAGCTAATCAATAAATCAAAGCACATTTGTTTATATGGCACCATAGTCGCGAACAAATCAGACGCGCTCACGGCAGACTAGGCTGAGTGTTCACGTTTACTACAGGCAACGTCAAACAGTTCTCTGTAAATAGGCCTATGTTTAAAATTTTTAAAAGAATAAATATGACAAAGTGATTTTTTGGCTTAATGAAACTTTTACGAAATCCTTTCAGTTAATCAGTCAGTCGTTTACTGTTTCATGTGCAATTATACACTCGAAAATATTGCGAGGTATAGTACGAAAAATGCAGCGACAATGAAACTGGGTAAAATGCACTAAGTGTTCTTACGATCGTTCGAAATGAAACCAAAACACAAATGAAACAAAAATGCCACCGATAGCTCTACTAAAACATTTGAAATATTCAGCATTAAAACGAAATTCAGATAAAATTGTCTACACAGATTTCGATGACAAACTATTTCAAGAAATTTTCCATCTTCACTCATTAGACGAGTCAGGCAGAAGAAGGTCATCTGGAGAAACAGCGTTGCGGGCGTATTTTATTACGTTAAGGCCGACAATATTAGATCTGCAGTCTGCACACCAGACCCCAGGGACGCATCAACAATGCCAACACCGGCACTACTGGCTGCAGGCGTCTACGCCACATAAACCTCGCAGCTAATTATGCTCCAGAACAAAAGTAGGCGCAAAAATTTTCAGCCTATCAAGGGGAAAGGTAAAATTTATAAATTAACTTATTAATATCAGCTTTTTCTCTAGTTGCTTCAAAGTGCTTTTCTCGCTCGCTGGCTGTACTAAAAAGGAAAGATCACGGAAAAGACCACAGAAAGTGAAGAAAAAGCAGCCATCGCGTGCAGCCTGCAGACACAGGCTAGCGCAGCGGCCGGCTAGACAGCCTCAGTCAGCTGTACTAAGGTCCCCACCTTCTGTAACCCATACAAATGGATTATAAGTCATTTAACCGACCCCGGAGGGATGGCAGGCTGAGTTGGCCTTGTTAATTGGTTGACTGATAACGGACGCTTTACCCACAAAGTGGTCAAACGGCCATCCATCAGTCTAGCGCAGGATAGGGAAAGTTCGCCTAACCACTATGCTACGCCACCAACACACTTTCACAGTTCCGCCGTCAACTAAAAACATTTCTGTTTAGACAATCCTATCCATCTGTACTTTTGTCGTGACTTGCGCTTTTGCCTGCGGTTCTAGCAGTTAGGCCACGATAAAAAATTGTAATGTAATGTAATAAGGATGAAACTTCGCTCTAACGAAAACAACAGTTTTGCAACTATCGGCCGTAAATTTATCCTGCTGAATTTCGTTCTGTTAGAAGACAGACAGACAGACATGTGGATGTGCTATTACGGCGCTATAGAGTACAGCAGATGTGACTCGGGCGCTAATTCTGTAAAGCCAACAGAAATCGATTAAACCATGCATGCAGGCAGCCATGGTGAGCCATGCACTCATCTGCTCATATTGTAATTAGCACACGTCACTGAGCACGCGCCGGCCCTGCGACAGAAATAACCCTAGCTAGCCAGTCTGTGGAAATAACTGACAGAGCGGATGTGACGTCACTCAACGGCTAATTGATGCTGTTAACGTGGTTGCCATGGTAACACGGAGCACGCCCCATCATCATCATCGTTATCTCGACATCTCTCAACATCTATCCGTTGTCAGCTGACGTCTGAACGACATCGGCTGAACGCGGCAATTAACAGCCTCGACCCATGGACTAACTGCTGAGTGACGCTATTTCTGAATATTTCATCAGCAAACATATCCGCCGACTGCGCTATTTAAAATCTTCTTTCACTCATACATGCGAAGCCAATGTTATACCCTGACTGTGCAAAAGATTGAATGACAACAGGACGTCTCGACAACCTACTGAGCCAGTGACGTCGTGCCAGGGGGGGGGCAACTGCCCACCCTAAATTTTTGGCAGTCGGATAATGTTCTTGTCGAAAATTTTTCATCAATGCAACTTTCTGCTAGAATTCTGTCGAAAATTTGCAATGTTTACAGGTCAGAAAATTGCATCTTTCTGCCCCGCCTACTTTTTTGACCCACGACAACACTGCTGAGCACGCTCGCACTAGTTCTGACTATCTCTGGCATTATGTCTGAAGTGGTATAAAACTAGTCGATAACTCAAGCGTGACCGAACGAACGACAGTAGGCTTGCACTACGGACCGTTGGCAACCGCGAAATAAGTGTACATAACAGACAGACATACGAACGGCCTGTTATAAGGGTCGCATGAAAACAGAAAAAGACAGAAAATAGAAAAGAAACTGCAAGAAATTATGGACAGTGATGTATAAATTCCGTGTACGTTGAGAGAGAGAGATGAGGGGAGAGTAAGTTACCCGGGCTCCGCGACGTTTGGGGGCCCTGCCGTCGCTCAAAAATATAGAGTACACCAGAATGCGCCACTTTCAAAAGCAAATTCGCAACTTCGTTTTCCCAGAGGGGCCCGCGAAAATGTTTTCCCCGGGCCTGCTGTGGCTCTCGACTCGACTTTTACACGATCCAGCAAACGTCCAGCAAACTTCCAGCAAATGTATTCAAAATACACGTGCTAATACTGGACGTTTGCTGGATCGTGTAAACACCCTATAATGTACCTTGGCGGTTTTCTCGTCACCAGCGACGAAGTTGTTGTAGCTGATGTTGACGAAGTCCAGCGCTGAGCATACAGTCACCGTCCTGCTGTCGAGATTCCCGCTGCCGCGCGAGTCCAGATCTGCCAGCATCTTCGGGTCCTGGGCCAACACACCACACCATGCAGAACACTCTGTGACACCGTATTCATCACTCACTGTCGCCATATACAAGACATTTCTGTTCGGCCGTCAAGAACGTAGTGGTGCGCAAATTCTAAAAGGTAAAAAGGTCAAGTCCGATACTTGCTATACCGCTTCTGGTATGAGACAGAGTTAAGATCAGAAGCGCTTTTAGAATCTCGAAAGTGGCAGCTGATTGACATGAACTAATGATACCGCAACACAATATGCAATATGCGGCCTTCCATTGCCCGCGTCAACGAACAATTGGACCTGCGCCGTGCAGCAAGCAGACATCCACTGCCCCAACCAGCTAAACTAGGCCTTCACCCCGTACCCGTAAGTTGTTTTTCACGCCCCCATTCTGGGGGAAATTTAGAGACAAAATTACAATTTTCAGCAGTCAGTCATAATCTTCTCTGTCGAAAATTTGCAGTATCTGTCAGAAAACTGCAACTTCCTGATCCGCCTACTTTTTACCCACAATGCCGCGGACGGACATAATGTGTGTTATTAATATCGAAGGACGACAGGGAGCACACGAGCGACGCCGCGCCGCGTCGCGTCGTGAAGTTGTGAACGTATTAGCAGATTGCTTCACGATTTACAGCACTGGATGCATTAACCGCGACCGGCCGATGTCATGCACCATAAACATCATTACCACCAACACCATTATCATCATCATCATCAGCAGCAGCAGCAGCAAAGCAATCAGCAATCAACAACACAGGTATGATACAAAAACAACTGCAGAAACATCAGTAGCAATCCGCCAAGCAATTCGCCAAAATCATTAGTTTCTGCATTACAGAAAAAAGCGCGTTCCCCGAACTCCAAGTGTCACAAAAATCAGTTCAATAACGTCCGACTTATGACAATAATAATGGCACTATAGTGGCAATGTCAGTCTTTATTTGCCAAAAAACACTTTGGCAACAAACACACAAAAACGGACAGTCAAACGGACAAACAAGATAATGGTAACTATACAATAGTGGTAGGGAAGGCATTATAACTTTTGCCTACTACTACTTATACTACTATTTGTTTGGCGTTCTGTCCTAAAAATCTCCTCTTCCTCACACGCAGTGTCACTTAGAGTTAATAAAATAAAGTCTTATTCTGTCCAACGGCTTTAGCAGGATGCACGAGCGTGACAGACGGACAGACGGACAACGATACGATAACATCTGCTACAATAGTCGCAACTGCAAGCTGGCATGTCAGGATGTTGCGTATTGTTGTAGGTTGTCTATTTTTGTGGCTTGTGGTATTTGTTGGCACATGCGGCAATACCTAGAAATCAGGTTGTATTCACACTGCTGTGTCCGACAGAAATGCATGAAATCACTCTAGTACAGTCCTCTCGAACCATGAAAAAGTTACAACACTCCACCACTGGCTCACTTTTGGTGACTCGCATCTATAAAATTTGCTGACGCACGAATTGATAGATGTCGCCGCCCGCCACTGTTTGCTGTGGATTTGCAGCTGTACCGCATGCTGTGCGACAAATCCAATGCGTGGAGCGTGCACTTAATACGCTGTCGCCGTGGTGGTCGTCCACGTAATCGCGATAATGTGGCTGCTGCATGACCGCGCACGCACCGGCCGCAGTCTGACCGTAGCCTATAATACTATCAATCACGCCTGTAGAATAATTTGTCGCAGATTCGACGGCCGCTTTGTTGTGATAAATGACGTGCGACAATTTGTCGCCGTATACCAAGCGAGGCCACGCCCTGCAATTTTTCACTGTACATGGATTGGACTGGTCTCATTTCTTATTCTCTTCACTACACAGCTTCTGTTTTCACTGCACTGTGTGTATTTAACTTATGACGAAGAGGTTATATTTTGAGGTGATTGGTCCGAAGGGGCACTAGTCCGAATTTGATCAGATTCCGTTCCGTCATAGCCAGAGTCCGCCATATCCAAGGGCCACCATAGCCACATAGCCACCACAGCTACAGCTAAACATGCAATTTATCCCTATTCCTAACCATATCACCAATCCTAATCCTACCTCTATCCCTAACCCTGGCGCTGTTCGGATTAGTGCTACTTCGGACTAGTAAACTGTCCCCATATTTAGAAATGTTAGGATCTATCCGTTTGTGTGCAAGACAACTGAGAGAGGTATGCTGCAACTTGCTGGAGAAAATGTTTCTCAGGGGTTTGGAGATAATGCGGCTAAACGGCCACCCACAGCGTGCAAAAACTTCAACACTGCGTGCATGACGGACGGCGCCGTGAGTTTTAAACGTACTTGTTGACTTTCCTTCTTGCGGCAGCGTCAGCTGTTCCACTAGCAGACTGTATGACAGGTGGCCAATTAAACACACGAGTCGGCCAAGGAAGCCCGGATCATTCCAGAATTCCAAGCTACCGACTAACTACCGCAACACCCCAAGTCAGTGAATTAGCAAAACTGACAGCAGGCGTCCGGGCGCACGATTCTTTAGTCACTTTTATCTTTGCGACAGCCTTTTATTATGCGATAGTCTTGCATTTTAATAGAGCGACAAGGGTCTGTTTATTGGAAAATTCGACGTCAAAGGTGTTTGGGAATTGAAACAACATTTTCTAACATAAAGCATAGAAACCGAGGAAGCAAATTCTCGTATATAACGGAGTCGACAAGCGAGCAGTAGCATATACAGCGCAGTACACTTACAGTCTGCAGTAAACTCGTATGGACTATTAAAAAGACGCGATTTCTTGCCCCGTCTTAAACGCGTTCCGCCGCATGTCTGCCTAGTTTCACCTAATAGTAAATTCATCATAGCTGAGGCGATAGACAGTGTGTCTTAGGCCTACTATCGGTAACGAACAATGACTATAGCATAGCATAGCTCACCGTATACACAAGAATACACGTACACGTGGACTATGTAGATAAAGAACCCTAATAATCATGTTTCGTACCTCGCTATAAGAACTTCCAACGGCGTCGCAGGTTACAAAAGTTGGGAGGCAAAAAGTCGCAATTTCCCAACACACAGCGGCAAATTTTCAACAAAAAAGACATGACTAAACTAAAACGTCGATTTTGCTCCTAAATCCCCCTAAAGTAGAGCATATTGAAACCCAAATTTTGTATTTTTGGACGAAAATGTAAGTCTATCGTAATGCCCCTGTCCCTTGCCACGACAACATTAATATTGTGTACAGTTAACTTACCCTTGGTAAGACACCTTCCCGGACGTCACTGACTTGTGAGCATTCAATCACTTGTCCTTCCTACAGACAAAACAACACATAAACTAGGCTTAGATGGTTCCATCATAGGCCTATAGTTTGTACCAAAAATATATAGGCGTCATAAAACAACTGAAGGCTGTCTTGCCGTTGAACGAGTCTGTAGGCCTAGTCTATGTAAGCAGCGTAGATGACGCAATTGAAGCGTTCGACAAGCAGTCAGTTTATTTCAGTTTCTTTAAGGCGAATATACGCAAAAGTTCAATGCTGACATTGAGACTGAGACAGCCATAAAACAGGAAAGAAAGCCGATGCAAAGTAATATTCGTCCGTGTGCAAAAAATAATGACGTTAATTTTCTTAATAGCGATTAATTATTTTAAGCGCCAACGCCTTCGTGAAATTAAATGAACAACTCTAATACTACGAGATCTGTTTTTGTTTCACGGAAATGCCGGCGGCTTGACGAACTTTTCTTATCAAGTCAGAGAGTGCAACAAAATGAATTCTATCGCGCTTTAATCCTGACGCACACTGCAGGCATACGCGGAATTATTTTCTCGGTTCAGTGTTTGATCTGCATGCGTACTGCCACATCACAGATTCCACGTTCCGGCCTGCGATGCAGCAGTCGATGCCGCCAGGTAGCCTAGAGCTCACCTGCGCGAGTCATAACCAAGGAACGACATAAAACCCGGAGTACAGCTTCAGCGGCGAAAAGCGTCGACGGCGAAACAGAAATGGCATGGAGCGAACGGATGGGCGCACGCATATCCGCCCACTATAGGTACCATCGTAAAACCGACCTCGCATTTACAGGACGGCTGGTGGCGAAACCATCCGTTACATCGGCAGGTATATACGAATGGCCCTACCTCTGCAGTATACTACCGGTAGGCCTATAAATCCAGACAACGACCGCCATAATACTACATGGCGTGTAGCCATCATCAAAGACGTCGGTTTGCCGCACTTGCTACCGTCTACCTTTTGAGCGTGGAGATGACGACCAAAATAACATTCGATTAGGATATTAACATTTCAAGCAGAAACACAAGAATAGCGTTGAGCTTAATGTAAAAAAAACTCTTGCCGATACGTGAAACAATTCGGTGTACTTTCTGGTTTTTTTATACACGCGTACGTGTATTGTCTAGATTAGCGCCAAGTGACAAACTGTAGCGACTTAATATACTACTTATTTTTCACCTTTTCATTTTACGCGGTCGTCTTACAGGCCGCATTACGAGTCTTGCCTGTCCGTCTGTCTGTACGTCTGAACCGTATAGGTTCCTAAGTCAAAAACCAAAAAAGTATAGAAAACCAAAGTTGGCGTGAACGTTCCCCAGAGCAGAAGTAACGGGCGTGCAAATCTTCAAGTCAAAAAGTCAGGAGTCGAGATCACTCACCGCTCGTCAGAAACGTCGAGAAAACGACACATTTTATATCTTGCGTAATCCCGGCATGTGAGGTAACATAATTTACTCTCAACGCCTGAGAGTGATGCTTCACAACTGGTCGGACGGCCGCATATAATGTCGGCATTCGGCGCCGACATCTTTTCTTGTTCTGTAGGCAGTATGGTAGCGACGACTTTTAACGCAAATCAGCAAAGCCGAACAAAACAGTACGACAGTATTACAACACCTATACACAGACTCACTTGCTGATGGACGTAAACGGCTTTAATCAAGAGAAAACCAATGCACCGATGCAGCAGATACCAAGACGTCAGGCACACACGTTTCCACAATGCAGACACAGCCATCACTAATCTAAACTGTTCAATAATCAACAAATTGTAAATGGCCCAAAATCTCCAGTGAAAACTGGGAAAGAAATTTCAGACAGTTAGTTCAGCTACACGAAAGCTATGACGTCAAGTCCACACCGTATTGCTAAAGTCAAAGCAACGTGAACACAGCGACGACCGCGACAAACAAGAACGTCAGCTCACTCAGCATGGACACTGTATTCAAGAGAAAACAGACGCTGTATTTTCTAAACAAAGGAGATCGATTTTATTCTGTAACTTTTTTGTACTTCAATAACCTAACAGTAGGCGTAATCAGTGACACATACATAAAACAATGACAAGTCGGTTCACTGAGTTCCTACGCTAATTTCCTGATTTTTCTGTCATATTTAATATGCCCAGCAACGTCGCCTAATGTTCGTGCACAGCCTCTGCAGTCACTTTTGACTTTTTTAGCGCTACGTACAAATTATCACTACGAACTTAGCCAGATTTACATGCCGTGTATAGAGGGTGCGGCAAAAAAGTGGACCCCTAAAGTTTTTCGCCATTTTCTCAGCAACCGTTTGGGATATTAATATGAAATTTTACAGCTTTATGTAGTAAAACCATCTACATTTAACTGCCAAGTAAAGTATGATTCTGTTGAAAAACGACAAAGTTATAGACTTTCTAACATGACCGCTTATCGATTTTTCAGCATTCAAAAATGTTTAAGCTAAAAATGCCATTTAATTTTCAAAAACTGGTTACAAGTTACTGCCGATGACGTCACAGTGACATTTTGATAAACAGTCATTTATATTGTTTATAAATTATCACGAAATTATCGTTCCTTTAAAGCAATCGCCGGCTGCCCACCGGATTCATCTTCCAGCAGGACGGCGCGTCAGCACACACAGCGCGCAACGCCGCACAACGCACAGAACTGGCTGCGGGCCAGCTGTCCAGATATCATCACAAAAGACCAATGGCCTCCAAATTCGCCGAATATATTAACCCAATGGATTGTCACGTATGGGGTGCAATGTTGGAGGCTTGCCGCAAGCTTAAAACAAAGCCGAAAACAAGCACCGAATTCAAGGAAGCGCTTCAGGGACCGATCGACAAGGCTGTAAAAGATTTTTCAAATAAGGCAACTAAAGGCTGGTGTTGTAACTTGGAGCTGGCGGTGAACACTTTGAACATTCACAGTGACAATGGAATTCTGGCATCTGATCATTAGTTAACTGTGTTGTTTCAACGATGTTATTAAATTGGTGTTGTAGCCGAAACATTCTTGAATGCAGAAAAATCGGTAGGCGGTCATGTTAAAATGTTTGTAACTTCGTCGTTTTTAAACAAAATCAAATTTTACTTCGCAGTTGAATGTAAAAGGTTTCACTAAATGATTCTGTAAAATATCAAGTTAAAATTTCAAACGGTTGCTGAGAAAACAGCGAAAAACTTTAGGGGATCACTTTTTGCCGCACCCTGTAGATGCTGGAGAACGAACAAAGATATCGGTCGTGAACAGAAGAATTCCCCGCAGGCTTTCACTGCACCCTCTGCACTGACTGAAATAATGGGTTGCTAAACTGGAAGCTGTAAGTAAGTGACAATTCGTTCAGTCACTCAGTGGTGTACTCAACCACCAATGATTGTGAGTGTGTATGTACTAGATATCGCATTGCTGATGCGGATAAGCAAGTACGCAGTCGCGAATCTTGGAGTAGGTAACAATAAAATTATGTTGACTTTTTGCTGTTTTCACTGTTATAGCATAGCTTTAAAGTAACTAGAATAAAACACTGAAACTACTGGTATGTTTGTCTTCAGCATTTACATGGTTCGTTGCGGTTTTGAACATAGATGTTAAAAACGTTTTTTAATGTTTTTTATTTACAAATTAATGTTTTAAACATCTATGGCTTTGAATATAAGATTAAGCTGGCTTTTCATCTGCAGCATAAAACTGCCACACTCGCTTCACTTACTTATGCACTTGGTGGCCTTGGCTTTGGCCCTTGAAAATGCTGGTCTCGAACCCATCTCTGCAAATTACCTGCTGGACTGCGCCAAAAGACGCAAAAACGCCCACGAGATGACGGCTGATTTTAATGCGTTCGCCCCAAAATGAACAGTATTGCTTTGTGTTATAGTTTAAAAGTTTTAGGTGTGGGTAATTAGATTATTTATGTATTTCACCGCCCCAATCTGACCTTTAATCCTCCCAAGGCTTTCTCCCAATGTTATTGCCCGTTTGTTGTGTTTAATTCGATCTTTTGAAACTTCTGTCAAACCTATATTTTAGCCCTAGCTCCGAGATGGACTCAACTTCGTTCAGTCCATCTGGGAATAACAATAACTCGTAAGACAGTTGTAGATCGATTCCAAAAACGTTTGTTCAAATTCCATTATCCATCGATATAGCGAAATAACGTGAAAAGCAATACATAATTTCTGATCACCCAAATATTGAAAGAACTGCGACGAGAACTACTCTATCTAGGCATCGGTCTGCAAGTAAACACGAACGGCCACAAACTGCTAAACTGCTGCTTGCCGCTGCAGTACTGGTCTTTTATACAAGAATGTTACAGCTCTTTCAACACAAGGCTCGGCGGCTGCGTCTTTCTAATTTAGCCTTGGGCGCGGCCGCCAGCTATCCAGGAATTCTTAGGATATCTGGCACCTACACTTTGCATAGCAGACGCATCCGTGCGGTGAAGTGTATACGTGTGTGTCACCAGGCAAGCCGTACAACTACAGTGACACAAAATTAATATATCGTGACAGACCAATTACCACTGCAGACTGCTTCGAATTCGGCGGCTTCGTTGGCGTCCATCATCAAACCAGCCACAAAACCAGTCCTCGGTAACTGCAGCTATATCCAGTGCATATACATCCAGTCTTACTGAAAATCTATAGGCCCAGCCGTGTATTCAGCCGTGTGCACGCAATCCATTGCTTATTAGCTCCGACAAAGGAAAAAGATTGTGTTTTGCCAGTTTCTGACTGTCTGTCTGTTCTCAAGATTACCAAAAACGTTCTAAACAATAAAATTTTTGAAAAGATAAAGCTCCAAAATTGACAAGATTCTGGTGGCGATCTCGATTCCGGTCCAGAAATATTCAAAGAATTCGTCCGTGACAAAAGCCAGTTTCCTTTACAGACTTTGTGTACACTGGGGAATGGGATGTAATAGAATTCGCGTTGGCTAAGAAACGTTGCAGACGTGGACACTGAAAAATGCTACGCAGTTTCAACAACTCAAGCTAAAATTAATGTGCACAGAACTTAGAAATATGCAGCTCTCAAAGCAACGCAGTATCAGTTTTATGCGTCTTATCTCATAATGGTAAAGTATCCACAGTCCGGAACAGAAGCCGGATCGCTACTAAAATCCAATTATTTCCTACTGGGGCCATGCAAAACCTCTCTAAAATTCACAAAAAATCCTAAATAACTGCATGGGTTTCTTGCATTAAGACGTGCAGGCCCCAAGACACGACCTCGACCAAGGGCGAAAGAAAATGAAGCAATTACATTACGTTACAGCAGTCAGCATTGGCTTGCCGCGGTCAACTGTAATGCCATAGATCTGTTAGCTGGTATATACGTGTGCTATACTCATTAATGTCGACAACGCAAAGAATCCAGACTCGGACCTAGTATGCATTACCGCAGAAGCAGCAGCGATCGCCCTCGTCCAACGAAAGTATTAGTATACTGCACAGTGTCTCAATAAAAAACGTGCCACTTTTATTTTTTCAATAACTCCGTGAAACACTGGCCGATTTTAATAATTTTTGGCGAGCAACATCAGGAAGAAACTTGGAGTAAACGACTACAGCTTAGCCCACTTCACCATATAACTGTCTTTACACTACCATGTGAAATGCAGAAGTCGTAGTTTGGCCGTTTACAACAATGAATTCACACTGTGGAGTGCGTGCGTCGGCTCAGAAAATCGCTGAAACCACAAAGTTATTGCAAATCTGTCACATATTTAAGATTAAACGTATTCATTTTAAAATCTACGTCGACGAACTGAAATGGCGCATCAACAGCGAGTGAGCCGCTCTAGGTCGCGCGTTATTGAGCGTGCTGTTGGCGAGTCGTGTCAACGTCTACCGCTTGCGTTCGTGCAGGAGAAAGATATTTTGAGCACATGCAGTAATAAAAATAATGTGATGTAACACGTAAAACTTTCTGCGAAATAATAACAATTACTCGGGTTTGTCGCTATTTAATTAATCATTTCTAAGTTAACGCATGCGCTACCCAGTATGAATTCATTGTTGTAAACGGCCAAATTACGACTTCTAAATTTCACCAGGTAGTGTAGCAACAGTATTAAAGTGAAGTGAGCTAAACTATGATCGTTTACTTTTAGCTTTTTTATGATGTGATGTGCCAAAAATTATCAAAATCGGCCAATGTTTCATGGAGTTATTCAACAAAATAAAAGTGACCCGTTTTCTATTGAGACACGGTGTATATCAACTACATGTACGTATATACACTGAGATCAATGATTATGGGGTTGATTTCTGGTGCCATTTTATTACTTCCGTTTTTTCCATTCACACTGACACGCACTGCAAGGGTAAACTGCAATAGACAGAAGGAACCCTTGTCAAAAATTGACTCGTAAAATTTTTCAACGAGTAGGCTTACAAATTTATTTAAATTACATATTTGTAAAGTGCCGCAATGCCGTAGCTTCAGAGACGAGGCTCTGTCTGTTGCGTATTTTGTATCAGCGTAGTTCTTAATTATCTGCGAATTTGTATGAACTCTAAATGGACTAGTATCACAACTTCAATCAAGCAGCTGCGGACGACCTCAAGCTCGATGACGTCACCCGTCCAGTGGTGCTGATCTGTGGTAGAGCACTGCCAATGGACTGCAGTGCAGCTGCCATGTCGCCATCAGCACAGCACTCCTCACTCACGCCATTACTCGGCGGCAGCAGTGCCTATATAGCCTGGTCGACTAAACTCCCGACGGACGCTTAGCGTTGAAACAGCGACGGCTAACGAAATGGGATTGGGCTTCAACGGAACCGACCGACATACGCCGACGAGACATTGTGACAGTCTTCTGTGAGGCTTGGAGCGAACGAAACGCGCTGCACGACGGGATGCCGGACGAGAGAGAATAGAACAATGACAAGTTTCGTACGCAACCGTCCGCTTTCTACATATTACGTCATGCTGTTAAAAGTCGCATATAGCTCCTAATGAGCGAACCCATCTCAGAGCTACGGAGCGTCACTTGTCATATGGGATCACACAGTGTTACCTGCCACCCGACAGAGGTGAACGCGCCCCGCCTTAACCCCAGCCGGATCGCTACTAAAAGAGCGCTGTGACCTTGCCCTAAGACCTTTCAGGACCTAAAGAGTTCATCTCGGTCCGAAGAAGCACCAATGACCGAGAAAAATCCATTAGAGGTTAGTAGTTATCACGGAAGCACCATGCACGACATGCAATCATAATGCGGTCTGGCGGCGGGCGGGCGGGCGGAGGCACAAAAAGTGGAAAGCAATGCGGCACCGCGCTAAATGCAGCTGCAGTATACGCCGGCGCAGAGTACGTAGCCAGATATTGCTTCCATTTCACACTCACGCTCACGCACAGCAGCATCAGCATCTGCTGCCACCTACCGAGCAACGCCCGACGACAAAAACGTGGTTTCCATCCACGCAATGCACACAACATACACAACGCAACGGACATAATTGATGCAAAGAGCGCTTCTATGAGTGGCTGATTCAAGGGAGAGGGGAGCGTGGCCGCCCCTACCCCTATTCACTGGATGCATCTTTAAACAAGTGAAAAGTTGGCACAAAATGCATTATTTTTGCATAAAATGTAAAAAAAAGTTTATGGCACAGCCCTGTCCCCAAAGATCCCAACCTTAACTTTCCGCCACCTCCTATTTCAAACTTCTGGATCCGCCACTGGCTTCTATCCTCGCGTTCTGGCTGTTGCGTCAGCTGCGTTTGTTACGTACTTGTCCTGCATTTATTGCGTTGGATACGCAGATTCACTGTGTACGTTACGTTTGAGGGAAGGAAACTCGGCTGCAGTCGTCGACACAGCTGCTGACGCAGTCACTGAATGGCGTGTACATAGACTGAACGACCGAACGCCATCAGCAGACTGCAGCGAGCATACCCCGGAGACCAACTCAACGCAATACAACGACATAGAAAGCTCGCAACCACCATCGCCGGTCAACGTTTACTGCAACTATACACGCTGTCACAGAAATACTCTGTAAACTGAAATCCGTCGCAGTCGATGCCTTCGCTATTTAAGGATAGCAGCTAGCGTGGTATCACGGTAGTTAAATAAAGTTCAAGATTTTAAAAAACAGCAAGCCACCGGCAAGTAGCTTATTCTGACATATACTCGCTTCTTTCTTAGACCACAGCCAACCTCTGCAAGAATTTCATAAACAATTATCGGTAAAAGAAAATGTATTTCTGAGTATTTCTGAGTACGTTTTGTCGCCAGAGAGAGAAAGTCTGACTTACTCTGCCGTCGCTCTTCCAGTAGATGAAAAATCCGAACTCGTCGACTCGCACAAAACAGTTGAGTTCACAGACGCCCGTCTCCTGCATACAGCAACGACACCACGTGCAGTCAGCATGGTTTTATAGTCATTACAAAATTAATAATACAACATAATATAAGCCTAACAAACACACGCAATACAGTAAAAAAAGTATACAGAATCATTATCAAAAATAATTACAAAAACTGAAAAAAACTCCACTGGTAGAGGGACGTAGTCTGGCTGAGAATAACACTGTATCAGACCAAGGTGCCAGTACCTTGCCGGAAGAAAAAATGTGAGATCAAAACCCCAGCAAAATTTGTGTTGCAAATTGCGGCCAAATCGACATGCGAAATGACTTTATTGGGCCTATTGTTGCTATTATAACTGTGTTAAAGTTTTACAAAATTTGCAAGAAAACAAACGGAAGCGAAGACGGACTAGTGAATTGCTGTGCAATAGGCTTAACACGCTCAGCGAAATCGTCATCTAGTAATCCCGTCTTTTTTTCAGCGGCAACGCGTTCGCGAAACACTAATCGAGTTGTCTGCAGAGCGAGGGATGGAGAGGGACTTAACGACGTGTCGGAATGACCCTACAGTCGCAGAGGGCATGCGCTCTCTCCCTGCGACGAATGACTATACCGGCTTGCACGGCTTACCCACACCACAACGCCGCCGCACGCCGCGAATTCCGGATAATCCGTCTGTCCGTCCGTATGTCTGTCTGTCCCTCGATCCATCCAACCGAATGACAGCCGGTGGCCTTGCAGCTGAATCGATGCGTTGCCATGGCGTCGTGTCAATTTGCCGCATGCAGCAGCAGTACGTGCGAATGCGGAACCTCTAAATAACGTTGATACCAGCCGAAAGACCGAAGACAGAAACTGCTCGCCTACAAACGAATATCGCTGATCCTTCGTCAAGCCAACTGACCCGATAGATAGCCAATGTGCGTGCCAGTGTTTCTTTCCGCTATACGATGGGCAGAAATTCACTACAATTTTCTGACGTGGTGCTCATTAGAACTCAACAGAAAGCCAGAAAATTCATTTTAAAAATTAACAGAGTGCATAACGTAGAGTTCACCAATTGCTAAGTGTCTATCATTATCGATCCACACGAACATAATCAGTGCGGCATATAGCGAGTCGCTATGCCACACTGATTACAAGATAGCACATCAGCTGTCGCTAAGGAAGATGCGCAGATATACAGTTCCTGTTGCAGTACTGACCTTCAAGGCCATATAAGGTCGATGCTTTTTATCGCATCTGAAAGGGCGTATGCGAATTCCTATTAGTGATCGATAGTAATATTGGCCGTATCTCTCACCGTTTCTGAAATATGGCCAGTTTTTCGTTGAGAAAGGCACATTTTCCTACCCTTTCCATTCAACACCCAATTTGAAAATGTTCCCCTTGCACTAGATCGCTAAAATTTTGCAAGCCTAAGTTTAACATACATGGCTAATTATTCGTGTAAAAAGTTTTCGCATACGACTTAACGCTTATAGCCACAATACATCCGTTGCAGACAGACGCCAACAGACAGACAGACGACAACGATGCCAAAGACGCTTATAACATAGCTGTAGCGCGTCAATAATCGACCTACAGTACTGCTGTGACACAGCGCTAACGTCAAAATTCCATTACTTCCAACTTACCAGGTTTTGAGCAGGTCTGCGACAGTTTGCAGACAAGTCGGCCAACATTGATAAAGAGCGACATGAAATGCCTTGTCGAATTCTTACCGACTCCAAATACATGACCTTGAATGACCGTGAGTGGGGATGTGATATTATATTCAGTTTAGAGCACAGGTTGAACTAGACTTGCGAGTGGCTATCGGAGACAACTGTGCAAAAACTAATGACGATAGGCCTACTATAAATCTGGCAGGTCTCCGATAAGTTTCAGGCTTATTCTTCTCACAACTTGTCGGTGTCTGACGAGAGAGATCTAATGGACTCTGGGCTTTATCGGGCAACATGGGTGACTTGTTGTTGCTGCAGTTATGAAATCCAGTCTGTCATTGTCCATAAACCAGGCACTTGTAGCCTATTGTGTGTTTGCTACCGAAATATATTGATCATGAATAAAGTTTGATTAATAGCGGAGAGATCCGTGCTAGACTCTGCACTGCTGTATGCGCATCTTTTGTTGTGCTTATATGGCATGCATGCCTATTATAAGCTGGTCATTTGTGTCCATGTTGCGAATGTCTTTTGTAGCAGTTTGTCTAGAACTCCAGTAAAGCGTGCTACGTATTATTAAAACGCCGTACTGTAAACAGACATAGGTTGTTATCGATATTTAACAATTGATAAATCCGCTAAGAAATAATATTTCATAAACGAAATTCAGTGAGGATACAGTAATTTCTTACTGCAACGGCTGCCACAAATAACTATGCAATGTAGTATTATATAACGTATTGCCGCAGATTTGCCAAGTCGAACTCAGTTTTCCTTTCCCATTGAGAGACGAAAAGTCAACTGCAGCAAAACAAATCTAAATTTTTTGGAGTAACAAAGCAGAATGTGACATAGCAAAATGTTTGCATAATGTACAATAAGAGGCAATGCATAAAAATGAAATGTTACATTTTAGAGGCACCGTGTATAGTCAGTGGCTGCTATACGCGTACAAAGCAATTATCGACTAATTTCCGCAAATTACCGTTGCCAGTCGACTGTCGACCACAGTTTATTACGACGTCATGCAAATAAAGTGTGAACTGAATAGGAAGCTGTACGAATCATACACGCTTGTTTTCTCTATCAGCTGTGACATGCAACGACCGCAGAGAGAGACCCGAACTCCATTTGCTTCACACGTGTGCATTGGCGGGATGCCCAGCAATCAAAACTTTCGAATTCTCAAGTTCGCCCGCCCATAAGCCTAAAAAGCATAGGCCTACCTTAGGTTAATAGAAGGCTGTCCAAGTCCAATCGTTGTCGTATGATATTAGTTCGTTTCATGAACTTCATGGACAACTCCGGGATTCTTGATTTACAAAAAAATGGTAAATATAATCCGCAAAGTTAGCGCAGGGATAATTCTGACGTAGGCCTACTACACGTCGTCGACGAATGCCAAAGAGTGACAGCCACATGCGAGCTTTAATCAGTGAATGGAAAAAAACGGCGACTGTAGAGCAGTGGTTGTGATGAGTGACTGTCATCATCGTATTGCGTGAGAGGGTAACCCCATCACTACGTACGCACATCCAGTCTGGATGCTTGCTAATCAGTGTGACCGGCTGGTCGCGGCGTCTTCGACGTTCACTTTGGCACGAAACACGCAAACAGCAGCGTGACTGCATCAGCAGAGACGAGCGACTGACGAGTGAGGTTCTGCGTAGTCCTGCCTCAGATAGTCTTTAGCACGGCACGCCACTTCTGTCACTCTATCATTCACTTACTATCGACGACGTCTAATGAGACATGCAGACACAGTATATTAGCCATCGTCACGGTGGCTAAAAGGATTACAGAATATTAAATCGTGTGCACATTTCTCCAAGAAAACCCATCTCAAAGCAGCCTGCGTGGTACCTGCCACTCGATGCCAGACTTAATAACAATGTCGCCGGTTGCCCTTGTGTAGGCATATGCGTGTCAAAAAATAGCTTTTTTTCGCATCCAGGAATTTGCTCAGCGTTACCTGCACTGTGCTGCTATAATAATAGGCATAATAACTGTGCGCGGTGCAGTTATTGCGTCAACAAAATGTTAACTGGATATGGCTAAGTCACCAGATAACTGTCCCGTTCAATGTCTTAGCAGTTAGCCTACGGAAATTCGTGACATAAAGTGACGCTCCATTGCAAAAACCACCTACTGGTATGCAGAAAAGTAAAGTTAGGTCCGACGGTAGATTTTATGACCATAACATTATAATAACATTATTAGACCTACTGGGCCTTGTTACGCTTGGGTCGGTTCAACGGGCCTGTTTGTATACGATGTAGGCCATATAAACCCACAAGCACAAGAATTAGACCACTACACACAGCAAAGAATTTAAAGCCGTATTCCATTATAGCGATTTTTACTCATTTAGCTATTAATTATTTGTAGTTAATAAGTGTGGGTTTGCGGCTGGTATCAGATCTACGTAGACTACTACATAGTAACGATCACATTGTACAGGGTGCGGCGGAAAAAAAGTGGACCCCTAAAGTATTTTTTGCTGTTTTCTCAGCAACAGTTTGGAGGTTTAATTTGAAATTTCACAGATTTATTTAGTAAAATCTTCTCCATCTAACTGCCGAGCAAAATGTGATTCTGTTAACAAACGACGAAGTTACAGATTTTTTAACATGACCGCCTACCGATTTTTCAGCATTCAAAAATTTTCCGGCTACAACACCAATTAAATAACATCGTTGGACAACACAGTTAAATAATGATCAAATGCCAGAATTCCATTGTCACTGCGAATGTTCGAAGTGTTCACCGCCAGCTCCAAGTTACAACACCAGCCTCCAGTCGCCTTATTTCAGAAATCTTTCACAGCCTTGTCGATCAGTCCCTGTGGCAGGTTGTCCCAAATAACCTAAAACGCTTCCTTGAGTTCTGCGCTTGTTTTCGGCTTTGTTTTAAGGTTGCGGTAAGCATCCAACATTGTACCCCATACGTGATAGTCCATTGGGTTTATATTCGGCAAATTTAGAGGTCATTGGCCTTTTGTGATGATATCTGGACAGCTGGCCCGCAGCCAAAACTTTCTGTGCGTTGTGCGGCGTTGTGCGCTGTGTGTGCTGACGCGCCGTCCTGCTGGAAGATGAATCCGGTGGGCAGCCGGCGATTGCTTTAAAGGAACGATAATTTAGTGATAATATATAAACAATATAAATGACTGTTTATCAAAATGTCACTGTGACGTCATCGGCAGTAACGTGCAACCAGTTTTTGAAAATTAAATAGCATTTTTAGCTTGAACATTTTTAATGTTGAAAAATCGGTAGGCGGTCATGTTAAAAAGTTTATAACTTTGTCGTTTTTCAACGAAATCACACTTTACTTAACAATTAGATGTAGAAGGCTTCACTAAATAAAGCCGTAACATTTCATATTGAAATCACAAACGGTTGCTGAGAAAACGGCGAAAAACTTTAGGGGTCCACTTTTTTGCCGCACCCTGTACAGGTGAATTCTAATGTTTTGCCGCGTGCTGCCGACTACGTTTCATTTGACCTATACATAGGCCTACAGTCCTAATCCTGCCCTTGGGGCAAAATATGCTGATTTTTATTTTAAGTCACGAATCTAAGATTACATTTCATGTTCATATATCTTCACGACAACGTCGAGCTTGAAAAAACGTAGGCTAATGTAACGCCGAACGCAATGAAAATGTTTTCAGTTCGCCAAATACTGCTGCTAAATGTCGGACAGATACAATTTGAAAGGCTACAGCTGAATTGTTCCACCAAACTACGGCACACTGTAACACTTGTTCTTAATTACGCTACAGAAATCGCCTTACTTACTATCAACGCCTGAGACGTTCGATAACTGGATGGACGACCGCATGCATGTGACGGCACGCGGCGACATTTTTTGTTGAAAAAGAAATAGGCCTACGCCAGAACCACTGCCGAGCTCTGTATGCATGCATCAAAGACATTTCTGCAAACTGGAGACGAACGCCTGGTCGTCCCAGACAATCGTGGCTCAGAACTGTGGAGGCCGACCTGCGTCCACTGAATCTTGGCTTGGCAAAGGCACACAGGACACAGCGGCATGACGGCGACTCACGACAACACCGCAACGTTTATAACAAGTCTATAACCAGCTTCTGAAAAAGAGAAGAAACAGAAGAAGAAAGCCTAACTGTCGCACAGTTGGGGCGATACAGAAGCGAGCTGCTAAGCAATGACGATAATCAGCATTCACGTCTGCACCTGGACACTTTTGTTTTTCTGCACTCAGCACTATACCCGCATGTCCACAACCACTACTAGTCTAGAGTGTTCAACTTGTTGAAGTTTGACCATACACCGAAGAAGAAGCGATTAAAAACGTGCTACAAATCGAAGTAGTGCTATGGAATATGGGTTTAAACTATAGTGGACTGGGCGACAAAACAGCAGGCCTATGCTCCTACTATAGGTCTACACGGAAGCGAACAGAACGCAACGCGTACACGTCCCCATGTGCATGTGCCAGCCTGTTTCACGTGGTCCATGCAGTTACAGTCACCGTGATGTGTAGGCCTAATTACTGATGCAAGAACAGGTGGAAGTCGTATCGGGAAATACTCCACAGATGCGTCATGCTTCGATCAACATTGTCACCATACACCACCTGTAGGCCTAAACCGATACAGGCCTAAAACCAACAGTAACACAAGCCGCTTGTGGTGACAAGGTGTCTGCGGCGACTCTGCGCTATAAGGCTATTCAGAGTCAGACGTCTCACGTCACACAATGATGGGTCAAGTGACGATCGTGCATGCCGACCTTCGTAAACGCACCGACGCACACGCATCAGCCAATATCATATAGACATATACACTGTAGTTTTTCGCTGCTCTTTGTCGCCTTTCTAATATCGCATTTCGGCTAATTATGCATATTTCTTTTTTTCCTTTTTTCTTTCATGCACGCCAAAAAATTGCGTAGGTTATATGACAGGCCAGGCGGTTAGGCTATACCGCAGCATTTACTCACTGTGTGCATTTTATTGCAAAATATATCAGTTAATGAATATAATCATAGCAAACCAGCAGCAATTTCTCGTCTCAACAGCTTAAGGGTGGTAAGCTCGGTCCATTTTCATAGTGTTCTGAATATTTTCCCTGCAGAGCCATATATTCGGGACAACAGCGCGTAAGGAACACCATGCATGCGAAGTGTCTTACGGTGACAAGTGAAAGTGTACGTCCCCCATTAATATACTCAACCCTAGCCTCGCCCGAGCAACTCGAAATTTTTTTTTCAAGTGCAACTATTACTGCTGGACTTCCACGAAACGATTATACGCCTACCTGAAGCGAATATCGACACCACCCACAGCGCATTAGCTAAAACCACATTATATATGCCAACGATCGACGCGTGCGTTTCTACAATAGGTCTTCCTTCCTCCACGAATTCGCCGATGGCATACATTGATCATCACATAATATGCAGACGAGCATGCAGCGTATCATGGACACTAAACGCTAGCTGGATGTCTCTGGAAATTGTCAGGGGAACTAAACACCGATACGGTTCAGTGTGCTCTTCTGGCTTGTGCGAGACGCTCCATCATCTGTGTGCAGAACGGCAGCTTTTCCATACATACAACTAGAGCAATAGGCCTATACTTCAAGTCAGACTTTTAGAATGATAACAAGTCATATTTTACGTGCACTGCGACAAAAACACCCTAAGCCACGCGCGCTTCATATCCTATTTGAATATCATATACTATACATAGTTCTCGTCTGTCCGTAAAGTACATACCTTGGCTAACGGCTATCGCAGGGGAAACCTTTTTGCAGGAATAATTAGCCATGTGTGTGAAAATTGGGCATGTAAACTTCAGCGATCTACTCCAAAGGGGAACATTTTCAAATTGGAGGTTGAATGAATGAAGGGGGGTATAGAAAAATGTGCGTTTTTCAACGGAAAACTGGCCATATCTCGCAAACGGCGAAAGACAGGGCCAAGGTTATTATTAATCATTAAAAGTGGCATACACTCTCTCAGATTAGATGGAAATCATTGACCTTGGATGATCTTGAAGTCACTGACAACCAATTATACGGTCGACTATCCTATAGCGACTAGTGACTGCTTTTTGGAGACATTATCTGGCAGCTTAGTTAGAAATAAGTACTGTGCACCCACTTCTATATCTACGCGTTCATCTCCTGCGTTATGCATCCGACTGTATTTGCAGTTGTGGGCGTTTTGTGCGATAACCACAAATTGTTCGTCGTATAGTCACGATGTTATCGACTCAGCGACGTGAAATTGGCTTTTATTCTCGAGAGAAGCCAATTTCGTTAAGCAGCACGTTTCCGCACATACAAGCGGTTATAATGCTGGTGTTATATACGAGGTGCTGCGAACAACAAGAGCCAAGAAAGCAAGCGTATAGCCTATAACGCTCGTGAATCGTGATGACGGTGAAAATGAAAGTCGAAACTGCAGGCAACGTGCATGACAGTCGAGTCATCGACCGTTGCCCTGAATCGACAATTGCAAAATCAAATGCCTATAACAATGAATACTATATTCAAAATCCGCAGGAACGGATGATTATAATTATAAGCACATTCTGTGTTCTGTATGTAAACTGAAAAAGTTATGCCTCGGTCTGTACGTTTCGTTTACTGTTTTTGCCATATGGAAAAAAACAAAATTTGGCAACAAAAATCTCACGAAAATATGCAATTTTGACATTAAAATATAAAAATTTTCTCACTCACCCCTTTGACTCGCACATTTAGGCCTATAGTGCTTGACCTGCCCCCCAGCTAAACGCTGAAATGCAACTTATGAATCTGCCTATGGTATTTGCCTAATAACAGGCGATAGTTATAAGACGAACAGCAATTACAGAAGTGTCGGAACGTATACATGCAGGTGTAGGCTATTATAGGGAGGTTAGCTAAGTCGTTGAGTAAACACTGATAGGGCTTAAAAGTGTCGAGAACATTACACTACAGCACCTTCGCTAGAACACGTGCCTTCAAAGTTAAAACTGCGCTGAACAATAGGATTAACGATGCGATCACAACTACAGTGTTAGCTGTGGTATGCCTACATAATAGTAGACTTGTATCGTAATCTATACACACAAGTTTGAGCTACTATTAATTCAAGCGTAGGCTTACATTGGATGCACATCGTTTAACTCAGAAAATACGAATGGCAGATATGCAGTTCCAAGTGGATTTTACAGTATACAGATCAGACCAACTCAGCCTCCTACTCTCGACGGGATGAGAAACGAGTAGTAGTGGCTTAATTACGGTTACGCCTACAGGCCTATGGTCAGTATATGTGTAGGCGGTGGTACGTGTTATGCTGCACTGCGAACCAGTTGTCAGTTACAATGACAAGTCCAGGCGACGAATGCACTCCCGCATGATGTACAGCGGTATCATTAGCTCGTGTCCAACAGCTGCCATTAGGCCTATCGAGTTTGTGTGAAGTTTATAGACCCTGAATTCGGCTTGTGCAAGCAGCGCTATGGCGTATAGCAAATACGTTCATCTTTTATATAAAGACTAAAAAGTTCAGAACGAACCTCTTCCCATCGGTCAAAGCAGGCTCCCTGAAGCAGAAACTCCGGCACGGGAATCTGCCACTGGAAGTCGAACACTTTGGCCATAATGACAACGACGCTGTTCTGCGTATAGGCCTAGTGAATGTCAAGATAAAAAAGACTTAGCGACGGCGACAACACATTTCAGTCTTACAAACGCACGGTCCAAGTCGACGATCTCTAGTAGGCCTACCGCCTACTACACGAGGCAACTCGGCGACGGCAGCTCGCACGCGGCGCTGTCACTCTGCGCTAATGTTGCTGACCGGCAATCACACGTAGCGGCGGCACGGTGCTCAGCTGACTGCGTGCGCGCTCTGCTGGTCTGCAATGTCCTGCTGAGTCGGTCAACGATCGCCGACAGTTGCCGATCACTCTTGCACAGCTGGCTGCAGCAGCTGGCTGTAGGTCTAGACCTAGCTCCGCCACAGTCGCTTCTCAATCGTCATTACTAACCGCAGCAGCAGCAGCAGCAGCAGCAGAAACGGCTAGGCCTATATCACGTTCACAGTTCACACTCGCAGCTGCTGCTGTCTTGTCTTACTGTGACACTGCTGCTGCCACCTAGCTGTGTTGTCTCGACCACGCACACTGCACTATAAACACCCAGCAAATTGTACCACAGTGATCCTCGTTTATTGTCCAATCACGTGGCTAACCGGTGCCCCGCCCCTCCCCCACGGCCCGCTCTACTCTCGCTGATGCGGATACCCGCCAACGAGGTGCTACCGTGAGCGCTGAGATGAACTGGGGATCGGCTCTGATGCACGGAGTGTGACCGCAAAGTGTCAGCAACTCAGCTATCAATCAGCATTCCCCATTTCACCAATCCCTTTAAACAGGACATCTACTGGTGTCACCTGTCAGGCTTTCAAGTTAACAGTCAGTAACCGGGTTTTCACAGTTACTGGACGCCGTGTCTGGAACACTCTGCAAGAGAAGGTGCAGTACCTGCAACATGACACAGGTGAACACGCCAAGCCATAACCCCAGCGTAGACACCCAGTAGCTTCAACTTCGCGTACGTCGCTGGACGCACGGATCAATGCATGGGGTTCCGTGAGTGACCTCCACGCTTGTTCAGGGTTCCGCGGCAACAAAAAGGTTGAAAAACACTGCCCCAGCCAAACAGGCCTGAGGGCGGTACCGGCGGTACTCGATTTACCTACACCAGAGGGATAAAAAATAAATGGCTCAGTTCACCCTGGTGTTATAGTTATACATGTATATCGAGATGGTTTACCGGGTAGCATTTTTACATTTCATACATCGTGACGTACAATTAGCATATTAGGCCCCGCCTCATGACAAGTAGCTGCGCTCAACGAGCTAACGAGCTATTTATAGCTCGTTGGCTGCGCTCCCATGTATTAAATTGTTTCAGTGAAATAATAAACTAAATATTTCCGCCAGTTGTAAAGTGTGAAATATTCTTAACAAATTCTAACAACAGCTTAGCTGCTATGCATGTAACTAGACGAAA